>Ga0208828_1000032_pt1 | contig 63063 bp, 59 predicted proteins | sample Kivu_160m_FD_185487 | JGI IMG/M metagenome (GOLD analysis project Ga0208828, IMG submission 185487) | Freshwater microbial communities from Lake Kivu, Western Province, Rwanda to study Microbial Dark Matter (Phase II) - Kivu_160m (SPAdes)... | ecosystem: Environmental > Aquatic > Freshwater >... | reverse complement strand
ACCATCTCAGCTCAAACCGTAGCCACCACAGGCATCAGGCGGCTGGCAGTGTCTTTCGTCTTCGTCAACGACGACAACACACTCGGCAATTTCACCGGCGAAACAGGCGGAGATTGGGTTTCAGCAGCAACATTTACTACAACCTCGGGCTCTGACGGTGCCGTCCAGCTTCAAACCGCCACCATGGCTAGCGACGGAACTATTTCTGGAGGGTCTTACAATATGGGAGCGTCAGACCCCTGGGGAGTAAGGGCTTTCGCACTGATACCCATCGACCCGGAAGAGCAAGCCGTTATTCTGTGGAGAACCTATGATACCGATTATGAAAGCTCAGCCCGGACAGTCAGTCGAGCCGCTTTCACAAATTATTCTGAAACCAGAGCCACCAACCCCAATACAGGTTCTGCCTGGACCTGGTCTGAAGTCAATGCTTTACAAATAGGTTCCAGGGCTTCGACTCTGGAAGCCGGCGAAACAATTCAATGCGCAGAATACTGGATAGTGGTAGATTACAGCCCCTTCCCTATACCTAACGCCGACTTCACCGCCAGCCCGACTTCGGGCTGCGCCCCGCTAGAGGTCACCTTCACCGATGCCTCCACCGGCAGCCCCACCTCCTGGAGCTGGAGTTTCCCCGGAGGCAATCCCTCAACCGCCAGCGGACAGGGACCACACACCGTAATCTACAACAGTGCCGGCAGCTACAACGTCTCCTTAACCGCCTCCAACGCCTACGGGGAAGATACAGAAAATAAACCTAACTACATCACCGTAAACCAGACCCCTATCGTCACCATCAGCGGCAATCCCAACATCTGCGGCGCCGGCAACAGCACCACCTTAACCGCCAACGTCACCGGCGGCACCCAACCTTATGCCTACGACTGGAGCCTCAGCACTGCCCCGGGCTCACCCAACAACAATACCTATACCGCTACAGGCGCAGGCACTGTAGCCGTAGCCGTAACCGATAATCTCGGCTGCACGGGCAGGGCTAAAACCACAGTCGCCGTCAAATCGCCTCCTGATGTCAACCTCAGCGGCAACCTCATCTTCTGCGAAGGCAGCAGCACTACCATCACCGCTATCCCCTCCGGCGGCACCCCACCTTACACCTATGACTGGAGCGCCAGCACTGCCCCCGGCTCATACCAAGACAATGAATATACTGCCACCGGCTCGGGCACTGTAGCTGTCACCGTCACTGATAGCGCTATTTGCCGGGGCGTAGTAATCAGCGATACCAATACATTGGTCACCCAGGGCAATGTTCCTGGCACCTCACACCCGTATAACGCCGTGCCAGCCTGGGTGCATGGGAGCTGGTGGGGAGGCTTAACAGGCTACACCTTCGACTACTCCCTCACCCACACCAATACCGCCGCCCAGTGGATATGGGAAAGCTATCACCCGGTACACCCCATAGACGGCGACATAGTCTACTTCCAGCGCAGCTTCAACATCCCGGGCACACCAATCAGCGCCAACATCTATATGACATGCGACAACGGCTACGAGGTGTATATAAACGGCAATTATTTGGGTCGAGCCCAGTGCATAGAAGGTTGGGAAACAAGCGACCTCCGTGAGCCCTGGGTCGAAGGTGACGGCTGGCAGTCCGTTGAGACCTGGCTTGTGACAGCCGACTTGCTTAACAGCGGCACAAATGTTTTGCTGGCAAAAGCTGCCAACGAACAACTGGACGGGGGTACCCCGACTGGCAACCCCGGGGGCTTACTCTACGAGGTGGTCTACGAATACAATGCCGAGCCGAATGTCTGCGGCTGCACCGCCAGCGATTCAGTCGTGGTCACCATGAACCCGGCGCCTGAGGCTACCGCATCAAGCAACTCGCCGGTCGCCGAAGGCGCTACCATAGAGCTTTACGGCGGACCTAACGGCATGAGTCAATACAGCTGGTCAGGACCTAATAGCTTCTCCAGCCCTTTCCAAAACCCAACCATACCCAGCGCTACCACCGCCATGACAGGAAATTATACTTTAACCGTCACCGACGGTAACGGCTGCCAGGGCGAAGCCATCACCTATGTCGAAGTAACCGCAGTGCCGATTATCGATACAGAAATCTACGACAACCAGGATTGCTCCGGACTTCCCGTCACCTCAATGGACCCGCAAACCCTTTACTACGCTAGAGCAACGGTTACTCTGTCCAATAACCTGTCAAACCTCCAGACAGTCCGAATAATCCTCTTCTACGACAGCGCCGGCACCAACCCGCTGCTCACCGAGCCGGTAACCGCCGATACCCAGACCTGTGCCATACTCACCTGCACCGTGGGCACACCACCAACCTGGAGCATTGAACCCAACAATATTTTCCCCAATCCACCTGACAATACCACCTGGGCGATAGTGTCCCCTGCCTGCATACAGCCCAGCCTTAACGCCACCAGCGGTGACTGGATATTCGCCTTCAGACCAGGCAAGGTAGCTACCGAGGCGCCCTCACTGAGCCAGCCGAACACCGATTGGGACGTTCAGGGCAAGGCAACCAATAACAACAACCAATCAGGTGAAATTTATGTCCGCGATAAAGCCATGAACTGGTACGGTGAAATTACCGTGCCGGCTTCAGTTGACTGGGGCGAAGTGCCCCTGGGCTTGACCTTCGAGGACCTCATATACAATCCAGTGACCTTAAGCATCAACTACATCGCCAACGGCAACTACTATGAAGACATAAGCACCGCAGAATACTGGACCGGCGATGGTGAAACCGTAACGCTCGACGCCAGCGGCGGTAACCCACCCACCGACCCAACCAAATTCGCCCTCATGGCAGACAACACCGATAACCCGGCTAGCGCAATCATTGTCACCACCCAATTTAAACATATAAACGCCAGCGGAGTCATCACCGGCGAAGCCGGCGTTGACGTTGATACCAACAGCTTGTGGCTATCGCTCAGTGAGAGGGATGTGGCAGCGGTGGTGTATAGCGGCAGTATCTATTACCAGATTGACAAATTTCAATGACCAGAACAATGCAGGAGAGCCTTTTCCCTTTTCCATTGACGGGAGAGGCTCAGGGTGAGGCTGAATTTTGTATGGCACATACCACCCAAAGGTACCACAGCTTATAGGAAAAAGGTACTGCCTATGGTTAAGTCCTGATAGGATAAGTTACTTGACAACGGCAGCGCTATTATGAGACTATATCTATAACTGAATACGATAGAGTTAGAATTCCAGAACTGGGGGGCGATGAAGCACCGGTCGCAATTTGGTCACTTGACCTGTGCCGAGCCAGTAGTGAAACCGACCCATTTGCAGGTCGGTTTTTAGTTACCAGTGAATTCAGGAGGTGTTATTAACGAATAAGAGAAGCTTTTATTAACCTGTCACTCTGAGCGAAGCGAAGAGTCTCCAGATTCTTCGGTCGCAATGCTCCTCAGAATGACAAAAAGCGCTATTAAATGACCTAAAATCTTTAAAATAAACATAATAAGGAGGTTAAAAACAGGAAAATGTTAAAATCTAAGTTATTTACCGCAATCGCCCTGGTAGCAGCTTTGCTGCTGCTGGTGCCGGCAGCTTACGCCGCTACAGACTCAACCACCGGCAGCTTCGGCGCCAAAGCCCAACCACCGGTTGTAGAGAGCATACAAATCTACGACGCTACCACCGACCTGGCTGTCACCTCTATGACCCCACAAGAGACTTACTACGCCAAGCTAAACATCACCAGTGTCAACAAGCTGAAAAACCTTCAAGAGGTTAAGGCAACCATCTACTATGACCAGGACGGCACTCACCCTGCACCAGTGGGAGGAGGCAATACCCAGACACAAGCCATATTCAAGTGGCGCGCCGATGGAATACCCTCGGAATGGCAAATTGACCCCAGCGGAGGCGGAACCACCTGGGTGCTGGTAACCGGTTCATGCACCCACGCAGATGTGACCGGAAATCTAACCAACGGCGACTGGAGATTTTACTTCGAACCGGGCAAGGTAGCCACCGAGGCGCCTTCAGTTGCCCATGCCAGCGCTGAATGGGACGCCCAGGGTCTGGCACAAAATAAACAAGATACCTGGAGTGCCGCAAAATATCTCCTCGCTGACAAGACCATGGCTTGGTATGGCGAGATTTTGTTGGCGGCTGGCACAGCAGACTGGGGCGATGTGGATTTGGGCATGGTGTTTAGCACCGAGCCCCCCAATCCAAAGCCGGATGTTGGCTTAAGCATTAATTACATCGCCAACGGCGACTACTACGAAGATGTCGCCTCAGAAGACTGGGAATTCGGCACCGATACCGCAGCGCTTCGCGAGGATTGGTCCGATAATGGCAACCCACCCGATGCCGCAGGTCAGTTCGCCCTCAAGGCGGATAACGACGCCACCCTGGCTGATGCAGTTACGGTCAAAAAAGTCACCACAGAATATGTACACATAGGCGACACCGGCGCCCAGACCACTGAAGCCGGCGCTGATGTTGCTAACAACAAGCTGTGGCTAACGCTCAGCGCTACGGGCATTTACCCCGGAACTTACAGCGGCGATATCTGGTTCCAAATCGCCGAACGACCTTAAGTATTAGAGCAATAAAGGCTGCGGGGCTTTTAGCTCCGCAGCCTTTACCTTGAAAAACAGTGGCTACAGGCGATGATAAGCTAGATGTAGCCAGCGAGCTTTACCCCCTCCATGATGTTTGACCTATTGACCCCTTTATACATTACGATTATAATGTATTCAGAAGCTTCAGCCTCAGGAGCTCGACCCTGAAAGGTAGAGGCTACTACATGTGGAGCATCAGTAAGTGCGCCCGGAGGAAAAGATAACATGGTTACAATAAGGCAATGGACGATATGGTGGCTTGCCCCATTTATTCTCCTGTTAACGGCAAGCCTGCTCCCGGCGCAGCCAGCTTTCGCCGGCGGGCTGGCAATATCAGGTAGCTTCTCCCGCCAGGACTTCGAAATACCACAGGGAACAACACTGAGCGCACCCGATGTCTATGTGACTGTCTTCAACAACGGCGACGAGGACATCAACATCAGGATAACCACCCAAACCCCCACCGGCGTGGAGCTGTTGCTCTCAGAAGAAGATTTCCTGCTCAAGGCAGGTGAGCAGAAAAGGGTGACCATAGGTGTTAATGTCACCGAGGCAGCAGTACCCGGCAAGTACACACTCAAGGTCAGTGCCCAAGCTTATAAGGAGGGCGCTGGCATAAAGCTCCTGGGGGCTGCCGGGCAATCCGCCAGTTTAACCGTTACCGGTGAAGCCGGTTCAGTCGAGGTAACAACTGTAAGCCCTGATGGCGGACCTGCTCCGGCTCTGGTCAGATTATATAAGCAGACAGGCAAGCAAAACCTTAGTGTCGGCTATTCAGAGACGGGAAACCTCAAGATAAAGGTAGCGCCGGGAAACTATCTGGCTGAAGCCTATATCTCGGGCAACAAGCTTAATGAAAAAACCTTCAGCGTCGCTGCCAACGAGACCAAGAAAATCACACTGGAGATAAGAACGGTTTACTTCGAAGGTTTCGGCATCTTGCCCAACTACAACACCGAGACAAATGAGCTGGCTTTCGCCGAGGTAGTCTATACCGTAAATAACCTATTCGAGGCGTTCCCCGAAGCCAAGGTGGTCCTGAAAGTCACCGAAGAGGGCGCTCCTCTAGATGAGACCACTCTAGCCACGCTATCCCCGCTGGAAATAGGCAGGGTCGGCTTGAGCTACAATTACATTCCCAGCGGTGGCTGGCACAAGGCGACTTATATTTTCAAGCTGGAGCTTCATATCAGCGATAAACCCTATGTCAGCAGCAAGGAGGAAAGGCTGGAGCTGAGTGGAGGCACCACAGCCTCGGCAGGCGGTATCAACTGGATTCTCATCGGCGGCATAGCCGGCGGCGTGGTGATACTGATACTGGTTATCATCATATTCATGATGCGGAGAAGAAGATACTACTAATCGCGTACACTGAGCATGAAAACAGATGAACAAGTTCGGGCTGAAATACAGCATATTGCTGCTAATTTTGCTGCTATGTTTTTTGCCGGCGGGGGTTTATGCCGGTAACTCCATAGGCGGCAGCTTCACCGTCCCCGATAACATTATTCTCAACCTGGCGGTGAGCAACCCGACCTATACCAGCCTGACCCTGACTTGGACTTCACCGAAGAACACTCTTAAGTGGGGACCGGCGACTAAATACGACATCCGCTGCTCGTTATCTCCTATAACCACTGAGGCTGAGTGGCAAGCAGCCACCCAGCTAGCCAATCCACCAATCCCAGGACCACCCGGCTCTCCAGAGACACTTGTCGCCATCGGTCTAAACCCGTGTACCATATATCACTTTGCCATCAAGGCAGCTGATGCCAGCGGAAAATGGACGCCTCTTTCCAACAGTCCCAACGGGATGACATTATGCCCCGAATGGGGTGTAGGCGGTGGGGGCGGTGACCTATCAACAACAGCCGCAGTCTGTCCGCTTACACTGGCAGCAGACGTCCAGGGCAGCATATCTATAGCCACCATGACCAACGACGGCGTCCTGTGTGAAGCCTGCTTGGCAAGGGATGAGGCAAACAAATATATCATCGAAATCGATAAGGACGCCAAGGTAATGCTCGCCAACCATATAGTGCCACTGCTGCTAACATTCGGCAGGTCACCAGTTATGCCACCAACAACCGAAGACACCGCCATCGTCGGACCGGTTTACCAATTCAACGCCTACGCCACCACCTACGAGTCCACCCCGTCACCAGTCACCATCTCCCCACCAGCCAGACTCATCTTGACCTACGACCCCGATAAGCTACCCCCGAACACAACCGAGGTATTCATCGCCAACTACGATGCCGAGCAGGGCTGGCTGCCACTATCACCGGTGCCAGGTGCCGTCGCTGAAATCGGCAAAGCCCATGGCTTGCTAAGCCATTTCTCCATTTTTGCTATACTGGCTGAGCTGCAAGAGTCACTACCAGCCAATCTCGAGGCTAGCAATCTGACCATTAATCCATCCCAGATTCAGCTCAACCAGGAGGTTACCATCAGCCTCGACCTAGCTAACACCGGCGGCAAAAGCGGAGACTACAAACTGGAGCTAAAAGTCGATGGCAAAGTTAAGTCAACCACATGGATAACAGTTGCCCCAGGGACAAGCCAGATAGTCAACTTCATCTTGACCGGCGATACCGCAGGCAAACATCAGGTGGAGGTAGCCGGCTTGGTCGGCGAGTTTGAAGTGATTCAAGCAGCCACCCCACCCGTCTTCAACTGGTGGCTTACAGGCGGTATCACCCTAATGGTGTTGGCTGTATGGGCAATACTGGGCTGGAGATGGCTTAAAGACCACAAATGGAGATGGCTCAAATTCCGTAAGAAGGCAGCGTCGGCAACGGCTGCGTCCGCCGATGCGCCTGCTGACATAGCTGCAGAGACAACCCACAGAGGCACACGCTGAATAGCCGCGGAGACGGGCGAACCCCAAACACATTGCTCTAACAAGCACTAAATCTCAAGCCCCAAATTCTAAACAAATCCAAAGCCTCAAATATCAATTACCAAAACTATCTATGACTGCAGCCGTTTCGCTTATTGTCATTGCGAGGAAGTCCCTTCCCATTCTGGAAGGACGACGTGGCAATCTCAGCCTATGTCCTGTCATTCTGACCCTGACCCTGAGCCGCAGTCGAAGGGGAAGGGAAAGAATCTCATGTCTTCCCTGCCACCGAGATTGCCACGCAGAGTTTTATCCTAAGTGGAGATTCTTCGGTCGCCCTTCCTTAGAAGGGCTCCTTCAGAATGACAATATGGGGTGAATTCGCTAATTCGGATTCGATACTTTTGGGATTTAGAACCCTGAGCCGGGCGCATTCTTCGACAAGCTCAGAATGAGCGGTGGTGAAGAGCTAGCCATGACAGGAACAAGGATGGCTAATGCCGCACTGAACAAGCAATCTACTTGTTGGCTATCTTGCGCCACGCTATAATTAGACACAATGTTTTACCATCGTGTCATCGCTAAATTCGGCACTAGCCTGCTCACAGGGGGTACCGGACATCTCGATTCTAGCATTATGTCAAGCCTAGTACAGCAGGTGGCTCAGCTTCACCAGCAAGGTCACGAGATAATCATCGTGTCTTCAGGCGCAGTCGCCGCCGGCAGACAGAAACTCGGACTGACCAAGGAACGCAAAGATGTCCCCTTCAAACAAGTCCTCGCCTCGGTGGGACAGAGCCAGCTTATGAATGTCTACGAGCAATTATTCAGCCGGCACAATATAATTGTGGCTCAGGCGCTACTGACCAGGTCTGACCTGATTGACCGCGCTGGCTACCTGAACGCCCGTAACACACTGCTGGCTCTGATTGAATTGGGCGTCATTTGCATCGTGAATGAGAACGACGTCGTCGCCACCGACGAGCTCGGCGAGCTCACCTTCGGGGATAATGACAATCTTTCAGCCATGGTGGCTAACCTGGTAGATGCCGACCTTCTGGCACTGCTTACCGATATCGATGGGCTGTATACTGCCAACCCTCAGTCTAATCCCAAAGCTAAGCTCATACCTAGAGTGGAAAAGATAGACGCCGAGATAGAACGAGTGGCTGGCGATACTACCAGCTCCTGCGGCGTCGGCGGCATGACAACTAAACTTGAAGCTGCCAGGCTAGCCACTTCTTCAGGAGTAACCGTGGTCATCGCCAACGGACGGAAACCCGATGTCCTGAAGCAAATCGCGCTCAAAAAAAACATCGGCACCATATTCCCGCCGCGGACCAGTAAATTGGAGAGCAAGAAACGCTGGATGCTGAGCGGGCTCGCCTGCAAGGGCAAACTGGTAATCGACGATGGCGCGGTACTGGCTCTCAAAAAGCAAAACCGCAGCCTGCTACCCGCCGGTGTCGTCGGCGTCGAAGGGGAATTCCAGCGCGGAGATGTGGTGGATATCTTCGATTCTGAAGGCAGCCAGGTCGGTTGCGGCATATCCAACTATAGCTCAAAGGATATATCAAGAATCAAAGGAGCGCAGTCTGAGACAATCTCAAGCCTTCTCGGCTACGAATACGGCACCGAGGTGATTCACAGGAACAACCTAGTGCTAGTATAAAGGAGCATGAAATGAAATCTGCAGTCAATGAACTGGAAGAAAAAGGCAAAGCAGCCAAGGCAGCTTCCAGGAAGCTAGCCTTCCTGCCCACAGAGGTCAAGAATAAAGCCCTGCTGGGCATAGCCGATGCCATTATTACCAGGCAAGACGAAATCCTGGCAGCCAATAAGCGCGACTATAAGGAGTCTGAAGCTTCGGGCATGAGCACAGCCATGCTCGACCGACTGATGTTGAATTCAAGCCGGCTTGAAGGCATAGCCAACGATGTGAGAACCGTAGCTGCTCTGCCTGACCCGGTGGCTGAGATAATCGAAGAGCGCACGCTTCCCAACGGCTTACATCTCAGCAAGAAGCGCGTACCGCTCGGTGTTATCGGCGCCATCTACGAAAGCCGTCCCAACGTTACCGTGGATATTTCAGCATTGTGCCTTAAATCAGGCAACGCCGTCTTACTTCGCGGTGGCAAGGAGGCACTTCGCTCCAACCTGGCTCTAGCCGGAGTTGTTCAGGAAGCTGCCTATAAATTAGGTATACCTGAGGGGGCTGTGCAAATTATAGAGTCAACGGATAGAGCCCTAGTAGATTACATGCTCAAGATGAAGGGCGTTATAGACCTGATAATTCCTCGCGGCGGCGCTGGCTTGATTAAGTCTGTGGCTGAAAACGCTGCCATGCCCGTACTTACCGGCGGCATCGGTGTCTGCCATACCTACGTGGATAAAAGTGCCGACTTAAACAAAGCGGTGGCTATCGCCTACAACGCCAAGGTCCAGCGACCGACTGTGTGCAACGCTCTGGATACCCTGCTGGTTCACGTCAAAATCGCAGCACAATACTTGCCCTTAATTGCTCAAGAATGGGCAAAGGCTGGGGTGGAAATGCATTGCGATAAACGCACCTTATCTATTCTGGGTACCATTCCCTCACTTAAACTCGTCCCGGCAAAGACTGAGGACTGGGGCAAGGAGTTTCTAGCACTGATTGCGGCGATTAAGATAGTCGATTACCTGGATGAAGCCTTGGAGCACATCGAGCGCTACGGTTCAGGACACTCTGAGGCAATAGTTGCCGAGGACAAATCAGCGGCGGAGCGCTTTCTAAACGAGGTGGATGCTGCCTGTGTCTATGTCAACGCCAGCACCCGCTTCACCGATGGCGCTCAGTTCGGACTGGGAGCTGAAATAGGCATAAGCACACAAAAGTTTCATGCCCGTGGTCCCATGGCGCTAAAAGAACTGACCAGCTACAAGTGGCTTATTGTCGGCGATGGACACATTCGCCCCTAAAAAAGCAACCACTCCTGTCATTCTGAGAAAGCCCTTCCCCGGAAGGACGACCGAAGAATCTCATATAGCCCACTAAATTCCACAAATAATATGGAGACCCTTCGCTATCGCTCAGGGTGACACATGAACAATCCTCGCCTTAATCCAATATGGCTAAAACTGACTTTTGTATCTTAAACAGCTGCTTGATGCCCTTAGCAGCCAGTGCCAGCAAGGTATCAGTGGTCTCCTTAGAAAAAGGTTGCCCCTCAGCTGTGCCCTGAATCTCCACAAACTCGCCCTTGTCAGTCATGACCACATTAAAATCAACCGCAGCCCGGTAATCTTCCTCATAGCACAGGTCAAGTAGCACCTCTCTGCCCACGATGCCAACGCTGGTAGCAGCTACTGCACCCTTCAACGGAATCGATGACAGCGTGCCTTGCTTCTTCAGATTGTGGAATGCCACAAACAAGGCTACATAGCCACCGGTTATAGCCGCCGTCCTAGTGCCACCATCAGCCTGCAACACATCGCAGTCCACGGTGAAAGTCCTTTCGCCCAGAGCCGCCAGGTCAGTAACCGCCCTCAAACTACGACCGATAAGACGCTGGATTTCTTGATTTCTACCCGCCGTCCTCTCGGGAGAGCTGCTGCGAGGAGTTCGAGTAAGCGTGGAACGAGGCAGCATAGCATACTCAGCAGTAACCCAGCCCGTGCCCACACCCTTGAGGAAATTGGGAACCCTGTCCTCCACACTCACAGCGCAGAGCACTCTGGTACGCCCCAGCTCTATCAACGCCGAGCCTTCGGCAAAGTCCTGATACCCCAGGCTGATATTTATGGGGCGAAGCTCATCGTTAGCCCTGCCGTCTACCCGCTTCATCAAAATCTCGCTGCTCTCTTATCGGTACAGTATAGCATTGATTTATTCGGCTTAACAACGCTCCAACCTGGAACAATAATCCCCTTCTCCCTTGACAGCAGAGGTCAGGCTGACAATGAATTGACCTCTTACAGCCAGCAATGTTACTATTTCGAGCGATACCATTGAACGAAGTAAACCTCTGGGCATTAGGTGGCGTAGGCTTAGTAGCCGGACTGCTGGGCTCGATGCTAGGAGTAGGCGGTGGCATACTTATCGTACCTATACTCACCTTAGCTTTACACTTGCCAATCAAAGTAGCAATCGCCAGCAGCCTGGTAGCCATCGTCGCCAACTCATGCACCGCCGCTGGTATGTACACCAAAGCCCGAGTAACTAATATAAGGCTGGGCTTGCTTCTGGAAACAACAACCACCCCCGGAGCTATAATAGGCGGTTTCATCGCCGCCGTAATCGCCCCATCGATATTAAGCGCTCTTTTCGGGCTTGTCCTAATTTACGCCGCCTATATTATGATTACTCGCCAGCACCTCATGTACGATGACACCCAGCCCGACAGCCATATAGTTCAAAACAACAGTACCGACAATTTGTCCACCTCGCTAGCAAGCTCATATTATGACCGGAATCTGGACAGAGTTATTACCTACAAAGTGACCCGCGTACCTATGGGGCTGGGGACCAGCTTCTTCGCTGGCCTCATCTCTAGTCTGCTTGGCGTAGGCGGTGGCATTGTCAACGTGCCTGTAATGCACCTGGTCATGGGAGTGCCCATGAAAGCAGCCATCGCCACCAGCGCCTTTATCATAACCATCACAGCCACAGCCGGCGCTCTCATTTACTACTATTATGGGCACATATATCCACTTATAATAGCCCCGCTGACCATAGGTGTGGTTATAGGCTCCAGAATAGGTGTTGAGCTGACACAAAGAGCCGGTGGCATAGTGCTCAGGCGCATATTCGGCGCCCTCCTGATAATTGTAGCTGCCATGATGTTCTTCAAGATAGCCGATATAATATAGAGAGGAAATCGACAAGAACAGCCAATATAATTTAGGAATTGCGGATAAATGAAGATTACGGGACATGACAACCTTAAAGAAAGCCGCCTGAACAACTGGTCCAGTCTTACCTTCAGGCTGGGCATTGCGGTCTCTTTAGCGCTGATTGTTATCGGCTTCATAACCCTGTTCATAATCTCCGGCGGTAAAGATATACAGCCGCTGGTCAGGTTAGACCAGATACCGGCGGCTATCGTTATCAGTATTGGAATCTTGATTCTTCTACTGACGCCTATCATACAGGTCATGGCGGCTATTGTGCTTTTCTCCATAGCCAGAGACAGACTGTTCATAGGTATCTCCGTGGCAGTTCTATGCTTCGCCGCCATCAGCCTGGCACTGGCACTAATCTAAATTGACCAGCAGGCAAGGCTATGCTATGATTTCCTTAAATGCCAGCGCTTACCGAGCTGTACCAGGAAATCGAACGCTGCCAAGACTGTGAGCTAGGCAAACACCGCACCAAGGTAGTGCCCGGCGAAGGACCAGAGAAGACAAGTATACTTTTTATCGGCGAAGCACCGGGGTGGCATGAAGACCAGCAGGGGCGTCCCTTTGTCGGTCCAGCAGGAAAATATCTGGAGGAACTATTAGCCTCCATCAAACTGAAACGTGAGCAAGTCTACATCGCCAACGTTATCAAATGCCGCCCGCCAAGTAACCGGGACCCGCTGCCCGGTGAAATCCAAGCCTGCAGCAAATGGCTAACCAGCCAGATAGAAATAATCCGCCCCAGGATGATTGTTACCTTAGGTCGTTACTCCATGGCAAAATACTTCCCCAACCAGAGCATCAGCCAGGTCCACGGCAAAGCCAGAAAACAAGATGGCATTATTTACTACGCAATGTATCACCCGGCAGCAGCACTGCATCAAGGAAGCCTGCGTAAGACTATTGAAGTTGACATGCTCAAAATCCCCCAAATATTAGCCCAGTCAGAGAAGCTAACCGAAGCCGAAGCTGAACCACAGCAGCTGAGCTTATTCTAGGTCACAATAATGAGCAAACAGAAACTCCGCATAATCCCCCTGGGCGGATTAGGTGAAATCGGCAAAAATATGATGGCTATTGAGTTTGCCAATGACATCATCATAATCGACGCCGGACTTATGTTTCCCGAAGAGGATATGCTGGGGGTCGACCTGGTCATTCCGGACATAAGCTACCTGCTGGAAAGGCGAGAGAAGCTGCGAGGCATCATCATAACCCACGGTCATGAGGACCACATCGGCGCCCTGCCTTACATACTACCTCAGCTCGATATACCCGTCTACGGTGCCAAGCTCACCAAAGGGCTGGTCTCTGTCAAGTTGAAGGAACACCGCTATCAAAAGAAAGCCACACTCAGGACAATACAACCCGGAGTTAAGTTTACACTTGGCAACTTTAAAATAGAGCCTTTCTCCGTCTGTCACAGCATTCCCGATGCCATGGGATTTATCATCCACACACCCATAGGTGTAATAGTTCACAGCGGTGATTTTAAAATCGACTATACACCGGTCGACGGCAAACCCACCGAACTAGCCAAGCTGGCACAATTAGGCACTCAGGGAGTCCTGCTACTTCTCGCCGATTCAACCTATGCCGAGCTTCCGGGATACACACCATCAGAGACTGTGGTCGGCGAAGCGCTGGAACGCATCATATCTGAGGCTCCGGGAAGGGTAATCATCACCACCTTCTCTTCGCTAATCTCTCGCATTCAACAGGTGATTAACGCTGCTGCCAAACATAACCGAAATGTCTTTGTCACCGGTCGCAGCATGAGGGATACGACGCGCATCGCCTCAGAGCTAGGTTATCTCAATTCCCCACCTAATGTTATACGCCACTTCGATGAAATCAGCCGCTTCCCCCACAACAAGATTGTCCTTCTGACCACCGGCAGCCAGGGAGAGCCGACTTCAGCTCTGGTACGCATTGCCAATCGGGACAACAACCAGGTCAAAATCATCCCCGGAGATACGGTAGTAATGTCAGCCACGCCCGTCCCGGGCAATGAAGCGCTGGTCAACCGGACAATCGATAACCTGTTCCGCCAGGGCGCTCACGTAGTTTACGAGAAGTTGGCTCAAGTACATGTCCACGGACATGGCAGCCAGGAGGAATTGAAGCTTTTGCTTAGCCTGGTTAAGCCGAAGTTCTTCGTTCCCATACACGGCGAATACCGTCACTTGAGCCTGCACGCCAGGTTGGCTAAAACCATGGGCATGCCTGAAACTAACGTCTTCGTATTGGAAAACGGTAACATACTCGAACTGGACAGGGAAAAAGGCAAAATAGCCGGCAGGCTGCCCACAGGCAATGTCTACGTAGATGGACTGGTTATGGGAGACCTCGCCAGCGTCATTCTCCGCGACCGGAAGCTGCTGTCCAGAGACGGTATTGTAGTAGTAATTATCGCCATCGACAAGGAGGCGGGCAAAATCGTAGGTCGCCCTGACATTGTATCACGAGGCTTCGTGGACATGAAAGAAGGCGAGGCGATACTTGAGCAGGGACGAGACCTGGTCAAAGCCACCTTAGACCGCGGCGATGGTCGCCCTCTCGAATGGAGCTTCATCAACGCCAAGGTCAAAGATACACTGAGCAAGTTTTTCTACGAGCAAACCCGACGCCGCCCCATGATTCTGACCACAGCCGTAGAGGTATAGAAAATGTTTTGCAGTTCCTCATTGTCATTGCGATTCCTCTTCCCCTTCTGTCATTCTGAGGGAGCGGAGCAACCGAAGAATCTCACAATTGATATTGAGCTCCTTCCCCTGCATTTCATTCAGGGTCAGGGTGACACAGAGTAGTCAGATTATGCCCAAGAGAAAAACCACCAAAGCACCAAGCAGCGGCAGAACCAAAAAGAAGAATTACTGGGGTCCGATACTGAGGCTGTTGCTGGCATTTATAATCGTCGGGCTAATATTGTGGTTCTGGCCCCAGATATCTAATTGGGCATTCACCACCTGGGGCGATGTAGCCAACTGGTTTGTCGATACTTGGGAAAGCCTGCTTGAGCTTTTCGGCATCGGACTGGTCTTCGCAGCACCATTCCTGGGAATCGTGCTCTGGATAATCGCCAGTGGACGGTTCTCGCTGTTCACGAAATACTGGAGATGGTGGCTTTGCGGTATTCCTCTAGCCTTAGCTGTCTGGGGAACATCAGCCTTTTTCAGCCCCGGCAGCGGCGTCGCCAGCCAGGCAACCCTGGGTGGCAAAATCGGCAAGGGCATTATCGGCGATTCTTATGCCAGTGGAATACTGCGGATAGCCGGCTTAATCCTACTCGGTATCATATTCGCGGCTCCACGCGGGGTATGGCGCGTAATAACAAGCATATTCAAAGGCATAGGCAAATTCTTCTTGCTCATCTGGCAAGCAATTCGCCGCGCCAGCCAGCGTCCCCCTAAAGCTAAGCCAGAGCCAATACCTCCGATACAAAGGGAAATCGAATTTGGCAAGGTAGAAGTCAAAAAAGAAGAACCGGCACCGACGCCTATCATAGCAGTACCGCCACAAGCCGCCGAACCACCCCCACCTGAAACCCGGGAGCCAGGGAAACACCAGCCGGTGCTAACTCCCGGCGGCTGGCAACTGCCTCCCATCACCATACTGGACAAATCTGCAGAAGTGGAGCTAAGTGAGAGTGATATCACAAAGCGGGCACAGCTTATCGAAGAGGCTCTATCCAGTTACGGCGTCGATGCCAAGGTAGTCCAGATAAATGTCGGTCCCACCGTAACCCAGTTCGGAGTCGAGCCCGGCTGGGACCGCAAGTACAAGGAAATCAAGGAGCGGGATAAAGACGGCAATGTTAGGGTACGCATGGAGGAGATAGCGAAAACCAGAGTTAAAGTAGACCGCATCAGCGCTCTGGCAAGCGATATGGCCCTGGCACTGGCAGCATCGAGCATCAGAATCGAAGCCCCGGTACCAGGGAAATCGATAGTTGGTATCGAGGTGCCCAATACCACATTCGGCATGGTCAACCTCAGGAGCGTAATCGAAAGCGCTGCCTTTCAGAAAGCTTATGCCAAATCTAAATTAACCATAGCCCTGGGCAAAGGTGCTGGCGGCGAGACGGTGGCTGCTGATTTAGCCCGGATGCCTCACCTGCTTATCGCCGGAGCCACCGGCAGCGGCAAGACCGCCTGTCTCAATTCCACTATCTGCTGCCTGCTCATACACAACACTCCGGACGACGTCAAGTTCATCATGATTGACCCCAAGCGTGTGGAACTGGTCAATTTCAATAGCCTGCCCCATCTGGTAGCGCCAGTTATTGTCGACTCCGACAAAGCGGTGCTGGCACTGCGCTGGCTGAATCAGGAGATGGACAACCGCTATCAGAAATTCGCCCAGGCAGGAGCCCGCAACATTGAGGGCTACAACAAGAACCGGCAAGCCGGCGAGACTATGCCTTACATGGTGCTGGTAATCGATGAGCTGGCAGACTTAATGATGGCGGCTTACGACGAGGTAGAACGCACGCTATGCCGCCTAGCACAACTGGCACGAGCCACCGGCATACATTTAATCGTGGCTACCCAGCGACCATCGGTTGACGTGGTCACCGGTCTAATCAAAGCAAATTTCCCCACGCGTATCAGTTTTGCCCTCACCTCACAGGTGGACTCACGAACCATTCTCGATTCTGCTGGAGCCGAGAAGCTGCTGGGCAGAGGCGATATGCTGTACATGCCCACCGACGCCGCCAAGCCGAAGCGACTCCAGGGAACCTTCATCTCCGACGCCGAGACCGAGAGAATAGTCTACTTCTGGGGCAACCAGCGCAGAGCCGAGGCAGAAGCAGTCAGATTCGAAGACATGAGCCAGCTTGCCTCGGCAGAAAAAGGCGGTGAGGACTCCATGATGGATGCCGCCCGACAGCTAGCCCGGGAACACAAGTATATCTCCACTTCCTTTTTGCAGCGCCGCCTCCGCATCGGCTACCCCAGAGCTGCCCGAATTATGGAAAAGCTGGAAGAGGAAGGCTACAGCAGGGAACCAGGTGAGCAGACCCCCAAAGTATAAAAGAGGTCGACTGGCGTAAGCCAATTTAAATTACATTCGGGAATAAAAGATGCCTGGCTTCGAAATCGGCTTCAAAAAAGGCGCTATCTCTCTGACATTAGGTACTGTCGGCATCATATTGATTCTAGTACCTTGGGAATGGATGGTAACCCTAATGGCGGTATCACCCATCGCTATCGCCGGTTTAATCCTCGGGGTCATAGGCTTAAATTCAAGAGGCAGGCAACTGGCTGTGACCGGAATAGTGTTTTGCTCCTATGCTTTATTTATATCACTGCTTATGTATATACTTCGATGGCTTTGATAGATTAAAGACAGGAAAAGGTCAACAGAGCCTGATTTAAAATAACTTAGAGAATAGAAATGCCTCACTACAGAACTGGTCACAAAGTTGAAGGCGGCTTAATAGAAGGCGCTATGCCTCTGGTATTGGGCATTATCTGTATAATATTGATTCTAGCATACGAAAAATGGATACGCGCCCTACTTATAATACCACCGCTTGCCATCCTCGGTTTATACTTTGGAACCATAACCTTAAACTCGGTAGGAAGATATCTGGCTATAATAGGAATGACAGTGTGCTTACTTGTCTTAGCCGCATTGGTGTATATGCTCTGGTCCGGCGGCTTCTTCTATAATTTATAGCTGAGCTCACCCGCCGCATGGAAAAGCTTGAAAAATGGCAGATACTATCGAAGGCAAAAACCCGGTAATAGAATCGCTAAAATCAGGTCACCCCATCAGCAAAATACTGCTCACCAGCAATATCAAGCCGGATAACGCCGTCACTGAAATACTCCGTCTGGCACGAGCCAAAGGTATACCGGTGGAACGTGTGGCAAGGCATATCATAGATAAGCAGAGCCTAACCGGTGCCAACCAGGGAGTTATTGCTTACACCGCAGCCAAAGAGTATGTCAGTCTGGAGGACCTGCTGGCTATCTCCGCAGAGAAGAATGAGCCGCCGCTCTATGTGATTCTCGACGGCATCGAAGACCCGCGCAATCTGGGCTCGATACTGCGGACTGCTTACGCCAGCGGCATTCACGGCGTGATTATCAGGGAAAGAAGGGCAGCCGGTATTACCGCTGTTGTGGCTAAGGCATCCGCCGGCGCTGTGTGGTATATGCCGGTAGCCAGCGTATCCAGCATACCCCAGACCATTGAAACGCTCAAAAGAAACAACCTCTGGGTCATCGGCATAGACCGCAGCGGCGAAGCCGAATACAGCCAGATGGATTTCAAGTCATCAACAGCCATTGTCATCGGCAGCGAAGGCAAAGGGTTGTCCGAGCTGGTTACAAAGAGATGCGACTTTATGGCACACATACCGATGCGAGGGGAAATCACCTCGCTCAACGCCTCCGTCGCTGCCGCTCTGGTAATGTACGAGGCATTCAAACAAAGGAGCCACTAGCTTCTAGTGACTGCCGTTACCTGCTTGGACTGTTTGTCTAAAATGACATATTCCATAATACCCCTTAACACAGGTCTTGCTCTCACTTACCCATTAGAGTTATCATAGTTATATAAGAAAGGAAAATCTGTGGAAATGAAGAGGAAACCAATCACGGTAGCAGTAAGCGGAGCCTTTGACCCCATACATGTAGGTCATATCCGGTACATACGAGAGGCAGCCAAACTAGGTGATAGACTGGTTGTTATCCTGAACAATGACAATTTCCTGCTCAGAAAAAAAGGGTTTGTTTTCAGACCGTTTGAGGATAGAAAAGAAATCCTCGAGAGCATCAAAGGTGTGGATGAGGTTATCGCATCTATTGACCACGACCAGACAGTATGTAAGACCTTAGAGCTGATTAAGCCAGATATATTTGCCAAAGGAGGATACCGAACGACACCTGAAAATATCCCTGAGGCAGATACCTGCCTTTCCATCGGCTGCAAATTAGTCACCAACGTAGGGGGAGAAAAAGCCCGAGCCGACATGGAACTGGATTCGAAGATTAAGGGATTCGGTGAGCATGAGAAAGGCAAGATAGAAATCAAATGCCCCTACTGTGACAACCACCCCATATTAAAAGAGAAGTGCCTCCATTGCAGAACTACAGGTAAGGTAGAGGTAGGCAGACCAGACTAAATGGGGCATGAGAAATATGCCCGCCGTTCCCCGGCTAAATACCCACTATGCCTTGTTGTGCTTAATGCGGTTGTCGAAGAGTTCTGCCAGTAGTTTAGAAATCTCAGCGCTTAGCGGTGATACAGTACCACCGCCATCATGTGCATATCGCTGCTGGTACTGGTCTGAATTTACCGGCGCCGCTGCCTGATTATGTGGTACCCATTGCTGATAAGCACACTGATAATCATACGATGGTGATGGCACCAGTTCTACCACACAGGTTAAGTTAAAACCACAGGTGCCGCAAAACCGGTCGCTACCAGCAGCATGTGCTCCGCATTGAGGACAGAAATTTACCCGCCACATCAACGTTAACCCTTTCTTTGGTGATTAGCCCATAACCTCGTTCCAATAAAGCTTAAAACCTTCCAAAAGCTGCGCCGATTTAGGGCGCTTAGCCTATCCGCTCTCGCCGGCAAAGACTACAGTCTTCTCCTTTAACTGTCTTTCCAATTGCCTCGTTTGGTGCATATCCAGGCTGCCCAGCTCGTCAATGTACTCCCGGGCGCCACGTTCAGAAAGAGCATAGGTGGTGAGCCCATGATTACTGTGCTGGGCGGTAAGAATACCTTTTTCAACCAGGTTTGTAATTGCATCTCTCAAGCCAATCGCCGAAGTATTCAGAGCTCTGGCGACGGTGTACAGGCTCAATTTTGCCCTGGGATGTCTCGTCCAGAAGCGGAGCAGCTTGAATTGCATACCAGTGCAATTGATATCTTCGAGAAATGACAGCATATCGCAACCTGCTATTCGACTTACTCTGTCATCAGTTACCATGTTCGTTCTCTCCTTCTTATATCTTTATGATATCAAGAAAATATTAAATTCCAGTTAAGCTTTTGAGCCAGAAACCGTGCTCTACTTATTACAACGAGCAACACGCCAAAAGGTTTATAAGCATGGCTGTGCCTGTAAATGCAGCCCTTCAGGTTGGGAGAATCAGCAGGTGTGATATAATAGGACTCAGGGGAGAATGGAAGGAAGATGAAGGTCTATAACTATACGGTCATCTTTGAGCCAGCCAAAGAGGGTGGCTATGATGTTATTATTCCAGCAATTCCTGAGATTTGCACCTTCGGAGAGACCTTGAAAGAAGCCAAGGCAATGGCTGAGAATTCCATAAGATGTTATCTGGAAAGCGCCCTCAAGGAAGGCGAACCCATCCCGGAAAATAAGGGACCATTTGTCGAATATTAAGGGGAGTTTGTTTTATGGTAGTACGATTTATTCTAACTGACTATGTTAACCAAGCCTTGGGGCATGCCGTGTATGATAAACTGGAAGATGGCACGTTCGCTGGGCGAATTCCTGTCTGCCCGGGTGTAATAGCATTCAGTACTACTTTGCACAAATGTGAAACTGAATTGCGCTCTACTTTAGAAGATTGGATTCTAGTTGGACTCAAACTGGGTCATCCTCTGCCAGTAATAGGCGGCATCGACCTTAACAAGGAGCCTCAACGTGAGACGGTGGAGGCAATGTAAGCGCCGGGACTTCATTCGCCGTCTCAAAAAGCTTGGCTTCGATGGACCATATTCCGGAACACGACACCAATTTATGGTCTACAAACAGCACCGTCTAGCAATTCATTCCAACACTGAATATTCCATTCCTCAACTCAGAACGATGCTGCACGAGGTAGAGCAAATCATAAGCCGTCAGATAGCAGTTGAGGAGTGGGATGATCTTTGATAAAAATACAAGACTAAAAAAACTATTGTGGCTAGTGCCGAGCTTTCTTCAGAGTAGAAAGAACTGATGCCGGCTTACAGTAGTTGCCTACTACTCATTTGGTGTCTGCCAGGTGACAAAACGACGAAAAGTGTAGTCAGCATTTTAGGATTAGCGATTTCAGCCGTTATCAGTGAGTCTGCCAATTAATGAGATTAGAATGAAACACCATCTCTGTACGTTGATATAAAGCATTGATTGCGGGGCTTGACAAAAGGCGTATAATCGTAATAAGAGCGTTTAACGATAAGCATATATCAGTTGAACGTAGCGGGGGGGGCAAGGAAGCAGCGTCTGTAACGAGGTCACTTTGGCGCTGTAGAGCCAGTAGTGAAACCGACCACGCAAATGGTCGGTTTTTGTTTGCTAATGGTAACCCTTGGGGTGTTAAAGCGGTTGTAGCAACGCTATATAGATGTTAACTGTAAATAAGCTGAAATTTTAAAAACGGAGGCAAAATCAAAAGGTCACAGGAGGTGAGGTAAAATGGATAACTGCAAACATATAGCGAGAGCCGGCGTAGCGGTTTTTGTCGCTGTAATGCTGGTTATTGTGGTAATTAGCCCTTTTGTTGGTAATGTCAAAGCTGATGGACCGACCACGGTAGAACCACCTACTTCGCCGATTGAGGAAGAAGGTGTCTCTGAGGAGCTAGGTGAAACTAAGGCAATAGAGAGCCTTGATCCAGAAGCTATAGCTCTACTTATACAGGACGTTTGGCCTTGGTATCCCTGGATGAATGGAAATGTTCATCGTGCTTTACACGAATTTACCATTCCTCATGACTTGATTAACTCGTCCAGCCTCGCAACATGGGACCTGAGCAAGTATCAGTTTATATTTTACGCCTCGTCGCAACCATACAGTTACTATAGAAATATCGAAGCTAGTTTGGACAAGATAAGTACATTCGTATCTGATGGTGGATTGCTTATTGCCCACTGCGCTGACTGTGGATGGTATGCCGAAGGGACACGGTATGTTAATGGTGGAAACTGGCGAGGCTTTTCCATACTACCTGGTAGCATAACCCACTTATGTGATAGAGATGGTCATCAATATGATTCTAATATTATCAACATTACGGCACCCAATCACGGGGTGGTTAAAAGCGACCAATATACATTGACGGACGATTATCTTCGTGACTGGGAATACACTGCCTTGGGCATCTTTACCAATCTGCTCCCAGATACAGAAGTGGTAATGGTTTCAAATGAAGGCGATGGGGGTGACGGTCCCACCTATATTGACTACAACTATGGCTCAGGAAAGGTCTTGGCAACCACGATTGCAGTCGAATGGGGATATTACAACGGATGTATGCATTGGTGGGTAGGCAATAGACCCGAGCTGCTCAGGAATGAGCTGAGGTACGCACTTAATTACACGCCTCCTGCTGAACAATACACTCACAAAATTGCTTTTATTCCTGTCAGATACGTTGGAGGACCGGAGCCCACGCACACTGTTGCTGAATTAAAGCAGAGGGCTCAATTAGTTGCGGATTATTATAAACAGCAGTCTTATGGAAAAGTTAACCTCAGCTGCGAGTTTATTTTTAATGACTGGACATCTTTAGGTAAGCGTCTGGCAGATTTTCCTGAGGGACATACAAGATGGAGTAAGTGGTTTAATATAAGAGACGAGGCCATAAATCTCGCAGGAATAAATCCGTATGACTACCATGCAGTTGTGGTAATACAACCTGCCTGCATGAGATCCTTTGACGGACTGACTATCGTCACCAGCGACAAAAAATCTTATGCAACTTGGGCACATGAAATAGGTCATGCAGTATTTGGCTTTCGAGATTATTACGATGATAATGATCCAACGACTGACGCTTATGGAAATATACAATACTGGGGATTGATGGGGTCTGCAACATTGATGAACCCAACGGCACCTATAATGTCATATAACAAAGAATGGGCAGGTTGGCTAACGTATGATACGATTAATAAGGGCTCCTATGGAGAAATCCCAGATTCTATAACGCTATTAAAAGACATGAATTTAGGGGACAAAGTTTACAGGTATGAAGCAGATACAAAGGCGGTCCAATACTACATTTTTGAAGGCAGGCAACCACCGGATGGCATTGCAGAGGACAATTTAATGCCAAGCTCCGGCTATTGCCCCAATGATGATTATGATTATGAACTTAGTGGGGCTAAAGGTATCCTGCTATATAAAGTTGCACCAAAAGGCTGGGTTTATTCGGTTCCAAATCAGATTCTACCTTGGTTTGATTGGATAAATGAGAATAAGGTAACACTAACTCCCGGAGAGACATATCTGGACGATGAGGCTCAGGTTAAGTTTACAGCGCTGGAAAGAGGCGGACAACTATATGTAGACATTAGTGCAAATCCACTTTCCAGCCGAAAAGTTATCTCCCTTTTTGATACCTCTTGGGAAATAGCCGATGTTCTTATTCAGAGTGAACCAGTTCCCTCGCAGTGGCATTTCGACCTCGACTTACATGCCTACACTTATGACGGGAGGGAAATAGGGATGGATTATGCTACCGGGGAATATAAAGTTCAGGTAGCGGATGCCAAAACCACCTTTGATACCCCAGGTGGAGGACCCGAATGGATATCGTTGCCGGAGGATGAAAATGTGTATTGCGTGATAGACCCTACTCCAGCTAGAGAATGGGCAGATGAGATTGATGTCTCAGTGGAAAACGTTAAAGTAACATGGGAAATAGTGTATTACAATGAAGAGGGCACGAGGAAAGAATCCGAGCCGATAACATTAGATATCAGCTTAGACGAACCAACAGCACTGGGGCTAACAGCCAGTATAAATATCGAGCCTGATACATTAAATCTGAAGAGCAAGGGGCAATGGATTACCTGCTGGATTGAGATGCCGGCTGGATATGACGTAAATAGCATCGACCTCAGCACGGTGATGCTGAACTACGCAGTCCCGGCTGAAAGCGACACAAAGTACGGTTTTGTTAAAAATCCGGAGGTCAGAGATGCAGATAAGGATGGACAGCCAGAGCTTATGGTCAAATTTGATAGGGCTGCGGCGCAAGCGACTGTTCAGCTGGCAGATAGCGTTATAATTTCAGTGCTGGGAGAAGTTAACAAAAATGGGGTGCCGGTACCATTCAAAGGAACCGACACCATTAAGGTGATATCACCAGGGAAATAGGCCTCTTTTAGCTTAATCGTTGTTATCTTTTGGGATTGAGTACAGCCCAATTATTCTGCTCACGATGTCTGTACATGGTTCAACAGAGCCATCAACATATATGATGAAATTATTTGATTGGAGCATATATACTATCGGCTCTTTAGGATTATGTTTCCACTTTACTATTACGCCCTCGATAATTGAATCTTCCAATTCCATGAATTCTGTATCCAGAATAAATGCCTCTTCAGCTGCCTGCGGGTTCTCATACTTTAGCACAAGTATCCTTAACAGGGGATAGGCTATACCGATTTCCTCACCGCTTTTAAGAGTATATATAGAATATGATCGCTCGTATCCTTTAGTAAAGCCTCTTTCCAGCCGTCCTTCAACAATGTCTTGAAGGCCGCTGATACAGACCATAGTCTTAGTTTCAATGTCTTTTCCAATCTCTTTTCCAGCCTCATAAACACATTCGTTGAAAATTTCTCCCCCGAAACTCGGCAGAACTGTCTCCGGTTCATATGCAGGCGGTATTACCAATTGCCTGGTCGCTTCCACAGGTACTTCTTCCTTCGCGCATCCAGAAAACATGGTTGCCAGACAGACAGCCGCTATTACTGTAACCGCCAAAATTAGAGATTTCCTCGAAAGCGAATGCTCTGAAACCAAAGTCTTTAACTCCATTTTGCTCTCTCCTTCCCCCTCAGCTACTCCATTTTACTCCTCAGTTCTTGCGCATTCAATAGCTGGGCAAAAACACCAAAGAGCAAGGTGGACGAAAAACTGAATTTCTACGGCATAATCTCAACAGGAGACCACGTTACAATGACCGCAAGCAGAATTCCTTTACAAGGATTTGGGGGTTGGCAGCTTCTAAAGATACAACGTAATCGTGGCGATTTGATCCGTCCTGTGAATTGCAACTTAATTGCACTTTGTGACATTTCGTGCAGCAGCAGGATAATGACATTATCTTAACAGCGTAATGCTGACCCCTGCGCCTCGACCTCACTCAGCGATAATATCGGAAATATATGAAACGCCGACAATAGCCCGTGTTATCCGGGTGGTATCCAGAAGATGGCGCATATCCACAAACTCGCCCTGGCGCACAATTCTCCTGATTTCACCGTCCAGATTTAAGGCATGCTGCCACTTCAGAAATTCAAAAATCACGCCGTGGTTATGCAGCAGCATTTTCTTGTTGCCTATATTGGCTGGATGCAGGTAAAACACGTTGTCCAGTGCCGGTTTCGACAGGCTGGACAGGTCGGCTGTGAGGTCCATGCCCAGACCAAAGCTTACCATGGTCCGACCGGGAAACCTCGGTTCTGCATTGATGTCCATCCATTGAGCCATGTTTTCCGGGTCTGTAATCAGCCCATTGTTAACCGGGGCAAATTTCTTAATCGGGGAAATCTTGACTCCTGAGCTGAAGAGCGCATCCAGGTCTGCTACCATAGCCACGCTTACCAGGCTGCGGTGCGGCGTCTGTCGCTCCCGGGCAATATCGAAAATAGCTTCATACAGGTCGCCAATAGTGATTGGTAGGCTCTCGTCGGCATTACCCACCAGCATGATATCATTGAATTCACCATCTAAGGCTAAATTAAGACCGGTATAAATCACAACCTCACCGGTATCTTTCTGAGGGATGAGAAAATCAGGCGTATCATTACCATCAGTAGGCAACCAGACCATGGTGCCGCCGATGGTAATCATCTCGCCCAGCAGAGGCAGGCAGTCTTCCAGGCTGCCACCGAGAGCACCCAGACCGATGGAATACTCGGCTTCGGAAAAATGCCGCTGCCGGATATCGTCTGCTTCCAGGGTAGCATGCATAACCTTCTTCAGATTGCCCACGATTTTCAGCGTGGCAGCGCGGTCGGTGGCATGGAAGACATGAAAGCTGGTATGGCTTCTGAGATAACAGGGAAGATGTCGCCAATCTTTTTGGGAGCGTTTCATATTCTCCAGAATCGAGCATTGATTGACGGCTTCATCTACCGTTTCGTAGGTGGTGAACACACTGTCCATGCCAGCCATTCTTAATACCTGAGCCGGGTACTCCGTAAGACCACAGAGGCAGACTTTGCCATTTTTCTTGGCTAATTTTTTCTGTGCGGCTAAAAGGACTCTAATGCCACCGCTGCTTAAATATGGCACCATGACCATGTCCAGAACCAGGTAAGAATCGTCTTCCTTCAAGAGAGTCTCAAGCTCTTTACCCAGGCTGGCAGCTTCAAAGGCGTCTAGCCTGCCTTCAGGCGCCACCACCAGAATACCATTTTTACGTTCCGATTTTATGTTCATAACATGCGCTCCATCAACTAAAACATAGCCTCTAACTTTTTATGCTAATCAGTCCCGTCTCAGCTACTTAAACCTGGTCATTGGGGAAAGAAGCTCCTCGTCTTTGCGCAGTTCGATGATGCGGTCACGGAGTAAAGCTGCCTTCTCAAATTCGAGGTTTTTAGCAGCTTTTCGCATCTGCGATTCCAGGTCTTTGATAAGACGCAAAACCTCGTCTTTGGATATGGGAGTAGGCGTGTAGGCGGCTTTGGTTTCAGCCACCACCTTGACCCGCTCGGTGATGTCCTTAATCGCCTTCTTGATGCCCTGAGGGGTGATGCCATGCTCTTTGTTGTACGCCTCCTGTATCCGCCGGCGCCGTTGAGTCTCCTCCATGGCTTCACGCATGGATGTGGTTACAGTGTCGGCATACATGATAACATGACCATCGGCATGGCGCGCCGCCCGCCCCATCGTCTGGATAAGCGCCTCCTTCGACCTTAAATAGCCTTCTTTGTCCGCATCCAGTATTGCCACCAGGCTTACCTCAGGCAAATCTAACCCCTCACGTAGCAGGTTTATGCCCACCACCACGTCATAGACGCCGAGGCGGAGGTCGCGCAGAATCTCAACCCGCTCCAGCGTATCAATTTCGGAGTGCAGGTAATGCGTTTTGATTTCCGTCTCCTTCAAGTAGTCAGCCAACTGCTCAGCCATACGTTTGGTCAGCGTGGTCACCAAACAACGCTCGCCCTTGTCCACACGGGTCTTAATCTGGTAAATCAGGTCGTCGATTTGCCCCTTGGATGGCTTGACCTCAATGGTAGGCTCAAGCAAGCCAGTAGGGCGGACCAACTGCTCCACAACCTGCTGGCTGTGCCTGTATTCATATTCGCCCGGGGTAGCCGATACGTAGACGACCTGATTGAGGCGCTGGTTGAACTCGTCGAAGCTCAGCGGTCGATTGTCCAGCGCCGAGGGCAGGCGAAAGCCAAAATCAACCAGCGTCTGTTTTCGGGAGATGTCACCGTGATACATGCCACGTATTTGTGGCAGGGTCATGTGTGACTCATCTATAAACAGCAGGAAGTCATCGGGGAAATAGTCGAGCAACGTCCACGGCGCGCTGCCCGGTGCCCGGCGCTGTAGATGCCGGGAATAGTTCTCCACGGCATGGCAGTAGCCGACCTCGCGGAGCATCTCGACGTCGTAGTTGGTCCGAGCCTCCAGCCTAGCGGCTTCGAGCAGCTTGCCCTGGGCTCTCAATTCTTTCAGCCTCTCTTCCAGCTCAACTTTTATGTCCTCTATAGCCAGCATAAGCTTATCATGTGAGGTAACGAAGTGCTTTGCCGGATAAATGTCCACCGAATCGCGCTCCGCCAGCAATTCACCGGTGAGCGGGTCGATATCAACAATGCGCTCGACCTCATCCCCCCAGAACCCAATCCTGACAGCTATTTCTTCATATGAAGGCTGGATTTCCAGAGTGTCGCCGCGGATACGGAAGCGGCTGCGAGTGAAATCGAAGTCATTCCGTTCATACTGCATGCCCACCAGGCGGCGAGCCAGCTTGTCCCGCTTGCATTTCTCGCCCTTCTTTATCGTAGCCACAAAGCTACGGTATTCCTCAGGCTCACCCAGACTGTAAATACAGGATACCGAAGCCACTATGAGCACATCACGTCGGTCGAGCAGAGCCCGGGTGGCAGCATGGCGCAGCTTGTCGATTTCCTCATTTATGTCTATTTCCTTCTCGATGTAGGTGTCGGTGCTGGGAATATAGGCTTCAGGCTGATAGTAATCGTAGTAGCTGACGAAATACTCCACGGCGTTGTCGGGTAGATATTCCTTGAACTCGGTGGCTAGTTGGGCGGCTAAGGTCTTGTTGTGACAGATGACCAGCGTCGGCTTCTGTACCCTCTCCGCCACATTAGCCATGGTGAAGGTTTTGCCGCTGCCGGTGACGCCGAGCAATGTCTGCTGCTTGTAGCCTTTGTTTATACCTTCGACCAGCTTGTCCACCGCCTGCGGCTGGTCACCGGTGAGCTTAAAGTCGGAGATAATTTTGAATTGTGACATTTAAATTTCTTCGGCTCCTCGCAGTCACATGTAGCCTCGACCCTTTAGGGTCGAGCTGGCGAGGCTAAAGCCTCGCCACTACATCGGTGAATGATACATCACTTTTGAGGGATTTTGGAAATGCGGTCGAACTCGTCTCTAAGTCTCTTGTAAGATTTATCTAGCTCATCTGCCTGGAGCGAGGCATTCTTGAGATGAGTGCCAAAAAACACACGCCACTTATCATCGATTTCAGCAAAACCGCGTTTAATACGTAGCAGGTCGTTTTTGACCTCTTCAGCCTGTTCCGAAAGCTTCTTTGCCTGAATACCAGCCCTGATTAGCTCGATTTTGGCGGAAAGAGTTAGTGGCGATACCACCTGAACACCAACCCTGCCGTAGTGTAACAGCAGCTCATATGCCTCATTCAGCAGGAAATAGTAAACACTCTCGGACGGGATATAGGCAAAGGCGAATTCGGCAGACCCTTTATCGGGACATATATAATCAGCAGCTATCTTGTCAAGACAACGCCTGACATCGGCAATGAAATCTTTCTTGAACCTCTGCTTCTCAGCCGGGTCATCCGTTGCCACCATCTTAGCGTAGTTGTCCAGAGAGAACTTGGAGTCTATGCAGACGATTCCTTCCGTCGATTTTATATGTGCATCAGGTCTCTTGCCATCAAGAACCGTCTCCCTGATACCGTACATGTCCGGCGGAAGTTGGTCCGACAGCATGCTCTCCAGTGCGATTTCACCCAGAGACGCCCTCTCTTTAGGCACTCGTAGCATTTGCTCGAAGGACTTATAGCTATCTTTGATATCTCTGGCTTGAGTCTCTATGCTGCCAATCTTTTCACCCAGCCCCAGCTCAGTCCAGGTGCTCGATATGACGTTTTTTAGGTCGGTGGGCTCCACCTTCCTGCCCCTGATAACTAGGAAAATCAACACTCCCAGAAGCAGTAAAACAAGACCAAGCAGAATTTCAATAATCATATTAACTCCTGGCTATGCTCCAGCCAGCTGTCTCAAAGCCAGCTTGACCTTCTCTTCAAGGTCAAGGTCTGCAGCATTGGACAAGCTAGCCACAGCCTGGGTAGCTTCTTTCAGGGAATAACCGAGACTGGTCAGAGCCGCCACCACATCGGCATCTTCTGGTGTCAAAGCTGGTGTAACACCTCCTTCCCATCCCTTCTCCAGCTTTCCCTTCAATTCCAACACTACCCGTCCGGCGATTTTCTTACCAATGCCAGGCACCTGAGTAAGCAGGTCAACATTACCGCTGATTATGGCTGAAGCCAGTTGTGTGACATGGAGCGTGGAAAGGAATGCCAGTGCTGCCTTCGGACCTATACCGGAAACAGAAATTAGATTTTGAAAAAGCGCCAGCTCGTCTGTAGTAGCAAAGCCGTAAACAGAGATATTATCTTCCCTTAAATAGAGATGTGTATGCAGATGTACCTTGTCTCCAACATTTCCCAGCCGACTCAAAGTAGAGCCGGGAATATGCACTTGGAGACTCAGCGGTCCCACTTTGACCACTGCCGAGTCGATACCACGGCTCTCCAAAATACCTTCTAAGGCAACTATCATCTGATTACCTGCTTTGAGCCTTCCTGTGGCGAGGCTAAAGCCTCGCCGCTACGGTGGTGAACTAAGGCAACTATCATCTGATTACTTACTTCCTGCCAGCAGGCGCTCAACGTGCTTTTGGTGCAGGTGGCAGATAGCAACAGCCAGAGCATCAGCAGCATCACTGGGCTGGGGCGTTTGGGTCAGCCCGAGCTGAAGCCTGACCATCTCCTGCACCTGCTCCTTGTCGCTACCGCCATAAGTGGTCACTTGCTGCTTTACCTGAGTTGGCATATAGCGAAAAATCGGTAAATTCACATTGGCAGCAGCCAGTATAGCTATCGCCTGAGCCCTGCCTATAGCCAGAGCCGAGCGAGCATTTCCAGCCACAAACGGCTCCTCAATAGCCACCTCATCTGGCTTGTAGCGGGCTACTATTTCACAAAGTTTTTTATACAGAGAGGAAAGCCTTCGTTCCACAGGGACTTTGGAAGGCAAACTCAATACCCCACAGGCAACCATAGCCATTACATTACTGTCCTCATCGACCACACCATAGCCCAGATTCAAAGTGCCCGGGTCAATACCGAGAACACGCATAGCTATGCCTGAGCCCGCAACTTCTCCAGAACAGTCTCGGAATAATCGAGATTGGCAGAAACATGCTGGACATCGTCCAGCTCTTCCAGGTGGTCCAGCAGCTTCAGGGTTTGAATAGCTTCTTTTTCGTCCAATACCACTGTGCTTTTAGCTACTCTTTGGACTTCAGCCGAAACAGGTGGCTTAATTTGTTCTACCGCCTTTCGTACTGTCTCTAAATTTTGCGGTGTAGTCTGGATTTCAAGATAGCCCTTTTCCTCTTTGACATCATCGGCACCGGCGTCTATGGCTGCCAGTTCCAGCTCTTCGACATTCACGCCATCGGTTTCCACAGTGATGACGCCCCTGGTCTCGAAAATCCAAGAAACAGAGCCACTGGCACCAAGGCTGCCGCCATGTCGAGCAAACAAACTACGCACCTCCTGGATGGTGCGATTGCGATTATCTGTCAGCGCCTCCACCAGAACAGCTACACCATTAGGTCCATAGCCTTCGATGATTATCTCAGCGAGGCTGGCTCCGCCGAGTTCGCCACTTCCACGTTTTATTGCCCGCTCGATGTTATCAGACGGCATGTTGCTGTCGCGGGCTTTCTGTATCGCCAAACGCAGACGGAAGTTGGAATCGGGGCTAGGACCACCCTCTCGCACCACCACTATTATCTCACGGGTAAGCTTAGTGAACAGCTGCCCTCTGCGGTGGTCGGCTACACCTTTCTGCCGCTTAATCTGCGCCCACTTAGAATGACCCGACATGGTTCACGCTCAGCTTAATTTTACCACCACAACCACTCAGGGTAAAGCAAGACTTAATCTGGTATAACAACTCAAATCTCAAATCCGAATTTCCAAATCCCAAACAAGTTCCAATATCCAAATCCCAATCACAAAATTTTCATTAATTATTGCAATTCGACAGGTCACATTTAATGATATAATGCTTGGCAAAAGCCGACTGGATAAAAAAGTTCTCCAGTCACCCTTAGCGGCAGCGAAGGGTCTCAAGACGTTGGCATAAGACGTGCCAAAGATTCTTCCCCTTCACTTCGTTTAGAGTCAGAACGACAGGGAAATTGAAATGCTTGAGGAACTCATCAACTCAGGAATTGCCAAGGAGCTAATAGTCATCATTATATCGGCACTGCCTGTGATAGAGCTTCGTGGGGCTTTACCGATAGCCATCAATGTATTTCACATGCCGTGGTACTGGGCATACCTGCTGGCTGTCATCGGCAACATGCTGCCGGTGCCGATATTGCTTTTATTCTTCGACGCACTAGCCCGAATTGTCAGCAAAGTGGGAACTGGCAAAAAACTTGTAGACTGGGTTTTTAGGCATACAAGACGGCATGAGAAGATGATTCAAAAATATGAATGGCTTGGGCTTATGTTATTTGTTGCCATCCCACTTCCCATGACCGGTGCCTGGACAGGGTCTATAATTGCCTTTATACTCGGTATGAGGTTCACTTATGCTTTCCTGTCAATACTCTGCGGGGTAATAATTGCCGGAGCTATCGTTACCTGCTTATGCCTTCTGGGCTGGGTCGGCGCTGTCATCGCCGGCATTGCCCTCAGCGTCATAGCCATACTCGGCTGGTGGCGAGCTTAGAGCTGCCAGGGAGCATATGATTTGAAACTCAAGGACGTAGTTGACAGCTATATGCAACAGGTTCCTCAGGTAAGGGAACACTGCCAGCGCTGTCTCAAAACCGAGCGATGGCATGGCAATATCGTGCTGATGGTGGTAGACGCCGCTTTCACTTCCATTGGCTTAAACTACTTCCAGGCAGTGGTGCCAAAGGTGGACAAGTTCAGACAAGAATTTATAGAGCCGGGAAGGATTCGTGCGCTGGAGGATTTAGTCGCTGCCAGCGATACTGAGCTTGAGAGTATATGGAAAAACAAGCGCTCCTGGCAGATGGCAAAGTCAGTCGCCTCCCACTTAATCAGCATTAAGAGACAAAGAGGACTCAACGACAGACAGGCTTTTATCTATTGGGCAAAGCAAGCCAACCTTGATAACTGGGAGAAAGACCCAATCGGACAAATCAAAGGCGTGGGCATAAACAGCTTTCAATATCTGAGAATGATGGGCGGTATCGATACAGTGATGCCGGACAAGATAGTGAAAAGGGTAATCGCCGAAATGTTAGCTAAGGCAAACGTGGAGATGCCATCAACCGATATGGATTTCGTTCGACTGATGGAACATATTGCGCCACAGGTCGGCTACAAGGCTATCGAGCTATGCTGGATGACCTGGCTAATACAGTCAGAGGCAGGTATGAGCCGCATGGAAAAGTATGCAGGGCTTCTGCCCAAGATTTGATATTGAAAAGAGATAATGACAGAGTGTCTATAGAAAGAGTTTTTCGACCTGCCGATTACGTTAAGATAAGCATTTTCGCGGCTGCTTTGTCAGTCCTTTGGCCCAGCCTGCACACCATCATAATTCCACTTCGCCTTCTGGAGTTTGCCCCCGAAGCACAGAAGAATACCTACCTCGGTCTTCTAACCTTCGTCGGTTCCATGATAGCCGTATTTGTCCAGCCAGTGGCAGGAGCAATCAGTGACCGCTTCAGCTCACGCTTGGGTCGCCGTCGCCCCTTCATCCTAGTAGGAACGCTCCTGGCATTGCTTTTCCTCCCCAGTATAGGCATTGCCGGCAGCTTCCCCTTCTTACTTTTGGGCTACTGCCTGCTGCAAGTTGGCACCAATATCGCTCAAGGTCCATTCCAAGCCTTCATTCCAGACCTGGTACCACAAGACAGAAAAGGAGTGGCATCCGGCGCCAAAAGCCTGGCAGAGATATTAGGCGGCGTGGCTTTTCTCCGCGTAGTGGCTTACCTGATGGATAATTACGCCAGCGATGGTGGTGAGATATGGCTATGGTTGGCAATAGGAATACCTGGACTAATATTATTGGGGGGCATGATTGCCACCATGCTGACAGTAAAAGAGCAGCCATCGCATCTCGAAAGTAAACCGTTCACGGCAAAAACCGTGTTTGGCGCCTACAAAATTGACGCCAAAGCACATCTGAGTTTCATATGGTTTCTCTTATCCCGATTATTTATTTTGATGGCGATGGTAGTGCTTCAAACCTTTGCCCTGTACTTCATAAGAGACGTAATCCATCATCCGAACCCGGCAGGAATAACCGCAGACCTCATGATTACTGTGGGCATTTTTCTGCTCCTGGCTGTTTATCCTGCAGGGCAACTCTCTGATAGACTGGGGCGCAAACCGATCATCCTATTCTCAGGATTTATCGGCATCGTTGGTATCTTAGTGCTATTTTTTTCACGCACCTACCCTGGCATACTGGTCTGTGGCGGACTCCTTGGGATTTCATCAGGAGCCTTCTTGAGCACCAACTGGGCACTGGCTACCGACCTCGTTCCTGCAGGCGAAGAGGCACGTTACTTAGGGCTGACCAATATAGCTACAGCCGGTGCCGGAGCGTTAGCCAGACTCACCGGTCCGGTAATTGACTTCTTCAATGTCCAGCGATTCGGCTTGGGCTATTCAGTTATGTTGTTGATTTGCGTCTTTTACTTCGTCCTCGGCTCGGCGCTGGTCATACCGGTTAAACTAAAAAGCAAAGAGGGTTAGTCAAGTTCATGCAGCAGACAGACGACAAGACAAAAAAACGCTTCTGGACAAGGGAGCGCTACTTTCAGATTTTAGCTTTGCTCTTTGTGCTGGCGCTTTCTGCTTTTATCCTTATAAACCGGGAAAAAGTGGCTGCGCTTGAGGTATATGGCTACCTTGGTGTCTTCCTAATCTCCGTCATAACCTGCAGCAGCATAGTGGTACCTGTGCCCGGCTGGATTTTAATAGCCACATTTGGCGCCGTTTTGAACCCTATACTGGTAGGAGTTGTATCCGGCATCGGAGGCACAATCGGCGAGATGACTGGCTATCTTTTGGGCTACGGTGGTCGGCTAGCTGCGGACAATGTTGGCTTCTACACCAAAATGGTGAACTGGATGAAAAGATGGGGAAGCGCCACCATTTTTGTCCTGGCTCTGATACCCAATCCGTTTTTCGATTTAGCCGGCGCTGCCGCTGGTCTGCTTCGTTTTCCAATATGGAAATTCCTACTCTTCGGCGCTGCCGGCAGGATACCCAAGAATATATTCTTCGCCTATATCGGCGTCTGGGGCTTACAGTTCCTGCCGCTATAGTCGGAAATAAAAAACTACGTTAGAAGGAGGAAAAGGCGATGTTAAAAGAATTAGTGCGCAAAAACAGGAGCTACCGGAGGTTCTATCAAGATATCTCCATAGAAGTTGAGACACTGAAGGAACTAGTCGACCTCGCCAGGCTGTCAGCTTCAGCGCTCAATCTCCAGCCATTGAAATACATGCTATCCCATGAGCCGAAAAAGAACGCTTTGATATTTCCACTACTCGGCTGGGCTGCTTACCTAAAGGACTGGGCAGGACCGGCTGAAGGTGAAAGACCATCGGCATATATAATCGTACTGGGGGACAAGGAGATAAGCCAAGCATTTGGCTGCGACCACGGCATAGCAGCACAGAGCATTCTCTTGGGTGCCACAGAAAAAGGTCTGGGCGGCTGTATGATTGCTACAGTGAAAAGGCAGGAACTCAGCCAAGCTCTAAGGATAGCACCACGCTACGAAATACTACTCGTCATAGCCCTCGGCAAGCCCAAGGAAACGGTTGTCATAGATACAGTTGAAGTCGGTGGAGACACAAAATACTGGCGGGACAGCCAGGGTGTGCACCATGTGCCAAAGCGAAAACTGGATGACCTCATAATCGGCTAGGAGCACCGCTAATTTACTTAACGGTAAAGCAACGGGTATAATAAACGCTTATCCGCAGAATGAATAATCTATCAGTTCCGAAACTCCCAAGGCGTATCGAAGGACTTGATGAGCTAGCCCACAATCTCTGGTGGAGCTGGCACATAGAGGCACGACGGCTATTCAAAGCTCTGGATAATGCCCTATGGAGAGCCAGTGGGCATAATTCAGTTAAGTTACTACAACAAATCGAGCCTCATCGATTGGTAGCAGCTGCTCAGGACCCCATATTCCTCAAAAAATATGACTCCGTTATGAGCGATTTCAAGAATACGATGCCAGGAGCCGATACCTGGTTTGATACAAAGTATCCAAACCTCGGACAAGACATAATAGCCTATTTTTCGTTAGAATTCGCCATCCATAATTCGCTGCCCATCTACGCCGGTGGGCTCGGAGTCCTGGCAGGTGACTACTGCAAAGAGTCAAGCGACCTCGGCTTGCCTCTGATAGGCGTGGGATTTATGTATCCACAGGGTTATTTCCATCAGCACATCTCCGCCGATGGCTGGCAAGAAGAGGTTTATGAGCAAGTAGATTTCGGCGAGACATCTATCAGCCCAGTGCTTACCACCGAAGGACAACCGATAATCGTCGAGATTTCCCTGGATTTGAGGCCGGTTTTGGTTACCGTTTGGCAGGTAAATATCGGACGGGTAAAGCTCTATCTGTTAGACACTAACGTCGAAGGTAACTCGCAACCTGACCGCGAGCTTTCGGCACGCCTTTACGCTGGTGACCAGGAGACACGGCTGCAACAGCAAATAATAATAGGCATCGGCGGTGTACGCATTCTGCGAGCGCTCAGAATTGAGCCGACCATCTGGCATGCTAACGAAGGATATACCGCCTTCATGATATTAGAACGCGTTAGAGAACTGATGGAAAAGGGACTGAACTTCGCTGAAGCCTCAGACAAGGTGCGAGCTACGACGGTCACCACTATACACACGCTGGTTTCTGGTATTAACGATACCTTTCCTGCAGACCTAATTGAGAAGTACTTCCACAGATATTGGGATTCTCTCAATCTAGACAGGGAGGCATTCCTGAAATTAGGGGCACAAGGCTCGGACGATTCAGCTTTCAACACGACCGTATTAGGGCTTAGAATGTCCGACTACCGCAATGGTGTCAGCCAGCTACATGGTGGCACCTGTCGTGAAACATGGCATTCCTTGTGGCCTGACAAAGAAGAGAAGGATGTGCCCATCAGCTCGGTGACTAACGGCGTCCATGTTCCCACATGGATAGCACCACAGGCGGCCAGACTTTATGAAGCATATCTCGATAATGACTGGCTGAAGAAGCATGATGACCCGGCTCTGTGGGAGAAGGTTGTCACCATCCCGGACGAGGAAATATGGGCAATGCGCCGCTGGTTAAAGAATAAGCTCATCAGCGCAGTTAAAGAACGAGCGCGAAGGCGCTGGGTCAAAGACCAAATAAAGCCAGAACAGGCATTAGTCATGGGAGGCTTGCTCGACCCGGAAGCACTCACCATCGCCTTCTGCCGTCGCTTCACCAGCTACAAGCGAGCCACACTTATTTTTCACGATTTTGACCGTCTCAAGCGTATACTCCAAAATGAACTACAACCTATCCAGATAATCTTCGCCGGCAAGGCACATCCTAATGATGAAAGTGGGAAACAGTTAATCCAAAAGGTATACAACGCGGCTAAAGACCACGAGTTCGGTGGACAAATTACCTTTGTTGAGGACTACGATATGCACATGGCACGTTATCTTGTACACGGAGCCGATGTCTGGCTCAATACCCCTCAGCCACGGCACGAAGCCAGCGGAACCAGCGGGCAGAAAGCAGCTCTTAACGGAGTGCTGCATCTCAGTGTGCTTGACGGCTGGTGGTGCGAAGGCTACAACGGGAAGAATGGCTGGGCAATTCACAGCGATAGCGATATTTCCGATTTGGCAAATCGAGACAGGGCAGACGCCGAAGAGCTATACCGCATGTTAGAGGAGAAAATAGTTCCCCTTTACTATGACCGAGACATAAATGGCATACCACACGGCTGGATACAGATAGTCAAAGAAGCCATCCGCTCTAACACGCCGCTGTTCAGCACCCGGCGTATGGTAAAAGAATACACCGAACAAATGTATCTACCCGCAGCCTCAACAACCTGATAATTTCGAGGAACTCTCTATCAGGTGCGTCAATAAATGTTATAGTTTGATTTAGCAACTGGGGAACGTGAGCCGCACAGGACTCGAACCTGTAACCGGCTGATTAAGAGTCAGCTGCTCTGCCTGTTGAGCTAGCGGCCCGAGAAGGCTAATGTTAACACCCGTACATTCGTAAGTCAAGCTTATTTCAACTTCTAGACCCGTTCCAGACATGATATAATGAAGCTGACCTCTGGATAGTGTTAGGATAGTGGAGAAGCCTTTCGAAATCATCGACCATACTGCTGATATCGGCATTACCGCCTATGGTGCCGATATCAAGCAGGCATTCGCCAACGCCGCTCTCGGACTTTTCAGCCTGATGGCAGACCTGGATGACCTCAAGGAAGATATCCAGCATGAGCTAGAGCTATCAGCCGAGGACGTGGAGGTTTTGCTGGTAGAATGGCTGAACGAGCTCATTTATGTTTTTGATGTTGAACATATAATCTTCAAAAGATTTGAGATTGCCGAACTCACCGGTACTCAAATTAAAGCCAGGTGTTTCGGAGAAAAGATAAAACCCGGGCAACACAAATTGAAAAGAGAAATCAAGGCAGCCACTTACCATATGTTAAATATAAGCAAAGAAGACGGTGGCTATAAGTTACAGGTAATCTTCGATATTTAGGAAACGAAATATGCCAAAATGGCAAGGACAGCTTAGAAAAATAGACGACTACCGCTGGGAGATTCCTAAGAGCTACAAGTCAGGAATGCGGGTACCGGGTTTGGTATATGCCGATGAGGCTATGGTGGATGCTATCAAAGAAGAACAGTCGCTAGAACAAGTGGCAAATGTGGCTTTCTTACCCGGCATAGTAGACCGCTCACTGGCTATGCCTGACATTCACTGGGGCTACGGTTTCCCCATAGGTGGAGTGGCAGCCACCAGGGTTAATGATGGTGTCATTTCGCCAGGCGGCGTTGGCTACGATATCAACTGCGGCGTAAGGCTGCTACGAACCAACCTAACCGAAAACGAAGTTAAGCCCAAAATCAGGGAACTCGTCAATGCATTGTTCCACGATATTCCCTCCGGGCTAGGCTCCGAAGGCAAAATAAGAGTGGGCGAAAAGGAGATAGACGAGGTACTGACTGAAGGCGCCCACTGGGCAGTAAAACGCGGCTTCGGACTACCCCAAGACCTAGAGGCAACCGAGGAGACAGGCCGTATGAAAGGAGCCATCCCGGACAAAGTGAGCGCCAGAGCCAAGAAGAGAGGAGCACCTCAATCAGGAACATTAGGTTCTGGAAATCACTTCCTGGAGGTACAAATAGTAAGGGAGATATACGACGAAGTCGCAGCCAAGGCTATGGGTATCGACCGAATTGGACAGGTGTTGCTACTCATCCACACCGGCTCGAGAGGTCTGGGGCACCAGGTCTGTGATGATTACCTGAGAATCATGGAAGAGGCAGTTAAAAGATACAACATCAGCTTACCAGATAGACAGCTGGCTTGCGCTCCAGTAGAGTCAAAGGAAGGAAAAGACTACTTTGCCGCCATGGCTTGTGCCGCTAACTATGCCTGGGCAAACCGCCAGTGTATTACCCACTGGGCACGGGAGTCATTCGTCAAGGTCTTCAACAAGAGCCTTGAAGAACTGGGCATGCAACAGATTTATGATGTAGCCCACAACATTGCTAAGATAGAGGAACACACAGTTGATGGCAACAAAATTAAACTGTGCGTCCATCGCAAGGGAGCTACCAGAGCCTTCCCTGCCGGGCACAAAGATGTACCACAACGCTACAGAGAAGTTGGACAGCCAGTGCTCATTCCGGGTGATATGGGTCGTCGCTCGTATGTTGCAGTAGGCACGGAGAAGGCGATGGCAGAAACCTTCGGTTCCACCTGCCACGGCGCCGGTAGGGTACAGAGCCGGGGCGCAGCTAAGCGCAGCCTTAGAGGTGTAGATGTTGCCAATGAACTAAGAGCCAGAGGTATTACAGTAAAAGCTAATAACATGGCTTCGCTGGCAGAAGAGGCATCACAAGCCTATAAGGACATTACTCAGGTAATCGAAGTGACCCATAAAGCTGGAATTTCACGAAAAGTTGCCATGGCAAGCCCTATAGGAGTTATCAAAGGCTAGTGGTAAGAAAAAAGGAAACCCCCATTAAGTTACCTCCCCCAATCCTACGAGGGAAGATATCAGTAGAAGAAGCCATCTCGAAGCGACGGTCGGTTAGAAGGTTCACAGCCCAGCCACTATCTTTCACACAGCTTTCCCAGCTATTATGGTCAGCCCAAGGCATAACCGGAACCGGTGGACGAAGAGCTGTTCCCAGCGCCGGAGCCACATATCCTCTGGAGATTTTCGTCGTCATCGGCGAGCATGGCATAGAAAACTTAGCCGCTGGCATATACCACTACGACGTGGGTAATCACTCTCTAAGCCTGCATCTGAGTGGCGATTTAAGGCAGAAATTAGCTGATACCGCCTTGGGACAAAGCTTTATTGCGAACTGTCCAATCGATATTGTGGTTTGTGCTGTCCATCCCAGAACTGCCTATAGATACGGCAGACGCGGCGAGAGATATGTCCACATAGAAGTGGGGCATGTCGGTCAAAACGTCTCCTTGCAGGCTGTGACACTGGGCTTAGCTACGGTAATGGTCGGTGCCTTCGAGGACGAAGAGGTGAGGAAAGCCCTAAAGCTCGAAGACCAAATCAAACCATTATACATAATTCCAGTGGGCAAGCCAGTATAATTACCTAAGTACAAATTCGATTGCTCTTGCCTCTCGAATATAGTACAATTAAGCCATCATCGACTAACAAGGAGGTTTAAAGATGCCACAAATTAGAGAAGCCGTCATAGTAGAGTACGTGAGGTCCGCATTTTCAAGGTCGAGACCAAGAGAGCCAGAGAAGGATGTATTCAATAGTCTGAGAATGGATGCAGTTGCCGGAATGCTGATAAAGGAACTCATCAAGAGAACCAAAGTAAACGCAAAGGAAATCAATGATGTAGTAGTTGGCACTGCCTTCCCTGTAGCTGAACAATGGACATACGGAGGTAGAACCGCAGTATTTCAGGCAGAACTTCCCTTCGAGGTCCCGGCTGAACAAATCGACAGGCAGTGTGGTGCTTCGATGTCTGCCCTACATGAGGCTGCCATGGAAATAATGCTCGGCTATTCCGACATTACGATTTCTTGCGGAATCGAGCACATGACTCACATCCCCATGGCTACGCCACCTGACGACCCAAGAGCCATATTGAGACAACCAGACACTAGATTCGTAACAGATGAGCGCTTCAAAAAATACGATTTCCTTACAGCCATGAACATGGGGCTTACCGCAGAGAAGCTGCTTGTTGAAAGCGGTTTAACCAGAGAAGACATGGACAAATGGGCGCTCAGAAGCCATCAGCTGGCAGCCAAAGCGCTTGCAGAGGGCTATTTTAAAGGCGAAATCATACCCATTGAAGTAACAATGGCTGATGGTACAAAGCAGGTCGTCGACAGGGATATGGCTATCAGGGCAGACACAACAATGGAAGGACTTGCCGAATTGAAGCCGGCATTCAGACCGGATGGACAAGTAACCGCCGGCAATTCTTCTCCGCTGAACGCCGGTGCTACAGCCTTAATGATGATGTCCAGAGAAAAAGCAAAAGAGTACAAGCTCAAACCTTTAGCCTCAATTGTGTCCATGGGCTGGGCTGGCGTAGAACCAGCTGTTATGGGGAAAGGACCAGTGCCTGCCAGTAAAATGGCTTTAAAGCACGCCGGTTTAGAGGCAAAAGACATCGATTTCTGGGAGATAAACGAGGCATTCTGTATAGTAGCCCTTTATGCCATACAACAGCTGGACATTGACCCCAACAAAGTCAACGTAAAAGGTGGCGCTACCGCCATAGGTCATCCTCTCGGTGCCTCTGGAACCAGGCTGGTGGGCACATTAGCCAGAATCCTTAACCTCGAAGGAGGGACTTATGGACTGGCAAACGCATGTATCGGCGGAGGGCAGGGAGTAGCCACAATAATCAAGAGGGAAAAATAGTAAAGTCTTAAGTTCCCAACATTACTGAATAGAGATACTTGATTCGCTAACAGGCAGCGCAATACTTATAGCCTATGTTAACTGCGCTGCCTGTTTTTATTATGTTTAAGCAAAAAGTATTCCATGCTGTCAGCCAGAGCTAGCCAGCTGGCTTCAATGATATTGGTCGAGCTGCCTACCGTTCGCCACTGCTTCCGACCATCGCTGGACTCAATAAGTACCCGCACCTCCGAACCAGTGCCAGCGCTCTCTTCCAAAATCCGCACCTTATAGTCAACCAGCTCAATAGAAGTTAAGTCGGGATAGAACTCAATCAAAGCCTTGCGTAAAGCCCGGTCGAGGGCATTAACTGGACCATTGCCCTCAGCAGCAGTATGCATTATCTTATCACCGACTTTCACCTTGACTGTAGCTTCGGAAAGCAGCTCCGATTCATCCTCGCTGGATGGGCGTCTATGTCTCTCCACTACCACCATAAAATCAATCAGTTCGAAAGGAGATTTATATCCAGGTTGAGCCCTGTGCAATAATAATTCAAATGAGGCATCAGCATCTTCATACTGAAATCCGCGGCTTTCGAACAGCTTTATCTGCTGCAATACCTGGCGCGCTTCTTTACCTTTCAATGGCAGAGCAATACCTAGCTCCTTAGCCTTGTAAATGATATTGCCCTTGCCCGACAACTCCGACACAACCACTTTAGGTCGATTGCCCACCAGGTCAGGATTGATATGTTGATAGCTGTCTTCCCACTTCATGATACCAGATACGTGCAGCCCGCCCTTATGAGTAAAGGCACTGGCACCTACATAAGGAAGATGGCTGGACGGAGCCATATTGGCTAATTCAGCTACATAGCGAGAAACCTCGGTGAGCTTAGCTAGCTGCTTATCTGAGATGCAATTGATACCTAATTTGAGCTTTAATGCCGGTATAATAGAGCAGAGATTAGCATTACCACAGCGCTCACCATAGCCGTTAATTGTCCCCTGCACCTGTATAACTCCACATTGAACTGCAGCCAGCGAGTTAGCCACAGCCAGTTCGCCATCATTGTGAACATGAATGCCCAGCGGTACAGACACCGCTTTCTGAACAGCTTTAATAGCCATAGTAATTTCAGAAGATAGCGCACCACCATTGGTATCGCAGAGCACTACACAATCAACCCCAGATTTGGCTGCAGCTTTAACTACCTGGATTGCATATTGCGGATTCGCTTTGTAACCATCAAAAAAATGCTCAGCATCAAAAAATACACTAAGCCCTCTTGATTTCAAATAGTCCAAAGATTCAGCGATAATACGCAGGTTATTCTCCAAACTGGTTTCCAGAACCTGGGTCACGTGCAGGTCCCAGCTTTTTCCCACAATGGTAACTACGTCGGTCTTAGCCTCCAGCAAAGCCTGCAAGCCAGCGTCTTTGCTCACCTTGGAGTCAGGATGCCTTGTGCTACCGAAAGCAACCAGAACCGAGTTTTTCAAATTCAAACTCTGCGCTTTAACGAAGAACTCGGTATCCTTAGGGTTAGCCCCGGGCCAACCACCTTCAATAAAATGGATGCCCATCTCATCCAGCTTCTGGGCAATTTTGAGCTTATCGGCGACAGAGAATGAAATGCCCTCCTGCTGGGCTCCATCCCTCAAAGTCGTATCGTAAAGCCGAAGTTGAACCATCGCTTTTATCCAGTTATTTTCTCAGCAATCAGCCTGCCCATTTCCTTCGTCCCCACCTTGGTTTTACCTTCGTCCATTATATCATAGGTACGATTACCTTCCTCCAAGACTGCGACTACTGCCTTCTCAACAGCCTCAGCTTCAGTAACCAGATTAAAAGAATAGCGAAGCATCATAGCAGCGCTCAATATAGTGGCAATAGGGTTAGCTATATCCTGTCCAGCTCGACTTGGAGCACTACCATGTATGGGTTCATACAAGCCAAAGGCTTTAGAGCCACCGCCCTTAGGGATACCAGCTAAGCTGGCTGAGGGCAGCATACCCATAGAACCAGCCAGCATAGAGGCTTCATCGGTGAGAATATCGCCAAAGGTATTCTCTGTAACCACAACATCGAATTGAGCCGGGCGTTGAATAAGACGCATTGAGCAGGCATCTACCAGCATATGTTCCAGTTCCACATCAGGATAATCAGTAGCCACCTCGGTAGTCACCTGTCGCCACAACCGAGATGACTCAAGAACATTAGCTTTGTCCACCGAAGTCAGCTTCTTTCTACGAGTCAGAGCTATTTCAAATCCCACTCTTACAATTCGCTCAATCTCCTGCTCTGAATAGACCATGCTATCTACAGCCCGTCTGCCTTCAGAAGTCCGCCATTGCTTCTTGGGTTGACCAAAGTAAAGCCCACCGGTAAGCTCACGAACTACCATCATGTCTACATCTTTTATCACATCGGGTTTTAAGGTTGTTGAATTAACAAGCATGGGCAACACCTTTACTGGGCGCAAATTTGCGAAAAGCTCCAGCTCTTTGCGCAAAGCAAGAAGTCCATCTTCAGGATGCACCTTAGCTTTAGGGTCATCCCATTTCGGACCACCGACAGCTCCAAGCAACACAGCATCACAGCTTTGGCACATCTTCAGGGTTTCCTCAGTCAGGGCAACACCGTGAGCGTCTATAGCCGCCCCACCCACCAGACCATGATGAAAATGAAAGCTATGACTGAATTTTTTCCCCACCGCTTCCAGAACTCTTATCGCCTCAGCCGCCACCTCAGGACCAACACCATCACCCAACAACGCTGCGATATTGAATTGCACCTTACAATCCTCCACTTAGTTTATTTCTGGTATACTCAACCAGCCCACCAGCATTGATTATTCCCATCATGAAATCAGGATAAGGCTCGGCGACAAAAGTCTTACTTCGGGTAATATTCCTTATTTCTCCTGTGGCTAAGTCGACCTCAAGAACATCACCGGCTTCCGTGCCATCTACAGCCTCAACGCACTCCAGAAGCGGCAACCCTATATTGATGGCATTTCGGAAGAAAATGCGGGCGAAGCTTTTGGCGATGACACAGGATATGCCGGCAGCTTTTATAGCCACGGGGGCATGCTCCCGCGAAGAGCCACAACCGAAATTGGTGTCAGCCACAATGATGTCCCCAGGCTCGACTCTGGTCAGGAATTCAGAATCAACGTCTTCCATGCAATGCTGTGCCAGCTCCTCAGGCTCGGACAGGTTAAGATGGCGAGCCGGTATAATCGCATCAGTATCGAAATTAGCACCGTATTTGTGAACCTTGCCTTTTAATTTCAAATCATCACCTCTTTTCAAAGCTGAAACCACAGACTAGACCCTATTCAGTCTTTTGCAAAGTAGCTTTCATCAATACGACAGTGTACGGATTCCACGTGGACATGGTGAAATAGATTGTGGTGCTGGTGTCGCTGCCGACTGCTAAATCCTCAAACTGGTAAGGTCCATATTCACCACCCCATTCCTTTTCCCGATTAGGGTCGCTGACCTCGTCACATTTTTCATGGGGAAAGCCGGCATGCATGAAATGGCAGTAGCCGTTGTCATCCCAGGGATGAAATATTATTTGCGGCTCAGACCAAGTGCCCCACGGTTTATCTGCAGTCCTCATGTTGATGCCTCGCGATGTCGGCATAAAAGAGTTATAAAGCATTATCCATTTGTTAATGAATCGGTTATAGCTAACAGACAGTTCGCCGACTACAGGCTGATTAAACAGAGCCTGGGCATCATCTTCGCTAGAGCTCAGAACCGGCTGCCCTGAATTATCCAGCCCGGCGAAATAACGCACGCTGGAAAGTGACTCTATTTGGTCTGATGGCTGGACAGCAAGATAGACATCGCTCCTCCTGTATGGTCCGGAGCCGAAGATGACCAGCACTTTACCCGAGCCCGGTGCGAAAGCAGCGCTCAAATCAGCCCTGTCAACTTCTACAATGGAAACATTGATAAAATGATTGGTGGAAAAATCATATAAATAAGTGAATGTCTGACCATCATCATCCGAGACAGCAACGATAGAGCGTCCCATTCTAGGCTCCGCCCCTTCTTTGAACATCTCGGCAACTCCAATGCTGTCCGTAGTATGATAAATATACATGCGCCCACCGACGCTAACCCCCTCCATCGGCACTTCAAAGCCACCTTGGCTGATGCCAGGAATTTCTACCGGCTTATAAGCCAACTTATCATGGATGAAAGTCAGCTCTATGCCATCTTCCGGCGTGGTGTCCGTGGTGTAGGCAATGGCATCACCACCACGAAGCCCTACAGTGTCACCGAAAAGAAGATATGTCTTGTCTTTATGGCGGAAAGGTACACCCAAATCGGTGCCAGCCAGCTTATAGCGGCTCCAGGTGAGATTTTGTGTCGGCTCCTGTAGCTCTCTATCATTCTCACCTACCAGCTGTGCAATCTTGGTGGCTGGGGCAGATACGACGACCTGCTGTTGCTGCATCAGCGGGGTGGTGCCTGATGGAGGAGTTTGTGGCTTGGCTGGGGCAATATGCCTGCAAGTGCAGCCAGATACTGACAACACAGCGACCATCAGGATGATTAATACTTGTTTTACCATTTTTCATACCTTAGTTATTTCCACGGATAGAATTTCTCCCTGTATTTTGCCCATCCTTCCAATCCATGTTTCTTAATTTTTCGCAAATTGCCCCTCGGGGCATCACTATGAACCGGGCTAAGAAATTCGAACCTATCGCATGTTTCAAACATATCGCACTCCCAGCAGCCATCTAGATTTTTAGACTTAACACAACTCTTGACTTCGCATGGCTGCAAGCATCCCTCGCCACCCGCCTTGCACGGCGTATCACAGCCCAATTTAGCGATGGTATCTAAGACCTGGATACATTCATTATAGTGTTCCAGTTCTTTTACGGCAGCACTTTTCACCGCCGCATACTTATCAAACTGCACCGCTTGCAACTCACTCATCAAATCCCTCGCTAGTTGCGTGGTTTTGCTCCGAAAGCGAATGCAGTCACCGCAATACAAACCGCAGTACGCAGTTAGCTCAGCTTCGGAATTACTTTTTTCACTCATAACGCAGCCCCCATAATGAATAATATGGCTACGGCTATCTTCACCGCCGGGCAAATCTTTATGGGCACGATTGATGTCCTGGCACCAGTGACAGAAGTCAATGCCGCCATAATTACCAGCATTGCGGCGGATGCCAGATAGACAATTGTCGAAGTCTGATTCAGAGCTTCTCCCCAGATGGTGACAAACAGCACCAGCAAACCTATAAAACACAGCGTCAAACCTTCCGCAACCCACTCCATGGTTATGATTCGCTTGTTGTCCTGTGATATTTGTCCGAAACCGTTAACCACAGCTTTAGTCGGCACAATGTGCGCTATCCCCCACAACGTAATGATAGCAGCCCCCACATACAGCAATATGTCATTAATCATAGCAGATTCCTTTCTCCAGTCTTTTATCAGACGGCAGCGTGGCTGGAAAACTATCTCTCCTCAACGCCAAGCTGGGCACAGACAATGAAGAACTCTCCGTTTACCTCTTCAAAATATATCCTTACCCTTTTCCCCTCGTGGAAAATCGGCTGGTCTTCCACCCACTGGCTAATATCTCCAACAGTACCGCCGGGAGTCACAATTTGAAGCTTATTCTCGGCAAATGGAGTCCCTTTAATGTATTTTTCAATTCGCAAATCGGTATAAGTGAAAATACCGGTTCTTTCTTGATTCCACTTGCTCTCCACTTTCTCGACAGTTCCCTCGATTATGTAATCAGCTGTTTGGGTTATGTATGACTTATCAGCGCATTCCGCTATAAGCATCCCAGCCCCACCAGACTGTTTTACTATAACCTGACCCTCTAGCTGAGGTGACACAGCCGGTTTACTTAGGCACGAAGACAGAACCATTACCAAAATTGCTAACGTAGAAACTGCCAAGAATGTATAAACACATATCTTAATCATCGCTATAATCTTGCCCATTATCAATGCTAGAAAGAACTATTGATTTCATTCTGCTAAGTGAAACAACTACTCAACAAAGACATCCTTAAAAGCATGCTCTGGCTTTATGTTTAGCACCGCCTGATTCACCGAATACGTTCTATCGTTGAAAGAAACCCTAATTAACCAGCCATCCGTATCAAAATTCTGATGCGCATTTGCATGTTCAAATTGATTGTGACAATTCCCACATACAACGACTACGTTTTTGGGATGATGCCCCTGAAAAGGATTAAGATGATGAGTTTCAAAATATGGTTTGTTACTCCTCTCGAGGAACCAAAAATCACACAGTTGACAATGTCCGTTATATATACCTTCCAACAAAGTCCTGAGATTTGCCGGTACTTTTTCTCGTGCTCTACCTAACCGACTCTTAGTATACTCCCTGCTCTCCAACGGCATAATATCAACTAGGCGACTGAACTCGTTTAGCACAACCTTTTGCCTATCCAACTGAACCCACTGACCAAGAGTATCAACTTTTTCTGAAGCTTCTTGTTCAGATTCAGACTTGTCAAATCCGTCCTGCAATTCGCGAGTTTTTGTAATAAACATTCTTTCAGAGACAAGCCTGTACACAGACTGCCCCTTATCTATAACCTGAATAACTATCTCATCACCGCTTTTGATTTTCTTCTCTTTGAACCAACCCGCAAGGCTTCCAATTCTGCATTCACGAGTGCTGCTTTCATAAGGAGAAAAAGTCTTTGGCTGTAGCTCAGGCGCATCATCTAAATAAACATGAACTGTACCGCTAAATTTAGGGAACCACTTTGTTAAAGAAACGGGAATAGCAATTAGCCCTTTGTCGATGCGACTTTGCGTCATCTTTATAGTCATGTAATTATAACTAATCACACTTTTGGTTCTAATCGTTCGCGGCAACTCTTGCATTAGCAACACCTCCTCACACAAAGGTGAAAATCATGTAACCCTATTGAACGACTTCGTGTATCTGGGGGTGCTTATAACCCTTCCCAAAACCAAAGTCCAAGCCTGTACCCACCACATGCTCGCAGTTGGGACAAATTACATTTTGCTCTGGGTCAGTAACAAGACTGTGTCTTGCAATGCATTCATTATAACCCTCCCCGTCCCACGACCATTCCTCGGTCATTAATGCCGTAAACCAAATGACATCCAATATTTCCCCACAATTCCTGCAATGTTTTCTTCTGGGTCTTCTAGGTACTTTCATATCATCCACCCTATACACCTCCTTTGTCATGAGTCAAACTAGCCTGCAATCTCCTCCGGGCTGGCAATCCTACCCAAAATGGCACTAGCGGCGGCTACTGCAGGGTTAGCCAGATAGACTTCAGACTTGGGGCTGCCCATCCTGCCGATGAAGTTGCGGTTGGTCGTCGACACACAGCGCTCACCTGCTGCCAAAACCCCCATATAGCCGCCGAGGCAAGGACCGCAGGTAGGCGTGCTGACAACAGCCCCGGCTTTAATAAACGTCTCAATCAAGCCTTCATGCAAGGCATCAAGATAGACCTGCTGTGTGCCGGGGATGATAATGCACCGCACTTCAGGACTAACATGCCTGCCCTTAAGTATTTTGGCAGCCAGCCTCAGGTCATCGAGACGCCCATTGGTACAGCTACCAATCACTGCCTGGTCGATTTTTATGTCCCCTACCTGGCTTATCGGCTTCACATTGGAAGGCAGATGAGGCATGGCTACCTGTGGCTCAATTATAGATACATCACACTCAATCGTCCTGCTGTATTCAGCATCCTCATCCGACTCATATATTTTGTATTCACGATTGGCTCTGGTTTTGACATACTCCTTTGTCTTACTATCCACCCTGAAGATGCCGGCTTTGGCTCCAGCCTCAATCGCCATGTTAGCCATGGTGAAGCGCCCATCCATGGGCAGGGCATCAGTTGCCTCGCCGACAAACTCCATAACCGAATAAAGAGCGCCGTCGACACCGATATCGCCGATGGTATAAAGTATAAGGTCTTTGCCTCCAACCCATTTTCCCAGCTTCCCCCGGTAAACAAACTTGATGGTCGGTGGCACCTTCATCCATATCTCCCCAGTAGCCATAGCCACAGCAATATCCGTAGACCCCATACCAGTGGCAAAGACGCCCAAAGCCCCATAGGTACAGGTATGAGAATCAGCTCCAACCACCACGTCTCCGGGCAAGACCAAGCCTTTTTCTGGCAAAAGCACATGCTCAATGCCCATGCTGCCAACCTCGAAATATACCAAATCGTACTGTCGAGCAAACTCGCGCATCATCTTTGCCTGTTCAGCAGAAAGTATGTCTTTATTGGGGCAGAAATGGTCGGGAATCATCACTACCTTCTTGGGGTCATAGACCTTGTTTATCCCCAGGCGATTAAACTCCTTTATTGCCAGTGGGGCAGTGATATCATTCGACAAAACCAAATCAACCCTGACGTTTACGAATTCGCCAGGGCTGAGAGTACCTTTGCCCGAATGAGCCGCCAGAATCTTCTCAGCTAAAGTCAAAATTCATCACCTCAGTTTCCCAACTTAGCCTCTTACTCTAGGAATCATCAACACCAGCACCGAAATTACCGCAACTACAGTCGCTATCAGATACCAGCCTACACCAGCCGCCAAGCCTATTGCTGCTGTGACCCATACACTTGCCGCTGTGGTCAGCCCCATTACATGGTCGCCGCGCATACCCCGGAAGATAACCCCGGCACCTATAAAACCGATACCTGTCACCACCCCAGCAGCGACACGTGAGGGGTCTACGCCATCGCCAAAGCCGAAAAGTGAGACCACTGTGAAAAGAGCAGAACCAACAGCGATTAGAATATGAGTACGCAGTCCAGCCGGCTTATTACACCGCTCTCTCTGGTAACCGATACCAGCTCCTAGTGCCGCTGCCAGAAGCAGGCGCAAAATTATCTCCACTGTTATACTCATCCAAACGCCCCACTATTTCCTTGCTTTCTTGGCTGCTAGAAGCCGATTCAGCGCATTCATATAAGCCTTAGCACTGGCAACGATGATATCCGTATCAGCACCACGCCCGGTATAGCTTACACCATCGCTCTCGATTTTTATAAGCACCTCACCGATGGCATCAATGCCTTCAGTCACCGATTTGACGGTGAACTCAGTGAGCTTGTTAGGCACCTTTACTATTCGATTAATAGCTTTATATATGGCATCCACCGGACCTGTACCCAAATCAGCATCAGCCACAGCCTTACCATCAGGACCAATGAGCCTCACCGTAGCTGTCGGGATATTATTATTGCCGCATGAAACTCCAACCTGGTCGAGATGATAAACCTCGGAAACAGTACGCAATTCCTCAGCTATAACAGACTCGATGTCACGGTCAGTAACCTCTCTTTTCTTGTCAGCCAGTTCTTTGAAAGCTTGAAAGGCATGTTTGAATGATTCCTCATCCAGAATATAGCCCAGCTCAGCCAGCCGCTCCTTAAAAGCATGCCGACCGCTCAACTTGCCCAGAACAAGGCTGCTAGATGGAATACCCACTGACTTCGGGTCCATAATCTCATAGGTAATCGCCTTTTTAATTATCCCATCCTGGTGAATACCTGATTGATGGCGGAAGGCGTTGGCACCAATAATAGCCTTGTTAGGCTGAACTACGAATCCGGTAAGCTCACTAACCAGTCGGCTCGTTTTATAAATCTGGGTAGTATCAATGTTCGTGGTCAGATGATAAAAGTCACCTCTGGTTTTAAGCGCCATGACAATCTCCTCCAACGAGGCATTACCAGCCCGCTCGCCTATACCGTTGACAGTGCACTCAACCTGCCTAGCACCTCTTCGTATAGCCTCAAGACTATTGGCTACCGCCAGTCCTAAATCATCATGGCAATGGACGCTAACCACCGCCTTACCAATATTAGGCACCTTCCTAAATATACCTTCAATCAAGTCACCAAACTCTTGTGGAATGGCATAACCGACTGTGTCCGGAATATTTAATGTTGTGGCACCAGCGCTAATAACAGCCTCCAATATCCGATAAATATACGCCGGTTCAGTGCGGCTGGCATCCATTGGCGAGAATTCTACGTCTCCCGTATATTTCTTAGCCCTAGCCACCATATCACGAGCGCTCTGTAGGATTTCTTCACGAGTCTTCTTAAGTTGATATAGAAGGTGTATGTCCGAAGCGGAAAGAAAAACATGAATACGAGGCTTTTTGGCTTTTTTTATTGCCTCCCAAGCTCTGTCTACGGCTTCAGCATTGGCATGAGCCAGAGCACAGACGGTTGAGCCCTTTATTTCTTTAGCGATAAGCTGAACTGCTTCGAAATCTCCAGGTGAGCTTATAGGAAAACCAGCTTCAATAACATCGACACCGAGCTTTTCCAATTGTTTGGCGATTTGCAACTTATCCTGGACATTCAGAGCAGCCCCAGCCGCCTGTTCGCCATCACGTAAAGTGGTATCGAGAATAATAATTTTATTCATGGTTCATCTTACATTAAGCCTTAAGCCACGGCATCATGCTCCTAAGTTTCTTGCCCACAATCTCAATCTCATGTTCAGCATCCATTCTCTTCAGAGCGTTGTAGACGGGACGACCTGCCTGATTCTCCAAAATCCATTCTCTGGCAAAGCTACCGGTCTGGATTTCGGCAAGAATTTGCCTCATCTCATCCTTGACCATGTCGTCGATGACCCTCGGTCCTCTGGTATAATCGCCATACTCAGCAGTATCACTGACCGAGTAACGCATATAGCTCAGACCACCTTGATACATAAGGTCAACTATAAGTTTGAGCTCATGAAAGCACTCGAAGTAAGCGATTTCCGGCTGGTATCCAGCTTCGACTAACGTCTCAAATGCGGCTTTTACCAGAGAGGTAACCCCACCACAGAGCACTGTCTGCTCACCGAAAAGGTCGGTCTCGGTTTCTTCTGCAAAACTGGTTTCCAATACACCGGCTTTAGCACAGCCGAGACCTCTAGCATAAGCTAAGGCAATATTTTTTGCCTTACCCGAAGCATCCTGATGAACAGCCACAAGAGCCGGCGCTCCAGTACCCTCGGTATAAAGGCGCCGCAACATATGCCCCGGACACTTAGGTGCAATCATTGTCACATCCACATCAACAGGTGGCAGAATCTGTCCAAAGTGTATATTAAAACCATGGGCAAACATCAGCATCTTGCCCGATGATAGCTCCTTTTCTATTGATTCACGGTAAACCTTCTGCTGTAGAGTATCCGGCACCAGCATCACAATTATATGCGCTTCTTTGGCTACCGCGGCAGCGTCAGCCACCTTGAAGCCAGCCTTTTTGGCATTCTTCCAAGCCTCAGTACCTTTGGCTTCTGCAACAATAACCTGACAGCCGCTATCTCGCAAGTTCTGGGCATGAGCATGCCCCTGACTACCAAAGCCTATGATTCCAATCGTCTTGCCCTTGAGTAAATCTAACTTAGCGTCCTTCTCATAATAGATTTTAGCCATGATGCCTCCTTTAAAAGTTTTTTATCTGCCCTGACGCGGATTTGATTTTCTTATCGTCACCAGTCCGGTGGACTTTCAGCCTCTGAGAGCGGTGCTTTTGACGGTTGCTTCGGTGCCTTCACCTCCCTTGTCTCTTCAATCTGCAACGGACCAGCACCACCCCTAGTTAGAGCAATACGACCAGTTCTGGCTATCTCCCTGATACCAAAGCCACGGAGTAGGTCCAACAAAGAACCAACCTTGTCTTCATCTCCAGTGACCTCCACTATCAGTGAGTCAGAGGAAACGTCGACTATATTAGCTCTAAAAACGTCAACAATCTGGATAATCTCGCTACGAGTGGAAGCAGTTGCTTTGACCTTAATCAAAGCCAGCTCCCGAGCTACTGACTCATTATTAGTTATGTCAACTATCTTAACCACGTCTATAACTTTATCAAGTTGTTTCCTGACCTGTTCCACTTTGGCATCATCGCCCTCCACAACAATGGTCATTCGAGAAAGGTTGGATTGCTCAGTATGCCCGACAGCTATACTATCGATGTTAAAGTTACGCCGGCGCAAAAGGCTGGACACCCTATTAAGAACCCCCGGTCTATCTTCAACCAAAGCGACTAAAGTATGTTTAGTTGTAGCCAATGACCTGTCCTCCTCTTATGCCATTTTTAGACTCATTTGCTTGAACGAGTCACCTTTTCCGGAGTTGGCAGTTCCAATGCCTCAACAAGTGCCGCACCCGGCGGAACTATAGGAAAAACATTCTCCTCAGGCTCAACAACAAAATCAATCAAGAATGGGCCGTCATAGTCCATCGCTTTTTCTATAGCTGAGACCACCAGTTTCTTATCTGTAACTCTCAATGCCGGAACGCCATAAGCTTCGGCAACCTTGACAAAATCTGGACCGGAAAGCGGTGTATGAACATATCGCTTACCGTAGAATAACTGTTGCCACTGCCTGACCATACCTAAAAATCCGTTGTTGATGACAGCTATCTTAACAGCCAAGTTCTCCTGGACTATAGTAGCTAATTCCTGTACTGTCATCTGAAAACCACCATCACCAGCAATACACCAAACCGTATTATCAGGTCGACCTACCTTGGCACCGATGGCACCGGGAAGCTCAAAGCCCATAGTGCCCAAACCACCTGATGAAATCAAGCTATTTGGCTTATCATAAAAGAAAAACTGAGCCGACCACATTTGATTTTGACCAACGCCTGTAACTACAATGGCATCACCTTTGGTAATCTCATAAATCTGGCGAATAACGTACTGAGGTAGAAGAGCTTCGCTCTCTCTGATTACCAGCGCCGGATGTTCATCTCGCCACTTATCCACCTGATTAAACCAGTCCAGATGTTCACGAGGCACAATCTGCTGATTCAACACCTCAAGAATGCTCTTGACATCACCAACAATAGGCACATCAACTCGCACATTCTTACCTATCTCAGCAGGGTCAATATCAATGTGAACAACACGAGCCTGCGGTGCAAATGAGCTGACCACCCCAGTAGCCCGGTCATCAAACCTCATACCAATAGCAACGATGACATCAGAGTTGTATATCGCATTGTTGGCGTATGCCATGCCATGCATACCCAACCACCCAAAGCTTAATAGATGAGTCTCAGGAAAACAGCCAATCCCCAGGAGAGTCGTCACCACGGGTATCTGTGCTTTCTCCGCCAGTGTCTTAAGCTCGTCGAAAGCCTTTGATATTATCACCCCTCTACCGGCAATAATAACCGGACGTTCAGCAATATTTATCATTTCGGCTGCCTTTTTAATCTGCGCTGGATGTCCAAACAGCGTAGGTCTATAGCCAGGCAAACTAACCCTCTCTGGATAAGAAAATGCTGCCTCTTGCTGAAAAACATCACGTGGTATATCAATAAGAACAGGTCCCGGCCTGCCGGTTTGGGAAATATAAAAAGCCTCTTTAACCACCCTGGCAATGTCACCTGCATCAAGCACAAGATAGTTGTGCTTGGTAATAGGAAGTGTAATGCCGGTGATGTCTATCTCCTGGAAAGCGTCTTTACCGATAAAAGGTCTGGCTACCTGACCAGTAATAGCCACCATCGGGGACGAATCCAAACAAGCATTGGCGATTCCAGTTACCAAGTTAGTAGCTCCTGGACCCGATGTTGCTAGACATACCCCAGCTCTCCCTGTAGCCCGGGCATAGCCATCAGCTGCATGAGCCGCACCCTGCTCATGGCGAACCAGAATATGCCTGATGTTCGGATATTGCGGAAAGGTATCGTACAACGGCAATACAGCTCCGCCGGGAAATCCAAAAATGACTTCAACCCCTTCCAGGGTTAGACTTTCACATAAAATCTGGGCACCCGTCTTTTTCATCAATGTCTCCTATTTGGGAAATACTGCTCCTTTGCTGGCTGAGCCCACGCTTTCAATATACCTTCTCAGATAACCCGCCTTTATCTTGGATTTATGCTCAGGCAGCTGAGATAGCCGTCTCTTTATCTCTGCATCGCTAACCTTCAGCTCCAGTTTGCACTTTGGAATATCTATACTTATGATATCCCCATTCTTTACTGCAGCTATAGGTCCCCTGCTAGCTGCCTCAGGCGCCACATGCCCTATGGCAGCTCCTTTGGTACCACCAGAAAACCTGCCATCAGTTATCAGTGCCACGTCTTTATCCAGCCCCATTCCACTCAGTAATGAAGTCGGCGTCAACATCTCCCGCATCCCTGGTCCACCCTTGGGACCTTCATAGCGAATGACAATCACATCGCCCTTTTTAATTTGACCCTTCATTATTCCTCTGGTAGCTTCCTCTTCGTTCTCAAAGACCCGGGCAGGTCCCTCATGTACCATCATCCCGGGGTCAACCGCCCCACTCTTTACCACGGCTCCATCAGGTGCCAAATTACCGAAGAGTATTGCCAGACCACCGGTCTTAGAATACGGCTCGGTCACCGGACGTATAACCTCGCTGTTTTTGACCTTAGCTGTCTTCATGATGCTCGACAGAGGTGCTAAGGACACAGTTTTGCAACTCCCATTCAGTAAGTCCGCTATCTCATGCATAACCGCCGGAATTCCACCTGCCATATCGAGGTCTTCGATATGAACCTGGCTAGCCGGGTTCAGCTTAGAGATATGAGGAACTTGCTGGCTTATCTCATTAATCAGCGGCAATGAAAAATCTATACCTGCTTCATGTGTCACCGCCATAAGGTGAAGAACAGAATTTGTGCTGCCACCGAGAGCCATATCTACAGCAAAAGCATTGGCAATGGACTCCTTGGTAATAACATCCCTTGGCAATAGTCCCTTTTTAAATACAGCCATTATCTGACTTCCCGTTTCCATAGCCAATACAATTCTCCTGGAATCAACAGCAGGTATGGTACCGCTACCCGGCAAGGTCATACCCAGCGCCTCGGTCAGACAGTTCATCGTATTGGCAGTGTACATGCCGGAGCAACTCCCACAACCGGGACAGGCAGCAATCTCAACATTCTCAAGCTCAGCCTCGGTCATCTTCCCCTGGGCAACGCTGCCTACCGCGTTAAACACAGAGATTAAGTCCACTGTCAAGCTTTGACCACCCTCATTCACACGTCCTGCCAGCATCGGACCGCCGCTGACAAAGATAGACGGGATATTCAATCTCACCGCTGCCATAAGCATCCCGGGCACGATTTTGTCACAGTTCGGTATGAAAACAAGAGCATCAAATTGATGCGCCTCGACCATGCTCTCTACAGAGTCGGCAATCAGTTCCCGGCTGGGCAAACTATATTTCATCCCTGGATGGTTCATGGCTATGCCGTCGCAGATACCAATCGTATTGAACTCAAAAGGCACACCACCCCCACTGCGAACCCCTGCCTTCACTGCCTCGGCAATGCTGCGCAGATGAATATGACCAGGCACGACCTCATTGAAGCTATTGACCACTCCAATAAAAGGTTTAGAGAAATCATCGCTGCAAACGCCCACAGCCCGGAGTAAAGCACGATGTGGTGCCCGCTCGATTCCTTTTTTTACACCGTCACTGCGCATAGTTTTCAAAATTGTCTCCTTCAGCCGAAACGGTATTCGATTCGGAAAATCAAGGTTATCTCAGTAAACTAGCATAGCGGCTATCTATTGTCAAGCTAGACCGCTTCTAGACTTCGTATCTTTTCCAGACGCCGTAAATGTCTGCCGCCCTCAAATGTGGTGGAGAGATAAACTTTTACGATATCAAGAGCCGAAGTTCGCTCAAGTGTATCTTCGCCTAAACATAGAACATTAGCGTCATTATGACGCCGAGCCCGTTCTGCGACAAAGGTATTACAACACAGAGCTGCTCTTATACCCTTTATTTTATTAGCCGCTATACTCATGCCCACGCCACTGCCACAGATTAGAATCCCGTGGTCGAACTTTCCCGAAGCCACTGCCTCAGCTACTTGTTTGGCAATATCGGGGTAATCCACAGGGTCACCACTGTAGCAGCCAAAGTCCTCATAATCATGCCCCAACTCAATGAGAAGACTCATAATGGCTTGCTTGAGCTTCAAGCCGCGATGGTCACAGCCCAGAGCAATACGCACTTTTACCTACCTCTCTGGCATACTCTTGGCACGCCCTCTTAATGTCTCTTTCAGGTATAATGCCCTGCCGCAAAATAACCGGTTCCCCCCCAGTAACATCAACTACTGTTGACTCCAGCCCACCACGACATTTTCCCATATCTATAACCATGTCAATCTGACCGCCAAGCTGTTGCTCGACCTCTTCAGCCGTCACCGGACTGGGTCTATCACTAATGTTAGCGCTGGTTCCGATTACAGGTGCACCCAAACCACGAATCAGGCTAAGTGGTATAACATGGTCAGGAATTCGCACTGCCACCTTATTGCCACCACCAGTGATAACATCAGGAAGCGAAGGTTTCTTCGACAACACCAAGGTTAATCCCCCGGGCCAAAAACAATGCATCAAAAACTGGGCTATCGCAGGTACCGAGTGAACGACAGAAGCCACCTGCGTCAAGTCAGCCAGCAAAACCGGTAAAGGTAAATGCCTGGGGCGTTGCTTAACCCTGTAAATCCTGTCAACAGCCTCTACATTGAAAGCGTCACTCCCCAATCCATAGACTGTATCCGTAGGGAAGGCAATAACACCACCAGCCTTAAGAATTTCAATGGCTCTGTCAACCTGCAAGGCTAGTTTATTGGATACATCACCCACTTCGGCACCATCTCTGCAAACGGATAAGGTTAGTTCATACTGAAGTTCTCAGCCAGGAATGATTCAATTACAGGTCCAACGCCCGGATATTCCCACATATACTCATGCCCCGGCGCTTGCAGCCCTAAACCAAAATCGTATGGCCATAAAACAAGAATCGCTCTGCTTATCACCCAGTCAATGGGGGTGAAGGAAGGGACATGATTTATTATAAATACCTCCACCAGATTAGCTTTTAGCAGCTTCAAAAGGTCCCTCTGGGCAAGGGCGTCGGCTCCAACTCCATTATTGTCGATTACCAACGACCGGCTGGCTTTAGACACCCTGTGCCAGAAAGGAATCCCAACTTGAATGGAGTACACCCCGGGGTTTTCTTCCAGACGCGTGATTACTTCGCCGGCGAAAGCAGCGCCGTTACTCTGCCCTGTTACTATTATCTTTAAGTCCGCAATCTGCTGGGTCAGGAAATCAATCTTAGCCGCTAATTTCTTAGCCTTGGAAGGATAATGTGTCAGTTGTTCTTTAAACTCGAAAAGATATTCGAGCAAGCCATCGCCCGTACGAATGTCATCGACTACGCAGTAATTATATCCCAAGCCAGCCAGCTCAGCTTCCATCCCGACCAGCCAGCTCCGCCCCTCTGCATTAACCTCCAACGGTTCCCTACCCCAGCCACCGGGGATACATAAAATAGCCACGTCATTATCCTTAACCTTGTAATAAAGGCCGAGTACCTCAGCGACAAACTGTTCTTGAAGTTCCCTGCTTGCTCCCACCACCTCCGCAGCCACTTGCCAGGCTTGCCGCTCGATATCATCCATAGACTCAAAGTCAAGTGTTGCTGGCTCTGTCTTCCCACCATGAGCATTGCCGAAGTAAATCCCCAGCCCAAGAAGACAAATGACCAGAAACACAGCCAACACACCCCTGCAAAGCCAAAACAAACGTCTGCTGGTCTTCATTGATTAACCCTCGCGGTACGAAATATATTTTAACACCTTTACAATGAAGATGCCTAGCCATACAGGGCGGGAAACCATAGTATGACATGCCAGGCTATGATATACTTTACCTAACCGGGCGAGTAAATGGATAAAAAAACAAAAAGCCATCGCGTAGCTACCAGCGATGATATTGAAGTCTCGACTTACCTCGAAATCGCTAAAGAGCTCCACGGTGAGCAACTTACATCCAAGGTAGAGACCATATCTCCCGGACCACGAGAAGCGATAGCTGTTATCGATTTCGGCTCTCAGTATAGTCACCTGATTGCACGGCGAGTCCGAGAATGTCATGTCTACTGCGAACTCATCCCCTTTGATGAACCATGGAAAAAAATAACTTCCCTCCAGCCTAAGGGCATCATCCTCTCCGGAGGACCAGCCAGTGTATACCAGCCGAGAGCACCCTTAGCTCCAGCCCAGCTTTATGCCAGTCATCTACCAATACTTGGTATCTGTTACGGTACGCAAGCTATAGCCCATCAGCTAGGAGGTCAGGTAGCTCCGGCAGATAAGCATGAATATGGTCAGGCCATCTTACATGTAAGCGCCAAAAAGTCACCGCTCTTTGCCGGACTGCCCGCTTCCATACCAGTCTGGATGAGCCATGGCGACCAGATAGTAGAGATGCCACCCGGATTCAAATCCCTGGCTTACACCGAGAACTCGCCCACCGCAGTTATAGGTAATGGTAAAAACGTCTTCGGGCTGCAGTTCCACCCTGAGGTGGTTCACACCCCAAACGGGAAGACTGTAATCCAAAACTTCCTCTACCGGATATGCGGCTGTCATGGCACCTGGACACCGACCAACTTCATCACCGAAAGCATAAGTGCAATCAGGCAACAAGTCCAGGATGGCAGGGTCATCTGCGCCTTATCCGGCGGCGTTGACTCAGCGGTAACAGCTACTCTTATCCATCAGGCTATAGGTAATCAGTTAACCTGCATCTTCGTCAATAACGGGCTATTGCGCCGCGAGGAGGCGGAGCGAGCCCTCAACACCTTCCGAAACAACCTGAAGATGAATGTGGTTTATGTGGATGCCTCCAGAAGATTCCTCAGGCGGCTAAAAGGAGTAACTGACCCCGAAGTCAAGCGACGTCGTGTGGGACAGGAGTTCATCAAGGTATTCGAATACAAAGCAGGCAAACTGGGCAAAATCGATTTCCTGGCTCAAGGCACCCTTTATCCTGACGTCATCGAAAGCACTTCCAAAGAAACTAAAGCTGCCGCCAGAATAAAAACCCACCATAATGTCGGTGGGCTGCCTGCCAAAATGTCACTCACTTTAATCGAGCCACTGCGCTACCTGTTTAAAGACGAAGTCCGCGAGGTAGGCTTAGCTCTAGGCTTACCTGAAGATATGGTATGGCGCCAGCCATTCCCGGGACCGGGGCTTGCCATACGCATAATCGGAGAGGTAAACAGAGAACGCCTGGATATACTTAGAGCCGCCGATTGGATAGTGATGAACGAGATAAAAAAGGCAAACCTGTATCGCCAGCTGTGGCAAAGCTTCGCCGTCCTTACCGACGTCAGGAGTGTAGGTGTTATGGGAGATTACCGCACCTACGGCTACCTAGTAGCTGTACGCGCCGTGACCAGCCAGGACGCAATGACCGCCGATTGGGCACGCCTTCCTTACGACCTGCTGGCTCGTATCTCCAGCCGTATCGTCAACGAAGTACCCGGTGTCAACCGCGTGGTCTACGACATCACCAGCAAACCACCATCCACCATAGAGTGGGAATAAACAATAGAGCACAAATTTCCTCCATCCCCATAGGACATAAACGTTCTCGCGGTGTGTGGACTGAATCCGTTTGACAATGACCTATGGGTTATTCTATACTATATAGGCGTATGGTTGGTGTACACCTGCATACCTGATTGACCTAAGGTCTAAGTTGCTGTATACTTATGCGGCTTGGTGTACACCAAGCCGCATTGCACTTTAAAAAGTGAATAAGTTTTGTGTTCAGGCTGATGTAGGTCGAAGAGAAAAGGGCACAGGGCGGATGCCTTGGCGTTAGCAGCCGAAGACGGGCGTGGCAAGACTGCGATAAGCCCCGGTGAGCTGTCTGGCAAGCCTAGCCGGGGATACCCTAATGGGGACAACCCGCCTGGGTAAAACTCAGGCTCTCGCCAAAAGCGAGAGGGCACCAGGAGAACTGAAACATCTTAGTAACCTGAGGAGGAGAAATCTAACGAGATTCCCGGAGTAGTGGCGAACGAAAGGGGAAGAGCCTAAACTTGAGTGGCTTAGTGGGCTTGAGTCCTATGCCATTCAAGGGTTGCAAGACACAAGATACAGACCTCAAGAGCTGTAACAGAGTAAAAAAACTTCTGCCTAGTCAAAGGTCTCTGGAAAGAGCCACCAAAGAGGGTGATAGTCCCGTAGATAAAAGGTTGAAGTCTCTGCTTGTGTTCTTAAGTACCACGGGACACGAGGAATCCCGTGGGAATCTGGGGTGACCACACTCCAAGGCTAAATACTGCTAACGACCGATAGTGAACGAGTACCGTGAGGGAAAGGTGAAAAGCACCCCGGGAGGGGAGTGAAATAGAACCTGAAACCTTGTGCCTACAAGCAGTCAGAGTCCCGATTTTATCGGGATGATGGCGTGCCTATTGAAGAATGAGCCGGCGAGTTAATCTCTGTGGCAAGGTTAAGTAACTCAGTTACGGAGCCGTAGCGAAAGCGAGTCTGAATAGGGCGACCAGTCGCAGGGATTAGACACGAAACCGGGTGAGCTACCCATGGCCAGGATGAAACCCAACTAACCTTGGGTGGAGGTCCGAACCCGTGTACGTGGCAAAGTGCTGGGATGAGCTGTGGGTAGGGGTGAAATGCCAAACGAACCCGGAGATAGCTTGTTCTCCCCGAAATGTATTTAGGTACAGCCTCAGGTAATAACTTATGGAGGTAGAGCACTGGATGAGCTCGGGGCCGTGAGGTTACCAAACTCAACCAAACTCCGAATGCCATAAGTCCATATCCTGGGAGTGAGACTGCGCGGGATAAGCCGCATAGTCGAGAGGGAAACAGCCCAGACCATCAGCTAAGGTCCCGAAATGCGGACTAAGTGGGAAAGGCAGTGATATTGCTAAAACAGCCAGGAGGTTGGCTCAGAAGCAGCCACCCTTTAAAGAGTGCGTAACAGCTCACTGGTCGAGTGGTGTCGCACCGATAATTTAACGGGGCTCAAGTCCGCTACCGAAGCTATGGTTCGTCTTTTGATGAAGGTAGGGGAGCGTTGCTACAGCTGAGAAGCCCTGGCGTAAGCCAGAGTGGAGCAATAGCAAGTGAGAATGCCGGCATGAGTAACGATAAGGCATGTGAAAACCATGCCCACCGTAAATCTGAGGTTTCCTACGCAAGGTCAATCCGCGTAGGGTTAGTCGGGCCTAAGCCGAACCCCAAGGGG
>Ga0208828_1000031_pt1 | contig 63544 bp, 49 predicted proteins | sample Kivu_160m_FD_185487 | JGI IMG/M metagenome (GOLD analysis project Ga0208828, IMG submission 185487) | Freshwater microbial communities from Lake Kivu, Western Province, Rwanda to study Microbial Dark Matter (Phase II) - Kivu_160m (SPAdes)... | ecosystem: Environmental > Aquatic > Freshwater >... | reverse complement strand
AAGGAATTGAGCCTCGGGGGAGGGGAGGACCTCTTTCCCGCGGTCCAGACGCTCACTGACCGCTTTGTTGTCCTTTGGATCCATTGCGAACCGGGCCGGATGGGCCTAGGCATCTATGATTCCGCGTCGGCCGCCAGCCGGGTTCTCTCCCTGCCCTCTTTTTCTTTCCTATCGACCCCGACCCTCGTTTTTCAGGGCCGCGAGCCGCGGGGCATCGTCTTTCTCGGGAACGAATCGGGCAACGACGACGTTTATTTCCTCGACCTCTGGGGAAGCGGCGTCGTCAACCTGTCCCGGACGCGCGTCTCGGAGAAAAAATTCACCGTGGCCGCCGAAGCGGACGGCATTCTCGTCTCGACCGTCACCCTCCAAGAACGGGCGGCGTATTTTCTGGACCGTTCGACCCTGAGCGTTTCCGTCCGCGACCGCCGGCCTCTCGCAACGAACGAGGAGGCCGCCGCGGCGGGACCGTCGCCTCGAGCCGATCCCGGCGTCTTCGAGAATACGTACATCGCCGAAGGCGACAGTATCACCTGGGGCAAGATGCGCATGAACAACCTCGAGGGGGAATATCATCCAGAGCTGGCCTTCCCGGCCCAGATGAAAACCGCGCTGGCGGCGTCGTACGGCGCGGCTTATCCCGTCAATCTCGGTGTCCCCGGAGATACGGCGTACGGAGTAGCCCAGCGGGTCGAAGCCGACCTCAAGGCGAATCCCGGCCTCTATTTCCTGCTGATGATCGGGACCAACGACTGCATCGTCAACACCTTCTCCATCGACAGCGTCATGGAGGACATCGACTTTGTCCTCTCCAAGGCCGAAGCGAAGGCCATGCGGCTCATCATTTCGACGATCCCGCCGCGGAAGGACTCGTTGGGAGGGCTCAAATACGTCCAAAACAATATCGCCGCGCTCAACGCCGCCATCGCCGAAGCGGCCCTCCGCAAGAAGATCGGCTTCGTCGACACCTATTCGGCGTTCATGAACTATTATCCTCCCGACGGTTGGAAATCCCTGATGGAGGATGTCGTAGGCAACCACCCCAGCCCGGCCGGGCATCTCATCATCGCGACGATGTGTGCCGACGCTCTGGCGGCTTTTCCGCCCGGAATCCCATCCGGCGTCAAGTCCATCCCTATGCTGAGGTCAAACCAGAAGGCGTTCCAATGGGACCCGTGCTTGGAATCCGATTTCTCCTACTTCCGGGTGGAATACGGGTACGGAGACAACAAGATGGTTTCCGCTTCGACGACGAAGATCTCGGTCGCCTTCTTGACCGTTCTCCCTTACCAATTGAGCGTCCGCATACCGCGGATCCCGAAGCTGTATTTCCGGATCCAGGCCGTCGACCGCGGCGGCCGCGCCGGTCCCTATCTCAAATTTCAGGCGCCCTGAGAGGGCTTGATACGTTCGCGGCGCCAAACCCCGATTTTCAAATCGGGGAAAGAGCGCCGCTCAGTATTACTATGCCGGGCAGAATATAATTGACGCATTATTTCTTTTCTGCCCGGCTAGTACTCGAGGAGCAGTAATGATAATGCATCATATTTTCTGCTCCTCGTAGTAAGCCTCCAAATACCCCGGGCTTTGCAGTCCTCATTTGCGAAGCCAATGAGGGCGGGCTTCAGCCCGGGGATGGTTTTATCCTCTCCAGGACGGCCCGCCGCCGTTCCGGAGAAGCGTGTTTGGAAAATACGTAGGACGCGCGCCGGGCCGGCGAGATCTTTTCCATGGCCTCGTCGCGTTTCTCGTGCAGGGCGCGCTCGACCTCGACCTCCCTCCGAAATCCGGCTTTCTCGAAGCGGCCGACCCACCAATCCGTTCCGGCGCAGATGATGTGCCCGTTCTTGGGATATCCGTATTCGTCGACGGGAAGGGTTCGGAACGGGCGGCCGGCCACGATTTCCTCGTCCCAGGCCGGGTTGTCGAGCTTGAAAATCTCGCCGAAGACAGCGTCGTTGCCGTAGGCGGGGATGTTGGCATAGAGATGGCCGCCGTCGGCGACGAGGTCGAAGATCCGCGAAATGACGGCGTCGAGCTTGTGGGGGTTGAGGTGTTCGAAGATGTCGAGACCGAGGATGAGGTCGTAGCGGCGGGGTAGGGCCAAGGTCGATAGGTCGCCGATATGGATGGAGTCCCGGACGTCGTCCGGGGCCTTGTCGAGGGCCAAGCGGCTGATCTCGACGCCTTCGCCGTCGATCCCGAGGTCCTTGAGGCACTTCAGGACGGCGCCGTTGGCGCAGCCGAAATCGAGGACGGCCTGCGGCGCGAATTCGGCCGCGATATCGGCCATCATCCGCTTGTCTTCGTCGATGATGAAGCTCCAGACCCCCGGCCGCTCGTAGTAGCCGTTTTCGACGATCTTCCGCTCCAGCCAGTCGAAGTCGGCCTCCTCCCGGACGACGAAAAACCAGCTCTTTTCCGTCCCGGAGCGGTCGCGGCGGATCTCGTAGCGGTCCGGCCGCTCATCCTTGATGGGGAGGAGCTTGATATAGTGGTGGATGTTGTCCCTGACGATCTTGAAGACGTACTCGGGCGCCTCCATGATGTTGAAGAGGAGGGACACCCGCGAGTTGCCGGCGCGGAGGAACTTGAGCTGATGGGCCTTTCCCTCCGGGTCCGGGTCGCGGCCCAGCATCTTCCGGAAGACGTGATCGAGGAAGTCTTCGTCGGAGAGTTCGTCGATGGGGGAGCGGACCTGGACGGGCGGAGCGCTCGGCTCCGCAGGCGCGCTTTTTTTCTTCGATCCCGGAAACCACATGGCCGGTCGCGCTCCACTATAGCCCCCCGCGCCGGGCGAGTCAAGGCCGCCGTCCGGGATCGTCCGGGGCCGGAGCCTTGACCTACCGGCCGACGGATGCTATGTTAGAGCGCTTCGACGCCCATGCCGTCTCTCATCGTCCGCCACGCGGCTGAAAACAACCTCCGGAACGTCGACGCCGACATTCCCCACGGCTTGATGACCGTCGTCACCGGCGTATCCGGCTCGGGCAAATCCTCGCTCGTCTTCGATGTCGTCTATCGCGAAGCCCGGCGGCGCTATCTCGAGACGTTTTCGTCCTATGCCCGCCAATTCATGGGCAAGCTCCGCCGGCCCGAGGTCGAGCTCATCAGCGGCCTGGCCCCGGCCGTAGCCGTAGGCCAGCGCATATCGCCCGCCGGCCCGCGCTCCACGGTCGGAACGCTGACCGAGATCCACGACGACCTCCGGCTCCTGTTCGCCCGGCTCGGCTCGTCGCCCGACGGGATCAGGCTGTCGCGGCGGATGTTCTCCTTCAACGCGGCCGAGGGGGCCTGCCCGAGCTGCCGGGGGCTCGGCGTCGAAGACAGGATCGACCCCGACCTCCTCGTCGCAGACGCGGCCCGGACGCTCCGGCAGGGCGCACTGTCTTTGACGACGCCCAACGGCTACATCATCTATTCCCAAGTCACCATGGATGTCCTGGACGAGGTCTGCCGCGCCCATGGTTTTTCGGCCGACATCGCCTGGCGCGACCTGACCGACGCCCAGCGCGACATCGTCCTCAACGGGAGCGACCGGATGCGCATCCCGTACGGCAAGCACCCTCTTTCTTCGCGGCTCCGCTGGAAGGGCATTGTGGCTAAGCCGCGCCAGGAAGGCTTCTATAAAGGCATCCTTCCGGTCATGGAAGCGATCCTTCGCTCCAAGAGAAACGTCAATATCCTCCGCTTCGCGCGGACGCTTCCCTGCCGCGCCTGCGGCGGCCGCCGTTTGAAGCCCGAATCGCTCCGGGTGACCGTAGGAGGGCGCATGATCGACGATTTCAGCGCGATGAGCATCCACGGCCTGGCCGGGTCCGTGCGGGGATTGGAGTTCCCCGCGTCCGATTCCGCTCGAGCCGCCGGAGAGGCCGTCCGTGCATCGCTTCTGAAGAAAATCAGCCTCCTCGAGCGCCTCGGCCTCGGCTACCTCAACCTCGACCGCGCCTCGGACACGCTCTCGGGCGGCGAAGTCCAGCGCATCCGCTTGGCCGCTCAGGCCGGAAGCGGCTTGCGCGGCGTCCTCTACGTCCTCGACGAGCCGACCGCGGGTCTCCATCCCGCCGATACCGCGCGCCTTCTGGAGCTCCTGGCCGAACTCCGCGACAACGGCAACACCATCCTTGTCGTCGAGCACGACGAAGACGTGATGCGGGCGGCCGACCATTTGATCGACCTGGGGCCGGGCCCGGGAGAGGCCGGCGGCCGAGTCCTTTATCAGGGCCCGGCCGCTGACTTCGTCCGGCTTGCGCGGGGCGCGAGCCCGACCCGCGATTTCCTGGCCGGCGATCGCCTTCCAGCCTCGCATTCGCGCGGCCGCGCCGGGACGGGCCGCATTCTCCTCCGCGGCGTCCGCAAGCACAACCTGCGAGGCATCGACGTCGAGTTCAGGCTCGGCGCCCTGAACGTCGTGAGCGGGGTCTCGGGCGCGGGCAAATCCACCCTCGTCCATCATGTCCTGGCCGAACGCCTGCGGTTCGGGCGTTTCGGCGCCGGGCCGGACGCCGCGGGCGTTGCTGTCGAAGGGAGCGCGGGCCGCATCATCGAAATCGATCGGTCTCCGATCGGCCGGACGCCCCGCTCCAACCCGGCGACCTACACTCGGATCTCCGACCGGATCCGGGACCTGTTCGCCGCCCTTCCCGAAGCCGTGAGGCGGGGATTCGGAAAGGGCCGTTTCTCGTTTAACGTGGCGGGAGGCCGATGCGAAACCTGCCAGGGCGCCGGGCTCCTCCAGATCGGAATGCATTTTCTGGGCGACGTGGATATCGTCTGCCCCGATTGCGAAGGCCGCCGCTTCAACGATGCGACGCTCGAAGTGCGCGACCGGGGAAAGAACATCCATGACGTCCTGGAGATGAGCGTCGCCGAAGCGGCCGAATTCTACCGCGGCGTGCCGCGCCTCGAGGCGGAGCTCGAGACTTTGAATCGCCTCGGCCTGGGCTATCTCAAGCTCGGGCAGAGCTCGACGACGCTCTCGGGAGGCGAGGCCCAGCGGGTGAAGCTCGCATCCGAGCTGGGCCGGGCCGGCTCGGGGCCGGCGCTCTACATTCTCGAGGAGCCTACGACCGGTCTGCATAGGGCCGATATCGACAACCTCCTGGCCGCGCTCCAGGACCTCGTCTCCCTCGGCCGGACCGTCGTCGCCATCGAACACCACCCCGACGTCATCCGCGCCGCCGATTACGTCGTGGACCTAGGGCCGGGGAGCGGAGAGAACGGCGGCCGTCTCGTCGCATGCGGAGTGCCGGACGAGATCGCCGCCTGCGTTTTTTCTGCGACAGGCCGGGCGCTGCGAGGGGAATTTGCATGGGCCGGGCGAATGGTTAAGGCTCGAGCCCGCGCGGGCGCCGAGGGCCCGATCGTCCTCGAAGGCGTTACGACCCACAACCTCCGCGGCATCGACGTCCGCATCCCGTTCCGCAAGTTCACCGCCGTCAGCGGGCCTTCGGGCGGGGGGAAATCCTCGCTCGTTTTCGACACCCTGTACGCCGCCTCCCGGCAGAGGTATATCGAAAGCTTCTCCGCATACGTCCGGGCGCTCATCGACAAGGGGGAGAAGCCTGACTTTTCCGCAGCCCGCGGACTGACCCCTCCCGTCGCGGTCGGCCGCTTTTTTACGGCATCGAATCCCCGCTCGACGGTCGGGACGATGACCGAAATTCACGATTATTACCGTTTGTTGTATTCGCGCGCGGGAACTCCGCCCGAGGAGCTCGCCGGCCGGCCTCTCTCCGCTTCGATGTTTTCGTTCAACCACGAACAGGGCGCCTGCCCCCGCTGCAAAGGCCTCGGGACGATGACGGTCGCCGACCCGGAACGGCTGATCACGGACCCGGAGAAGCCGCTCCCGGCGGGGGCGATGGACGGGACGAAGACCGGCCGGTTCTACGGCGACCCGCACGGCCAGTATGTCGCCGCCCTTTACGCGGCCGGGGCCGCGGCGGGCCTCGATTTTTCGAAACCCTACGAGGATCTCTCGGCGGAGGAACGGAAGATCGCCCTCCACGGCACCGGAGAGAGAGTCTACGACATCGTCTGGTCCTACCGGAGAGGGAAGAGAGCGGGCGACTTCAAATTCCGCGGCGTGTGGAAGGGATTTGCCGCCTTCGTGGCCGAGGAATACGAGCGCAAGCACGCCGACCGCAGGGGAGAGGCGATGCGCGTCCTGATGAAGGACGAGCCGTGCCCTGCCTGCGGCGGCAAACGCCTAAAGACCGCCTCGCTCGCGGTGACTTACCGCGGCCTCGGCATCGCGGAGCTCTCGGCCCTGAGCGTGTCTCGCAGTCTTGCCTTCTTCGAGAACGGGGGAGGACCTTCTGCTTCGTTGGATGCCCGAGCGGCGGCGGTGACGGCGGCCGTCCAGGACGAGATCGTCCGGCGCCTAAGGCTCATCCGCGATGTCGGCCTGGACTACCTCAGCCTCGACCGGCCTGCGGCCGGCCTCTCCGGCGGAGAAGCCCAGCGCCTCAGGCTGGCCGGGCTTCTGGGCGTCAGGCTCACCGGCGTCACGTTCGTCTTGGACGAGCCGACGCTCGGCTTGCATCCGCGCGACACGGCCAAGCTCCTGGGCCTCCTCCGCGAGCTCACGGCCGAGGGCAACACCGTCGTGGCGGTGGAGCACGACCTCGAGGTCATCCGTTCGGCCGACCATGTTATCGACCTGGGGCCGGGAGCAGGCCGCGCGGGCGGCCGGATTGTCGCTGAAGGCCCGCCCGAAGAGGTCCGACGGACGGCCGGTTCCGTGACCGGCCCGTACCTCGCCCGCCGGGCTCAAAAGGCCGTACCTCTTCCCGGGACTCCCGGACCTCCCCTCGAGGTCATCGGCGCTCGAGCGAACAATCTTGCCGGAATCGACGTCGCGATCCCCGCGGGGGTCATGACGGCCGTGACCGGAGTCTCGGGCAGCGGCAAAACCAGCCTCGTCTTCGATGTCCTGCTCGCTTCGGCCCAGGCCGGGAAAGCGGTCTCCTGTGCAAAAATCCGCGGCCTCGAGCCGTTCGGTAAGGTCATTCCGGCCGGGACCGAGGCCCCGCCCGACAGCGCGACGAGCATTCCCCTGACCTACCTTGGGCTTTTCGACACGGTCCGCGGCCTGTTCGCCGCCGCGCCGGCCGCCCGGGAGAGGGGATTCGGCAAATCCCATTTTTCTTTTCTTACGCGCGAAGGCCGCTGCGAGGCATGCGGCGGCACCGGCCGCACGACGGTCAGCCTGGATCACCTGGCCGACGTCTCCGTCTCCTGCGAGGCCTGCGGCGGCGGCCGCTACAACGCCGGCGTCCTCGAGGTCCGTGTCGCGGGACGCTCGATCGCCGATGTGCTCGGCCTGACCGCGGCCGAAGCCTCGGCGGTTTTTTCCGGCCAGCCCAAAATGGCCTCGGGGCTGAACCTCCTTGCCGAGATCGGCCTGGATTATCTTGCGCTCGGACAATCGCTCGACACGCTGTCGTCCGGCGAAAAGCAGCGCTTGAAGCTTGCCGCGGAGCTTCTTCGTCCTCCGGGAGGGCGGGCCTTGTATCTCTTCGACGAGCCGACGACCGGGCTCCATCGAGTAGACGTCGAGCGGCTCCTGAGGCTCTTCGGTAAGCTCCTCGCCGCCGGGCATACGATCGTGGCCGTCGAGCACGACCTCGAGCTCATCTCCCGGGCCGGCCACGTCATCGACCTCGGACCGGAAGGCGGGGATAGGGGAGGCCGGCTTGTGGTTCAGGGACCTCCCGCGGCCGTGGCGGCCTGTTCTTTCTCCTATACAGGTGCGGCTCTCAAAAGCTATTGGGACGGATGACCGAAACTCGCCCGGAGCGGATTGCCGGGCCCTTAATCAGACGAAGCTGTCCTTGTCGTAGCCGATCTTGACGAGCTCGATCTTATCCGGATCGGCCGTGCCGAGATGGTACTTCGTGTCGGCGACGGCGATGTGCTTGGCCGGCGGATTGAGCGGCCGGTCCTCGGCGAAGAAATCGCGGCGGATGGCCTCGATGACGCGCAATCCCGTGGCGTCCACCGCGACCGGGTCGAACCCCATCATGAGTCCGTGGTATTTCCAGACGTATTTGGGATTGAAGCTGTGGGGGCCGAAGCTGTGGAATTGCGGGGTGAACATGACCAGGACGTTCAGCCGCGTCTTGCCCTTGAGGAGCGGCAGGTCCCAGATCGAGGCCAGGTCGGCGCAGGAGTCGCCGTGGATCGAGATCGGCTCGGGGATGAACATGATGTAGTTCTTGATCAGGCCGCCGACGCCGGCCCAGTGGTGCGAGCGCATCGGCCGGGCGTTGATCAAGGCGGTGGCCTTCTGGAAGATCGGATTTTGCAGGACGCCCAGATCGTCGATAGCGAAGTTGGCCTCCTTGACTCCCGCCTCTAGGATCCGCTTCTTGAGCGCGCCTTCGACTTCGGCGGTCGTGCGGAGATAGGGCCAGCGGTTGTTCTTGAGGCCGACGATGTCGTTCGGCTTGATGAGCGTCTTCCAGGCGCTCTGAGGGTCGGGCCGGCCGGTCAGGGCGGTGATACCGGCGTCGAGCATCTCCTGGACGACGGGCAGGCGGGGAACGCCGTTCTCGTCCATTACCTTGAGGTCGCGCATCAGGATGACTTTGCTCTTGCCGCTTGGGGCGCCGGCCGGCTTGTCTTGCTCGGCAAGCAGCAGCGGAGCGGCCAAGGCCGCGGCCGAAGCGCTCTTGATGAATTGCCTCCGGCTGATCGAATGTCTGGACCTCATGGTTCCCTCCGTTTCAGTCCTTGATGGATGCCAGGATTTTCCGGACGGCCGCAGCGTCCGGAGCGTTGAAGACGATTCCGAGACGCCCTCCGCGGCGGGCGAGGCCGGACCAGCGGCCTTCCTTCAGCGGAACGGCGTCGTCCGCGGCGCCGCCGAGCACCATCCTGCGGAACTTGGCGGCGGCCGCCTCCGCCCGGGCTTCCTCCGGATAGCGGACAAGGAGGAGGAAGGCGTTCGTGCTGCCCAGGCGGTACTTGCCGAGTGCGGCCGGGGTGTCGTCGGCGATGTCGAGGACGTTTTCGTTCGAAAGAAAATAGAAGCTGTTCAGCCAGATGTAATGGTGGAAATACTTGACGCTCTCCGGGATGAGGTTTTCAACGGGGAGGAGGGCGAGGATGGGCGGCAGGGCGCCTTCCTGGGGAATTGCCCCGGCGATCGTCTTACCGAGCTTGAGGACGATATCCTTTTTGGCGGGAGTCTCCGGATAGGCGAGGATGGAGACGTAATAGCGGTCTTTCCAGAACGTCAGCAGGCCGGCCGCGTACTCGCTTCCTTGGCCCACGGCGGCGTCGATCGTCTCCCTTGAATGGGCGAAGACGCCGAACGCGTCGGCGGCCGAGCCCATTTCGAAGATGTCGACGGCGATCTCCATGTCGGAGGCGTCCTTGTATTTGATAGCCGAAGCGCCCTTGAAGTTATAGGACAGGTAGAGCTCGGCCCCGCCGTCGATGTATTTCGAAAGATTCGCGGGCGTATAGAGGGCGGGCGGCCCGCTCTTCGTCCAGCCGGCGATCGTCTCCGGCAGGACGCGGTTGAAGTCGATGGGGATCTCAGGCATGGCGCTCAACCTCATCAATCCGGCGGCCAGGATGAAGGCGAACGGAACGTTCATTTCGCTTTTCCAATGATGTCATAGTAGCAAAATGCTGTTTGAAATTCAAAAATCAAAGGCTTACAATGGGCGAAACGGCCGTGTGAGCCGCTGGAGGGTAGGCATGAAAGGCATCATCCGCCGGGTCGGAGTCGTCCTGATCGCGCTTCCGGTCGTCCTGTGGGGCCAAGCGGCCGCTCAGAAAGAGGCCGTCCTGTCGTCCTCGGAACAGATGGACAAGCTCTTCGATTTTTGGAACAGGTTGGACCAGCCCGGCTTTGCCGTGGTCGTCGTCAAGGACGGCAAGGTGGAGTATCAAAAAGTCTTCGGCCTGGCCTGCCAGGAGCACGCCGCGCCCATCACCCCGAATACGGTCTTCAACACCGCCTCCCTGGCTCAGGTTTTCGTCGGCCAGGCGGTCGCTTTGCTCGAAAGCCAGGGCAAGCTCTCCATGGACGATGATGTCCGCAAATTCATCCCAGAGCTTCCCGATTACGGCACGCCCGTCAAGCTGCGCCATCTGCTCTACCACGGCAGCGGCCTCCGCGACTGGCTGGCCGTCCTCCAGCTCGGCGGCCGGGACAAGGACGAGGTCACGATCCAGACCGTGCTGAAGATCGTCCAGGCGCAGAAGAAACCGATCTTCCCCCCCGGCGACCGCACGCAGTTCTCGAATACGGATTATGACCTTCTGGCCGAGGTGATCAAGCGGATTTCGGGCAAGTCCTTCTCGGAATGGGCCTGGGAGAATATCTTCAAGCCGTTGAAGATGACCCGGACTCAATATCGCGACAACTACCGTTCGATCTTCGACGACGAGGCCTTGACCTACAATTTCACCCGCCAGGAATATTTGCGGGGCATCGACACCCTCTCCGTGACCGGGTCGCATTCCTTATATGCCTCGATCGCCGACCTGGGCAAATGGCTGGTCGCCCTCGAAACCGCGCCTGCCGCGAACCAGGCGGTCTTTGCGAAGATGTTCACTCCCGGCGACCTGGGCGGGGGCCGAAAATCCATCTACGGATGCGGGCTGAACATAGGATTCTTTGCCGGCAGAAACCAGGTCTCGCAGACGGGGACTTGGGCCGGTTCCGGCGCGCATCTGGTCTATCTTCCCGAACAGAAATTCGGCTTTGTCGTCCTGGCCAATTGGGATTATACGCCGGTGAACGGTTTCGGTGGGGACATCTTCAACATCTACCTGTCGGCGCCCGCTCCGCCGCCTCCTCCTCCGGCAAAGAAGGCTCCGGCCGCGCCGGCCAAGAAGGCCGTCAAGGTCAGTCCGAAAGTCCTCGACGACTACGCCGGCGACTATCGTCTCGGGCCGCGCCAGACTTTCACCATCCGCCGCGACGGCGACCAGCTCGTGCTCCTCGTCCAAGGCCAGAAATTTGCCCTCACGACGCTGGGCGAAAATGAATTCCTCTTAGACCTGGCCGGCGCCAGGATTTCCTTTCAAAAGGGCCCCGACGGCAAGGCAGCGCGGTTGATCTGGAAACAGGGAGGAGAGGAGCAGCAAGGCCCCAGGTTCGTCCTCGCGAACCCGACTCCGGCCGAACTTCAAGAGTATGCGGGCGCTTTTTCGAGCGATGAGCTCGACCTGCGGTTCGTCGTCGAAGTCCAGGGCGCTGCGCTCGTTCTCAAGGCGCCCGGCCAGGCCGATGTCCGGCTGTCTCCCGACGAAAAGGACCGCTTCACCTCGGCCTGGCAGGCCGCGCCGGTCATCGTCTTTCAGAGGGACGCCGAGAAAAAGGTCAGCGGCTTCCTCATCGACAGCAATCCCGTCCGCGACCTGATTTTCAGGAAGATGTAAGGGCGTCGACGATCCCAGCCGTCAAAGAAGGGCGGCCGGCTTCGCCGCCCGATCATTCGATCTTCAGCTCCTTCTGCCTGACCCACCTGGGTCCGTCCGGGGTCAAGACCAGGACGTCGATCGGCCCGCCGACGCCCGGCATGTCGCCGGGATCGGCCTGAATGCCGTCCGAGAATCGTTGAATCGCCGATGTCGTCTGGATGGCCAGCACGGTGAAATCGACCGCGTCCTGCAAGGTCATGGCGCCCCAGTTGATGGCGTATTCCAGGCTGTTGAGCTGCTTTTCGACGTCCGGCTGGCCCATGTGCCTGATCGCTTCGCCGATGAAGCCGACGTTGAAAATTCTCGGGTCCCAGCCCTTGATGATCCTCGAGACGACGTCCGTCTGCCCGATCCAGTTCGCGCCGTATTCCATGCCTTTCTGCGCGCTGTCCCGCCGCTTGATAGTCTCTCCCGGGACATAGACGTTGTAAACCTCGTGCGAACCGTCGGCGTTATAGCCGGCGACGAAGAGGACCAGCCCGTCGATGCTGGCCACGCCGTCCTTGACCTGGCCGGATTTGTCCCTGATCTTGAATCTGACGTTGTATTGGTCCTTGGCGACCTCGATGACGTCGAAGCCCTGTTTCTTGAAGTTGTCTTCGATCTGGGCCGGCAGCTGGTTGAGAGGCTCCTGCCAATTGAGCTTTCTATCGAAGAGGGCGTGGAGCTTGTCGGCGGCCTGCTTGACGGACAGCTTTTCGACGTCGACTTCCCGCTTGAACTGCTCGATGAACTTGCTGATGTTTTTCGGGATGCCGTTTTCCTGAAGGAAGGCCAGGCCGGTCGTCGCGACGCCGATCCGGTCGTTGATCAGAAAGAGCTTGGATGCCGCATCCGAGCCGATCCTCGAAACGCCCTTCTGGTTGCGATACGTCTGGCGGCTGTCGGCCGCCAGGACGATGCCTTCGGGCGTCGTGGTGTTGATGGCAAGGCTCATGGTCGCACGCTCCTTCGGCTATTCGGCCGCCGCGCGGGCGGCCGCTTCGATGGCGATGGCGGCCACGGCCGCCCCGAAATCGAGGTCGATGTTTTCGGCCGTGTCGTGCTCGTCGTGGTAGCCTTTGCGGTTGATGTCGTAGTTCTCCATGATCAGCACGGCCGGGATGCCCGTGTCGGAGAAGATCTGCCCGTCCGTGTTGAAAAGGGAGCTTGTCGGCTCTTCTTCGGTGCGCACTTCGCCCCGGAGGCGAAGGTGCGGGGCGATCGAGGGGATCGTGTGGGGGTCGGCGCTGCGCCGGCCGCGCTCCAGGCCGCGGCGCGCGGGCCGCTGGTTCCAGTCGCGGGTACCGGCGTTCCACAGCTCGTTGGCGATATGGGCATGCCGGGCCAGGGCAAGCTCCTCGCCCCCCTTGCCCGGCGAGATCTGAAAGATATCCCTGTCGTCGTCCCGGTTGTGGGCGATCATGTCCATGACAAAAACGCCCGCGATCCGCACCTCGGACAGGTCTTCCTCTTTGCCGCCGGCCAGGTGCAGCCTCAGCCGTTTCTCGACCACGGCCTGGGCGAAGTCCCGCGCGCCCATGCAGTCCGACGGGAACTCTTCGCCGGTCAGGTGGAGAAGCCAGATGTCGCAGGCCAGATGCCCCGATTTGGAAAGCTCGAGGAAGATCGGCGCGGCCTGCAGCAGCGTCGCCGTCGCCGAAAAGTTGTCGTCGGCGCCTTGGGCGGAGAGGCGCGCCCCCGCCTTTTTCTCGTAAACATCTTCCATGTAGGCCGTGTCATAGTGGTCGGCCAGGACGACGGCCCTGCCCCGGTCGCGGCCGGGGATGACGACGAGAAGGTTGCGCTCGTAAGCTTGGCCGTCCTTATTGAGCTTCCAACCGCCGAACGAGGGAAAAGCGAAATCCGTCTCCCATTTGAAGGGAATCTCACCCGCCAGGGCCCGGCCCTCCAAGCCGGCTGAGGCGATCGCCTGATGATGCCTTCCGAGCAGGTAATCGCCCAAAGATTCGAGGTCCCGGTGATGGTGCTCGAGCAGCTTCTGGGTGTCGGGGTCGAGCACGCAATCGGCATTGTCCGTGTTCAGATATCGGCTGTGCGCCAGGGTCATGATGTCGCGCCAGTAGTCTTCCTCGAACTCGCGCGTCGCGGTCCGGCCGTAGGTGAGGGGCTCCGGCAGGACGACGGGTCTATCGGGAGGCTCGAGAATCGCCTCGATCTTCCGGCGCATGCGCCGCCCTTCCTCCCCCGACGAGGCGGAGCGGGTGAGGCCGGCCAGCCAGGATTCCAGGGTGCGGTCGTTGGCGACCCGGAGCAGGTTGCGGGCGAAGCTGCGCGGCAGGCGCTTTCTTCCCGATCGCTCCCAGGTGTCGAACAGGTTGAGGATGTTGAGGGTGGTCTGGTCGGCGTAATAATCGTGCTTCGGGTCGCTGAAGCGCTGAACGGCGGCCAGATGGGTCGGCCGGCGCTCCAGGCGCGGCCAGAGCTCGATGGGGTCGGCGGGATCGGGAGCTGAGGCCGGGTAGGCGGTCAAATAGCCGAACAGCGCCCCGGGAAGCGTCTTGACCTTCCGGGACGAGCGGTCGGCGTAGGCCACCAAGGGCCGATGCCAATAGACCGCATACGGGCCGACCTGCATGGGCACGTGGGCATAACGGTAGGCGAAAAGCCCGCCCTTGATCAGCTTATCGGCGGCCCGCTCGAGGTCTGCGGGCGAGGCGTTCGGACCGTCGAGAATCAGCTTGAAATCGCGGGTCCAAATCTGCGCGTTCCTGGCGATCGGCTTTTCATACAGGCCGATCGCATCGAGGTTGGTGCTGAACAGCGCCCGCGCGACGCTGTCCTCGCGCGTGGCGGCGTCGAGCGCGTCCTCGAATCGGTGCACGCGCGCCCAGCGGCTGATGCGCTTGATCTTGTCGACGATGAGCTCGGCCTTGACGGGCCGGGCCGGACCTTCGGGGCGGGGGATCTCGAGCCACCCCGACTGGGGCACCCGGATGCAGCGGGGAAGGCCGTGGCGCTCGACCTGCCGTAGCAGCGCGGTCTGCATCGCCAGCGGCAGCTCGGTCTGGAGCCGCTTGTAGGTCGGCATCCCCCAGAAAACCAGGCTGCCGGGGAAGGGCCAGAGGACGAGCTTGCCCGAAAGGTAGCGCTCCTGAACCGGCTTGGGCAGACGGCTGAACGGCCGGAAAGTGAGCAGATAGCGAACGTCATTCCAGTCCGCGGAATCGTTGACGAGGAATTTCCGGGCCCAGGAGGGCAGAAGCTTTTCGCTCCACCAATAGGGGAAGCCGCGCGTTTCGCCTGAGGGAAGAATGCGCCAGCCGGCCGCGCGCAAGCCGGAGGGCGTCGCGATGCGCACCCCGTAAGCTTCGGACATCAATTCAAAGGCAAAGGCCAAGGCCTCCTTCTCGGGCCTTTCTTTGCCGGGCGCCGTCCGGAAGCTCTCCCAGAAGCCGCGCTCAGGGCCCTGCTCGCTGCTTCCGAAGAACGTCCAGCGGACCCGGCCGAGGTAGTCCTGCGTTCGTGACAAGGCCAGGGGCAAAAGGACGACATAGCGCTCGTGTTTGAGATGCCCGGCGGCATCGGCGAGCCTCTTCGGCCAATAGGGATTGTTCTTCAGGTTCTCGCCTTCGTGGCCGCGGATGTGGGGGACGGCCTCTCCCTTGCCCAGCCGCCGCACGGCTTCGACGAGCCGCTCGGCCAGATAGGCGAGCCCCGGCCTGAGCTCGCGCTCCTCTTCGAACTCGGTGACGTGCCAGCCGTACGGATCGTCCGCGGTGAACAAGCCCGGGTCGACCTCGGTCCCGTACGGAGCCCGGCCGAGGCGGGGAGGGGGCATGTATTCCGAATAGGCGGGAAGGGGAAACGTCTTCGGGCCGGCGTAGCTCGGAAAGCTTCTAAGCAGGCTTTTCCAGCCCCGGCCCGAAGCGGCTTTCGCCGTCGCCCTGGGCTTTCCAAGTTTATTCATGGAGACCTCAGCGTTTGAATTCCTTATACAATTCTTTGGCCAGCGGGAAGGTCCGGCTCTCCGGGCCCTGGTCGAGACAATACGTCACGACGCCGTCGCAAAGCCCGTCGCGCCAAGCCGAGAGGCACATCCGGAGCCACTCGGCGATGCGCTCGGGCGTGGCCGGATCGCCGTAGCGGAGGCGGAACTCGTACTCGACGCCGGCGGTCATGACGATGAACGGGATGTGGAAGCGCCCCGCGCCCCCGGCGGCATCCCGGCCCTCGAGCACGGCCCTCGCCCGGCTGATCTCTTCGCGGTCCTTCGGATAGGCGGCCACGACGCCGTCGATGACCGGTCGGTAATCCTCGGCGAATGTTGGCGTGATCTCGCTGTAGTACATCAGGGGCATGAAGGCCAGGGCCGGATTGACCTTCTTCGCCCGGGCTTGCATATCGGCGACGTAAGCGGGCGTGAAGAGCTCGCGGTTGGCGTAGAAATCGTCGATGACCCAGCTCGTGAGGTTGGGGTGCGCGAGCGACAATCGGGCGATTTCCTCGCCCCAGCGCTTGTAGTCGAGGCGGAATGGTTCCGAGTACCACTTGGCGTGAGGAGGACTCTCAGAAGGCGGGACGAGGTAGGCCGTGACGGCGATGCCGGCTTCGGCCGCCTTGGGGAGGAAGAGCTTGAGGTCCTCCCAGTCGGTCGAAGCGTGCCAGAGGAGCCAATAGTAGCTCGTGACGCCCAGGTCCTTCAGCCGGGCGACCATCGTGCCTATGTCCGCGCGTTCATCGGCCAGGCGGAGCTCCGAATCGTAATCGCCGAGAACGTCTTTAATAGGCGAAGGCCAGCCGGCCGGCTTTGACGGCGTGAAATCCTTATTGGGCGCCGAACAGGCACCCAGGAAAGGGATGATGAGAAGCGCGGCCAAGAGGCGCAGAGTCCGCGTCGAGCGTGTGCGATTTCGTGCTTTTGGGCTCATTCCATCCTCCTCGAGGCCGATGGTAGGCCGTGCGGAGGACGGTGTCAAGCCGACGTCGAGAAAATCGATCGAAAAGAAGACAAGGTCAATGCGATACGCCTACCACAAGCCCTCCCGATGGGGTAGAATATATTCCAGGATAAGCACGTTGCCGAGGAGGTTGCCATGACAAAATGTTTCGTCGGTGCGGATGCCGCCAAGGCGATCCGGCCGGCGGCAGCGGCGCTCATGGCCGCGATGATGATCGCCTGCGGCGGGAATGAAACAGGCTCGCCGACAAAAATCGAAATGGTAGACGGAATTCGTCACGTCTTCAACTCCGACGTCCCTGAAAAAGGAAAAATCCGTCTCCGGCCGGCCGAGATCCTCCGGATTGACTCGTCTCGGGTCGATCCGGAAGATCCGCCCCTCTTCGAAAAGGCAGCCAAGGACGATCAAGGCGATGTCTATCTTGCCGACACGCACAATGTCAAAGTCTTTCGGTTCGATCCGCGCGGAAAACTCGTCGCCATGTTCCTCGCCAAAGGACAGGGTCCCGGAGAGTTCCCGAGATTCGGCGATATCCAGTTCTTTAACGGTCATATCTGGATTATCGGAAACTGGCCGATGAAGATCGCCCGATTCACGCGGGATGGAAGATTCATCGAGGAATGGAATTTCCGGTCGTTTCGCAACTTCTACCTTCGGACGCGGGTGATCGGCCCTGACAGGTTCTTGACCGTCTGCTATCAGGGAGATGGGGATGATCAGGAGCGCGTTCGAGTTTCGGCTCTGGTCAATGCGAAGGAGGAGCTGCTCGCTCGGTACTTCGAGGATAAAAACGCGGGCATTTACCGGATCCCGACGGGTCCCGATGAAGGCCCGGCCTTGGCCACCACGGATCCCCTTGTGGCGGCCGACATCCACCATGCCTACGACTACGAATCGGGCATGATCTATGTCTGTGCCAATCGGGAATACGCCATCCACAAAAAAAACAAAGAGGGAAGGACTTTGATGGTCATCCACGGCGTCCACGATCCGATCATCCCGAACGAGAAACAAAAAGAAGATTTCCTCCGCTCGGTCGCGCCCCGGTTACCTCCGGAGGCGATGGCCCAGGCAATGGCTCGGCTGCCCAAGACATGGAATGCGATTTCGGGAATCGCGTCTTTACGTAGAGGGCATTTGGCCGTGACGAGATTCACCGGCCCCGAATCGGTCGAAGTCGACATCTTCGACCGGGACGGCCGTTTCGTTTATACGATCCTTCCCTCGACGGAAATTCCGGACCTGAGGAAAGTATTCTGGTTTAAAGACGGGCTCGGCGCGATCGCTGAGCTGGGGGGAAATATGGCGTTCGTCGAATTTCGGATCGAAAATCTTCCGAAAATATTCGACTGAAAAAAGACCGTTCCGCCCCGTCCCATCACTTTTCCTTGACGCCGGTTCTCGAGGCGGATATATTTTTCCCAGCGTGCGAAAACGAGAAGACGTTTATACCCGCCTGGCCCGGCATCTGGACGACCTGCCGGCCGGATTTCCTGCGACGGAAAGCGGCGTCGAGCTTCGCATCCTGCGACGGCTCTTCACCGAGGACGAGGCGGCGATGGCCGTCCTCCTCTCCGTTCTGCCCGAAGGTCCTGACTCCGTCGCGCGCAGGGCCGGACTGCCGGTGGAGGAAACGTCCCACCGGCTGGATGCGATGTCCCGAAAAGGGCTGATCTACCGACACTCCGGCCGGGGCGAGGGCGCCCGCTACAGCGCCAACCAGTACGTCATCGGCATCTGGGAGTTCCAGGTCAACCGCCTCGATCCCGATCTTGTCCGGGACATGGACGAATATTTGGACACGCTGTTGATGCGCGGATCCTGGAGGCGAACGCCCCAGCTCCGGACCGTCCCCGTCATGCAGGCCATCCCTGTCCGCCGCGAGATCCTGGCCCACGAACGGGCCGAGGACATGGTCCTCGGCCACGACCGGTTCCTCATCGCCCCCTGCATCTGCCGCCGCGGCGGGCTATGGAGGGGGCAAGGCTGCGGAAAGCTCGAGGACGCCTGCCTGATCCTGGGCGGGGGCGTCGAGTACTACGAACAGAACGGCATGGGCCGGAGGATCGACCGCGACGAGGCCCTGGCGATCCTCAAGCGGGCCGATGCGGAAGGGCTCGTCCTCCAGCCGAGCAACGCCAAGCGAATCGCCAACATCTGCATGTGCTGCGGCTGCTGCTGCGGGGTCCTGAGGACGATCAAGAAGCACCCGCGTCCGGCGGAGTTCGTTTCCTCGCCGTTCCGGGTCTCATTCGAGGCGTCGGCCTGCGAAGATTGCGGCGTTTGTTTGACGCGGTGCCCGATGGACGCGCTAAGGCGGGGCGCGGAAGGCAAAATCGAACTCGCGCCCGAGCGCTGCATCGGGTGCGGGCTGTGCGTCTCGACCTGCTCAGGAAAGAGTCTGGTCCTTGTCCGGAAGCCGGACACGGAGCAGCGGGATGTTCCGGCGACCTTCCGACAGACCTATATCGATATGGCCCGCCTTCGCGGCAAGCTGAAGCCGGCCAAGCTGGCCCGGGCCTGGCTCCTGACGAAGCTCAAGGCCAAGTCTTAGCGGACGAATTTCGCCAGAAAAGCGGGCATTTCCTACACCTATTCGTACCAGGCGAATTCGTCGGATATCATTCCCTATGAGCTCTAAGGTGAAGCTCCACAATAGCAGAACGAAGGGAATTATTTCTTGATGTCGACGTCCACGCTGACGACGAAGAATTTGTATTTTTCATAGGTGACCGTCCAGGTATCGCCGACGACCGTCTCTCCCGCCGGACCGGCGTACTCCTCCCGGATTTCCTGCCGGCTGGGAAAATACGCCCCGTTCTTTTCGACTTCGTAATAGGCCGTCCAGACCAGCCGTTTTTCCAGGCCGCCGAACGCCTCCGGGACGTCCTCCGGATGAAAGAAGGGGATGGAATCGGGGTCCCAGGAGATCCGGAGAACGGCCCCGAGGTCGGACTCCACCCAGATCCGGCCGTAGACGCCGTTTTCCTCGCGGAATTCGTTCGGCAGGGACGTCAGAACGACGGCCGTCCGATCTCCGGTAAGCTTTTCCGAGCCCTCTTCAAAATAATCGAATCGGCCCTGCCAATATTTGCTGAGGAAACCGACGGGGCCGTAGATGATGTATTGAGCCTGATACGGCAGGATATTCGGCGGATTCGCTTCTTTCGCCCACCGCCTTCCGTTGACTTCGAGAGCCTTGCGCTTTTCCTCGAGCTTGTCTTCCTTTTTGATCAACTGATAGTCGTTGAGAACCTCTTGAGTCACGGTTCTCTTGAGTTCCCATCGCCTCCGCGGGAGCTCGCCTTCCTTCCGGATGAATTCCCGGGCGCGATAAAGATACGTCGTCCGGGCGATGCGCTCCTCGCAGACATAATGAAGGGCGAGGGATTTCAGCCGTTCGCAATACGCGCCCGCCTTCATCAGGATGGGATTCGTCTTCTCTATCGGGGATCCCGAGCCTTCGGCGCCGAATTGGAACTGTTCGTAAGAGAACTTCCAGACGTTCGCCGTCAGACGCTCGCCGTCTTCGGTTAAATAATCTTCGGTGATTTCGACGCGGGTAGGGAAACGAATCCCCCGGTCTTCCGCGCCGTACTCGGCCGACCACGTCAACGCCCGCTTCAAGGGCTGATGTCCCAGCTTGGCGACCCCGGAGAATTCCTTGGGAATGGCCTCCGAGGCGAACGCCGCCCAGCTTTCAGGCTCCAGCGACATTCTCCATACGGCGCCTGTGTCCGGATGGACCCACATCCTTCCGCTGAGCGTCGTCTGCCGTTCTCCGGCCTTCGCCGTCGACTTGAAATGAACGATCCGGGCTTCGAAATCGCCGATGCGTTCGGTGCCCTCCAGCTCGAGCTCGGGAGATCCACGGCTGACGCGGCTCAAGCATTCCATGGCATTCAGGATGACCCCCTTCTCTTTGTAGGGAAGGATAGCCCCGAAGTTCTTTTCCTCGTACGACAGGCCGCTGCCGGACGAGAGGGCCGGCCTTCGCTCTATGATTCTTTTCCCCTTGAGGCGGAGGCGGTATTCGTATGCGGCGTCGCTGTCGGCCATTCTCCGGAGATTCCATCTCCGCTTGTTTTCCTCGAGGGCCGTTTTCGTGTAGACGACCTCGTATTTTTTCTCCGTCCGTTGGATCTTCTCGAGGCACGAGTAATTCCATTGCCCGTTCAAAGCGGCCCGGAAATAGAGGTCGAGCTTCGCCGGAACGTCTTGGCCTTGACCGGATCGGCCAACCGGCGCCGGCGTTCCGGCCGAGACAACGAACAACACGCAGGCCAGCAGCGAAGCGAGCATTTATCTTATTTCTTTAAAAGGCATATCCATAAGCCGGTATTGTTTCCAATCCTTGTAGTCGTAATGCCACCACTCGTCGGGATAGACCTCGAATCCCTCCTTTTCCATCGCCTTGCGCAGCAGGTCGCGCCGCTCCCGCTGGGCGGACGTGCCCCCGGCGTAGGCCGCGGCCGACCGTTCGGACATCTCGTCGAAGGCGCTCGGCATCTCGACTTCGCGGCCGGTCTTGAGGTCGACGAGCGAGAGGTCTACCGCGCAGCCCCGGTTGTGTTTCGAGCCCTCCGCCGGGTCGGCGACGAAATTGCGCTTTTCCTGCGGCGTCGCGTCCCAGAAGAGCTTGGTGACCGCCCAGGGGCGGTAGCCGTCGAAGACGACCAGCCCGTAGCCCTGTTCCTTGAGCGCGCGATGGACCCGGACGAGCGCCTCGGCCGCGGGGCGCTGGAGGAACGCCCGCGCCTCCGGATAAACCGGACGGCCTAGGAAATTGTTCGCCGCGGCGTAGCGGACGTCGAGCTTGATGGAGCGGTCGAGCGAGGCGAGTTCGACCAAATCGGGCGCGCGGAAAGAGCCGAATTCAAGGGGTGGGCGGCGCCGGTCGACATCAGGAGCGCCGGCTCTGTTGAATCGGACGTTGAGGATCCGGCCGCGATTCAGGATGAAGCCCGAGACCCGGCCTTGGCCGTCGCGGACGAAGCGGATATTGCCGAAGGGGCTGGTGAATAGGTCCTTGACCGCCGGTTCGAGGGATACGGGATTCGCCTTAAGGCGTTCGAGCCTCAGCCGGCCGTCCCGCGCGACCAGATTATAGGCGAGCTCGATTTCTTCGCTCTGATAGCGCCCTTCGTAAGCCGTCAGGTCTCCGGGAGCGGGCTTGAATTCCTCGGCCCGCTCATAGACGGCGGGCGTGCCTCCTCCGACAAGGGTCTCGATCATGCGCATTCCGGCCGCGCCCGCCGGCTCGAACCGGTACTCCGCGCGCGGCTCCGAAGGGCCCTGGAACCGCGTCTCGCTCAGCGCGCGGAGCTCGAAGCCCGGCCCCGCAGCGCTCGGCTTGATCCGCAGGCTCCCGCCCTCAGCGGCGAAGCGGCGGATGACGTCGCCGTCCGGATTGACATAGATCCCCGCTTTGCCCGCGACCTGCGCCGGCGTGAGCTTGACGGCCGGCTCCTCCGGCTTGGCCGGTTCCGGCTTCAGCTCCGAAGCAAGATAGATGTCCGCAACCTGGCGGGCGAGCGAGCCGGGATTAAGGGAAAGGTTACATAGGACGGCGATGGAGAAATGCTGTGCCGGAAAGCGGACGAGGTGGCTCCGGTATCCGGCGTCGCCGCCGGAATGCTCCACGATGTCGAGCCCTTTATACCGGCCGACGATGAGGCCGCAGGCATAATCGATCTGTTCTCCGCTGTTGAGCCGGCCCCGTTCGAGCATGCGGTCGATCAAGCGCTTCCCCCCGACCCGAGGATTGTAGAAGTTCTCGTCCCAGAGGGCGAGGTCTTCGACCGTCGTCAGCAGGCTCGTCGCGCCCGCTGTATCGAAGTTCGTCACGCTGAGCCGGAAGGCGCTGCCGGCGGGGACGTATCCGTAGGCTATGCCTTTGACGATCTCGGTGAAGTCGTCGCGGAAATGCGTGCTCTTCATCCCCAGCGGCTCGAAGATCCTGGCCGTGGTGAAGTTCCGGAACGAGCGGCCGCTCGCCCGGGCTGCGACTTGGGCCAGCAGCGTATAGCCCGTATTGCAGTAGAGATACCTCTCGCCGGGCTTGAAGTTGAGGTCTTTCTGGCGGACGATGAGCGAGAGGACGTCCTCGTCCGTGATCAGGTCCTGAGAGTAGCGCCAGCCGGCCAGGCCCAGGAGCTCCCATTGGTCGCGCAGGCCGCTGGTGTGGTGGAGGAGATGGCGGAGGGTGATCTTGGCTCCGAAATCCGGCAATTCGGGGATGAATTTGCGGATATCGTCGTCCACCGAAAGCTTGCCGTCCTGCTCCAGCAGCAGGACCGCGGCCGCGGTGAATTGCTTGGAGACGGAAGCGACGTGGAACACGCTCGCGGGCGTGATCGTGACGTCGTGGTCGAGGTCGGCCATGCCGTAGCCGCGCTTATAGACGACGCGGCCGTCTTTCATGACCGCCAGGGCGCAGCCGGGAGATATCGTCTTATCCCAGCGCTCGAACAGCTTGTCGACTTGAGCGGCCGGAATGGCCGGCGTTTGAGCCGGGGCGGCCGCTTGGCCAAAGAGCATGGAAAAAAGAAGTAAGAGGGCGCTGATCCAGGACATCGTCCACCTCCACTGTTCATTCTATCACGTTAAAGAGCCCGGAGACATAATGACCGGTTTCCGAATCGAATTCGTCATGCATCCTGACCGTCGAACAGTTACGGGGACATGATTCCCTGTCCCCGTTAGAAATTGAGGAATGTTAGGCTTGAAACGAGATGGGAAACGGGGACAGGGTATTGTGTCCCCCTTGTTTTGGTAACTATTCGACGGTCAGTCGTGCGCCGGATTGACCTGCGCGAATCAGTATGAAAAAATGTCTATCCGATGACGTACCTTCGGAAGGTTTGCAAACAGGTGTTCACGCCGCGAATCTGGGCATTCATCATCCTCAGCTTGATAATGTCGCTCACCACCGCCTGCCGGCCGGCCAGCGATAAAGAATCGGCCGAGCGGATGGACGCGCTTCTCTCCGGCCTCGTGTCCGAAGGGGGGCCGGGAGCGGCAGTCATGGTGATCAGGGACGGCCGCGTCGTCTACGAAGGCTGCCGCGGCGTCGCGGACTTGAAGACGAAGCGACCCATCGACCGCCGGACCGACTTTCGCCTGGCATCGGTCACGAAGCAGTTCACGGCGGCTGCGGTCATGCTTCTCGTCCGCGACGGGAAGCTCCGTTACGACGACAAGCTGACGGATATATTCCCGGACTTCCCCGAGTATGGCCTTGCCATTTCAGTCCGCAATCTTCTCAACCACACCTCGGGCCTGGTCGATTATGAAGACCTCATGGCTTCCGTCGATCCCTCGGTCCCGGTGGAGCAGGCCCAGATCAAGGACGCCGAAGTCCTGGACCTCATGAAACGGCAGACGGCTGGGAATTTCACTCCTGGCTCCGCGTGGGCCTACAGCAACTCCGGCTATGTCGTGCTGGGCCTCATCGTCGCGAAGGTCTCGGGCCTTCCCTTCGAGGATTTTCTGCGGGCGCGGATCTTCCAGCCGTTGAAGATGAAAGATTCCGTCGCCTTTGTCCGAGGCAAGAACGAAGTTCCCCGCCGGGCTTTCGGCCACGGCAAGGACAAAGGCCTTTGGCGCGAGACGGACCAGAGCCCGACTTCGGCCACCCTGGGCGACGGGGGAGTGTACTCATCGCTCGCGGACCTCGCGAAATGGGATAAGGCTTTACGCAACCACTCGCTTCTCAGCGAAGCGGAGATGCTCCCGGCTTTGACTCCCGTGCGCGTTCCGGCGGGACCGCCGATAGGCCCCGACGGCGAGCCTTCCGCCTACGGCTTCGGCTGGTTTCTCGACCCGTGGAAAGGCCACGAACGGATGTGGCACTACGGCGAGACGATCGGCTTCCGGACGGCCATCCAGCGATTTCCGCGCGACGGGCTGACCGTCGTCGTCCTTGCCAACCGGTCCGACTTCAAGGCCGGGCCGACCGCCCTCCAGGCGGCGGGCATTTATCTGGATGGGCGCTGAAGGGAAACAAATCCTGCATATTTCGAACGTGCAGTTATAAACCCGTTCCTAAGAATGGATTAGTGAGGATCTCTCACTGACGCCGGCAGGGCCATTGGCAGGAATATAGACGTCGGGAGACACGGATCATAATTATCATAAGAATGGTTATTCTAGAGGTGAGCGGCGTCGACGGGGCGAAGATAAAAACGGTTTCCGTAGAGACCGATTTCAGCTATGATTTCCAGGCCCTGCTCTTGATAAGGAGAGACCGATGACGGCTGCTGTCAAAGTCGAAGGCCTGCGGAAGACATACGGAAGCCTGGTCGCCGTCGACGGCATCAGCTTCGACGTCCGCGAGAAAGAAATCTTCGGAATGGTCGGGCCCAACGGCGCGGGCAAAACGACGACGATCGAATGCCTCGAAGGCCTGAGAAACAGGGACGATGGGCGCCTGGCGATCCTGGGGTATGACCCCCGCCGGGAAGGGCAGGAACTCAGGGAAAGGATCGGCGTTCAGCTCCAGCAAAGCTCCCTGCCCGATGATATCAAGGTCTCGGAGGCCCTCGACCTTTTCGCTTCGTTCTTTCGAAAAGCTGTTGAATGGCCTCCGCTCATCGACCTGCTGGGCCTGGCCGAGAAGCGCAACGCCCGCTTCGCTAAGCTTTCAGGAGGGCAGAAACAGCGGCTTTTCATCGCCTTGGCCCTGGTCAACGACCCCGACCTCGTCTTCCTCGACGAACTGACTACGGGTCTCGATCCCCATGCCCGGCGGGCCATGTGGGACCTCGTCCGCACGATCAGGGACAGGGGCAAGACCGTTTTCCTGACAACCCATTATATGGAAGAGGCCGAGGAGCTCTGCGACAGGGTCCTGGTCATTGACCACGGCCGGGTCGTGGCCCTCGACACTCCCGACAATCTCATCCGGGGGCTGGATGCGGGCACGCGCATCGTCTTCACGGCAGAAGAGGGATACGATCCAAAGCCCCTCGAGTCGGTCGCCGGCGTCGTGAAAGTCGAGAAGGCCGGGGCGAAGGTCTTCGTTACGGGAAGCGGCGAGCGCCTCGTTGTCCTTGTCGTCGACGCCCTCGACGCGGCGAACGTCCGCTTCCGCGACCTGCGAACCGAACGCCCGGACCTCAAGGACGTTTTCCTGACGCTGACGAAATAGAGGAGAGGAGGTTGACGATGAGAGGCCTGTGGAAACTGACGCGGATGGAAGCCCTGCTCTATTTGAGGGAGCCGATGGCTTCATTTTTTACGCTGATTTTCCCGGTTCTGCTGCTTTTCCTCTTCGGCAGCATCTATGGCAACAAGCCTAATCCATTTTTCGGAGGACGGGGGACGGTCGATGCCAGCACGCCGGCCTACATGGCCATTATCATAGGTTCGACCGCGCTGATGTCGATCCCCATCGGGATGAGCACGTACCGCGAGCGGGGCGTCCTGCGACGCTTCCGCGCGACGCCGCTCCAGCCGGGAGCCATTATCATGGCCGAGATCATCGTCCATTTCGCGATGACGCTCCTCGGCGCCGTTCTGCTGGTGGCCGCGGCGCGGCTCGTCTATGGATTGAACTTCGGCGGGAACGCGGCCCTCGTTTTCCTGGGCTTCATGCTGAGCTCGCTGAGTTTTTTTGCCGTCGGATTCCTGGTTGCGAGTCTTGCCCCGAACGCGCGGGTCGCCAACATCATCGGCATGGTCCTGTACTTTCCCAATCTCTTCCTCTCCGGGGCGACGTTTCCCAAGGAGATGTTTCCGCCGGCGGTCAAGGCGGTCGGCAAGTTCATACCGATGACGTACGTCGTCTCGCTGCTTCAAGGGCTCTGGTTCGGCGAGCCGCTGGACAAGAATCTCCTTGCCGTCGTCGTCCTCGGCGGGCTGCTCATCGTCGGAGGGATCGTCTCGGCGATGGCCTTCCGCTGGGAGTGAGCCTTCGAGCTTAAGGGGCCGTATTCCGGATTCGGGGGGTTTGGGGGACACTAACCATAATTATCCAAATTATGGTTTTCCAAGGCTGATCGGATTTCGAACTATATTTTGTGTTTCCGGAATTCCTAAATGGGGAAACAGGTATCCGATTTATCCGCTCAGAGCTCCGCCTGCATCAGCATGGACGGAACGACGATGCTCAAGTCGAGGATCAGGACGACGAGCAGGGCCGCCAGGCCGCCGACGGTGAGGGCGAGGAAAAGAGAATACAGGATCGGAATCATGAGGAGCATGTTCCAAAGAATGTTCTGGCTGTAAAAGACGTGCGATACGATCCGGTTCTTCGCGAACTCGGCCGCAAGAAGCGAAACGAAGCCGATAAGCGCGGGCACGAAGAACAGGAAAGACCCGCCGGACAGGATAATTCCCGTCGCAGTCGCCAACACGAGGTTCAGGAAGACGCCGGCGAGCATCAGGGCGCGGCGGTCGGCGGCGGCCACCTTCTTTTTTGCCAGCCAGCCGAGCGTCCCGGCCGTTGCCAGAATTGCCAGGACGACGGGCAATCCGGCGCCGCTCGTCCGGACGTAGGTGAGCGACCAGGTCGTCTTACCGAGGAAGGCGACGAGCTTGCTGAGGAAGGCGCCGAGTACGGCGAATGCGGCGATCGAAACGAGAATCCAGCCGAGATATTTGACGATCGCGAGCGGCTTCAGTTCCTTCCGGATCGATAGATAGGCCACGAAGGCCGCAAAGAGCGCGAGCATGAGGAGATGGAGCGCCCTGGCCGCGCTCTCGGAATAGGCGATGAAGACGTTCGGCAGAATCGTGAAGAACACGCTGTCCTCGTCTCCGGAGAAATATTCCGGGTCGCTGTAAGCGGAATCGGTCGCGAACGCCTCGACGAGAGGGACCACTTGCGCGCCGTAGTGCTGGATCGAGGAAAGATCGATCGCCGTGTAATTGTCGAGCGGCGAATGGTAATGGGACAAACCCCCGAGCACGGCGAAGTTTATGCCTTGCTTGCCGGCGGCGAGGAAATGGGTGAAGTCCGTCGCGTTCGGCATGACCCTGTAGACCGCGGTCGCCAGGCTGTAGGAGACCGGCAGGTCCGCCCGCCGATAAAAATCGATGACCTTCTCGTTCTTGGGGCTCGTCTCGAACATGTAGACCGGCCCATCGACGCCGCGCGCTTCGAGGTTCACGACGAAGCCGACCTTGGACATCAGTTCGGTCTCTCGGGCGGCCGCCACAGCACCGTGCATGCCGGCCTCCTCGGCGTCGGTGAAGAGCAGATAGATTGAGTTCCGAAGATGGCGCCGGCCGTAAAGCCGGGCGATCTCGAGAATCGTGGCGAGGCCGTAGCCGTCGTCGGCGGCGCCGTAGGAGCGGCCGAGCTCCCCGTTCCGGCCGATAAAGCCGCGTGAATCGTAGTGGGCAACGAGAAGGATTCCGGTCCCGGAGTCGCCGGGGATCGTCCCGAGCAGGTTCCGAATGCCGTAGGGCGCTTTGCGTCCTAGCTCTTCGGCGGTGTAATCCATCTCGGCGACGTTGGCCGCGCCGACGAACGTTTCAAGCATATTCTTCAAGTACAGCCGCACACTTTCGTGCGCCGCCGGATCGTCAACGGAATGCGGCTCGCGGGAGATCGCCTCGATATACGAGGCGGCCTTGATGGCGCTGAAACCGGCTTCGGCGGCCCGGGGGATGGGCGTGTAAAGGACGAATAAGCCCAGCGCGAGCGACGCGAGCGTCACGACGAAAACGACGAGCTTATTATATTTTTTCATCTTAGCCCTTCTCGAACCGGCCCCATACTTTCGACGTTTGCGCCAAGATATTAGCACGGAATGGGGAGCCCATCAATGAACGCCAGATATGCCTCGCGATTCGCCGCGCGTTCTTGACAATAATTCGCGGCGGGGGATACCATCGTTCCGTCCATGATGAGAAACGCGATGAAAACCGCCCTGCGCAATATGCGGCGGCATAAAGCCGCCTCCTTCATAAATATCGCCGGCATGGCCGTCGGACTGGCCTGCGCCCTGCTCATTTTTCTCTGGGTCCGCGACGAGGGGAGCGTCGACGGATTCCACGCCAACGGAGACAGGATTTACCGGGTCCTTCAGGAAGTCAAATACTCGGGCCGGGAGATGACGGTCGCCGTGACCCCGGGCCCGCTCGGTCCTTCGCTTGAAAGCGAAATTTCTGAAATCGCCAAAGCCTGCCGCCTAAGAAAGGTCGAATTGAAATTTTCGGCGGGGGAGCGATGGCTGACCGAAGCGGTCGCCTTGGCCGACGCCTCGTTCCTGGAGATGTTCTCGTTTCCCCTGATCCAAGGTGACCCAGCCGCGGCCCTATCCGATCCCCGCTCCATCGTTCTTTCGGAAGAGGCTGCCCGGAAGTATTTCCCCGGTGAAGAGGCCCTCGGAAGGACGCTCCGGGCGGAGGGGCGATTCGATTTCCGCGTCACCGGCGTGATGAAGACGCGCCCGCGGAATTCCATCCTCCGGGCGGATTTCATCATTCCGTTTGTCTTCGCCCGGGAGTTGAACTTTCCCATAGACGCCTGGGACGACAGCCGCTTCACGACCTTCGTCGAGCTCGAGAAAGGCACCCTTCCGGCGGCCGTCGCGGGGAGGATCTCCGCTCATCTGAAGGGGAAGCCGACGCTCGGGCCGGACGCAGCGCTCAGCCTCCAGCCCCTGCGGGAGATTTATCTTCATCCAGGTTTTGCCGGGGAGCAATTTCCGCTGGGCGACATCCGTGCCGTCCGCATCTTTTCGCTGGCGGCGCTTTTCGTCCTGCTCATCGCCTGCGTCAATTTCATGAACCTCGCGACCGCGTCTTCGGCCCGGCGGGCCAGGGAAGTGGGGGTGCGGAAGATCACCGGGGCCGGCCGCGGGCATTTGATCGGGCAGTTCTACGGCGAAAGCCTCCTTCTGACCGCCGTTTCCTTCGCCGCGGCCGTCGGCCTGGCCGCCATCCTCCTCCCCGCGTTCAACAAAATCGCCGCCAAAGAGCTCACGCTCGGGAATCTGGCCGCGCCCGGGACCGCCGCTATCGCCGCCGGTTTCGTCATGCTGACCGCCCTCCTGGCCGGGAGCTACCCCGCCCTTTTCCTGTCTCAGTTCGAAGCGGCCAAGGTCCTGAAAGGGGAGCTGTCGCTCGGCGCCCGCGGCCGCGTCTTCCGCAAAGTCCTGTTCGTCTTTCAATTCTCCCTCGCCGTCCTGCTCTTGGTCTGCACCGTGTTCGTCCGCAACCAGCTCATCTTCATGAGGACCTCCGAGACGGGCTACGACAAGGAGCGGATCCTGACCGTGGCCATGGGCGAGGAGACGCGGGCCCGGTTCGAGGCGCTCCGCGAGGAGCTCCTGCGCCAGCCGGACATCCTCGGAGTCGCCGCCGCCTCCAATGTTCCGACGCGGGGATACCTGTATACGAACAGCCTGTGGGATTGGCCCGGAAAAAATCCCCGCGAGGAAATCCTGATGCGGGGGACGTGCGCCGACGTCGGATACTTGGGCCTCCTGGGGATGGAGATCCTCCAGGGCCGGGATTTCGTCCAATCCCCGGATATCGACGTGAACATCCAGTGGATCATCAACGAAGAGGCAGCCCGGACCATGGGCTTCGCGGACCCGATCGGCCGGCCGCTGACTCAGGGCGGGGAATTCAAGGGAACGATCGTCGGGGTGGTGAAAAATTATCATTTTACGGCCTTGAAGGAAAGGATCGACCCCCTGGTCATCGGCTATAATCCGCCTCTCAGCCGCGTTCTATTCGTTAAGATCCGGCCCGGAAAAATCCCGGACGCGGTCCGGACGATCGAGGCGGTCTGGAAGACATTCGCCCCGCAGGACGATTTCCAGTATCGCTTCCTCGGCGACGCCGTGAACGCCCTGTACCGGTCCGAGGAGCGGATCGAGACCGTCCTCCGCTCGTTTTCGATCCTGTCGATGCTTGTCGCCTGCCTCGGATTGTTCGGCCTGGCATCCTTCCTGGCCCAACAGAGGACGAAGGAAATCGGAATCCGCAAGGTGTTGGGGGCCTCGACGCCGCAGGTCGTGTTTCTTTTTTCCCGGGAATTCCTGTGGGGGATGGCCGCGGCGAACGCTGTCGCCTGGCCGGCGGCATTTTATTTCGTCCAAAGATGGCTGCGAGGTTACGCCTACAGGATCCCCATCGGCCCCGGCCCCTTCCTCTTTGCCGCCGGCCTGACCCTGGCCGTCGCCCTTCTGACGGTCGGCTTTCGCTTCATCCGCGCCGCCCGAGCCCGCCCGGCGCAGACCTTGAAATACGAGTGAGAGCGTTCAGCCGGCCGACACAAAAAATCAGTTTGGATCCGAGTCTGTTGTCTAGAATCAACGCCGGAGCCGGACGCCGGCTTTTTTGCGAATTTTAACGGAGGATCTTTTCCAGTTTTTTCCCCTGTGCCAATTCATCGATCAGTTTGTCTAAATAGCGGATTTTTTTCATCAGAGGATCCTCAATATCCTCGACGCGAACGCCGCAGACGACGCCTCTGATCAAAGATGCATTGGGATTTATTCTTGGAGCTTCTGCAAAAAACATTTCCAAATCGACTTCTCGTTTCAATTGCTCGGCTAAGCCGGCGGCGTTATAGCCGGTCAGCCAAAAAATAATAGAATCGACCTCCGCTTTTGTCCGGTTTTTCCTCTCTGCTTTTGCGACGTAGAGAGGATAAACACTGGCGAAACTCATAGTGAAGATACGATGTTTTGACATGGGTCCATCTTGCCTTTTCGTTATGATTATGCTTTCAATCGGTGTTCTTGATTATTATAAATCATATTGATGTCCTCTCTGAATCGGGTAATGAAAAAACGTGGGGTGAGTGAGGGGACTTGAACCCCCAGCCTTCGGATCTACAGGGCGATCGTTTGCCTAGGTAGCTTGGTAATCTCCCAACAGGAATTCAAATATCCTTCCACCGTAATCCGTAATCCCGTGCTTTTCCTCCGGATCAATAGATATCTCCGCGCTTGGCAGCAGTTTTTTCAGCCGCGTAGACGACTTACGCGCGTCGAAGAACGCGTCCTCGCCGCCGGAAACCATTTTCGTCGGGCAGGCGATGCCCAAGAGCTCCGCGTCAGAAAGCAACGGCGGAGAGCCGAAACGCGGCGCGAAGTGCCGTTGCAGCAGGTCGAAGAAGCGGCTCACCTCCGGCAGTATCTCCCCGCCGCCGAACACCAGGCGCTTCATCTTCTCCGCGCCCTTTTTGCCTTGCTTCGCATACAGCACCGTCCGCAACACGGCGGATGTCCTAGCGGGGGATATGCCGCCGGGCGCGAGCAGCGCGATGCGGCTTACGCGCTCCTTCCGGTGCGCGGCGTATTTCGCGGCGATCCAGCCGCCCAGCGATATACCGAGCAGCGCGGCCTTCCCGATGCCCAGCGCTTCCAGCAGGCCGTCCAGCCAAAGGACGTAATCGTCGTTGTCCCAGGAAGGCCGAACGTCCGCGCTGCGGCCCGCCTCACCGGGCACGTCCGGCGCCACGACGCGGAAATCGCGCGCATATATGGGGATCGCGCCGCCCCAGCCCAATAGGTTGGAAGCGGAGCCGTGCAGCAGTACGAGCGCGGGGGCATCCCGCTTTCCGGCGGTCACGGCATGCGTTTTGCCGAAACGCGTGGCGATGTCGGCGCGCTCGTGCGGGAACGCCCACTTGCTTATTATGGCTTCGTAGAAATCAAGCAGTATGTCCCGGCTCTGCTCAGTTCTGTAGATGCTCGTTTGAGTCATTCTTTCTTCCTCCTCTATTTGTTGGCAAGTCCGTTGCGCAGCCGTATTAGCCAGTTGAGCTCCGCCCGCAGCAGCGCCTCGCGGTTTTGCAGTATCATCGACCACACGTACTCCTCGCGCCTGCTCCTTCCGCGCACCGGGCCGCCGCGGCGCATTTTCTCCCGGCACATCGCAAGCTCCACTTCGATCGTTTTCTGGTAGCCGTCGACAAGCCGTTCGATTTCCTCCGTTGAAAGGCCATCGGACCAGGCAAGGTGCAGCAGGAAATCGTTGCGCACGGAAATTGCCTCCGCCGGCTGCAGCACGGCGCATTTGAGCCTTTCCTTGCCTCGGCCTGTGGCGCGGTAGCGCTTCTGCGGCGGCAACTTCTCCTGCGGCACGGTCTCCTTCTCCACGAGGCCCTCCCGCTCCAGCTTCAGAAGCGCCGTGTAGATCTGGTTGTTATTGCCGGCCCACGGCAGGAAATCGAGCTCTGAGAAGAAGCTTTTCAGCTCGTAGCCCGTCAGTTGCTTCCAGTCCATGAATCCAAGGATGACGTCCTGCAGTTCCATACGTATCGTCCTTTCATGAGAACTATGTTAATAATAACATAAGTCATTAATAACTGTCAATCGGAAAATACCCGTATCGGGTGTCCGGACCGCGCCGGGGAGCGGCCGGTGATGTTCTGCTGCCGGAACCCAGGGATTCTGCCCGTCGCGTCGGGCCAAGCGCGTCGGGGAGTGAGGGGAATAGATGCGGGAGACGCTGCCTTTAGAAGTGAGGGGACTTGAACCCCCCAGCATTAGGGGAAGAAATAGAAATCCAGAGTTTTAGTTTGCATTTAGTATCGAATAGTGATACGTTATGCAAACGAGGCAATATGAATACATGAATTTATTAGAAAAAAAGGGGAATCTCGAGAGCTGGGTCGAAGCGCGCCATGCGAGAGGTCTTTATTTCTTCACCCGCGAAGCGGCGATAAGCGACCTTCGTATGAGTGCCGTCGCTTTTAAACTGGCCGCCCAGCGACTCAGTAAGAAAGGCTGGGTGGCCAGAATCAGGTCCGGTTTCTTCGTAATCGTTCCCGCGGAGTACTCCCTGACCGGCATCATCCCTGCCGAATGGTTCGTCAACGACTTGATGGCTTATCTTCGACAACCGTTCTATGTGGGCGTCATGAGTGCCGCGGCGCTGCACGGCGCGGCGCATCAAAAACCGCAGAAGTACCATCTGGTGACCGATCTTCCTCTGAGAGACGCAGGATACGGCCGGTTAGGCATTCTCTTTTTCGTCAAGAAGAACCTCAGCCGGACGCCGACGATCAGAATCAAGGTGCAAACGGGGTACGTTCCGGTCTCTTCGCCCGAGGCGACGGCCCTGGACTTGCTAAGATATGCACGGCGAATCGGAGGACTGGACATCGTCCAGACTCTTCTCCATGAACTCGGCGAAAGGATGGAGCCCGAAAAGCTCGTCGAGGCTGCCGAAGCTGACGGAGTCGTAGCCTTGGCGCAGCGGCTAGGCTGGCTTCTTGAAAAAGCCGGTTTTGAGAGGCTGACTCTGCCGCTCGCGGATTGGATTCGCGAGAAGCGTCCTCTGCCCACTCGCCTGGATCCGGCCGCTCCGGCACATGGAGTTGCCCAAAGCAAAAGATGGTCGCTGGCGCTTAATGTAGACGTGGAAAGCGAAGTATGATTCCGAAGGCCGACGTCGTCGCTTGGCGCGAATTCGCCCCCTGGATCGAGGACGTTCAGGTCGAGCAAGACCTCTTGATCTCCCGCTCTATTGTGGAGATATTTCAAAACGAGTCGTTTGGCGGGCTTCTGGCTTTTCGCGGCGGTACTGCCTTATATAAATTGTTCCTCAGCCCGTCCAAACGTTACTCCGAGGATCTCGATTTCGTTCAAACAAATCCGGGACCGATCGGGCCTGTTTTCGACTTGCTGCGCCGAACGCTCGGACCATTCCTCGGCGAACCACGCCGGAAGCAAGGACCCGGCGTCGTGACGCTGACCTTCCGAGTGGAAACTGACGGGCCGCCGGTTCTTCCGATTCGGATTAAGGTCGAGATCAATGCTAGAGAACATTTCTCAGTCTTCGGTTATAATCGCCGGCCGTTTGAGGTCCGTTCGCGTTGGTTTTCCGGACAATGCCAGGCGACCACTTTTAGCCTGGAGGAATTGCTCGGCAGCAAAATGAGAGCCCTCTTCCAACGCCGAAGAGGGAGGGACCTTTTCGATCTATGGATGGGGTTGACGGCGGGAAAGGCCGATGCCGGCAAGATCATTCTTGCATTCGGCCGCTTTCTCCAGCAGGATGGGCTTCGTGTCACTCGTGATGCGTTTCTGCGCAATCTCGACGATAAGTTGTTAAATCCGGTCTTTGCCAGCGATATCCGCAGCCTTATTCCCAGCGGCTTTGTTTTTGATTTCGAAGCCGCCGCCGCGCTTGTGAGGGAGAATCTCCTGGAGAAACTTCAATAATGATTGTCCTGATAAACAGGTGGGGTGAGTGAGGGGACTTGAACCCCCAACCTTCGGATCATAAGCCATGATTCATCGGTTCTAAATGGTCCTTCTCATCAGTCTCGGTCAATAAGTCAAACGCCAGCGTATTAATCCTTATCAACGATCCTGAATTCATGGACGCAGGATTCATGTGCAGGATCGATAAGGTACATCCGGTCGTCGTAGATGGAAAAGCTGCTGAAGGGGACATTCGGCGGGGCCACCGTGAACTGGAGGACTCCCTGTCGGTCGAATACGTCGAACCGATAGCAAGCGCTCATGTCGTCCTGGTTGTCGAAACCTCCGAACCTGTTGGGCTGGATCAGAAATGTCAGCACCCATATGAGACCTTTCCTGTCGACGGACACGCCCTTTGCGACTGACGTGACGAAAGGCCAGGGAAACACGTTTTTCATCGCGCCGCTCGTGAAAACCTCGTCCCTCATCTCGTTCTTGATCGCATAGGGAAGCGGCCGGTCGGTCGAGAAGAGGAGCTCGCCGCCGCGCGAGTATTCGTCGATCCTGTTCTGATGGGCATAGGCGACATAACAGGCGGCGCCATCGTCCGTCGCGAAGTAGACGATATTGGCATTTAGCGTCATGAGGGGATCGTCAAAGCGCGTGACGGCCCCGAAGTAGCGGACGATCGTTCCCGCCGTATCGTTGACCATCAGCAAGGCGGCTCGGCCCGGTTCATCCCACATCGAGTGATCGCTCGGGAGGACGACCTGATCGTCGGAGAGCAGGTCCATACCTGATGTCCGGTATTGTTGGGATATGCTGCCGCCTCCGGGCTTGGCGGTCGCGCACTTGAAGCTGCCGATAAATCGGCCGTCGAGCCCAAACCAGGAGACGCGATTGGCAGCCGCGACGTAAACCATATCCCTTTTGGCGTTCAGCCTCAGACGGAACGGTGAGACCAAGTCGCCCGGCCCAAGACCTTTCTGTCCGAACGAGGATATGAGTTGGTGATGCTCGTCGAAGCGCTTGACCTTGCATCCGTCCCCTTCGAGCACCAGGATGTCCCCATTGGGAAGCCGCGCCGCATCCACGGGATCATAAAGGATGTCTTTCTCTTCACGACCTTCGAGTCTGCCGATCATCCCGATGAGCTCGAACCGCACGGGAGCCGCGCCCTCGAGCTGCGGGGCGTGATTATGGACATACCGGACGCCCTCGCGGACTTCCATAGTGAATTTCGAGGTGTCGACGGGAACACGCGACCGGCAGGCAGCCGCTAAGATTGACGTCCAAACGGAGAGAGTGACGATAAGATTTGGATTTGGCCGCTTCATACCATGTTCACAAGCGCGAATAACGATATTCTAAAGGGATTACACTTCCCAGTCAACGATTAATCCATAAGTTTTCATTTTGGCTGCGGGAACTGCCGCGCTGGATATCTGTAAAAGCGGCTAAGGAAGACGCCTTCCCGCGTAATGAAGATGTCAAAAATTGTGCGTATTTGCGACTAATCTGGACGATAGAAGCATTAGACATAGAAACAAGTAATTTGCTTATTCGCAAGACAAAAACGGGGGGAATAAGGTGGGGTGAGTGAGGGGACTTGAACCCCCAGCCTTCGGATCCACAGTCCGATGCTCTAACCGGTTGAGCTACACTCACCGTCCGTCGGAAGGGACTAGATTTTCGCATCCTTCGGGGGGAAAGTCAAATGAGAGGGGGTGAGAATTCAGGTGACAGTCACCTTTTTTCAGAAAAAAAGAGTGGCTGTCACCCGAATTCTCAAATTTCCTTCTGGCCTTCGATGAGATCCAAAACGTCGGCCGAGTCGCGCCAGTCTTCGCGCACCTTGACCGTGAGGTCCAGGTACACTCTCGTCTCCAGGATCGCCTCGATCTCGCGCCGGGCCTCGATCCCGATCTGCTTGATCAAGGAGCCGTGTCGGCCGATAACGATCTTGCGGTGGTTGTCCTTCTCGACGAAAATGCTGGCCTTGATATAGACGACGGGCCGCTTCGGCTTCGGCGTGGGGCCGACGCCGGGGACATGATCAGGATCGATCGGCTTGGGGGGCTTTATCGGAGATCTATCTTCTCCCGCAGTAAGTTTTCTGCCGATCGCTATTCCTGCCGATCCTTCGGCTACTGTCCCGCCCTTGCCGGGTGAAGGAATGTCTGCCCCTTCCGTTCCCGCCTCATCCTCATTCCGCCCCGCCGATACGCTCTCCACGTTGTCCGGCCCTTGTTCTTTATCTCCCGGCTCGGCTTTGCCGGCCATCGCTTTTTCCTCGTCCTCCTCGTCGCCCCGATCGCCAACCTCTTGACTGGCCGTTCCCTCCGGCTCCCGCCTCTCGATCGAGTCGATGTAGGTCGCCGTTGCCCAGGGCAGTTCCTTCTCGACGTGGGCCAGGAGCTTTTCCCGGATGATTTCCGCCAGAAGAAAGCGCTGGGACTGGTCGGTGACGTCTTCGTCGCCGTAGAGCTTATCGGCCGCGGGGAGGTTCTCGAAGATCAGGCGCTCGAGGACGTCGACATTGATCCCTTTGAGCGCCGACAGGGGAATGATCTCCTTGAAGTCGGCCAGGCCTCGGTACTGTTCGATCATCGGCAGGATATTGGCCTTGGGCACGATGTCGACCTTGTTGATGAGGAGGAAGACCGGCTTTTTGGCGTCCTTCAGATATTCGAGGACGAACTCGTCGCCGTGGCCGTAGCGCTGCGTCGCGTCTATGAGGAGGCAGATGAGGTCGGCCGTTTCGAGCGAGGAATGGACGAAGTTCATCATCCGCTTGTTCAGCTTGTGGAGGGGCTTGTGAATGCCGGGATTGTCGATGAAGATGATCTGGCCATTGTCCGTCGTGTGGATGCCAAGGATGCTGATGCGGGTCGTCTGGGGCTTGTCGGAGATGATCGAGATCTTCTGGCCGAGGATCTGGTTCAGGAGGGTCGATTTGCCGACGTTGGGCCGGCCGACGAGGGCGACATATCCGACCCTGTATTCTTTCTTCGGCGCTTTCTCTTTCTTCGCTCTGGGCATGGTCAATCCTTCCCGGCCTCTTCCGCCGCTTTGGGGGGGCGCTTGATCCGGATCTTCTTGATCCGCTTCTGGTCCACGTCCATCACCTCAAGCGTCAATCCTTTGATTTCGGCGGTCTCGCCCTTGTGGGGAAGGCGGCCGAGGTGGTGGGTGAGCAAGCCGCTGGCGGTGATGTAGTCGTCCTCGGCCAATTCCTGTTCGAGGACGTCTTCGAGCTCTTCTACCTTAAGGTCGCCGGAGACGATCCATTCCGACGGGCTCACCACCGTGATCTGGGCTTCTTCAGTGTCGTATTCGTCCTGGATCTCCCCGACGATCTCCTCGAACAGGTCCTCCATGGTCACCAAGCCGGTGACGCCGCCGTGCTCGTCGACGACGATGGCCATTTTCTGCTTCTCCTTCTGGAGCTCCTTGAGGAGGTCGGAGACCTTCATCGATTCCGGGACGAAGACGGCCGGCCGGATGAAGGGGTCGATGGAATCCTTGTCGTACTGGTTTTCGGAGTAAGCCAGCAGGTCCTTGGCGATCACGATGCCTTCGAGGTTGTCGACGCGGTCCTTGTAGACCGGGATGCGCGAATATTTTTCGGTGATGATCAAATTGCGGAGCTTCTGGATGGTCGCGTCCTTGCGGATGCAGACCATGTCCACGCGGGGGGTCATGATCTCGCGGACGACGGTGTCGCCGAACTCGACGACGCTCCGGAGCAGCTCGTCCTCGCCCTTTTCGATGATGCCCTCTTCCTTGGCCGCGTCGATGAACGTTTCGATCTCCTCGTCGCCGGCCTCGCGGTCCTCCTCTTTCTCCTCTTCGCTCTCTTCGCGGGCGCACAGCCAGCGGTTCAGGACGAGGATGGGCGCGGACAGGCCGAGAAACAGCCTGTAGGACGGCAGGAAAGCGGCGGCCAGGCGCTCTTTATTCAGGGTCCCGACGAGGAAAGGGAGGGCTTCGAAAAGGAGGGCATAGGCCGCGGCCAAGCCCAAAAAGAGCCAGAGGGGCCAGAGGCCGGCCCGGGGGAGGGAGACGAAAACATAGACCGCGAAGGCGAGGATGAACACGATCCGCCAGAAATCCAGAGCGATGGAGATCTCTTCGTAGTGTTTCAGGACCTCGTGGCGGTAGGGCTTGTCGCGCTCTTCGAGGAATCGGCTCAGGCTGATCTTCGAAAAGCCGGCGAAGGCCGCGTGGAAAAGCGACAAGACGAAGGCGGCCAGCGCGCTGAGGACGAGGCCCGAGACGATGATCATGCGAAGAAATCCTCGCGGATCTTGTCTTCCTCTTCCTCGTGGCCCTTGCCGTGGTCGAATCCGAGGAGATGGATGAAGCCGTGGACGGCGAGGGTTTCGAGCTCACGCTCGAGGCTGTGGCCCAAGTCTTGGGCCTGGGCCGCGGCGGTGGTCACAGAAATGATGATGTCGCCCAGGTAGAACTTGCCGTCCGCGCCCCGCTCGTTGAGCGGGAAGCTGAGGACGTCGGTGGCCTTGTCCTTCCTCCGGAACTTCCGGTTCAGCTCCCGGATTTCCGGGTCATCGACGAAGGCAAGCACGATCTCCGGCCGGTTGAGCTCATAGCGCCGGACGAGCTTTTTCAGGAGCCGCTCGAACCGGCCGAGGTCAATCCGGTGTTTCTTTTGGCGGTTCAGGATCTCGATCATAGTCGTCCTTGGGAGGCTTCTCGGGTTTTTTCTTCTTTTTCAGCTCGAAATCGAAGCCGGGGTATTCGACCCGGGGCTGATAGATGAGGGTCAGCGTCGCCAGGAAGGAGGCGGCGATCATCCGTAGCTCTTTCAGGGAAAAATTGCATTCGTCGAGCTGGCCGTCCTGGAGGTAGTTGTCGAAGATGTCCATGATAACCCGCTTGAGGTTCTCTTCCTTGTGAATCCTCAGGCTGCGGGAGGCGGCCTCGACCGAGTCGGCGAGCATGACCAGCGCCGCTTCCTTCGTCTGGGGCGGCGGCCCGGGGTAGCGGTAGGTCTCCTCGCCGACCTTGTGCATTTCTGGGTCGTATTTTTCCTTGGCTTTCTGGTAGAAATAGCGGACCAGGGAGTTGCCGTGGTGCTGTTCGATGATCTCCTTGATCTCGGGCGGGAGCTTTTCCTTGCGGGCGATTTCCACGCCTTCCTTGACGTGATTGATGATCACGAGCGTGCTCATGCTGGGCGTGAGGTCCTTGTGGACGTCTCCCCCCCTGCGGTTCTTGTTCTCGATGAAGTACTCCGGCATTTTGATCTTGCCGATGTCGTGGTAGAGCGCGCCGGCTTTGACCAGCAGGGGGTCGAGGCGGATGGCCTCGGCCGCCTTCTCGGCGAGCGAGGCGACGAGAAGCGAGTGATGGTAGGAGCCGGGAGCTTCGATGGCCATATTCCGGAAGATCTCGGAGTCAGAATTGGTCAGCTCGAGAAGCTTCGACTGGGTGAGAAAGCGGAAGAGCTTCTCATAGAAGGGAAGAAGGACGAAAGCGAAGGCGGCGCCCAACAACCCCCCGACGACCCCCATGACGATCTCGGAGGCCAGGGTGTCGAGGCCGGCCAGGCGCGAGCGGATGAGGTGAAGGGTGATGACGACGATGACATTCAGGGGGGCGACCAGGAAGAAGCCCGCCCGGATAGTCGAGGTCCTCTTCTGCCGCTGATAGTACTTGATGCCGTAGATGGCCGCCAGGCCGCCGATCAGGCTGAAAATCATGAGGAAGTAGTTGGCGTCGAAGAGATATCCTACGATCAAGCTGTTCAGGATAGCATAGATCAGGGCGCTGGCGTTGCCCGTCAGGAAGGCGAAGAGGAGGACGCCGAACTGAAAGGGAAAGGCGAACCGGTAGCTTTCGGCGTTGGTCAAGAGAAAGAAGCGCTGGTTCTGGCTGGAAATGCCGGCCAGAAAGAGCATGACCTTATAGGTCAGGAGGGCGATGGCCAGGGTCAGCCCCATCATCAGGAAATAGCGGAGGGCCGTCCTCTGGCTGAAGAGAGACCGGAGATAGAACCAGATGGTCAGGAGGAGGAGGACGAAGAGGAGGAATGCGCCGATGAAATTCGTCAGCCAAGTCTGCCGGGCTTTGAGGTTCCGGTTGACGAGCCGGATCTGGTTGAGGGCGTCCGGCGTCGCTTCGTCGCCCTTGCGGAGGAGGATTTTTCCTTTCTTGATCGTGAAGAAGACGGACTCCACGCCGAGCCGCGCCTTGTCCCTTTTCTCGGCGGTCGCCACCTCGCTATAGGTCACGTTGGGAGCCAGGAATCCATATGCCAGGCTGACGAGTATGCCTTTCTTCCTGGCGCTGAGCTCGAGCTTGTTGACCTCGGCGACGAGGTCCTCCTTGGCCTCCTTGATGTCGAGGATGTCCGGGATGCGGAGGAATTTCTCGGATTCCGGGGTCCGGACGAGAGTGAATCCTCGCTCCTGTTCGCCGTGCGTGAACAGGCTTTTCGAGAGGAGGAGGCCCTGCCCAGAATATTTTCCGACGAGGCCGATGAGGATGGACTCGAGCTCGGGGCCGAATCCTTCCTTGTCCAGGGAAACGTAGGCCGCCGTTCCCAGCTCGAGCCCGAATTTCTCCTGGACGGCCTTCTGGATCTGGGCATAGTCCTTCTTGTCCTGCGACGTTTTGAGCCAGTCCCTTCCGATGGCGAAGAAGTCGCGGATCTTCTGTTCGGCGGCAAGCATGACGTCCGCATCAAAGACATAAACGGGGACGACCGCTCCTTCCGCTTCTTTGCGGCGGGTTTCGGTCGTGTCCAGGTCTTCGACGGTGAGGTCGGCAGGCGCGACGATATCGGCTCCGGCGATCTCTCCGGGCTTGAGCTCGGTAAGGGTTTTGGTCGGGCTGTAGGAGATGACGAAGCCTATGGCGACGGCGAAAAGGACGATGTATAAGAACTGATTTTCGAGCAATGCTTGGCCCGGCTTGGCCGCCTTGTCGGAGGAAGGCGGAGCCGACCCGTTCTCACGTTTCGGGGGTATGGCCGGGCCCTTGAAAAGCCTGAGGTTCTTGAATGAGATGAGGCTCATCGTCAGGGAGCCGCCTTGGCTTCCGCTTTCTGATAGGCCCGGATGATCTTTTGCACGAGCGGATGGCGGACGACGTCCTTTTCGCTGAAGGTGCAGAAGGCGATCTCCTTGATCGGGGCCAGGATCTTGATGGCGTGGAGTACGCCGGACTTGGACGGCTGGGGGAGGTCGATTTGGGTGATGTCGGCCGTGATGACCACCTTGGAATCGAATCCGGCCCGGGTCAGGAGCATTTTCATCTGTTCTTTGGTCGTGTTCTGGGCTTCATCGAGGATGATGAAGGCGCCGTTGAGGGTCCGGCCGCGCATGAAGGCCAGGGGGGCGATCTCGATCGTGCCGCGCTCGATGAGCCGGTTGGCGTGGTCGGCCTGGACGAGGTCAAAGAGGGCGTCGTAGAGGGGCCGGAGGTAGGGATTGACCTTCTGCAGCATGTCGCCGGGAAGGAATCCCAGCTTTTCGCCGGCCTCGACGGCCGGCCGCGTGAGGATGATCCGGCTGACGAGCTTGTTCTGGAAGAAAGAGAGGGCCATGGCCATGGCCAGATACGTCTTTCCCGTACCCGCCGGGCCGATGGCGAAGACGACGTCGCGCTCCCGGATGGCCTGGATGTAATCCTGCTGGTTGAGGCTTTTTGGAGTGACGGATTTTCGGGACAGGATCAGGGACTCGGCGGGGGCATAGTGGTCCAGAGGCCGCTCCTGGCCCTCCTCGAACAGGTCCAGGGCGATGTGGAAATCCTCTTCCTTGAGGTCGTGCCCCTTTTCTTCGAGCTCGTGGATCTTGTCGAAATAGGCTTTCGCGTATTCAACTTTTTTGGGGTCCCCGTCGATGATCAGGCTCTCGCCCCGGATGGACAGGCTGACGCCCAGACGGTTTTCGAGCTTTTTCAGGTTGCGGTCCAGAACGCCGAAAAAGACGTTCTTCCGGGTAAAGGGGTGGGTGATTTTTTCCATATCAGAGCGCGAGAAATGAGTCTTCGTCCATTGAAGTCATTATAAACACTTATAAAGCCGCTTTGTCAATACGAGGGGGGTGAGGGGGGCCCGCCCTATTTCTTGACACCGGTCCGCCAAGGGCGATATAGTCAGTTCCCACCGTGAAGACCTATTCGCTGACCCATCTCAAACAGCTCGAGGCCGAGAGCATCCACATCATGCGCGAGGTCGCGGCCGAGTTCGAGCGGCCGGTCATGCTCTATTCCGTGGGCAAGGACTCCTCCTGCATGGTCCGGCTGGCCCAAAAAGCCTTCTATCCGGGGAAGATCCCGTTCCCCCTCATGCACGTCGATACAGGCTATAAATTCCGTGAAATGTACGAGTTCCGGGACGCCTTCGTCCGCAAGATCGGGGCTGACCTCATCGTCTACAAGCACGACCAGGCTGGGATTGCCAATCCCTTCGAACTCGGCACCCAGAAATGCTGCGCCCTCCTCAAGACGCAGGCGTTGGTCGACGCCGTCCGGATCAATAAATTCGACGCCGCGTTCGGCGGGGCGAGGCGCGAAGAGGAGAAATCCCGGGCCAAGGAGCGGGTGTTCTCGTTCCGCGACGAGCTGGGGCAGTGGGACCCCAAGAACCAGCGGCCCGAGCTGTGGAACCTCTACAACGCCAAGGTGAACAAGCGCGAGTCCATCCGCGTCTTCCCCCTTTCCAATTGGACCGAGCTCGACGTCTGGCAATACATCTATATGGAAAAAATCCCCGTTGTGCCCATGTATTTCGCCCGGGAGCAGGAGATGATTGTCCGCGAGGACCAGCTCATCCCGCTTGACGGGCCGATCCCCCTGAAGCCGGGCGAAAAGCCGCAGAAGGTCATGTGCCGCTTCCGGACGCTGGGCTGTTACCCGTGCACGGGCGCGGTCCGCTCGGCGGCCAAGACCGTCCCCGAGATCATCGAGGAAATGATCGAGGTCCGGGTTTCGGAGCGGGCCACCCGGGTGATCGACCACGACGCCGAGGGTTCGATGGAGATGAAGAAGCGAGAGGGGTATTTCTGATGTCGTCGATCGACGAATTCCTGGCGAGGACGGCCAAGAAAGACCTCCTCCGCTTCTCGACCGTGGGGAGCATCGACGACGGCAAGTCCACCCTCATCGGCCGCCTCCTCCACGATTCCAAGAACGTCTACGAGGACCAGCTGGCCTCGGTCCGCCGAGTGTCGCGGGAGAAGGCGAACGACGAGGAGATCGACCTGGCCCTCATCACCGACGGCCTGCGGGCCGAGCGGGAGCAGGGGATCACGATCGACGTCGCCTACCGCTATTTTTCGACACCCAAGCGCAAGTTCATCATCGCCGACACGCCCGGCCACGAGCAATACACCCGCAACATGGCCACCGGCGCGTCCACGGCCAACCTGTCCATCGTCCTCATCGACGCCCGGCTGGGCGTCCTCGACCAGACCCGGCGCCACGCCTTCATCTCCTCCCTCCTCGGCGTCCCGCATCTCGTCGTCACCGTGAACAAGATGGACCTCGTCGGCTACAGCGAGGCGGTCTTCAACGCCATCAAGGAGGACTTTTCGGCCTTCGCCGCGAAGCTCAGCAACGTCGACATTCGGTTCCTGCCGGTAAGCGCCCTGCGCGGCGACAACGTCGTCTCCCGCAGCTCCAGGATGCCCTGGTACAACGGGGAAAGCCTGCTCGAGCTGCTCGACAACATCTACATCGGCAGCGACCACAACCTGGTTGACCTGCGTTTTCCGGTCCAACACGTCCTCCGGCCGCACCTAGATTTCCGCGGCTACGCCGGCGTTATCGCCTCCGGGATTCTTAGGAAGGGCGACGAAATCCTGGCCCTGCCGTCGATGGCGCTCAGCCGGGTCAAGTCCATCGTCACCTTCGACGGCGAGCTGGAGGAAGCCTTCCCGCCGATGTCGGTCTGCGTCACCCTGGAGGACGAGCGCGACATCAGCCGCGGCGAGATGCTCGTCCACCGCCACAACCTGCCGCGCCGGGAGCGGCGCTTCGAAGCCATGGTGGTCTGGATGGGGGACAAGCCCATGGACCTCAATTCGCCTTACCTCGTCAAACACACGACGCGGCTGACCCGGGCCCGTATAGATGATGTCCGCTACAAGGTGAACGTCAACACCCTCCAGCGTTCGCCCGCCGAGAGTCTAGCCCTGAACGAGATCGGCCGGGTCGTCTTCACCTCCCATCTACCGCTTTTCTGCGATCCCTATACCAAAAACCGGGCCACCGGCTCGTTCATCCTGATCGACACCATCACTAACCGGACGGTCGGCGCGGGCATGATCATCGACCGCGAGCCGGCCGACCAGCTCCCGGCGCGCATGGCCGGGCCGGCGGAGGAGAAGGTTCCCCACGGTCCCCGCCGCGAAAGCCGGATCACGCCGGGGGAGCGGGCGGCGCGGTACGGACAGAAGCCGGTCACCGTCTGGCTGACAGGCCTGGCCGGGTGCGGCAAGATCGAGATCGCCTACGCCCTCGAAAAGAAGCTTTTCGAGCTCGGGGCGGTCTGTGTCGTCCTCGAGGGGGAGAATGTCCGCCATGGATTGAGCCGCGAGCTGGATTTCAGCGCGGCGGACCTGACCGAGCATCTGCGCCGCGTGGCCGAGATGGCCAGGATGCTCAATGACTCCGGTCTGATCGTAATCGGGGCCTTCGTCTCGCCCACCGAATTCGTTCGGTCTCAGGCAGCGGAGATCGTCGGCAGGGATCGCTATATCGAAGTCTTCGTCGACGCGCCTATCGCCTGGTGCGAGCAACGCGACCCGACGGGCCTGTACCGGATGGCCCGGGAGGGCAAGGTGACGAACCTGGCCGGCGTGAACATGCCCTACGAGCCCCCGGTCCGGCCCCATCTCCGGATCTCGCCGGCGGAGTCCGGCTTGGACGCCGCGGCGGACGAGATTCTGAAGAAATTACGGGCGTCCGGCATCTTTCTCCCCCACAAATAAAGATTAAAGATTAATAAAGATTAGGTACACACACCGTGTGTGTACCCTCCTTCTATGCTTAGCCCCCCATCTGAAGCAGGTACACACACGGTGTGTGTACCTACTTCAAGCGGTTGAAAAAAAAGGCCAGGTGGTATATAAATACCCTTACTTTTTCCGCGTGGACCCGCGCCTAGGAGAAGCCGATGGATAAGGAATTCACGACGATTTCGATCCCCACCTCGCTCTATAAGAAAATCGAAGAGGCGATCCGAGGCACGGATGTCACTTCCGTCAGCAGCTATATCGCCAAGGTCGTCCGGGAGGCCCTTTCTAAGCAGGAAGCCGAACCCGAGGTCTTCAGCAAAGAGGACGAGGAAAAGGTCAAGGAACGCTTAAAAGCCCTTGGATATATCGATTGACGGAATCGTCCCAAGCCGAGGAACTCCCATGATCCCGCCTCACGGCGCAAAGCTTGTCGAACGCGTTCTCGGGGACGCCGAAAGGGAGGATATCCTTGCCCGATCAGCCGGCCTTCCCCGCCTTCGCTTGAATGCCGCCTCGGCTAACGACGTAGAAAATATCGCCACGGGCGTCTTCAGCCCCCTCCAGGGGTTCATGGGGCGGGTGGATTTTCACCATGTCCTCAACGAGATGCGGCTTTCGAACGACCTTCCCTGGACGATCCCCCTAGTCCTCGACGTCGATAAAGGCGAGGCCGCCGGCCTCAAAACGGGCTTTGACGTGATCCTGACCGACGCGTCGGGCGATCCTCTCGCCGTCCTCCGACTCGAGGAGAAATTCGAGTTCGACAAGGAAGAAATGGCCCGGAAGGTGTTCGGGACGACGGACTCCGGCCATCGCGGAGCGGCCAAAGTCCTAAGCATGAGGGACGTCCTTCTCTCGGGCAAGGTAGACCTTATTCGAAAGGCTCCCTCGCCCTTCCCGAGGTTCAAGCTCACTCCCCGGGAGGCCCGGGTCCTGTTCAGGGAAAAGGGCTGGCGGACGGTCGTCGGATTCGAGGCGGCGAGCGCTCCTCATCTGGGGCACGAATATATCCAGAAATCGGCCTTGGCCTTTGCCGACGGCGTTTTCATCGCCCCTCTCGTCGGGCGGAACAAGAGCGGTGGCTATAAAGACGAAGTTCTGCTGGCCGCCTATGAACAGCTCATCAGGACGTATTATCCGAAGGAGCGGGTGGTAATGGCCGTCCTTCATTTGGACGACCTGGGGGCCGGCCCCCGGGAGGCCGTCCATAAAGCCATTGTTTTCAAGAATTTTGGCTGCACTCACGCCTTGATCGGCCGCGACTCTGCCGGCGACGGCGCCTATTACCATCCGTTCGCCGCGCAGGATATTTTCGAGGAATTCCCCGACCTGGGGATCGTTCCGCTTTTTTATGGCGCGGTTTCTTACTGCAAAAAATGCCGCTCGGTCGTGAACGACAGGATCTGTCCTCATCCCTCCGCCGATCAGGCCGCCTGCGACGTGACGAAGATCCGCGACATGTTCCTCCGCCGGGAGACGCCTCCGGCCGAGCTCGTCCGGCCCGAAGTGGCCAAGGTCATCTTGAATTACAGGAATCCGTTCCATGAATGAACCCAAGCCGAAGATCGAGCGCAAAGTCCTGGTCATCGGGCTCGATTCCGCCCCGGCCGAGATCGTCATCGACCGGCGCGCCGAGTTCCCCGTGCTCCGCCGGCTGATCGAAAACGGGCTCCACGGGACCATGAGGAGCTCGGACCCGCCGATCACCATCCCGGCCTGGATGGTCATGACCACGGGCAAAGACCCCGGAAGGCTCGGCCTCTACGGCTTCCGCCACCGGACGGGTTATACCTACGACAAGATGTGGATCGCCACGGCCCAGGCGTTCAAGGAACGCGCGATCTGGGACGTCATCGGCGACCGGGGCGGGGTGAGCACCCTCGTCAGCGTCCCGCCGAGCTATCCGCCGCGCAAGGTGCCCGGGCGCCTGATTTCCTGCTTCATCACGCCCGACAACGAGAAAGAATACACCTATCCCGCCGGCCTCCGCCAGGAGATCGAATCGCGGTTCGGCCCCTATATGTTCGACGTCGTTTTCCGCACGGAGGACCGCGGCGCGATCCTCAAAGAAATCTATGAGATGACGTCGAAGCGGTTCGAGGTCCTCAACTATCTCATGACCGAGAAGCCCTGGGACTTCTTCATGTTCGTCGAAATCGGCGTGGACCGCATCCAGCACGCTTTCTGGAAATACATGGACCGGACCCACCACCTCTACGAGCCGGGTAATCCCTACGAAACCGCCATTCTCGACTATTATAAATTCCTCGACCGGAAGATCGGCGAGCTGCTGGCCGCCGCGGGCAAGGAAACGGTCGTCCTCGTCATCTCCGACCACGGAGCGAAGCGGATGAAGGGCGCGTTCTGCATCAACGATTGGCTGATCGAAGAGGGAGACCTCGTCCTCAAGGAGGTCCCGAAAAAAGGCGCCACGATCGAGAAGACGGCCGTCGACTGGCCGAAGACGAAGGTCTGGGGATGGGGAGGCTACTACGCCCGCCTCTTTCTCAACGTCGAAGGCCGGGAGCCTCAGGGCATCATCAAGCCCGAGGATTATGAGCGGGAGCGCGACCTCCTCATCGATCGCCTCAAGGCGGTCCGCGGCCCCAAGGGCGAAGCTTGGGAGACGCGGGTCATCAAGCCCAACGAATATTTCGACGAGGTCCGGGGCGACTATCCGGACCTGATGGTCTATTTCGACGACCTGTTCTGGCGCTCGGCGGGCACCCTCGGCTACGAGACGAAATACCTCCTCGAGAACGACACGGGTCCGGACGACGCCGTCCATGCCCAGGAAGGTATGTACATCTTCTACGACCCGAGGCGCAGGGCGAGCCGCCGGCAGGCTATCGATATCCTGGACGTGGCCCCGACGGTGCTCGACGCCATGGGAGTTCCGATCCCGGCCGATATGAAAGGGAAAATTTTCACCCGTTAACCCGGCGGCGGACGCCGGCGACGCATTGGAGAGGAGACGATCTGGCATGTGCGAACACGAACAAAAAGGCGTGACCCTGTGGTTCACCGGCCTGCCCTGTTCCGGCAAGTCGGCCGTAGCCGACCGGGTGGCCGAGCGGCTCAAGGACCGCGGCTACCGCGTCGAGCGGCTCGACGGGGATATCGTCCGCCAAAGCCTGACCCGGGACCTCGGTTTTTCCAAGGCCGACCGCGAGGAGAACATCCGCCGGGTCGCCTTTGTCGCCAAGCTCCTCACCCGCAACGAGGTGTTCGTCCTGACCTCGTTCGTCTCGCCCTACCGCGAGATGCGGGAAGCCGCCCGCAAGGAGATCGGCAGCTTCCTCGAAGTTTATACGAAATGCCCCATTGAAGAGTGCATCCGGCGCGACGTGAAAGGCATGTACCAGAAGGCGAAGAAAGGCGAGATCAAAGAGTTCACCGGCGTCTCCGACCCGTACGAAGAGCCGGTTCACCCGGATATCCTCCTCGAGACCGACAAGGAACCGCCCGAACAGAGCGCGGCCCGAGTCTTGACGCGCATGAGGGAACTGGGGTATTTGGAGTAGGACTCGGAGGCAATCGACAATGGCCCGATCGTGTCTCGTGACCGGAGGAGCCGGCTTCATCGGCTCCCACCTCGCCGAGGAGCTCGTCCGGCGAGGGTGCAACGTCCGGATTTTGGACAATTTTTCGACCGGAAAGCGGGAGAACCTGGCCTCGTTTCGAGCCTCCATCGAGCTCGTCGAGGGCGATATCCGAGACCTCGGAACATGCCGGGCGGCCGTACGGGGCGTGGATTATGTTTTTCACGAGGCTGCCCTGGCTTCGGTGCCGCTCTCGGTCGAAGACCCCTTCCAGACCAATGACATCAACGTCGGCGGGACCCTCAACATGCTCTGGGCGGCCAAGGAAGGCGGCGTGAAGCGCCTCGTGTTCGCCTCTTCGACTTCGATCTACGGCGACAACCCCGACCTCCCCAAGCGGGAGGAGATGTCGGGCGTCCCTCTCTCTCCCTACGCCCTCAGCAAGTGGGTCGGCGAAAAATACTGCCAGTCGTTCTCCCAAGTCTACGGCATTCCTACGGTCGGCCTCCGCTACTTCAACGTCTATGGGCCGCGCCAGGACCCCAAATCGCAATACGCCGCGGCCATTCCGATCTTCATCACCCGGATGCTCGCCGGCGCGCGGCCGGTCATCTACGGCGACGGCGAGCAGACGCGCGATTTCGTCTATGTCCGGGACGTCGTGGCGGCCAACATCCTGGCGGCCGAGACCGAAGGCGTGTCCGGCCGGGTGTTCAACATAGCCTCCGGCGAGTCCTACAGCGTCAACGCTCTCGTCCGCATGATCAACGAGGTCGCCGGAACCTCGGTCGAGCCGGAGTACGCGCCGGAGCGCCTCGGGGACATCCGGCACTCGTCGGCGGACATCCGCAAAGCCGGCGAGGAATTGCGCTTCCGGCCGGGCTGCGACTTCCGGAAGGGCCTGGACGAAACCCTGACCTGGTATCGAACGAAAAGGAGCCTTTCATGAAAATCGCTGTGATCGGAACAGGATACGTGGGGATCGTCACGGCCGCCGGCCTGGCCGAGTTCGGCCATACGGTGATCGGGGCCGATAAGGTCGCCGAAAAGATCGTGAAGATCTCCAACGGCGAGGTCCCCATCTACGAGCCCGGCCTCGAAGCGCTCCTAAAAGCCAACCTGAAGAAAGGGACCCTCACGTTCAGCTCTGACCTGGATAAGACGATCCAGGCGGCCGACGTCATTTTCGTCTGCGTCGGGACCCCGCAGGGCGATGACGGCAGCGCCGACATGTCCCAGATCGAAGAGGTGTCGCGCCTCATCGCCCAAAACCTGAACAAGTACAAAGTCGTGGTCGAGAAGAGCACGGTGCCGGTCAAGACCTCCTCTTGGATCAAGAGGACGATCACGCTTTACAAAAAGAGCGATCAGGAGTTCGACGTCGCTTCCAATCCCGAATTCCTCCGGGAGGGATCGGCGGTCGAGGACTTCCTGAAGCCCGACCGGATCATCATCGGCGTCGAATCCGACCGCGCCCGGGACATGCTGACGAAGATCTATGCCCGCTTCGAGGACCGCCTGTTCGTCACCAACATCGATACGGCCGAGCTCATCAAGCACGCCTCGAACTCCTTCCTGGCCATGAAGATCTCCTACATCAACCTCATGGCCAATCTCTGCGAGCGGACGAACGCCGACGTCGAGCAGGTGGCCAAAGGGATGGGGCTCGATCCCCGGATCGGGGAGCGCTTCCTCAAGGCAGGCCTGGGCTACGGCGGTTCCTGCTTCCCCAAGGACCTCAAAGCGCTGATCAAGATCGGAGAGGACCTCGGCGTGAACATGAACCTCCTCAAGGAGACCGACAGAGTGAACGCCGAACGGGCGCGGCTGTTCCTAGAAAAAATCAAACGGGCCTTGTGGATTCTGAAAGACAAGAGGATCGGGCTGCTCGGCCTGGCCTTCAAGCCCGAGACCGACGACATCCGGGAGGCTCCGGCCATCGGGTTGATCAGGGACCTTCTCGCCGAGGGAGCGATCCTTCGGCTTTACGATCCCGAGGCGGCCGCGAACATGAAAGAGCTCTACCCCGAGGACAAGGTCCGGATCTCCTACAGCAAGACGCCCTATGAGGCGGCGAGCGGCGCGAATGCGCTCCTCTTCTGCACCGAGTGGAAGGAGTTCACCGAGCTCGACCTGGCCAGGATCAAGGGCCTCATGGCCAACCCCATCATCATCGACGGCCGCAACATCTTCGAGCCCGAAGGGGTGAAGAAGCTCGGCTTCGAGTATTATTGCGTCGGCCGGAGATAATCCTTCTCGCGAGGCCCTTTTAACGGGGCCTTTTCACCGTCAATACGTGGTTCTTGAAGTCTGTTTCGACGGTCAGGAGCGCGTCGTGATGGATGACCTCGGTCCGGAAGGCGGCTTTGGCTCCGTCGAGGCGGACGTCGCTCGCGGCCGGCCATTCGACTCCCGCAACCGCGTCTTTGACCCATGGGATTAGGAGCTTGACCGTTCCCCGGCCGGCGATGCTGCTGTTGAAGCGGAGCGTCATGAGGCCGGCCCGCTCGTCCCACTGATAGCTGTACGCGGCGAAGACATCCGCCGCGGGAAGATAGACGTGGACCGTGGCCGCGTCCTCGCCGAGTCTGGGCTCGAGGGACAGGCGATCACGGCTGATCTTGAACCCGAAATATCCTTCGATGAGGGCCAGGCCGAGGCTGCCGGCGCTTCCGGAATAGAATGCGCTCCCCCGGCCTTTCCCGGCCGGGCTGTCCCACTCGTAAAGGCCTTTGTTGGCGGCGGCTTTTCCGGCGATCTCGAGGAGCTTCTCCCGGGCGGGGCGGCTGAATCCGCGCTCGAACATCGCTGCGACGAGCTTGCCCCCGAACCAATCCCACTGGCCGCCGTTCTGGTATTCGTACGGCTGGTCGACCATAGGGTGTTTGAATGTGCCCTTCGGGTAGGGGGGAAGGATGACGCCGCTTATCGTCGAGATGGAATATTGCTTCTGGCGGGCGAGGGCGGCTTCGAAAATCCGCCGGGATTTGTCCTCCGAGGCCAGCCCGGAGATGACCGCTTCCGCATTCCCGCCCATGGGGAACATGGCATCCTCGTCGAATGCGTGCTTCAGCGCGTCGAGATGGATGTGGACGCGGTAAAATCCCTTGTCCTCCTGCCAGAGCCATTGGTCGGCGTTCTTGCGGATGAGCGCTGCTTTCTCCCGCCAGGGCCCGGCCTTGGAGCCTTGCCCTCCGGCGTCCAGCATCCAGGCCAGGTCGAGGGAAGCCGCGTGGAATTGGCTCTGGTCGTAGATGTCGCACGTCCAATGCGTCGCGCCGTCGACATAGATCGCCCTTTGGTCGGGAGCGTTCATGTCGACGTCGCCCCAGTCGGCCGTGTGCGCCCCGGTAATGAGCCCATGGACCTTATCGAACCGGTTGAGGAGGACAAAATCCAGGGCTTTTTCCAATCGGGCGAGAACGGTCTCCCCTCGGATATTTTTTGCCAGCCAGTCCGGCCCGATGAGCTTCGTGACCGCCGCAGCGGCCCTGACGGCGCTCGTCTCCTGGTCGGTCTCGGTCGTGTTCTTGTCGGCTTTGCCCCGCGAATCGATCCAGTCCTCGAGCGACCCGTCGGCCCGCTGGAAGGCCAGATGCTCCTCGATCCAGGAGCGGAGGAACGGCGTTTCATAGAGGAAGCGCGAAGCCGGGATGATCGTGCTCGCGTCGCGGAGCCAGATCTGGGGATAGGCCGATCCTGCTGCGAATCCCGAGATCGGCCCGGTCTTCCCTTGAAACGTGACCTTGTTGTGGCTCAAGGTCGCGCGGATGAGCTTGAAGAGCTCGCCGAACTCCCGGACGCTCGAGCGGAAATCCGTGAAAGCTCCGGCCTCGAGTTCCTTGGCGGCTTGGGCGAATCCCGGACTGGGATTCGGGCCGGCGGCGCTGAAACCGAAAAAGAGTGCCGCAAGGACGATCCCTGCTCGCTGGCGTGTGTTCATGGATTCAACAGATGCGGGGGAGGAGCTCCGAGGTGAGGGGTTCGAGCAGTCGCAGCCCCCCGGCCGGCGTTTTCAACAACAGCTCTCCGGGCCGGCCGACCCGGTCCTGAACCCAGCCGATGACGGCCGCCCTGCGCCCGAGGGGATTTTTTCGGACCCTGGACAGGATGGTTGCGGCTTTCGGCCCGGGCACGATGAGGATCGCCCGGCCTTCGCAGGCCAGATAGAGCGGATCGATCCCGAGGAGCTCGCTCGCCGCCCGGACGGGATTCGACATCGGGATCGCGGCCTCTTCGACGAGGATCGGATGCGGGATCTGTTCGGCGAGCTCCGAGAGGATCGTCGCCAAGCCTCCCCGGGTGATGTCGCGCATCCAAAGGACACCATTCTTCCAGAAGGGAAGGAGAAAGATCAAGGGCGCGCAGTCGCTCTTGACCCGCGACTCGAGCCCGTAGTCTCCCCGGGCCGTCAGGACGGCGAGACTGTGTTCGCCGAGCGTTCCGGTCAGGATGATCGCATCCCCGGGCTTGACGCGGTCGGGCCTCGGTTTGGCGATGATGCGTCCGATCCCGGAGGTATGGATGAAGATCTTGTCCGCCTGGCCCTGCTTGACGACCTTCGTATCGCCCGTGACGATCTGGACGCGGGCTTTTTTTGCGGAGTCGCGGAGAGAGCGGAGGATCCTGTCCAGGACGGACCACTCCAAGCCCTCCTCCAGGATCAGGCCGAGGGAAAGATATAGAGGGAGCGCTCCGGATACGACCAGGTCGTTGACCGTGCCGTTGACCGCCAGCTTGCCGATATCGCCCCCGGGAAAGAAGAGCGGGTCGACCACATAGCCGTCCGTCGTGAAGGCAAAACCGGACGGGAGATGGCCCGCGTCAAGGAGCCCGGCCAGGATCGGGTTCTTGAAGGCGGGGACGATCCGCCCGGCGATGAAGTCCCGCATGGTCTTGCCGCCGCCCCCAAGCTCGAGGCTGATTTTGCTCATGATCCAAGTCCTTTGTATTTGTAGCGGATGAGGCATGCTCCTTCGAACGAGACCATGCACGGCCCCTGGGGCGATTCGGGAGAGCAGGCTTTGCCGAAGAGAGGGCACTCCGCCGGAGAGAGGATGCCCCGCAGGACCGCGCCGCAGCGGCAGCCGGGGAGGTCGCCGGATCGGGCTTCGATGTCGAGGCCGTACTTCGATTCGGCGTCGTAAGCGGCAAATGCCGCCTTCAGCCTGAGCCCGCTTTGCGGGATCACGCCCAAGCCCCGCCAGCAGGCGTCCTTGGGTTCGAGGATGTCTTCCATGACTTTTCGGGCGAGCGGGTTTCCCTCGGGCCGGACGACCCGCCTGTATTCATTCCCCACGGCCGGCTTTTTGTCGCCGATCTGGTCGAGGATCGAACGGATGCCCAGCAGGATATCCGCAGGCTCGAATCCGGCGATCACCCCCGGATATCCGAATTCGCGGGCGACGAATTCGTACGGCCTCTCGCCGATGATGGCGCTGACATGGCCGGGATAGAGAAATCCGGAGATCCTGGCCTCTCCCGATTCGAGGATCGCCCGAAGGGGAGGGGGGATCACCCAGAGGGCCGGCAAGATGGCGAAATTTCCCAGCTTATCCTCGGCCGCAACCCGCGCCGCCAGGGCGATCGAGGGAATGGTCGTTTCGAAGCCGACGCCGAAAAAGACGACCTCTTTATCCGGATGGCGGCGGGCGAGGCCGAGCGCTTCGTCGGGCGAATAGACGATCTTGACCTCCGACCCCCGCGCCGGAACGCAGGACTGGAGGGAGCCGCGGCGCGTCGGGACCCTGGTCATGTCGCCGAACGTGGCCAGGACGATGTTTTCGCGGCCCGTCACGAGGCCGATCGCGGCCTCATGGACCTCCGCCGGGGTGATGCAGACCGGACAGCCGGGGCCCGAGACCATATCGACCCCCGCCGCGGCGAGGATTGTCTGGAGGCCGTAGCGGTGGATCGTCATCGTGTGCGTGCCGCAGACTTCCATGATGCGGCACGGGGAGGGAAGAGCGTTCTTTTTTTCACGGATGTCGGCGATCAGGGCGTCGATGACCTTTTTTCGCCGGAATGGATTCGCCTCGGCCATGGCCCGATCTTCAGCTTTTTTCCGCGATCTCGCGGAGAAGGTCGAGGGTTTCCTTGGCGTCCTCTTCGCTCAGACGGGAGATGGCGAAACCGGCGTGGACGATCACCCAGTCGCCGACCCGGAGGTCTTCGAGCAGGGCGAAATTCGTCTTGACCTTGGTTCCGAGGTAGTCGATCCGTCCGGTCCGCTGGACCTCATCGATCTCAATGACCTTCGACGGTATCCCCAGGCACATGATGTTTCTCTTTCCAGGCCAATAAGATTAACAGATTTACGAGGTAGAATAAAGGGGGACGACGCATCCTGTCCCTAATAATGTTTCTTTCATTTCTCATGATGCCGAGTGTGCGGGGATTATTAGGGACAGGATGCGTCGTCCCCCTTTTGACTTGGGGGGGCGAAAGCCCTATAATGCTCGCATGTTCAAGGACTTAGAAGCCTTTCTCACTCCGGGAAGCGAGGAGGAGCGCCTGGCGCGCGAGGTCGATTTTTTGAGGATCCCGCGGCACGTGGCCATCATCATGGACGGCAACGGCCGGTGGGCCAAAAGCCGCAACCTGCCCCGGGTCGAGGGCCACAAAGCGGGGTCCAAGTCCGTCCGCGAGGCCGTCGAAACGAGCGCCAGGCTCGGGATCCAGGTCCTGACCCTTTATGCCTTTTCCAAGGAGAACTGGAAGCGCCCGAAAAGGGAGGTTTCGACCCTCTTCCGGCTCCTCTCGGAATACATGAAAAAAGAGCAAAATCTCCTTCTCGACAATGACCTCCGCTTGCGGGTCATCGGCCAGAGGGAGGGCCTTCCGGCCCTGGCCCGGCGCGAGCTCGAGCGCGTCGAAGCCCTCACCCGCCGCAACCAGAGGATGCAAGTCTGCCTGGCCTTGAACTACGGGGGCCGGGCCGAGATCGTCGATTCCGTCAAAAAGATGCTCGCCGACAAGAGCTTGAAGGCCGAGGACCTGAACGAGGAAACTTTCTCGCGCTATCTCTATACGGCCGGATTTCCGGATCCGGACCTCCTTATACGAACCAGCGGTGAATACCGCATATCCAATTTCCTGCTCTGGCAGATCGCCTATGCCGAGATCTGGATCACCCCGGATTACTGGCCGGATTTCCGGAAAAGACACCTCCTCCAGGCGATCGTCGATTATCAGAAGCGGGAGCGCCGGTTCGGGGATATCCAGGCCGCGACATGAGCCTCCGCCAGAGATTCCCCACGGCCATGGTTCTCTTGGCGGTGCTCTTCGCCGTCGTCCAATGGGCGCCGCCGGTCATCTTTTTCTGCGTTCTCCAGCTTCTCATCCTCGTCTCCCTGGCCGAATTCTACGGCCTGGCCAAAAGGCGCAGCCTTCATCCCCGGTGGGCGGCCGGCCTTCCCCTGGCCCTCCTCATCGGAGCGGCGTTCTATGTCCGCACCTTGCCCTTGGGCCTGGTCCTGTTCGGCGTTTTCTTCCTCGCCGGCCTCTTTTTCCTGATCGAGGCTTCGTCGGTCGATAGGGTCGTCGCTTTTCCCGCGGCGGTCGCCTTGACGGTTTTCGGCGTTCTCTATATCAGCTTCACCCTCAACCACCTCTATTGGGTCCAGGTGGACCGCGGGCCGTTCTATCTCTACTTTTTCTTTGCCGTGATCTTTCTCGGCGACTCGGGGGCGTATCTCTTCGGGAAGCTCCTGGGCCGCCATAAAATGACCCCCTTGGCCAGCCCGAACAAGACTTGGGAGGGGAGCCTGGGAGGGCTTTTCTTTGCCGTTCTCGGCGCCCTCGCCGCCCGGACGCTCCTCCTCAAGGAGGTCGGCCTGGCGGATGCGGCGGTCTGCGGATTGTGCCTTCACGCCGTGGCCCAGGTCAGCGACCCGGTCGAATCGCTCTTCAAGCGGGCGGCCGGCGTCAAGGACTCCTCGGCTTTATTGCCCGGCCACGGCGGCTTTTTGGACCGGATCGACAGCTTGCTCTTCGCCGCCCCGTTCTTCTATTATTTCATCCTCTATTTCTGGGATTGAAGGACATGATCAAGGTCGCGATTCTCGGCTCCACGGGCACGATCGGGCGGAACACCCTCGACGTCGTCCGCCGCCATCCCGGCCGCTTCCGCGTGACGGCTCTCGCCGCCGGCGCGAACCTGCGGTTGCTCGAAGAGCAGGCGGCCGAATTCGGCCCCCGTCTCGTCTCTCTCGACAAGAAAGCGGACGCGGAGCGCTTCCGTTCCAGGACGCGGGCGAACCGGATCCGGGTCGTCTTCGGGCCGGAAGGCGCCGAAGACGTCGGCCGCGACCGGGCGAGCGACGTCGTCATGTCTGCCATCACCGGCGTCAACGGCCTCCGGCCGACGCTGGCCGCGGTCCGCGCCGGGAAGAAAGTGGCCTTGGCCAACAAGGAGTCGATGGTCGTGGCCGGGCCCCTTTTGAAGAAGGAAGCGCTCGCGTCGGGGGCCGCGATCATCCCCGTCGATTCCGAACACAGCGGCGTGTTCCAGTGCCTGGCCGGACGGGCCCCGCGCCACGTGAAAAAGGTGACCCTGACGGCGTCCGGAGGACCCTTTTACCGAACTCCCTTGTCCGAGCTCAGGACGAAGACGGTCGAAGACGCCCTGGCCCATCCCCGCTGGAAAATGGGGAAGAAAGTGACCGTGGATTCGGCGACCTTGATGAACAAGGGCTTGGAGCTCATCGAAGCGCGCTGGCTGTTCGACCTCAGGCCCGACCAGCTCGACGTCCTCATCCACCCCCAGAGCATCGTCCATGCGCTCGTCGAGCTTCGGGACGGGTCGGTCCTGGCCCAGCTGGGCCCGACGGACATGCGCCTTCCCATCCAGTACGCGCTGACCTATCCTGACCGGGCGGAAGCGCCGCTTCCGCCTCTCGACCTGGGCCGGGTCGGCCGGCTCGAGTTCTTTCCGGTCGACCTCAAGCGGTTTCCCTTGATCGGCCTGGCCCTGGACGCCTTGAGGGAGGGGGGAAGCGCGGCCGTCGCCTTGAACGCGGCCAACGAGGCGGCGGTCGAAGCGTTCCTCGAGCGGCGCATCGGCTTCACCGCGATCCGCTCCGTCGTCCGGAAAGCGATGGACGGACACAACAACGGCCCCGTCCTGGGGCTCGACGATATTCTCGCCGTCGACGGAGAGACGCGGCGGCGGACGGCGCAAATCATTCGACAAAGGCAGTGACCATGGGTGTATGGATCGGCACGATTCTCGCTTTTCTTCTCGTCTTCGGCATCCTCGTCTTCGTCCACGAGTTCGGCCATTTCTTCATGGCCAAGCTGGTCGGCGTGCGCGTGGAAATCTTCTCCTTCGGCATGGGAAAACGGCTGTTTGGCCGCCGAAAAGGGCATACGGATTACCGTATCAGCCTCGTTCCCGTCGGGGGTTACGTTAAATTCCTCGGCGAGGAGGCGTTCGAAAAGGGCGCCGTCCTCGAGCCCGACAACTACATGGCCAAGAAACGGTGGGAGCGCTTCCTGATCCTGGTCATGGGCGCGGTGATGAACATCGTCCTGGCCATCCTGGCCTTCACCATCGTCAACATGGCCGGCGTCTCCGTCCCGCAATACCTGAACGAAAAGCCCGTCATCGGCTGGATCGACGAGGCTTCGCCCGCCGCCCGGAGCGACCTCCGGATCGACGACGAAATCGTGAGCATCAACCACAAGAAGGTCGCAACGTGGAGCGAGGTGGAGCTGGCCATCGGGACCCGGCCGGAGAAGCTCATCGCCATCGAAATCAACCGCGGGGGCACGGTCTTTCCCGTCCAGCTCATGACCGAGAAAGACAAGAAATACAGGTTCGACCTCGGCTACGCCGGCTTCTACGGCAAGATCCTGACCCAGGTTCAGACGGTCAGCGCGAATTCCCCCGCCGAAAAAGGCGGATTGATGGCGGGCGACGAGATCCGGGCCATCGACGGCGAGCCCGTCTATTTTTACAAGTTCACCGGGATCATCGAAAAAAACCCGGAGAAAGAGCTCACCTTCGACGTCCTTCGCGCCGGCCGATCCCTGCAGCTCAAGATCACGCCGCGGCGCGAGGGCCAGGTCGGGAAAATCGGCGTGCTCCAGGTCATGAAATCCGTGGAGGTGAAATACGGATTCTTCGGGGCGCTGGGCCAGAGCTTCAAGGACTGTTACGACATGTCGTCCGCCCTGCTCGACCTGATCAAGAAGCTGTTTACGGGCGAGGCGTCCGCGACCAAGAACCTGGGCGGCCCCATCGAGATCGCCAACATGTCCTTCTCCTTCTTCCGGCTGGGACTGGTCAAGCTCATCTGGTTCATGGGTTTCCTCAGCCTCCAGCTCGGCATCATCAACCTCCTGCCCATCCCGGTCCTGCCCCTCGACGGAACGCAGATCTTCATCCTGGGGCTGGAAGGCCTCCGCCGACGAGACCTGAGCCCCAAGCTGAAACAGGTCTGGACCCAGGTCATGTTCTCCGTCTTCATGGTGCTTTTCGTCTTTCTGATCATGAACGACGTGGTCAGGCGCCTTCCGCACGGCTGGAAGAGCCTGCTGCCTTTCTAAGATGTCCCAGCCGCCGATCACGCTCCACCGGCGCAGCACGCGCCGGATTTCACTCGGCGGCGTTCCGATCGGAGGCGGCGCCCCGATCTCCGTCCAGTCCATGACCAAGACGGACACGCGGAACGTCCGGGCCACCGTGGCCGAGATCCGGCGGCTGGAGCGGGCGGGCTGCGAAATCGTCCGGCTGGCTGTGCCCGACCGGGAGGCGGCCGAGGCGATCCGAGAGATCCGCAAAAGGGTCCGACTGCCCCTCGTCGCGGACATCCACTTCGACCACAGGCTGGCCTTGGCCTGCCTCGAGCTCGGCATCGACGGATTGCGCCTCAATCCGGGCAACATCGGTTCGCGCGAAAAAGTCAGGGCCGTCGTCGCCGCGGCCAAGGGCCGGGCGATCCCCATCCGCATCGGCGTCAATTCCGGCTCGCTCGAGAAAGACATCGAGAGAAAGCACGGCGGGGCGACCGCCGCGGCTATGGTCGAGAGCGCCCTCCGTCATATCCGGATTCTGGAGGAGCTGGATTTCCGCCTGATCAAAGTCTCCCTCAAGGCGTCCGACGTCCTGCGGACCCTGGAAGCGTACCGCCTCCTGGCTCAAAGCGTCGACTATCCTTTTCACGCCGGCATCACGGAAGCCGGCACCCTTCTTCCCGGAGCCGTCAAATCGGCCGTCGGGCTGGCCCTCCTCATCCAGGAAGGCCTGGCCGACACGGTCCGCGTCTCCTTGACCGCACCTCCCGAAGAGGAGGTCCGCGTCGCGTACCAGGTCCTGGGCAGCCTCGGCCTCCGCCGCCGCGGCCCGAACATCGTCTCCTGCCCGACCTGCGGCCGGTGTGAGGTGGACCTGAGACGGATCGCGGCCGAGGTCGAAAAGCGGCTGTCCGGCCTTCCGGAGAGCCCGACCGTGGCCGTCATGGGCTGCATGGTCAACGGTCCGGGGGAAGCCAAGGAGGCGGACATCGGCGTAGCCTGCGGCCGGGGCGCCGGAGTCATTTTCAAGGGCGGTAAGCTCGTCGGCCGCGTTCCGGAAGGAAAGATCAGCGAGGCTCTGCTCAAAGAAGTCAACAAGCTGGCGGGCCGGAAAGAACAAATGCGCAGAAAGGCGGGAAAATGAGCGATTCCCTCGAGAACAAGGACCTATCGGCCAAGCTGGCCAGGCTGGAAAAGATCCTCCGGGGCATGGGGAATGCCCTTGTCGCTTTTTCCGGGGGCGTGGACAGCACCCTGCTCCTGAAGACGGCGGTGGACGTCCTGGGCGCCGGCCGAGTCCTGGCGGTCATTGCCGGTTCGGAGACCTATCCGGAGAAAGAGATTCGCGAAGCGCGGGCATTGGCCCGGACGCTCGGGGTGAGGCACCGGCTCGTCCATACCGACGAGATCCGGAATCCCGATTTCGTTTCGAATCCGCCTCTGCGCTGCTATTACTGCAAGACGGAGCTGTTCTCGACCTTGAAGCGGATCGCGGCTGAAGAGGGGATCGCGTACGTGCTCGACGGCCAGAACGCCGATGACACGGGCGATTTCCGGCCGGGGGCCAAAGCCGGCCGCGAGCTCGGCGTCCGGTCGCCGCTGAAGGAGGCGAAGCTCGGGAAGGCCGATATCCGCGCGCTGTCCAAGGCCCGCGGGCTCCCGACGTGGAACAAGCCGTCGCTCGCCTGCCTGGCCTCGCGCTTTCCCTATCATACGAAGATCGACATCCGGAGCTTGAAACAGGTGGGAGGGGCGGAAGACGACCTGAGAGCCCTGGGATTCGGCCAGCTCCGCGTCCGGCATCACGGTGACGTCGCCCGGATCGAGATCACGCCCGGAGAATTCGACCGGATGATGAAACCGGCCGTCCGGACGAGGGCTGTCGACGCCTTGAAAAAGAGGGGGTATCTCTACGTTACGCTCGACCTGGCCGGTTACCGGACGGGGAGCCTGAACGAGGGCTTGAGAGCGAAGGCCAAAAAAAAGGGGAGATAGCGGATCGTCCTTGATCCGCCATCTCCCCGTATAGACTCTTCTGGCTAGGGGATCAGCTGCCTTTTTCGCCGGTTTTGGCTTCCGTGATGATGGCGATGTTCTCGATGCCGGCCGCGCGGACCTTCTCGTAGATGTCGATCAGAGTCCCGTATTCCAGGTCTCCGTCGGCCCTCAGGTAGAGCTTCTTTTCTGTGACCGTGAGGAACGTCTCTTCGAGCAGCGACTGGAGCCGCTCAGGATCGGCGACCTTGTCCTGGTTGATGTAGATGGTCCCGTCCTTCTTGATGTACATCGTCACTTCGACGTTCTCAGGCATCTTGATCGCAGAGATGGAGGTCGGCAGCTTGAGATCGACGCCCTTCTGGACGAGGGGCGTGACGACCATGAAGATGATGAGCAGCACGAGCAGGACGTCGCACAGCGGGACGACGTTCGGCTCTGATCTTACTTTTTCGTCGCCGCCGATGGAAATGCTCATGATCCGACCCGCTTACGCTTTTTGGGCGCGGATGAAGAAGTCGACGACCTGCGACGAGGTGTTGGACATCTCGGCGTTGTAGACTTCGACCTTGCTGTTCAGGAAGTTGTAGAACCACAGGGCGATGACGGCCACGGCGATCCCGAAGGCGGTGGTGATCAGGGCTTCGGCGATGCCCGAGGCCACGGCGCCGATGCCACCCGAGCCGGTCAAGGCCATGCCGCGGAAAGCGTTGATGATGCCGGAGATGGTGCCGAACAGGCCGATGAAGGGGGAGGAGGTGGCGATCGTGGCCAGGATGCTCAAGCCCTTGCGCAGCTCCTGGTCGAAGATCGACGCGGCCCGATCGCAGCCTCTCTGGGCGGTCGAAATCTGCTCTTCGAAACCGAGCTTGGATTCTCGGCCCTCGAGGAACTCGGTGATGCCGGCCTTCGTGACGCGGGCCAGATGGCTTCCCTTGTTCTCGGGCTTGGACGAAAGCGTCAGGGCTTCCTTGATCTGGCCGCTTTTCAGGAGATCGGCCAGCTTGGGAGCGACGGCTTTGGATTTGTTCTTGGCGCGAGAGAAGGTCAACAGCCTTTCGATGAACATATACAGGGAGATGATGGAGAGCAGGATAAGGAGAATGGCAACGCCTTTAGCCAGACCGCTCATCGACTGCCACATGGTGATGAGATCAAATTGCATTTAGGTACCTCCTATTGATTATGCGAAAGCCATGACAGCTTTTACTTCAACGTAAAGCGGACCGTCACCGTGAAGATGACGCCGCGGGGCCGGCCGTTGATGATCATCGGCTCGTACACCCACTGCCGGACGGCGTCGATGGCCGCCTGGTCGAGGAGGGGGATCGAGCGGAGGACTTTGTAGCCCTGCACCCGGCCGTAGATGTCGGTCGTGGCCTCGATGATGACGATGCCCTCGACCCGCGCCTGACGGGCGATCTCCGGATACACGGGATCGACCTGCTTCAAGAGCTTGGGGGGCTTCACGTCGCCTACGGCCCGGACGGGGGCTTCCACTTCGCCGACGACGCCGCCCAGGACGCCGCCACGGAGGAGTGGGTCTCCGTGCTGTTGCGTAACAAACCGACCGCCGAACGGGTGCGCTCGGCCGAGGAACTCTCGGCGGAAGCGTGGCACTGTTTCAACCAGGCGGTCGCCCTCGCGCCGGAGGAGCCGGAGGTCTATGTGCAGCGAGGTTTGCAGAATTCCAACCGCGCGATGCTGCAGGCGGTGTTACGAATGCTTCGGGAGGAAGCCACCGAGGCCGATGAGGCAATTCTCCGGGCATCGTTCAATCCCGAATGCCTGCCTGATTTCCAAAAGGCCAGCCGGTTGCGCCCCGATGACTCTCGCCTGTTGGCGGCGACAGCGTATTTTGAGGCGTGGGCGGTATTGGCCCAGAAAGGCAATTCGCTGACGCGCGACACCATCGCCTTTGCCAATCTGCCCGAACAAACCCAACGATCCATCCGTGCCGCCATGACAAAACTGGAGGACCTTGCCCAGGGCGCGGACTCGTCACGGACTGTCGGAGCGACCGAAGC
>Ga0208828_1000030_pt1 | contig 63701 bp, 63 predicted proteins | sample Kivu_160m_FD_185487 | JGI IMG/M metagenome (GOLD analysis project Ga0208828, IMG submission 185487) | Freshwater microbial communities from Lake Kivu, Western Province, Rwanda to study Microbial Dark Matter (Phase II) - Kivu_160m (SPAdes)... | ecosystem: Environmental > Aquatic > Freshwater >... | reverse complement strand
TTCTTTGATGGTCATATTTCACCGTCCTTTAATAAAGCTGTGTGTAACCGGCGCCGACCTGGACAGTACGGTGAGCATTCAAGCATGTTTCAGGGCTACGCCCTCAAGCACGTTGGCGACATCCTCACACATATCGGTGGCGCTTTCCATATGCTCGTATATCTCGCGCCACTTAATGATATCCGTGATATCATTTGAATCCTCAAATAACTCCTTGAGCGCCGTGCGATAGATCTTGTCCGCCACGTTTTCCAGCCTGTTTATCTCCACGCAGCTGTTCAGGATCTTCTCAAGGTTGGCGTTATGGCGCCTGAGGCTGGGCATCACATTTTCCACCTCGGTAGTTATCTGTACCAGGATATCTGCGAGCTCACGCGCCCGTTTGCCGGGTTCCCTGACTTTATAAAGAACCATGGTATCGGCAGTCGCCTGGATGAGGTCGGTGACATCGTCCAGAGAGTGCGCCAGCATACCGATATCCTCCCTGTCGAAAGGTGTTATAAAGGAACGGTTAAGCTGGAACATGATTTCGTGGGTTATGGTATCACCCTGATGCTCGATTCTATCCATCTCTTCCAGTTTCTGGTCAATGCTGTCCCAGCTGTATATAAGCTCCTTGAGATTTTCGGCTGCTTTGACCATGTTCTTTGTGCTGACCTCAAAGAGGTCGAAGAACTTGTCGCCTCTGGGCATCAGGTTTAATTTAAACATTTTACAGAGCGATTATAGCACAGGCCTCGTGGTTGATGTTATCGCCGGGAATACCTGACGTAGATCATCACTTAAAAATGGTGAATCTACCGTTTTTCACGATCTGCACAACGGCGGGATGAACAGGTTCCCTGTCCTGTGTGAAGCTGAAAGATCCCATAGGCGTAGTAAAATTGGATATACCGGCCAGCGCATCTCTAATGGCCTGGGGATCAGAGCTGCCGGCGGTCCGTATGGCATTGGCCAAAAGCCAGGTGCCCGTATAAGCCTGAGCGGCAAACTGGTCCGGCTTGATTCCATAAGCTTTCTGATAGGCGGATATAAATTCCAGGTTCCTGGTATTGATGCTGGCGATATTCCATGCCGTGCCGGCCATAACCCCCTCTGCGTAGCTGCCGGCCTGTTTGATTACATCAGTGGAATTGAATCCATTCCCGCCGATGATAATACCGGTATAGCCGAGGGACCTTGCCTGAATGATAATGGCCGCAGCTTCTTTAGCCAGAGCAGAAACGAGTATTGCGTCGGGTCCCTTTGCGATGATCCTTTCTATCTGGGGCTTGAAGTCTGTATCGCCGCGGTTGAATGTTTCATCCGCCATCACCTTCAGGCCGTTCTTCAGTACCGCATCCTTAAAAGCTTTGTATCCGGCTATGGTGTAGTCATCGTCACTTCCCCACAGATAGGCAATTTTCACCACACGCAACTGGCTGGCCGCAGCTTTGATCGTGCCTCCGATGACGGTCGATTCCGGCAGGCTGCAGCGGAATATGTAACCGCCCATTTCTGTGATGCCCGGTACCGTGTTACTTACGGCAATCACCGGGACCCCGTGCTTCTGGGCTACCGGGTCAGCCTTGAAAGCCTGTGTAGACAGCGTCGGGCCTATGATAGCGGAGACATTATCTGTTTCAATTAAATTGGTAATGCCGGATAAAGCCGTATCTGCGCCGGGTCCGGCGTCTGCGATGACCAGCTTGAGCTGTTTGCCCGCGCCCAGATAATTGCTGTCGTTGACCTCGTTTACGGCCAGCTCAACTCCTTTTTTTTGTGCTTGACCATAGGACGTTGCTATATCTCCGCTCAAGCCCAGCAAGGCCCCGATCCTAATCTGTTCGGGCTGGGCTTGTGGTGCCGGCTGCTGCTGGGGGGCGGAACAGGCCACAGCCAGAATAATAACAATAAGGGCTAAAGTTGTTCTAAACATGCCGGGTGTTTTAGTCGAGGTCGATCGCTTCCTTACAGTCACGGCAGCGCTTGGCTCCGCGGAAGGTGGCAGCGCCGCAGTGAGGACAATTATAGCGTTTCTGCTCCTCCTCTATCCACTTTTCCGTACCCAGCTCCCGCCATCTGGGGACACATCGCAAGATAACCTTCTTGCCGACCGCGACAGGGAAATTATCGATGAAGCGGCAGGGGAACTCGTTGCACTGATGGCATCCCTCTATTTTCTTTTCGAGGCAGCACGACTTGATCGGGCAGGTACGGCAATAGGGGAAGACGCGCTGAGACAGGCAGCCGTCGCACAGTATATCTTCGGGCTTGACGCCGTAAACCGGGGCCAGCCTCTCTTTGAATTTCTCATTATTGTCTCTGGTGGCTATAAGGATTCCGCAGACTCCGCAGTATAAACCGCATGGCGCTACAAGCTCTTTATTAACAGCCATGATGTGCCACCCCCTCTAATTGATTGTGCTTGATTATACGCTCCGCCAGTCGGCGATAACAAGCGTTGCAGGTATAATTTGTTGATACACTAGTCCTGTTGTAGAATTGCCATAACAAAATTCAGATTGTTGAAACTGATTAAGGAGGTTATCTATATGAAGTCTACCTGGGGATGCGTTCTGGCTGCCGTGGGCGTAATAGTACTTGGCGCCATCATCATTGCAGTTTCCCTGGTCGGTATTTATAACAGCCTGGTAACCAAATCACAGGGTGTAGACGCCCAGTGGTCGCAGGTTGAGACGCAATATCAGCGGCGTTACGACCTGATCCCTAACCTGGTGAACTCGGTCAAAGGTATGATGACACAGGAACAGACGGTTTTCCTGGCCATAGCCGATGCGCGAACAAAATACGGGGCTGCCCAGACGGTGAACGAAAAGGCTGCTGCGGCCGGAGAGGTTGAAACCGCACTTGGCCGCCTGCTCGTCGTGATGGAGAATTACCCTGACCTCAAGTCCAGTCAGAACGTTACCGGGTTGATGGACGAACTGGCGGGCACGGAGAACCGCATCAGCGTGGAAAGAAGGCGGTTCAATGATCTGGTGAGGGACTATAACACGCAGATCAAGACTTTCCCCACGAATATGCTGGCAGGCATGTTTGGATTCAGTGAGAAGCAATACTTCCAGTCTGTCAGCGGCGCAGAAACAGCGCCTAAAGTGGAGTTTTAGTGCGGCACAGGCTAATCCTGCTGTTTGTGACGGCCTGTCTGGCTGTCACAATACTGCCTGCCTTCAACGTGCCGGCGGCGGCGCAGAATTATCCGGAGCTTACCGGCTATGTCAACGATAACGCCGGATTGCTGTCGCCACAGGCTAAATCCGAGCTTGAAGCTAAACTGGCTCAGCTTGAGAAGGATACCACTGCGCAGGTCTTCGTTGCGACTGTTAAAAGCCTTGAGGGGGACAGTATTGAGGACTATGCCAGCAGGCTGTTCGAAAAATGGAAGATCGGGCAGAAAGACAAAGACAACGGTGTGCTTTTTCTGGTGGCTCTGGATGATCGCAAGATGCGCATCGAGGTCGGATACGGGCTTGAGCCGGTGATCACCGATGGGCGCGCCGGCAGGATACGCGATGACGATGTGCTACCGCTGTTTAAAAATAACGATTATGAGGGCGGAATCAAGGCGGGTGTTGCCTCAATTGAGAAGTATATCAGGGACGGCAATCCGCCTGCTCCTCTTGAGGAAAACCCGGTGAAATCTGCGTTCGGCGATTTTATCTTCGTCTTCTTTATTCTGTCGATAATTACGATTTACCTTTCGGGTTTCATGGCGCGCAGCAAGAATGTATGGATGGGCGGCATCTGGGGCGCCATAGCCGGTGTCGTTATGGGGTTGTCGATCGGAGGCATTGGGGCATTGATAGCTGCGCCGCTGATTTTTGCAGGGCTTGGCCTGGGCACGGACTGGGTGCTTTCGCGTAATTATCAGAAGCTGAAGGATGCTGGAAAATCCACTGACTGGCATAAAACCGGTGGTGGTTTCTGGGGTGGCTTCGGCGGTGGATCGGGAGGCGGTTTCGGAGGGGGATTTGGTGGCGGTGGTGGTGGGATGTCCGGAGGAGGAGGCGCCAGCGGCGGGTGGTAGTCGATATGATAAAGGGGCCGGTTCAGAATTGAAACAGCCCCTTTATTTAATAGGTTAATACCTGGTTTTAATACGCCCGCGGCAGGCCGAGCTTAAACTGGCCGATAACGTTCTTCTGTATTTCCATCGTACCGGCGGCGCTGAACCACCCCATATTAACCAGGTAAAGATTCTGGCACCGGCCCCTCAGTTTTGCCCACCTGGAATCGGGGCTTATCTGTGAATTGGCGCCCACGATCTCCAGCCCGGTTCTGGCCATGTTGTCGGTGACGATATTGCAATACAGCTTGTTTCTGGCTGCCTCATAGCCCGGCATCTTACCTGTGCTCATTTTCCACATTATCTCAAGCCCGAAGAGGCGCAGCGTCTCGAGCTCCAGGGCGCGCTCAGCCAGCTTATGGCGCACCACCAGGTCGTCAGACAAAGGTATCCCCTTATGATTGTTTTCCCTGGCATAGCGGATGAGCAATTCAAGTATGCGTCGTCCTGTGCCCAGCACGTGAGGAGCCAGGGAGAGCCGCTCGATTGCCAGGGCGGGGATCAGCATGTAGAATCCTTTATTTTCCTCGCCGACCAGGTTCGAAGCAGGCACCCGTACGTTGTCGAAATATACCTCGTTGAAACTGTGAACACCCGAAAGATTGATAAGAGGCCTGGTAGTAATGCCGGGGCTTTTCATATCCACGATGATGATGCTCATGCTTTTGTGGATCTTGTTCGACGTTGGATCGGTTTTGCATGCCAGCCAGCACCAGCGCGCGCGGTGGGCGCAACTCGTCCACACTTTCTGTCCGTTTATAATATAGTCGTCTCCATCTCTGACAGCGATGGTCTTGATCTTATTGTAGTCGGAACCCGAATCGGGTTCGCTGTAAGCGGTACACCATATCCCATCGGGATCACCCGATGCTATCAGGGGAAGATATTTCTGTTTCTGCTCCTCGTTGCCGAACAGCATCAGGCTGGGTCCGTTGATGCCCGTGCCGGATATGCCCATGCTGGTGCCGGGAATTTCATAATAGCCGGCCTCCTCGGAGTATACAAATTGTTCCCAGTATGATGCGCCCATACCTCCGTATTGCTCAGGCCAGTTCATGCAGAGCCACTTCTTTTGTGCAAGCTTTCTGGATATCGAGAGCGAAAATTCCCAGTCCTCGTCCGCGCTCTCCTCTTCCAGCATGGCGGTGTGGTAAGGTTTTCCTACAACCTCGGCAAGGGCAAATTGGCGTATTTCCCTGCGCAGCTGATCCGTCTTTCCACCAAGGTCGAAATCCATATGGTTCCTCCAGTGCCCGATTATAGAATCATGGAGCCGGGTCCCTCAAAAGGCGTCTTATATTGTAGTATAATTTTGGTACTATTGATAGAGGTAAGGTTGTATCGGTGATCAGGCCTTAGGTTACATGGAGATGATACAGCAGCCGGCAGAGAGAGGTGAGTAATCATGTCGCAGGAACTGGGCAAAGTAGAGAAACCTGAAGTCGACAGCTTCAAGGGCAGCAGAAAGATAATGCAGGTGCCCCTGGTATATGCCGGTAAAAACTCACCTGCGGAATATGTCGAGCTCTATGAAAAATACTGGCAGCAGGTCGATGAGATAATAGCCAAGCTCGAGGGTAAATTGGGACATGTGACTTTAATCTATCATGAGACGGTTGATCAGGAAGGCGAAGGCGGTTTGGAGATACTGAAGGAGCTGCATCCCAAAAGCCATGAAATGGTGAATAGACGCTGCGCGGAGTCTGCATCTTTAAAGTGTATTGAGACCAGTGAGCTGCTGGGGGAGGTCATGGACTGGGAGCGCTGCCTGATGGTCGGACTGATCAGTGAAAAAGTGGCCAAACAGGTCTACGAAGCGTATTCTGATGCCTCGAGGAAACGCTACCAGTTTATCGGCAAAACCATCGATGAGACTTTAAAGCCCGGCGATGTCGCCCTGCTTTTTATTCGAGAAGGGCATTTAGTCCAGTTCCCTCAGGACATCGAGGTATTCATGGTGGCGCCGCCGGCGCTGGATGAGATACATCGTTGGGCGCGTGACCGGGCCGCAAAAAGGGATAAAGAGAACGATTAAATCCCGGCCTCAACCGGTTCTCAGAGGTATTTTACCGGCAGGCCTCTTCTCCAGGGACAGTGCTTCAACAGGACATACGTACATGCAAAGCCCGCAACCTATGCAGCGTGCTTCATCCCTAAATAGTCGGCCCCCCTCCATTTTCAGTGCGTCCATCTGGCAGCGTTCCAGGCAGGCTTCGCAAGCGGTGCAGGCTTCATCGTCTATCTTGATCAGGTAACGTGCGATGACAGCCTGGCTGGGAGCCGGCGCTTTTTTATAGCCCTTAAGAGCTATGCAATGGCATCCGCAGCAGTTGCACAGGATATTGGAAAAGTGGTCGGGCGTATCGGCGTATTGATGTATCAGGCAGGCCTTTTCCGCTTCTTCCAGCACCTGGAGCGCCTGCTCGACATTTAGCCGTTTGGTCAATCCCTTTTCGATCGTGAATTTAGCTGAAGATCCCAGAATCATGCAGTTGTCCATTGGCCTGGAGCACGGCTTGCCCCATTGTTCGCCCAGCTGCCGGCAGTGGCAGAGCGCCACGCCGATATACTCGCTCTGCTTGATCAGTTCTTTCATCTCCGCATAGGGGATAATGGTGGAGCGGCTCATGATCTCCTGTTCAACGGCAACTTTTCTGGGGGAGGATGGCGTTTCGGTTACGATCGGGGCGCCGGCTTTACGCAGGCCCCACATCGCTACCAGGTATTGGCCGAGCAGGATGTCCAGCTTGCCCAGATACTCTTTGTCATCACGCCAGAATTGAAGCTCCATGGCGCCGGGGAACAGCGGGAGGAGCTCGTAGAGCGTTTCGCCGTTTTCTTTTCTTGAATGTATCAGCGCCTTATTTGACATGGTCTCAAGGTGTTCGGCGATCTTCTCAGGATGGCTGCCCGGGATATTGGCTGCAATCTCACGGGCCGTAGCGAAATCGTAGGGCATGGCGCAGGCGATCTCCGCTTCGACTGGGCTGTACATATAGGCTACCAGGTTAAAAAACTCGTCGCACTTGATGCAGGGGACCAGAAAAGTGCTGCGTGAATTGAGCACGGGTATCAATTTCTCGTAGACAGGGTCAACCATTTTCTCCTCCTCTAATTTTGCTGATGCGTATCAACACTTTTGGAGCGGCACCTTGCCGGCTTCCCTCGGTTCGAGATAGAGAGCATCGGTGGGGCATGCCCACATGCAGATACCGCAGCCGATGCAGCGTATCTCGTCGCGCACAAGCTTGCCGTCTTCCATTTTCAGGGCTTTCATCCAGCACCGTCCGATGCAGGCCTCGCAGCCGGTGCATTCCTTCTCATTAATATATATCAGGTATCTGGGATTGACCATCTGACTGGGCGCCGGCGCGTGCTTGGCGCCCCGCAGGATGAAACAGTGGCATCCGCAGCAATTGCACAGAAGATTGGTGAACTGGCCCGGATTGTTGACATAATTATGCACCAGGCCTGCTTCCTCGGCTTCATCCAGCACCTTGAGAGCTTCATCCCTGGACAGGCGCCTGGTGAACCCGCGTTCGATCGAGAATAAAGCGGATTCACCGAAGACCATGCAGTTTCCCATGGGTTCTGAGCTCGGTTTGCCCAGCAGGTTGCCCTGGTGTCTGCATACGCAGGTCCCTGCGGCGATATGCTCTGTATCCAGGATCAGCTGTTGCATCTCCTTGTAGGGGATTACGCAGGCGAGCTGCCTGACTTCTTTCCCCACTTTAATTACCTTACCAGGCGCTGATTTTTCGATTTTAAGCGGTTTGCCGGACATGAATTCACGTTTAACCGCCTTGGAATAGGCGCTCAGCAGGACGGCCCATTTCTTGCTGCGCTCGTCGACGATGCCTTTCATCAACTGGAACTCAATCAGTCCCGGCACGAAAGGCAATCCCTCGTACAGTTTCTTGCCATCGCTTTCTTTTATATGTATAAGGCCTTTATCGCCCATAACCTCGAGCTGCGCCGCAACTTTCCCGATATCCTTCGTCCCGAGATTCTTCGCTATCTCTTCCACGGCCGCATATTCTATGGGCATGGCGCAGGCAATTGCCGCTTCCTCGGGTGTGAACAGGAACTGCACCAGGTCATAGTATTCCTGGCAGACAATCGCAGGCACGGTCGTCCCGCGGGCGTTCAATGCGGCAGCCAGTTTATCGTAGACAGCGTCAACCATAATATCCTCCGTAATTATTGTGATATGAGATAATCAACCGCGCAGGGGGATTTTGCTGGCCGGCCTTGGTTTCAGCTCAAGCGCATCGGTGGGGCAGACCCACATACAGATGCCGCAGCCGATACAGCGTATCTCATCACGTGTCAACTTTCCATCCGACATTTTGAGTGCATCCATCTGGCACCTTGGTATGCAGGCTTCGCATCCGGTGCAGCTGTCTTCTTTTATCGTGACCAGGTACCGTGCATTCACCGCCGTGCTGGGCGCGGGAGATTTGCTGGTCATGCGTGTAATCAGGCAAAGGTCCTTATAGCAGTTGCACAGCAGGTTGGTGAACCTGTCAGGGCTGTTGGCGAAGGTATGAATCAGGCCCGCTTCTTCCGCTTCCTCGATACGCTGTATGGCCTCTTGCTGAGTCAGCCGCATTGTGAATCCCCTTTCAGCGGCAAATTTGGCGGATTCTCCCAGCACCATGCAGTTGTTGACCGGCTTGGATGACGGTCTGCCCAGCAGGGCGCCCTGGTGCCTGCAGATACATGTTCCCACGGATATATATTCCGTTTTCAGCAGCAGTTCCTTCAGTTCATGCAGAGGTACGATCGTGCTTTTGTTGTCGACCTCCTGGTCCACAGCCACCTTGCGGCCGGGCGCCGCGTATTCCATAGGGGGAGCGTCGGCCGACAGCATGGTCATTATCATGGCTTTGGAATAATCCTTCAACAGGGTAGCGAACTTTTTGTGTCTCTCGTCGACTATTCCCCGCATGAGTTGAAACTCTGTGATCCCCGGCACAAAGGGCAGGGCCTCGTACAGTTTCACGCCGTCCCTCTCCCGGATATGTATCAATCCCTTGTCGGCCATAACCTCAAGCTGCGCTGCCAGCTTTTTGAGGTCTGTGGCAGGGATGTTTACTGCGATCTCTTCAACACGGCTCAGTTCCAGCGGCATGGCCACGAAGATAGACGCCTCTTCCGGGGTGAATAAAAACTCCACGAGGTCGTAAAACTCATTACATTTGACGGCTGGGAAGGCAGTCGAACGGGCATTAATCGCGCCCGCCAGTTTAGCGTAGACCTGATCAACCATCTATCACCTCACGAAATAGTTCTGCACCAAATAATTTGTGTGCAGGATATTTGTATGCAGTCTATCAAGATGGCGTGGTGATTGTCAAGCAGTGATTTAAATGGATCGGCAGTCGGGAAATTATGCTGGATAATCGGCGCCGGTTGAGGTCAAAGGTTGGTGGCCCTGTTAAGGCACTGCTTCCAGCGGGCGTTAACCCATTGCTGGAGCTCGTCGATCTGTTCCTCGGTTATGGTCTTGAACCTGCCCTGAGATTTGAAATACTCGCGCACGGGCTGCAGGTTGCCTCCTTTGCGGGCCAGTGATTCACTGGCGGAGGTCAGACGGAAGATGTTGTCCTCGATCTCATAGAGGACGACCAGGCCGGTCTCGACCGCCATCTCGCCGAATTTAATCGTGTCGCTGAAAGGGAACAGCCAACCCGGCGGGCAGGGTGTGTGGACATGGATGAACCTGGTTCCTTCGATGGTCTTGGCCTTTTTAACTTTCTCGTAAAGGTCCAGAGGATAGGAGGCCGAACAGGTTGCCACGTAGGGGATGCCGTGCGCCTCCATGATAGCCGTCATGTCTTTCTGGTATTGCTGCTTGCCCAGTATGGGTGTGGTCCCCGACACGGCGCCCAGAGGAGTGGAACCCGAACGCTGGTTGCCCGTGTTCATATAGCCCTCGTTGTCATAGCAAATATACATGAAATCATATTGACGCTCAGCCGCGCCGCTCAGTGACTGTATGCCGATATCATGTGTGCCTCCGTCTCCGGCGAATGCCAGCACGGTTATCCCCTTCTTGCCCAAAGCCCGCAGCCCGGCCACCAACCCGGTAGCTGAAGCGCCGGTGGAAGCAAAAGGAGTATTCACACATGGCACGTTCACGGCTGTTATGGGATACATACCGTGCAACACGGTCGCACAGCTGGCAGGCACCGTTACGATACACTGTCCCTCGAGTGCTTTCAGGGTGTGTCTGTATGCCAGTGAAAGTGCGCACCCGGGGCAGGTGCGGTTGCCCGGTAAGATCCATTCTTTCTCGATCAGGTTAACGGCATTCGCTTTCAATTTGATTCTTCCTTAAATGTGGCAGATCCATTCGGGGTAATCAGGGTTGGTCACCGTCTCTTTAAGGGATGCTATAGCTTTCTTGGTCGCTTCGGCGAGCTCGCGGGCTTTTACGTCGCGGCCGCCCAGCCCGACGATGAAGTTCCTGATGGCTGCGTTGATGTATGTGCCGTAAAGCGCCGACTTTATCTCGGAGCAGGTTGCGCCTTCGGAGCCGTAGCTGATGTTTTTATCGAAAACCACGATTAAGCGGGACTTGCGCAGTGCCTGTACAACATCCTGCTTGGGGAAGGGGCGGAACACACGCAATCCCAGCACGCCAACTTTGATGCCTTCCTCTCTTAAGATATCCGCCGCCACAATCGCTTCGGAGGCCAGGCTGCCCATGGCGACGATGGTGATCTCGGCATCCTCATTTCGGTCTTCCCAGAACATATTGGCGTAATCGCGGCCGAATATTTCGTTGAATTCCTTTCCCGCCTGTAAAATCGTCTCCCGGGAGTTCTGCAGAGCTTCCTGCAGCAGATACCTGAGTTCCATATATCCATGGCAGAGTTTGCCGTCTACGCCCACGCGCGGATTGGCCAGTGTAACCAGGTTATAATTCTTGGGATTATCCGGATCAAGAGTTGTATGGGGCTTATAGGGTGGTAGGTATCGGTCAACATCCACTTGCTCGGGTATGTCGACAGGCATCTCGGTATGGGATAGGATGTATCCGTCGTAGCAGACCATGACGGGCACATAAACGCTCTCTGCTATTCGGTAAGCCTGTATAACCGTGTCCAGGATGTCCTGGTTGTTGCGACAATATATCTGTATCCAGCCGGTATCGCGCTGCGAGATCGAGTCCTGCTGGTCGTTGAGAACATTCCAGGGCGCACCGATGGCGCGGTTCACGCAGGCCATGACAATGGGCAGGCGTGCGCCGGCAGCCCAGTGCAGCATCTCGTGCATGTATGCCAGCCCGTGTGAGCTGGTGGCTGTGAAAGTGCGAGCGCCTACGATAGAGGCGGAGGTGCAAACCGCCATGGCGCTGTGCTCACTCTCCACGGCCACGTACTCGGCCTTGAGCTGGCCGTCCTCCACGAAGTGCGAGAGCTTCTCGGTGAGCGGTGTCTGTGGAGTGATGGGATAAGCGGCCACGACCTGCACACGGCTCAGCTTGGCCGCTATAGCCGCCGCCTGGTTTCCGTCAAGGATATGCATGTTTGATTTTCTTTGTACTGCCATAATGTCAGCCCAGTTTTTTCTCTTCGGGAACCATCGTTATGGCCTGCACCGGGCATACCTGCGCGCAGATACCGCATCCCTTACAGTATTCGAGATCTATTGAAGGCGGTATCGACCGGGTCATAACGGCCTCGGGGCAATAGAGCCAGCAGAGGAAGCAGGTCGGCTTGTTTAATTTTGAAGCAGTGCATCGCTTGTCGTCTATGACCGGAAGGTGAGTGCGCCATTCGCCGGTCCTGCCCGCCTCGCCGATGCCGGGAGACGACTCATCGCAGATGTGGCTGCAATCTCTGGTACCCATGATACTAAACCTTATTTGCCTACCTTGGTTATCTCGTAAGTTCTGTTTATTGCGGCCAGGTTGATATCCACAGTATTGCGCGAAAAACGCTCGCGCACAACCTTTTCCAGGGTCGGTATATCCACTATTTTCGTAGCCCGTACCAGCGCTCCCAGTATGGCTGTATTGACTATAACCAGCCCTGCCACAATCAGTTCCAGGTCCTGGCATACCCTGGTGGCATCGGCTGTCGCTATATTGAACTCCCCTTTTATACCGAGTTCCCTGGGCGAAAGCGGGGAATTTACTATCAGCCAGCCGTTTTTGCCCAGACCCTGTATTACGTCAGGGTATTTGAGCAGCGTATGATCGAGTACAACTACGATGTGGGGATATTCCACCTGCGATACTACCAGAACAGGCTCGGTGGATATCCGGGTTGAAGCGCTGACCGGTGCGCCGCGTCTCTCGGCCCCGAAGGAGGGTGCTGCCGTTATTCCTTTGAAGCCTTTGGCATATGCCGCCTCAGCGATTATCTTGGCAGCTGTGATTGCACCCTGGCCGCCACGTCCGTGCCACCTGATCTCCAGCGGTTTATTGTCAAGGGAAGATTTAGCAGCCATCAGCAATTTCTCTCATAGGTCGACAAATACACAACGAAGATATATGTTAAACCCTGTTCGAAGCCTGTGTCAAACGATAGGGACATCTGGAAAGGCCATTATTTTTTATCTACGTTGGGTATGACGCAGATCAGTTTGACCGTGAGGTCTCCCTTATTTAGAATCCCGTGCATTTCGTTGGCCGGTATAAAAATGGCGTGTCCCGGCTTGAGAGAAGTCTCCCCGTCCTTATGTTTGACCGCCGCCGGTCCTTCAAGTATAAAAATCTCATGCTCCCAATCGTGTTGATGAAAGGGGGTATTACTGCCCGGCTCTATCTCAAAGACACGCATGATGAAATTGGGAGCGCCCTCCTTCGGTCCGGCCACAATGTGCATGCGCACACCGGCGGCGGCCTCAACAGCTACGACTTCCCGGTAATGATGTACTTTCATGGCTACCTCCAGTGACGATATACAAGATTATAGCTTAAAAGAAGCGCGTGCCTTGAGCTCGTCTTCGTGTATGACAAGCCATTTTCGATATCTCCTCCAGTTCGGGCAGTACTGCTCCACCATGTCCCAGAATTTTTTCGAATGGTTCATATGTCTGAGGTGGGTCAGTTCGTGTATAACAACGTAGTCGATGATTTCTTCAGGCGCCATCAGCAGTTTCCAGTTCAGTGTCAGGTTGCCTGCAGGTGAACAGCTGCCCCAGCGTGTTCTCTGCCCGCGTATGAAAATACTGTTGTGGTGCAGGCCCATAGCCTGCTGGAAGTTACCGGCCTTTTGCCTGAAGATCATCGCAGCCTGCTGTCTGTACCACTTCTCAAGGATTCGGGGCATAGCGCCGTCCCTTGCTCCTGTGGAGACCAGCAGTTTATGGCCATCCAGTACGGCCGAGGATGTTGCCGATTTCGAAGTGCTGATGCTGATTTCGATCGGCCTGCCCATGAAATACAGCTTGTCGCCCTGGCCGGGCTCGGGAATTAACAATGGCAACTGAACCGGATCGTTGTTCGGCAGATGTTTAATTATCCAGCGGGCTTTTTGCTGGAGTATATCCAGGACCTGTCGCTGAGTGTACCTCCCGGGTACAACCACCGTCAGGCCTGTTTCGCTGCGTATCTCGAGCCTGATGCCCCTGGTCCTCTGGCTTTGCTTCAACCTGTAACCGACGGATCTGCCCATCAGGTCGACCTCTCCCTCGCCGATAAGGGTGAGACGGCGGTTTCGTTTAATTGCGGCGCTCATGAAATACTCAAATCCTTGGTAAACAACTTACACAATTATAATTGATTACAGGATGGCGGTGGAGTAAAATGCGAATTCGAATCAGCCCTTTTGGTCATTAAGGAGTATGCTGAGATGAAATGTTTGATCCTGGCCAGTGGTTTTGGTACGAGGCTATACCCGTTGACGATGAACCAGGCCAAAGCGCTTTTACCCTATAAAGGCAAACCCATGATCAACCATATCGTGGACAAGATACCCCGGGACATCGAGATACTTGTTAACGTAAATATGAAATTTGAGCATGATTTTCGGGAGTGGGGTAGGAAGCAGGACCGTGATATAACTATCTGTGTCGAGAACGTCAAATCGGATGATGAGAAGCTGGGCGCCATCGGTTCGCTTAACTACTGGATAAAGAAGAAAAATATTACAGAGGACCTGCTGCTTTTCGGCGCCGATAATTATTTCGAGTTCGACTTGGCCAACTTCCTGGCTGCATACGACGGCCGGCATGTTTTCGTGGCTGTGTATGACGTAGGACACCCTTCTAAAGCCACGCAGTACGGAGTGGTGAAGATCGAGGGCGAGAGCATCATCGAGCTTGAGGAGAAGCCGGCCGCGCCCAAAACCAGCCTTGTGGCAACCGCCTGCTGGATATTGCCGCCCAGGGTGTTTCCCATCATAAGTACGTTCTGCGATAAATCTCTCAGGGATAACCTGGGTGTTTTTATCACCCACCTGGTCGGCATCGACAATGTAATAGCCTTTCCGTTTAAAGAGAAGTGGATCGATATCGGCAATCTCGAGATATATCACGCGACGAAGTGACGTTATAAATTGCTTCGCCCTGCCGTCTGTTATTGATGTAGAATATTTAGTAAGCAGCGTTATATTGAGAATAGTCCTTAAATAAGGGGGCGCCTTAATGGAAGATATTGAAAACATGGTAGGGACCACCATCAGTCAGATCGAGAAGGTTCTCAGCAGCAAGACGGTCATCGGTGAACCCATCACCGTAGGTGAAACAACGCTTATACCTTTGCTCAGCATGGGGTTCGGTTTCGGTGCGGCGGGAGGCGCGGGAAAGGTTGATGCCAAACAGAGCGGTGACGGCCTCAAGGGCGGAACAGGTGGCGCAGGTGGAATGCGGCCGATTGCCATAATTATCATTGACAAGGAAGGGGTGCGTATAGAACCTATCAAGAGCAGCGTGGCCGCAGCTCTTGAGAAGCTGGGTGAAAAGGTCCCCGGCGTGGTTGAAAAAATCGCTGACAGGTGGGGTGAACGCAAGAAGGAGTAATCGTTGGCCCCGCTTATAATCGTTCTTGCAGTAGTTGCCCTTATAATTCTGCTGCTGGTGCTTCCGCTGGGGATCCGGCTGTCGGCCCGCTTCCATGGCGGCGCAATATTCAACGTGCGTATTCAATTCCTTTTCGGCCTTCTTTCTTGGGAAGTATCGACTGGACGTGCGCGGAGAGAGAAGCCGGACGGCCCCGATATTGAAAAAACAGGCAATTCAGGGCTGTCCCGTTTGATAGAAGCTGCACAGGTCAAAGGCCTTGGAGCAAGGATCAAACTGCTGATCAAGCAAATATACCATCGGGTGAGGGTGCAGTCCGTTCAATCGGATCTAAGGGTAAGCTTGGGGGAGGATTATTATACCGGCATGCTGGCGGGAATTTTCATACCTGCTGTTTTGTATTTAAATCAGAAGTTCGACGGCACAGTCTTAATTCAGCCTGCTTTTGAGGAAGAACTTTTTCTGAAGGGGGATATCTGCGGCGATCTGCAGATCCGTCCTGTTCATATGCTTGTACCCTGCCTGGGCTTTGCCCTCTCTCCCGAATTTCGACAGGCGAGGAAGATAATGGCTGGAGGTTCATGCATAAAGAGCTGATCAGCTGCGAAGAGGCGCACGAGGTTTCTGGAGTGAAGCTGACACCGATAGTCAGGTCCACTCTTACCTGGGCGGATATCGGTGGAACCGTTTCATTTTACGCTTACAGGCAGCCCGCCTATTTACTGGTGGAACGATATCCGGACGTGCGTGTGCTGAGGGCGAGTGGGGAGGAGGTTACTCTCCAGCAGGTGTATTCCGAATGTCCGGCAATCAGAGAAGCTCTTGTTGAGCGGTTCCCTGGTCTTCAGTCGAAGGGGAATTAGCGATTGCCACGGCAGCCTGCCTCCTGTAGCGGGGCTTTCTCCGGATATGTTTTCGTTGTCCCGAGGTCCAGAGGGATGTGAAAAACTTGCTGTCGAGCTGATGCAGAAAGTCAGCCGAATTAATCAGGTCCCTGGATGCGGCGTTCTCGAAATAGGCTACTTCCACGTGTTTGCCCATGTTTTTCACAGTCTGCACCGTGTAATTGAAGTCCGAGTCTCCGCTGACCAGCACGGCCGTATCATAAGTATTGTTGGCGGCGAAGTACAGCAGGTCGGTGGCCAGCATTACGTCTATGCCACGTTCGACCGGAATACCCTGTGAAAGCTTGGTGGTGCCCAGCCTCAACTCCAGGTAGGGCGTTTTACGTAGCGTCTCTAAGAACTCCTGCTGCTCGCGGGAGCCCTCGGATCCCTTGTTGGACTCCTGCAGCACGTTATAGTAGTAGGTGCGTATCAGCTGCCTGCTGCCGCACAGCTTCCTGGTGAACTCACCGAAATTGAGATCGAAACGTTTGAAGTTGTTTTTCAGCGAGTGGTAAAGGTTGCTGCCATCGATAAAGATGGCCAATCTTTCGCTCATTTTTTACTCCTCTCGATATTACCCCGCCCCTCATACGAATAATGCGGTGAAATATACATGATATAAATTATTGTCTGTAGCAATTATACTTGAAATTACGCGCATGGTGTATATCAGGGCAAAGAACGTGCGGGTTTATCGGTTACGGCCCACAGCCTCCGCCCGTCGGTGACATACTCGATATTGCCATGAACCGCTGTAACGAAGATATTGCCCTCCGGCACTTTAGCCGATAGCCGTTCAAGCGTCTCCCGGCTGGGATGTCCGAAACGGTTGACCGCGCTGGCGGATATGGCGGCGGATGCAGGATCGACGATGGTCAGGAACTCATCCGAGCTCGATCCTTTGCTTCCGTGGTGTGCAACCTTGAGGACGTCGCTTTGCAGGTCTGCTCTCTTGCCGGCCAGGTACTGCTCGGCCTCTATACCGATATCACCGCAGAGAAGGAAACTCACTTCTGCGTAGGTAATTCTTATTACAATGGAATTATTGTTGATGTCGTCTTCAGTGCCTTTGAAAGGTTCTTCCGGGGGATTGAGCACCGTCAGGCGGAGGTTGCTGCCGGCGTCTAACTGCTTGCCGCAGGCAAGTGTGTGTGTAGCGACCCTTCGATCATATGCAGTTTGAACGATTTCATGCGGCAGTACGGCTTTACTGGCGGTGGGAGGAAGAGCGAGAGAACGGACGTTGTAGCGTTTCAGCAGTTCAAGCGCGCCGGCTATGTGGTCGGATTGAAGCTGCGTCAGGATAAGCATATCGATCTGCCTGTCCCAAAACGGCAGTTTTTTACCCAGTTGAACGCAGGCTGACGCCGGGTCGGGGCCGGCATCGATCAGTATATTCCGGCCGTCCGGAGTCCTGACTAATATGCACTCGCCCTGGCCCACGTCGAGGATGCTTACATGAAGCTTCCCGTCCGGCAACAGGGAAACGGCGGTCCAAACAAGTATATTGCTTGCCAGCAGAACAGCCAGCGCAGGGTAGATGATCGGTTTGAAGTTGATCGACTTCAGAGCGCCTGCCGCCTGCCGCGCTTTATCCCTCCACGATTTAATAAAGGTACTAACCTGCTGCCTGTATTTTATACCGGACAGTATGAGGCCCAGCACGATATAGTAGGCAATAGCCTGCCAGGGCTGCAATTCAATTTCGCGGATGTACGCTGCAGGTATCGAGCTGAATATCTGGACCACGAGCAGGAAATATGATAAGAACAGCCAGGCGATCCAGCCCAGCACCGTTCCCAGCGGCGGCCAGGCCAGGCCCGCTGTGGCTGTGAGCAGTGAAGTGATAATAATGCCCGGGAAGGAAGGCATGGAGAAGAAGGTGGCAGGCGCGCTGACCATGGAAAAAGAGTGAAAACTGAGCGCCGTCACGGGCCAGGTCGTTATTACTGCTGCCAGCGTCGTTGCGAAGCTGATGACGATGATTTTTTTCAGCCGGACAATATGCCTGCTTTGACGGCCTGGCAGGTGCGGGCTGGCGAAGTCAATTAAATATGAGGCTATTAAAATTAGGCCCAGCATGGACAGGAAGCTCATCTGGAAACTGATATCCCACAGAACGCGTGGCTCTGCCGCGGTCATCAGTGCGGCTGCCAGCACAAGGGCTGCTAGGCCGTTGCGCTGCCTCCCCAGCAGCTCCGCTAACAGAAACACGCTGCCCATGATTGCTGCTCTGACCATGCTCGCCGGCATGCCCGTAAGTACGGTATAAAGCCAGATGAAGCACAGCGATATCCAGAAGTAAGCCCTGTTTTTTCTGCCGAAGATCCAGATTGTCATGGCCAGCACCATGCCGAGCAGTATGGTCAAATTCATGCCGGATATAGCGATCAGGTGAGTGGTGCCGGTTGCGTAGAAAGACTGCAGAAGGTCGTAAGGCAGGCTTCCTCGCATCCCCAGCAGTATCGCGCGCGCCAGTGAACTCTGCGGTTCAGGCAAACATAACAATAGACCGTCTGAAAGGCTGTCGCGCAGGCTGTAGATCCATGCCAGTGGGGGCAATCCTTTGTCCGTGCCGATTATGGTTGCCGCCGGGTAATTCATGATCGAATAAATGCCCTTGTTTGCCAGGTAATCACGGTAATCGAAATCTTCGAGTTGCGGCGGGCTTTCCAGCCTGCCATTCAATCGAAGCATGTCGCCATACTGGCAAGAGCGATAAAAAGGCAATCTGACCAGCACGCCTCCTGTGATTGACGAAGAATTGTCGGCTATGTTGATACTGTTTGCAGCGAGCTTGAACTCCAGCGAACTGCCTTTCACCTCAGGTTGGTCGTCGATGACTCCTTCCAGCGATACAAGGCCCTGATCGTTGTAGTACTGTACTTGCGTGCCGTCGAGTGTATGTTGAGACGATGTATAGAGCAGGGCGCCAGAGGGAAAGGCCAGCAGGCAGGCGGCCAGCAATGCCAGCGGTCTGCGGCGCCCGGGCATCAGAATGATCAGCGGTATAACGGGCAAGGGTAGTGCCAGCAGCCAGACAGGGGTGGTGAAGATTGAGCCTGCAAATATGCCGGCTATCCAGGCGATGCTGACGTATAGAAGGGGCATATCTGTTTACTCACCTGTTGAGACGAAGCTGCGCAGGTTATCGACTGCGGACTTTCCGAAGCCTTTGATTTTGAGCAGGTCATCCACGCTGCGGAAAGGGCCGTTGGCGATTCGGTATTCGACGATCTGTGCAGCTTTTCCCTCGCCTATGCCGGGCAAGGCCAGCAGCAGCCAGGTATCCGCGCGGTTGATGTCCACCTTCTGTGGTCGATTCGTCTCTCCCTTTGCTGGCACATAGATGGATATGCCGCCGATGTCGGCATTGTCCGAGATTCCCGCAGCCGAAATGAGCGCTGTCAATGTATCGCCAGTCCGGGTTGTGTAGATGCCGGGACGGGCCACGCTACCGCTTATGCATATATCGCCGTTGATATCGGCCTGTTTAAAGTCGCTCAGGATTATCTCGGTTGGCTGGAGGCCGGAGAGGCGGATGCAGAAAAATACTATGCCGGTGATGAGGAAAACTGCCAGCAATACTGCTATAATAAGCCACATCTTCTCGCGGATACCCGTCATTAACTTCCCCTCCTCACGTGTAGTTAAGGCGTTGGCAGCGGTAGAATTGTAACATATATGAATAATGAAAAGACGATTACGGTAAACAAAAAGGCTTACCATGATTACCACATCCTGGAAAGCTACGAGGCCGGCATAGCGCTTAAAGGCTCCGAGATCAAGTCCGTCAGGATGGGACGGGTCAACATCAAGGACGCCTATGCCAGGCCCGAGAAGGGCGAGTTATGGCTGCATAACTCGCATATATCCGCATACCAGGCGGGTGGGTTCAATACGCATGAGCCGGACCGGCGGCGAAAGCTTCTGATGCACCGCAGCCAGATAGCCGAATTGGAGCAGACGGCCAACCAGAAAGGTTTGACTCTGGTGCCTCTGCGGATATATATTAAAAACGGGCTCGCAAAGCTGGAGATAGGCGTAGGCAGGGGCAAAAAGCAGTTCGACAAGCGCGATACTATCGCCAGGCGCGAGACAGAGCGTATAGTGGAGCGGGCTATGAAAACAGGGGCTCGCAAAGCACGTTAACAACCGAATATGTGGGGGCGCGTGGCTTCGACAGGGAAGAGCCTACAGTACGGCAGGCCGAGGCGCCATCTACCTCGTTAATCCGGTGGCGAAACACAACTGCCAACGAAGCAGTTCCAGTAGCAGCCTAACCAGGCCGCTCGTCCAACCTTTCCTCGTCCCGGTGGGATTGGATTGGGCGACGAAATGCCGGGGTGCGGCAGTCCCGATGCTGATGAGGACCGCCTAAGATTTATCAGCTGGCCCGCTTAAACTCCGCCTGCAGAGGCTGAGCGGGTGAGCATAAAGAGCAGACTAAGCCTGTAGAAGTGCTGGCAACTCTTTTCTGGACGGGGAGTTCGACCCTCCCTCGCCTCCACCAGACAATTAATACGGACTCCGAATTGATCAGGAGTCCGTTTTTTCGTACAGAACATATATGTATCAATTACGAATATCCTGTTAAAAAAGTGTATGTTTGTGAGATAATTATGGTTAATGGAAGAGGAGGTGGCAGTTGATGCGGGAGAACATAATGAAACCAGCCATATTCAAAGTGGTAGCTCTCATATCAATGGTCATTACAATTTCATTAACTTCATGTTTATCAAATCCAACTCCATTTCCGAAGCCGGTTGAAAAAGAACCAGCTCCAATAGTGCAGAAAGAGCCAGTCGTAACAAAGTACATATTAAAAGGAGTGACTTTTCACGATTACAATGGGGATGGAATTAAGGAAGAAAATGAGCCGGTTGTGCCTGGGATTTTTCTGAGATTTTCTCCTACTGATAATGTAACTACAGATGAAAAAGGCATATATGAGATAGCATTGTCTGGTGGACAATACAGATTAAACATATTTCCAGGTAAAGTTCTAGGATACAATGATCAACCGTTTACCTATATCAACATCTCCAAAGCAGAGTACATAAGCATTTACGACGATTTAAATTTAGAAATTAATACTGACAGGAATTATGATATTGCTTTAATGCAGGGATTCTTAACAGTGCCATTTGCTGTAGATACAGAATTCTTTTGGCAAGATAATCCTTTTGGAATATTTTCTTATGTTGATATGGATGACAGAATCGGATATATGAAAACTTGGAACAATAGTGGAAACACGGCAGATAATCATAGTGGAACAGATTTCATAGTGAAACAAGACACATCAGTTCTGGCTGCTGCACCGGGTAAAGTGATTGATAATCCGGGGCCATCAAATGTAAATCAGGGGAATCCGGTTTTTATCTTACACGAAAAGGGCCCGTATGTTGGTCCCACTTCGACGGCATATATTCATTTAAATAAAGCGCTAGTAAAACCTGGAGATATAATACAGAGAGGAGACCTTATAGGTTTATCAGGGAAATCTTTTGGTGAAATCGGTTTTGGTCAACAGCATCTTCATTTATCCATTCTTGTAATAACACGATCATCTAATTGGGGATGTTATTATACGGACCCATACAGAAATCTTACGCCACAAAAATATAATACAGTTAATTTATGGACAGTTGACAATAGCCCACAATATCCATGATATAGATGACCCTACCCCAATCACGTTCAATACCGATAGAATCAATTCAATTGTCATAATCTGCCAAGGCTATTTAACAACTACATATTCTGCAAAAGATTGAGATTCCGGGATGGGTAGTTTGTCATCTTTTAATCCACGAATGTGCAACTCGATTGCTTCATGCATATTTTTCTCTACTGCTTCGCGGGTGGGTCCCGTAGCTGCGCATCCGGGCAGGTCTGGCGAATATGCTGAATAGTTGCCATCAGCCTTTTCAATTACGATAAGAAAGCGATGCATTTTATCGCTCCTCCTTCAGTTTCGCCTGTTTCAAAATACTGTTTAAAGTTCCCGGTGATAAATCATCGTTGGGGTGGCCGGCAATTGTTACACGGCCTTGTTTTGATTGATGCTTGTATTGCCTGTGACTTCCTTCTGTTATAACTAAATACCAGCCATCCGCCTCAATCAAATTAATAATATCACGAACCTTCATTTGGACATAATGTTACCACAAAAGAAGTTGCACAGCCGTCGCAATCTGGGCACTTATCCGCTACGGCTGGCATTTGTCTTCGACCCTCCCTCGCCTCCACCAATGAAACATAAAAGCTAAAATCTTAAAGATTTTAGCTTTTTTTATATCTGACAGGTGATTGACAGTTGTTCCATACTCAGAAAAAATACATCAATGAATCAAGTAAAAAAGCAGGCATGTATACATATAATTCGCCACTTTCTGTTAAAACAATTCCTTAAAGCTGACAAGTTGGCCGTACTCGACTAACGTGTTCATAGCATGTGTATCTACTGCGATGCCTGCTTCTTCAACGGCGGCAATTGGATTAAGCCCCCCAATGAGTATGATGCCCACCCGGTTCAGCTCGATGGGCAATTCGCAGATCGGCTCACTAACGTTACCGACATGGAGGACACCGTTCATCCCGGCCCTGGCCAATTTGCTGATGACATCGTGTGCCAGTGGGCGGCAGAGGGCGGGTATCTCGCGGAAGTTGGCCAGGATGGTCCCATTGCCATTCCTTGCAGCCTGGGTAACCGAGGTCATCCTGGCCTTGATGAAAACCTCAGAGGGATCAAGTGAGCATCCATCATAATGAATGAGCTCGATGAAGCGTATCGGGCTATGGTTTTCAATCTGCAGAAGGCCGCCGAACTTGGAGTTCATGGGCACACCGGCCTTGAGTAATGTGCCATTAACCACAATGCTGCAAACCGTACCGATGGCGATTCTCCCTTCCGGCACCAGCAGGTCGCCGATACGATTACCCTCGCCGGAGGTGATAACCAGCTTGCTGACACAGAAGCGCGCATCAAAGACCGGCTTCATCAAGCGCAACGCTTTCGAAAAGTCCTGTTGCCTGAATATTGAGACATTGACCGGAACCAGACCGGACCTCTTTTCAAGGTCAAACGTGGTCCGGAAGGCCAATAACTCTATACGGGAAATGGCAAACCCGACCTTATCCTTAACCAGTCCATATTTAAGCTCCCTGTGCCCCATTTCTGTGATAACCCGGCCGTCACGCCGTCCGGCCAGGCGCGTCAGGCCCTGTTGATCCAGAAGCTTGAGATGGTAGCGTATAGCGCGCTCACCCAGGTCGACTCCAAGGTCCTTCAGCTTTCTGGCTATAACGATGGATCCCAGGGGATCTGAAGATCCGGCAAGCACTCTGAGTATGGAATTAGTTTTGCGCTCTACGTCCTGACTTTCGAATGTCATGATTTCATTGAATTACAGCATTGCTCTGCTATGAATCCAGGATTTTAATTGCTTCTTCTTTATCAAGATCATTTACAAAGCATATGCCGCTGACTTTAGCCGCCTCTTCCGTCAGTGCGGTGATATCATCTCTGCTGATGTGTTCGAGGGAGAACTTGCGTGCTCCTGCCATCAACTGGCGCAAGCCCTGGTTGAGTCTCTCCATATACGTGTAGAAGCCCAGTGCGCCTGTCGGTATTTTTTCAAATCGACTGCCGAATTTCTGCTTGAGTTCTGCCGAAGTGATAAACACCTCCTCCGGGGTTGTACCGAATCGTTCGATATATACCGGCACCTGTCTTTCAGCCATTCTCCTGCCGATGGTCTTACCAACCATGGCAGCCGCCAGCGGCGACCTGGCCATGGTTATATACTTCACATACGGGGCGCCCAGCGCCAGCCCCTTGAATATCTGGTCCTCAAAGACAAATCCGCCGGCTATGGCAAGGTCAGGTACGTACTCTTTCTTCCGGGCGAGCTTATCCGCATACCTGTACAACATTGACCACAACGGTACTCCCGGGATACCCCATTCATTCATCATTCTCCAGGGGCTCATGCCTGTACCGCCGCCTGCGCCGTCAACCGTCAGTACATCGATCTTAGCTTTTGAGGCAAATTTCAGTGCCCTTGCCAGGTCTGCCGGCCTGTAGGCACCGGTCTTCAGCGATATGTGCTTAGCGCCAGCCTTGCGCAGCTCTTCAACCCTTTTAAGGAATGATCCCTCATCTACCATTCCCACCCTTGAATGCCTTTCAAATTCCTTGAACCTGCCATGTTCGAATGACCTGGCAACTGTTTCATCATCGGGATCGGGTAGCAGAATGTATCCCCGCTGCTTCAGCATGCGCGCTTTATTAATATTATCGATCTTGACTTCACCGCCGATGTCCTTGGCCCCCTGGCCCCACTTGAGCTCAACATTTTCAATACCCAGTTTGGATATTGCATATTCTTGTACTCCCAGCATGGTGTCCTCTATGTTGGCCTGGATAATGACGGTTCCGTAGCTGTCCTGTTGCCAGTCACGGTACAGTTTTATTCTGCGCTCAAGCTCGGGAGAGTTGACCACCCGCCCCCTGTCCAGTTCTGCTTCAGGATCCATTCCGCATACGTTTTCTCCTACAGTGAGGGGTATGCCTGTTAAGGCAGCACCTATTGCCAGGCCTTCCCAGTTATTCTGTGCAATAGCCGTCGAGCCCATGGCGCCCACGATAATAGGCATTCTGGTCTTGATCCCTTTATCACGCCCCAGCTTATTATCCAGCTTTACATTGGCAAAGATAGCTTTTTCGGATGTTGCTTCAATGCCGTGCGCTCCTATCACAGTCCCCAGGATAGAGAAATGGGACAGGTCAATGGGATAATCCTTTTCTGCCCCTGTAGTAATGATGCCGAAAGGCTGAGGATATATGGCTTCCGACCCGCGGTAAGCCGATTTGCCGATTTCGCACATCCCTATGCAGCCGTCGACACAGGTAACGCACATCCCGCTTATCGAGCTGATAGAACCTTCAGTCCTGTTTTTAGTAAGTGTAGCCGCAGTTGCGTTTATCCTCGATATAGACATTGCCTATTCTCCTTATTTAGTACAATTTTCACTCTGTATATTCAGCCTTGGCCGGCTTCTCTTACACATGTGCCGCAATCGCCTGCGGCCCCCATGTAACACATCTGGTCGGGGTAGTACTCAGTGCAGGTAGGTTGAAGCTGGAGGCAACTCCCGCAGATTACACCTGGCGCATCCGGGCCCTGGCACCGGAGCTGGCATGCCGGACAGATATACATGCAGGCCCCGCAGAGACGGCAAACATCGGACCGACGGTCGAAAGGTGTCGTTATCCGGAGTTTGCCTCCCCTGTTGACGAAACCTATCGCCCTGCCGTTCATCTGCTCTGCGCACATCCTTACACACAGGCCGCAATAAACGCAGTCCTCATGTTCCACTTTGAACCTTACTTTTTGCACACCCAGGGATGATGCGAGGTCCTGGATTGTTTTCGAACTGGGGCATGTTGATAACAGCAGCTCAACCAGCATCTTCCTGGCGGCTATTACCTTCCTGGAGTGGGTCCTGACTTTGAGCCCTTCGGTGGCCGGATATGTGCAGGAACTTAGCAGCCTGGTGTTATCACCTTCCCCTATCTCTACAATGCAAAGGCGGCATCCTCCCCAGGGTGACAGCCCTTCGTGGTGACACAGGGTGGGTATCTCGATTCCGTAGAACTGTGCGGTTTCCAGAACGCTCCACCAGTCTTCGGCTCGAACGTCGGCGCCATTCAATCTAAGTGTTATCATTGATATATCTCACCTCTGCCTTTAGTGGTTTAGTGACTCTCCAGATCACATCTCAAACATCGTTTACATTCTTCCACCGCCTGGTTTTGGTCATAGCCAATCTCGACCAGGTCGAATGAATTGCGCTTGTCCGGCGGCAACATTGAGAATGACAGGCGGCGTCTCTCTCCTTCTTCGACAACGAATGGTTTGATTTCCTCCGGTGGCGCCAGCTTTTCATCAATGTTACCCATGCCGCCAAGATACCTGTCTATTGAAACAGCAGCTTTTCGTCCTGCGGCAATGGCTTCAATAACCGATGCCGGCCCGCTGATAACATCGCCCCCTGCATAGACGCCTTTTCTTGAAGTTGCCATCGTGTCAGGATCAACAATAATTTTCCCTGTTTTCCCCAGTGATAGACCGTAACCGCCCGGAACTGCAGGGCGGTCACCTATATTTTTAATGACGGTATCGTATTCGCCGGTAAACTCGCTCCCCTTGATAGGAACAGGTTGCCGGCGTCCGCTATCATCCATATTCCCCAACTCCATCCGCACAAACTGAACCTTCAACCTTCCGTTAACCCTGGATATTTTGACGGGCGTAACCAGGAAATCCAGTTTTACTCCCTCTTCAATTGCCTCCTTGACTTCTTCAGGGCTGGCAGGCATAGCCGCATAGGTGCGGCGGTAAGCAATGGCAACCTCTTGAACTCCCAGCCGCAGTGCAGTCCGTGCAGAATCTATGGCCGCATTGCCTCCTCCCACTACCAGGACTCTGTTACCAAGGCTCATTTTTACGCCCAGGTTGACGTCCCTGAGAAAATCGATGCCGTTCAGTACGGAAGCATCATCCTCACCATCTATCTCCATATCTCTACTGAGGTAGGCGCCGATTCCTGTAAAAATCGCATCATAACCCTGGTTGAACAGGTCATCAAGCGACTCAATTCTGCTGTTTACCCTGATATCAACACCAACCGCTTTAATTTCATCAATTTCGCCGTCAAGGACCTGCCTGGGCAACCTGAATGCGGGTATTCCCAGGCGCATCATGCCGCCGGTTACCGGTTCGGCTTCAAAAGCTGTTACTCGATGTCCCAGCCTGGCTAAATAGTAGGCGGTGGTGAGACCTGCCGGCCCTGAGCCAACCACGGCAACTTTTTTCCCCGTAGCTGGCAGGTTTCTGCAGTTCTTTTTCCAAGACCCGTCATCATGATCGGCTGCAAAGCGCTTGAGCATTTTTATCGCCATTGCTTCATCGACTTCGCCCCTCCTGCACTTCCGCTCACAAAAGTGCAGGCAAACATAACCCAGCACTGCCGGGAAGGGTACCTTTTCGCGGATTACGGCCACCGCTTCGCCGGGGTTGCCATCGTTAAGCAGCCTGATATAGCGCGGGACATCTATCCCGGCCGGGCAGGCATTCTGGCAGGGCGATTTGACCAGAGCCTTGCATACTCCCGCCCGGCAGTTGTGCTTTCTGATGTGCTCTTCATACTCTTCTCTGAAGTAACGTATTGTAGCCAGGACCGGATTGCCGGCAGTTTGTCCGAGGCCGCAAAGCGACACGTCTCTGACAGCGGATGCCAGTTCTTCCAGCAACTCGATATCGCCTTCCCTGCCTTTCCCCTGCGTAATATCTGTCAGTATCTCCTGCATTCTCTGTGTGCCCTTACGGCATGAAAGGCATTTGCCGCAGGACTCATCGTTGAGAAAAGCCGTGTAATAGCGGGCAATATCCACCATGCAGGTATTCTCATCCATCACTATCATTCCTCCCGAACCCATGATGGACCCTGCTTTTTTCAGGCTTTCATAATCGATTGGCAGGTCGAGCAGTGAAAGGGGTATACAGCCACCCGAAGGACCTCCCGTCTGGACTGCCTTGAATTGCCTGTTTCCGGGTATGCCTCCCCCGATATCGTAGATAATTGTGCGAAGAGTTGTTCCCAGCGGGACCTCAACCAGTCCCGTGTTATTTATCTTTCCCACCAGGGAAAACACCTTGGTGCCCTTGCTTTTTTCAGAGCCGATGCCTGAAAACCATTTAGCCCCCTTATTAATTATCAGTGGCACATTAGCCCATGTCTCAACGTTATTAATATTTGTAGGCTTGTTCCACAGGCCTTTCTGAGCCGGGAAAGGCGGCCTTTGCCTGGGTGTTCCTCTTTCCCCTTCAATTGAAGCTATCAGGGCTGTCTCTTCCCCACAGACAAATGCTCCCGCGCCCATTGAGAGAGTGATATCGAAGCCGAATCCCGAGCCCAATATGTTATTGCCCAGCAACCCGAATTCTTTCGCACTTGCGATGGACAGTTTGCAGTGCTTCACAGCCAGCGGGTACTCATCACGCACGTAGATTATGCCTTCACTGGCACCCATGGCATAACCGCCGATGATCATTCCCTCGATCACGCTGTGGGGATTTCCCTCCAGGAGGCTGCGGTTCATATATGCACCTGGATCACCCTCATCTGCATTGCAGATCACGTACTTGATATCTCCCTGCGCCTTGCGGCAGAGCTCCCATTTACTTCCTGTTGAAAAACCTGCGCCTCCACGCCCGCGCAAACCGGACATTTTGATCTCATCAATCACTTCTTCCGGCGACATCTTTAAAAGGACCTTGGGGAGCGCCGAATACCCTGCGACGGCCAAATAATCTTCGATCTTCGCCGGATCAATATCCCCATTGGCACCCAAAATAATCCGGCTCTGCTTCTTATAGAAAGGCACATCCGGCTCATAGACAATTTGCTCATCTGTGAGGGGATCCACATAGAGCAAACGCTCAATAATATTACCTTTGAGCACCGTTTCCTTGATTATCTCAGGGATATCCTCCGGTTTTACCTTTTGATAGAAGATCTTCTTTGGATGAATTACTACAATCGGTCCGCGTTCGCAAAAACCATGACAGCCGGTTTCCTTTACCTGCAGTTCGACTTTCAGCCCCTGACTTTCAATTTCTTTGATAAGTGCATCCCTCACTTCCTCGCTTCCTGCGGCACGGCAACCGGTACCAGCGCACAGAGAGATGCATGAAAGCTGTGACAACTTGCCCTCGCTTATTTTCCGCCGCAGGTTTTCCAGGTCACCGGCAGTCTGGATTGGCTTGACTTCAATTTTAGCAGTCATCACTTCTCACTCTGCCTTTTCAGCACGGTCTCTACTTTCGCCGGCGACATCTGTCCGTAGTACTTGTTATCTATAACCATAACGGGCCCGATGGCACAGCAACCGAGGCACATCACGGTCTCCAGTGAAAATTCTCCGTTTTCACTGGTCTCGCCGGGCTGTATGCCCAGCTTGTCCTTGGTTGCATCTAGAACCCTGTTGGAACTTCTGACATGGCAGGCGGTGCCGAGGCACACTTTAACATGATGCCGCCCCCTGGGTGTTAGGCTGAAAGACTTATAGAAAGTGGCCACGCTGTATACGTCAATAAGCGGAAGTCCGATCCCTGAGGCAATTTTCCTCAGTTTTTCTTCGGGCAGGTATCCGTATTCTTCCTGTACCTCCCGTAATAGTGAAAGCAGGTTACCTTTTTCTTTCTTGTCGCATACTTGCATACATATGGCTCCTTTAAAAAGGCGGTAATTGTCCTTCCGGATGGTTAACCATGCTGTCCCACGAGGTGATAATACTTGTGCGATTAAGCATCTTTCCAAAACACCAGTTCCCTTCGGGAGCATCAGCCACTCATGTTGCCTCCCCATACCTTAACAGGTGTCTGGTATATGGATTGTAAAAGGGCTGCATAGCCCTTACGGTTCTTCACATCGTCATCATCAATCACCTGAATATCCAGCACATGTTCAATGTCGTTGAGGCCTAACAAACGGCGGTGAACCTGCACCATTGCGCGGTCTATAGACTCTATCAGGGCTTTCAGGGCATTCGTTTTGCGCCCTGCCCAGATAATCATATGAATAAGAGAGGATGGTGATATATCTTCGTAACATCCGTCCGCTATTGTATTATCATCATAACCGTAGGCATAGACAGCTCTAATATCTTTATCCCATATACCGAGAATTTTTCCTAATTCCTTGGCAATGTTATAGTGGCAATAGCTGCATGCTGTGGGATCACCCTTCTTTAAACATTCTATCAATGCTTGTATATTGCCCACGTGCATTTTATCGGCAGAAATAGTCAGCGCCTTGTTAACTACTACGTCAACCGTATCTAAAAGATCTACTCTGCGCGGTGAAGACGTCGTAAGTTCTGGATTATTTTGCTTACCTTGTTTTTTATTTAACACCTTACTTACCTCGTTTCATCCCATGTTTATTTTTTCTGCGAGAATCCCGCTTTAATAAGAGGTATCATCATCATAATCCTCAACCCATTAAAAATTAATATAAAACGCACCTGATTTAATGAAAAAATGATGAAAAATGGAGAGATATCTCACGGCGATGTACGAAATTGTGGCGCAGAACCGTGGGGAACTGGATTGCGGGTTAAGTAGTTATGTTGTCTTTACCTATCGCAAGCCAGCATATAACCGATACCGGGTGAAGTGATAATATATTCCGGATTGGAAGGATCTTTTTCCAATTTCAGCCTCAGGTAGCGAATATAAGCCCGCAAATAATCGATATCGTCCCTGTAATCTTCTCCCCACACTGCATTTAGCAGATCTTGATGTAATATGACCTCGTTGGGGTTTAGAGCAAGTTGTCGTAGGAGAGAATATTCGGTCCTGGTCAGGGATATCTTCTTTCCATCGACTGCGACACTGTGACGGGCGAAATTTATTACGAGGCCCCTGCATTCGAAGGATGCAGTGATTATCTCATCGGAATGACGTGCCCGCCGTAAAACTGATCGCACTCGTGCCACCAATTCCCTGGCATTAAAAGGCTTTGTCAGATAATCGTCGGCTCCTGCATCAAAGCCGCGTAAAATGTCGTTTTCTCGTGCTTTTGCCGTAAGCATGATTACAGGTATGTCTGAGTACTCGCGGATCCTCCTGCACAGCTCATAGCCGTCGGGCCCCCGGGGAAACATGATATCAAGTAGTATAAGAGCGGGCCGTTCCGTAGCTATCATTTCAGTAGCGACCTCGCTGCTGATTGAAGCGGTTACTTCGTAACCAACTGCCCGCAATACTTCGGAGACTAACCGAATAACCTGCGGTTGATCTTCAATAATCAGGATTTTCTCTTTTATCGGCCTGTCCTTTAATTAATCTGCCATATCCTGGCTCAGACCTTTTAGCGGCAGATTAATGCAAAATTTGCTCCCCTGTCCCAGTTGGCTCTCTGCCCAAATACGTCCTCCATGCGCCTCGATAATCGCACGGCTGATGGGCAAACCCAATCCTGTACCTGTAATCGACTCACCCGCGTTGGCCCTGGCGCGAAAAAACCGGTCAAACAGGTGATTGAGGTCTTCTGGCGCAATGCCAACCCCTTCATCAGAGACACTGATGAACACTTTTTCGTCTGATATTAATCCTTGCAATACTATCAATCCACCATCGGGTGAGTATTTTGCCGCATTGTCCAGCAGTTGTCGGAAGACCTGAAGGATACGCTCGGGATCAGCATCAACCAATGGGAAGTTGTCGACAAAATCAATCAGCAAGGAATGTTTGGGAAAACGGCGGCCCACGTCGTCTGCGGCTATCTCCGCTAACCGGCGTAATCTGACCGGCTGCAGATCGATCTTCAGCATTCCAGCGTCGATGACAGACGATTCCAGATGATCGGTAATCAGGTCTTCAAGGATATCGCATTCCCGGTCGATAATTTCTAAAAATTCCCGTTGCTTTTCGGAACTGTAGGTGACCTCTTTCATCAGCAATGCAGTAGAGAAACCTTTGATTGATGTCAAAGGGGTTCGCATTTCATGGGCTAGTGTGGATACAATTCCAGCCTTGTACTTCTCGTTATTGCCGATAACCTCCATTTCTTTGATGGTTTTATCCATGGCATCCAATTTAATAAAAATGGCCAGCAGATCGGCTACAATTTGGAAAAACAGAATATCCTTTTGCGTAAATGCAGCCTCATCCCCCAGGCTCAACAACAACAGGGCACCATATCGAATGGAATCGGCATTCAATGGTACGCAAACAGCGGCTGCCGGAGAAGCCAGGCCGGCAATTTGAATTCCGAGGACTTTTTTAATGGTATCTGCATCATCAACCATGGCTTTATCAATTATAAAGACCTCGCGTTGCCCTCTCTGAAATACGCTGCCGATAATTCCTGTGTTTGGATTTAATCGAACCTGCTGTGACGTCTTGATATCAGCACCGGAGGAAGCCGCCATGATCAGGCGGTTGTTCGAAGGTTCATATCTCCACACTGTCCCCGCATCTGCAACCTCTAATTTGCTAATAAGATAATCCAGCGCCTGCTGCAGCGTCGCATTTGCGCCACCACTAGCCACCCGGATTTTCAACAGGTGTTTGATAACTGCTAACGGTTTGCTCTCTTTGGATATTTTAGCCTTTTTATCCATATTGACGTCTTGAGATATGCCTGTCTGCATGGCCGTTAAGGTCGGGTGATCATTCATTTTACCTATTATTGGGATAAGTCTCCAATTTGCTGGATGAATGCGGATGTAAGAAGTCATCAATCTGCTGACCAGTTGCCCATAGCTGAAAAAAATTCTGCTATCGGCGAGACCATTGCCCACCTGGAATGCCTTGTGGGTTAGAATAAACTTTAGACGAAAAAAACTGGCGGGACAATAAAATACGTACTCACCTGAGTATAACTAGATCCTGATAGATATTTTACTGGCCGCCCGAATTGACATATCATCAATATATAGTTTGGATTAAACAGTGGGTGAGAGATGCGTTTCCTGCATTTATTTATAGTTATTGTGACCGGTGTATTATTTCTTAATTGCCTGCCCGCAGGGCAGGAACCCGTGGCGCCGCCTGAAAAAAAGATTGTTTATAGTATGAAGGGTGTGGGCATCGATCTCCCGCAGTCCGATTTCGAAGATATGAAAAAGGCGGGCATAGAAATACTGTCAACCGAATGGGGCATGGAGGAAGATGTTGAAACGGTTCGAAAATTCCTGGATCAGGCAAATGCTGCAGGATTAAAAGTCGTGATGGACGGGGGATTCAGCTACACCGCCTGGGGTTTTACCGGTGGCGATTGGGAACAATTGCCCGCCGGCAAGAGGCCGGTCTGGCAGAAGGAACGCGTGCAGAACTGGGTAAAGGCGCTGAAGGACCATCCTGCCGTATATGCCTGGGACATCTGCAACGAGTTCGGCGAGAATCTGCCCAGCGGCGCTCATGCGGAGAACTCGGACTGGCCGCAGAGCAGGATCACCATCGCACAGATCAAGCAGGCCAGGGCCGATGTGCTCGAGGTAGACAATACACGGCCGATTCATGTCAGGATGTATGAATGGGATTCCAACGACATGACAGCGTTGATCCAATCCCTGCTGGATGAGCAAATACCGGACATCATCTCTTTGAACCTCTATTCAAACTATCTTTATCACGGCAAACTACAGTGGCCTGATGTCATAAGTGATGCGGGACAACGCTGCGTGACAGAGATAAAGCAGGGGGCGCCTCAAACCAAAATCTGGCTGTCCATCGCGGCATTTGAGGATGATGACATCTTCCAGCGGCCGACACCGTCAAGCCTGGCCAGGGACATTAAATATGCCTATGAGATCGACCAGCTCGACGGCATCTCGTTCTTTTGCTGGGGGCCGGTCAATCAGTGGGACGAGAGCAATAACTGGTATCTGCCGCAGACAGGCGCCGATCTCTGGAGCGTCATCAAAGAAGAGATCAAAAAGGCCGGACAATAAGAATAACTGCCTTCAGGCCCGGACTAACCGGTCATCTGCCTTCCGCCCAGGACTCCTCCCTGGGATCGGCCCCGCCCCTCAGCTGGCCCACCTGTTGATCTCTGATTATCGCGTCCGCCGCTCCGTATTTGTTATCCCATGCATCGCCGATTTCCACCGTGTATCCCATCGACTCAAGCTGTTTGCCGATCTTGTTGTACAAAGGCAGCTCGAGGCCGATGGTGCCAGGCTTGTATACATGCGGAGCAAAGGAATCGGGGAAGTTGAAGGATTGGAAGCGGGGCTCGTTGATGGCCTCCTGTGGGTTCATGCCGAAAACGACCACGTTAAGAAACACCTGAACGTTGGTCTGTGTTTGCGTGTCCCCGCCCGGTGTGCCAAAGCTCATAAACAGCTCCCCGTCTTTGAGCGCCATGCAGGCGTTGGGCGTTATGCGCGGCCTCTTGCCGGGCTCGAGGGCATCAGGATGGTGCGGATCCAGACGGAACTGGTTCATGCGGTTGCCCAGGGTCAGACCGGTGCCCGGGACCATGGGCGTCTGTGGAAAATCGCTGGGAGTTAACGATACGGCGTTGCCCTGGGAATCCACCACACAGATATAGCTGGTGTCCTTGCCGAATTGAAGGCCGGAGTTGTCGCAAGCTACTGCATCAGCGGGACGGGAAAGACTCGAAGGGGCGGCTTCGCCCTGGTATTTCCAGGGATCGCCGGCCGGCGGCATCTTACCGAATGCCGTATCCGGCGTCAGCAGCATACGACGCTCCTGCGCGTAACGAGGATCGAGCAGTCCTGCGGTGGGGACTTTAACGAAATCAGGATCGCCGAAATAGGCCTCGCGGTCCGCCATGCACAATTCAATTGCTTGCAGCACGGTATGGACGTATTGAGGCGAGTTATGCCCCATGCTTCTAAGGTCGATACCATCCAGTATCTGCAACACCATGGGTGTCACCGCGCTCTGGTTCCATGTCCGGTTGGCGTAAATTGTGTAGGGGCCGAAGCGGCCCTGCAGCGGCTTCTCCCAGTGGCCGCGGTAGTTTGCCAGATCTTCGGAAGTGAAAAGGCCGCCCTTCTCCCTGTGAAAGGCTACGATTTTATCCGCTATCTCTCCTTTGTAGAATGTGTCGCGCACCGCTGTCAGGCCCTGCCGGCGTGTACCGCCTGCGGCCAGGACGTCCTGCTCCGCTTTGGCCATCAATTCGAAGGTGTCCGCCAGGTCCGGCCTCCGGAATATCTCGCCGTGGTGAAGCGGACGCCACCACTGGCCTCCCAGGTATACCTGTGAGTTGTACGGCATGAGTACGGTGAAGCCGAGGCGCTCGACCAGGCTGAGGTTGAGGTTCTTGAGCATGGTATCGTGCACCGGGAAACCGTCGCGCGCCAGCTTGATGGCCGGGGCGCTTAATTCCGTGAAGGATTTCGTGCCGTATTTATCCAGTATGGAGACGATCACGTCGGGCGAGGCGGGCAGGAGCTGCGACCAGATGTCCATCTTGGGCACGGTCTTCCATCCGCGTGAGGTGAACAGCTCGATCGTGGCCCTTGCAGGCGCGGTCCCGGCGCCTGTGTAGCTCTCCACCGTCTTTGTTGCTGCATCGTAAATCAGTATAGGGGCTACGCCCGGGAAGGATGCCGCCTCGCCGTACGTTACATTAAGAGCCAGCAAAGCTGCCACGGCGCCGTCCACGGCGTTGCCGCCGTTGTCCATGGCCTGCAGCGCCGCCTGTGTCGCCCACGGCGTGCCCGTGGCCGCCATGTAGTTGTACGAGATGACGGAGGGCCGGTCCACTTTATGCGGATCATTAAACGTCATCGTCTCCCTCGGCCCTTTGGGCAGCGCCAGATAGATGATTCCCAGTATGAGGATCAATCCGGCTATGACTGCGCCGGCCCAATAGAGGAAGCGAGCGAAGCGTCGTTTTTTCATATAGATCGTCAATGCCTCCGGCCAATATCAGCACTGCCTCCGTCAGTCTATTATAGAACAGCGCCGGGCATGACGCACAGCAGGGACTTGACAAAAGCCGGCCGGCTGTTTTATAATTCGAGAAATGTCGAAACATCGGACACTGAGCAACACCCAGTACGCGGATATTTTTAAAGCACTGTCCAATCCGCACCGCCTGAAGATTTTTATGCACCTGGCGGGCTGCGCACCGGACGATGTGCTCTGCTGCGCCGATGATAAGGCCAAAGAATGTATCGGCGAACTGGGGTGCAACCTGGGCATAGCCCCGTCCACGCTATCACATCATATGAAGGAGCTGTACCGGGCGGGACTGATACGGACCAAGAGGCAGGGGCAGCGCATCGAATGCCATGTCGACCCGGAAATCCTCGATATCCTTGCCCGGTTTTTTAACAAAGACTATAAAAAGTAGGATTTTTTTGCAGCTATAATTCGAATTATGTCGAATTTTAGTAATAATAAATTTATAAAGGAGCAGGACAATGGAAAAAGAGAACACGGCGAAGACAGGCACAGGAATGGAGGAGATGATGAAGGGTTGCTGTGGCGGGATGAAGATGGATCCCGAGATGATGAAGAAGATGAAGGGTCGCTGCGGCGAGAAAGGATTCACGCCCGAGATGATGGAGAAGATGATGGATTGTTGCAGGACCACAGGGTTTACTTCCGAGATGAAGAAGAAGTGGGCCAGCTGCTGCGGGACCGGCGATAAGAAAGAATAGAGACAGGGTATACTTGAACTCAAAATGAAGGCCGGTTATCGATTCATATAGATGCAGGTTGATAGCGTAAAACGTGATAACACGAGGAGGTATAGTAATGAGCAGATCCGACGGCGCCATCACCATTTTCAGCAAGGGCTTCAACTGCACTCAGGCCGTCTTATCCAGTTTCAGTGAGGAATTCGGCCTGGATCGTGTTACGGCGTACAGAGTAGCATCCGCTTTCGGCGGCGGTATGGGACATATGGGCGATACCTGCGGGTCGGTAACCGGCGCCTTCATGGTGATCGGTCTGAAATACGGCCTGACTGTGGCTGATGGCTCTCAGTCTCATTGGGAGGCCTTCAGCGCGGTCCAGGGTTTTGTAGAGGAATTCAAGTCTCGTAACGGGTCGATTGTATGCAGGGATCTGCTCGGTTTCGATATCAGCGACCGGGCCAAGTTCAGGGAAGCCATGAAGCAGGGCATACCTCAGAAGATCTGCCCCAAACTTGTTCGAGATGCGGTGGAAATAACCGAGGGCCTGCTGCAATAACCCCTATATGCAGCTGACCCGTTTCCCTAAATAATCGCCCTCACCTGGAGTTATAGTCCTCGACATACCGTTCGAGGGCTTTGATCATAAGCTTGAGGTTGTCGGGATTGAGGCGTCCCGGGTTATCCATGGTGCTATGGAACGAGCCCTCGCCCAATCCCGGCAATCCGGAATTCCCGACCGTAATTGCGGGTATCCCCGCAGACATAAAGCGCTGCGCATCATCGGTGATTGCCGGGCGCGACTCCATGTCCTTGCCGGCCACCTCTTTCCAGGCGGCGCCCAGCCGGTCTGCAAGGCCGGCGTCGGCTGCATAAAATATCAAGAACTGACCATCCTTTTTCCAGTAGACCATGGTCCCGTTCTGACCTGCCAGCTCCAGGTTCACCAGGCTGATGGGTACGGCGGGCTTGTTTCCCTTGCCGAACCGTTCGAGTATGTAAGCGTGCGAACCCTGTAAACTCACCTCCTCGCCGGAGGTAAGGACTATGGTGATATTGCTGTTTCCGATGTCGACCTTTCCGTCGTGTATATCTTTAGATAGGGCCAGCAACGCCGCCACCGATCCGCCGTCATCCACCGATCCGAAGCTCTGCCGGTCGGGCGGTATGAAGATGTAACCTCCGAAGCCCAGGAAAATCAGTCCCCAGTATACAACCACAGCCACGGCCAGGACGAGGGTCACTGCCGTCACAGCCTTTTTCCGCAGGGCTGCATAACGCTTAACGAAGAAAGTAAATATGGCTACAGCCAGTCCGACGATAACAGCCAGAGGGATAAAAGCGTATATTTTCGAGCGCTGGATATGGTCCCAGAAATCGGTTTTGGAGTCATAATGGGCGGCGAAGACCAGCTCCCTGGCCGGATCGGCAACCGTAAAGTTCACGATGATGTTTTCTCCGCCTTTGGCAACGAGGGCTGTGACCACCGGAACGAATAGCTCGAACTCCAGTATTAGCACCAGGGGGATGGCAAGCGCCGTGATCAGGGCGGCCAGGGGTTTCCTTTTGAATACGAAGATAAACAGGAGAATTGCCAGCAGCAGTACGGTGATGCCGAGCAGCAATTGCATGTAGGGGTGAAGTGTGAACTCCTGAACGACAAACGGCACACCCCAGGAGGACAGCAGCGCTTTTATGTATGCCGCCGTCTCACCCAGCGCCTCGCTGTGGTTGGGGCGTGGTATAGACAGGTGCGCCAGTATATCGGCAAGGTCCATAGCCACCTCCGTATCGCAAGTTTTGCCGGGAAATTATATCACGCCTGCATCTGCTCTTGGATTATGCGGCGTATCTCCCGTTTGAGTATCTTACCCAGGCCTGTCTTGGGCAGCGACGGCATGAAGAATATTCTGGCTGGGACAACGAAGTGGTGCAGGTGCTCGCCCAGGTATTTGATCAGCTCTTCTTCCGTCACCTGCTGGCCGGGCTTCAGAACTATTGCCGCACCCACGTTTTCCCCGTACGTTGCGTCCGGTATGGCGACAACAGCGCACTCCATCACGGCCGGATGCTTGAACAGCCAGCCCTCTGCCACGCCGGGATCTATGTTTTCACCACCCTTGATGATGAGATCTTTCTTCCTGCCCGTGATGTAAATCTCGCCGTCTTCGTCCATCCTGCCCAGGTCGCCCGTGTGCAGCCAGCCGTTCTTAATAGCCTCAGCCGTCTCCTTCGGTTTGTTTAAGTATCCTCTGGTCACAATCGGACCCTTACAGATGATCTCCCCATCGGAGCCGCGAGGCACCTCTTTGTCATCGTCATCCACGATCTTGAGCGCAAGGCCGGGCATGGGGAATCCCACGCTGCCCGGTTTGCGCGGCCAATCCCTGCGCTGCCTGGCGATCGAACCGCCGACCTCAGTGCATCCGTATCCCTGTGTTATCTGCTTGTGAAAAACGGTCTCGGACTGTTTCAGCGTTTCCATGGAGAGGGGCCCGCCCGAGCAGATCAGCAGGTCCATAAACGAAAGGTCGTCCTTCTTGGGGTCGGCCACCATCATCATGAATATGAGCATGGTGGGTACGACCGGTATGACTTTGACCTGATATTCTTTCAGCGCGTCCAGCACCTTCCTCGGGTCGAAGGGTGGCATCAGGATGTTTACGAACCCGGAGAAATAACCTTCCAGGCAGCTGAGGACGCCGTAAATATGGTTCATGGGTATGGTGGTCAGCAGCGGCTCCAGGTGGTTGCCGCCCCATACCGAGGTGCCGGTCTTCATCTGGGACTCGAGGTTATGGTGGGTCAGCATCACGCCCTTGGGGAACCCGGTGGTGCCCGACGTGTACATGAGTATGGCCATGTCATCTTTATCGACATCGGTGATGTCGGCATTGCCTGCTTTCTTGATCAAATCGCTGTAGGGAAGGATATCAGGCGCCCTTTCCTTTCCGATGAGTATTATTTTCTCAATGGTCTTCAGCCCCGCAGCCGCTTCACGCACCTTGGGGAGCAGCACATCCTCCGTGATGACCACTTTACAGGCGGAGTCCTCCAGTATGTAATGGATCTCAGCCGGCGTCAGCATGTAGATGATGGGCAGATAAACCGCGCCCATCCGGTTGACGCCGTTCATTATCTCGGGTATCTCCGGGATATTGCTGATCACGGAACCTATGATATCGCCTTTTTTGATGCCTGCCTCGCGCAGGCCCGCCGCCAGCGCACGGGCATGGTCCAGTATCTCCTTGTTGGTCCACGATTTCTCGCCGTCCGGCCCCAGAAAAATAAATTGCCTGTACTCGCCGTACTTCCTCACGTTGTCGTCCAGCCAGCGTCCGATGTTGTTGCTCATCCTGCCTCCTCTTTTCCCGTTATTGTATTCTATTTATCTGAAAACTAAATGTTCATGTATTGATTTACCTCGAGCGTTGTGCTGACCGTCAGACAAGTCTACATTAAGATTGTAGTCCCCCAGGAAACGCCAGTGATACTGGTCCAAATCGGATAGTTTGGGCAGCCTGTCGGTTTCCACTGTTGAAGTCGAAACGAGCTCACAATTGAAATACGGTCCCGACCCCTCAATATTGCTGACAACGATTTTGGCAGGGATATTTTTACCTGTCGTTTTGCATAACATCTCTTTTTCAACGGACAAATTGAAAAGATTTGTTGCCAGAACAGGCTGATTGTTCTTGGCCAGCAGCAATCCGGATATATGCTGGTGGTTAGTATCAATAGGGAGCAGCCGGTAAAATATCAGTGTATACACCGGATCGTGCAGGCGCCCCCAGTACCAGCTACGAAAGCAAGTATCGATTCTGCAATTGCCCCAGTTCTTATCATGATAGCCAATTCCGGATACGGGCACCTTGCTACCTTCAATATACAGAGTGCCTTCCACCTGAGATCTGGGAGCGGCTATTATCCAGCCCTGTTTTTTGTCGCCTTCGTTATATAGTAAGCCATCACCATTTTGCTTCCACCCCGGTATCTCCCTGTTGTAGGTCAGATCCACGCCATAATTTTTTGCCCGCATGGATATTACGTAGCTGTTACCCTCTTGCCGGGCGAAATTGCCCCCCATTTCAACATCACATCTTTCCGGATTGCTGCTGCATTGTTCCAGAGGAATGGCTGCCATTCCAATATATTTTTTCCCGTCCGGTGCATAGATGAAGACCTGGATAGTCGGAATATGTGGACTGGTGAAGGGGTTGCGCCAGTGAAAGGTGGCTACGCAGGAATAACCGTTATCAAACCTGGCATCGAAATACCACCATTCATAGTATTCGGGATTATCATACGGGTGCAAAGCGTCATCTGAATCCTTGTAGGGTGGAAGAATGGTACTTGCCAATTTATATCTCCTCCAAATTTTCTTGAAATACAAAAAGGGCTGCAGAGATATGCCCTAGTTTAACACTGCAGCCCTTTGTATATCGTTGTCAGCCCTGCGGCCGCTGGTCGATGATGCGGGTGGCCTTGAGTGTTGAGCCGGGATTAAAGATGTCGGTCAGCGGAACGAATTCCACTTTGGGTGTGAGCTCTACAGCCCGTTTCACCTTTTCTTTCAGTTCGGTTTCCAGTTTACCCTGGTCGACGCCTTTATCTGTGCCAACTAAAAGCTTGATCACATCCATAGAATAAGGATCATCCTGCTTTTCCTTGGTTATGACAAACTGGTACTCGATCACGCCCTGTGTGTTTGCCACCGCGTCCCGCATGATCTCAGGATTGATTAGCGTGCCCTTGACCTTCATGAGTTCCTTGGTGCGTGTTCCGTATGTGCTGCCAACGGTTGTAACAATACGCTGATCATTTCTGCCACAATGGGGACATTGCTTACCGGTAATTGCAACAATATCTCCGACCAGATAGCGCAAAAGGCATGTGCCTCTTCGGTCGAGGTGGGTAATGCAGAGTAAGCCGGGTTCACCGTCAGGCTTACGCTTTCCTTTCTCGTCAACTACCTCGAAGTAATACATCTGCGGTACTCCCTGGTGTGCACCGCCCAGTTCCTGGCATTCCTGGAAAGCCGTTTGCGATTCTGTGAAGCCGAAGGCATTGCTGATGAAAACCTCCTTGGCGCCCATCTTCTGCAGGCGTTTACGCATGTCGTCCCGCATGCCCTTGGGCACCGCCTCACCCAGCGCCTGAACTTTCTCGATGCGAGAGAAGTCCCTGCCCTGCTCCTCTGCCGCCATAATTAGACGCCTGATATATGATCCGATACCGCAGAGAACGTTTACTTGCTTCTTCTCAATATCTTCAATAGCCTGCTGCATGGGGCGGTGTATATTGTAGGGGAATCCAGGGAGCTGCGCCCCTGTGAATCCAAAGCTGAGGGTCATACCTGTCGCTGCGGCAAAGTGAAGGGTCTTATAGTACCCGATGTGAGGGATAAAGTGGAAGGGGAAGAGGCTCATCACATGATCGGTAGGTTCTAGATAGCATATCTTTGTGCCGACCCTGAACATCCAGGACTGCATGAACATGTCGTAAGTGGTATTGTAAAAACGGGTCGGCAGGCCGGTTGTAGTACCTGTAGTATAGGTGACCTCGTAGAGTATATATTCCATGATATTGTTGAAATCCAGCTCGAGCTTGAAGGACTCGCCCCGGTCCTTCATATAATCGTCCTTGCTGGTTGTAGGAAGCTTCTCCAGGTCATCAATCGTTTTAATCGACTTCGCGTCCAAGCCCCATTCCTTGAATTTTTCGCGGTAATACGGGCTGAATTTCTCCAGACGTTCCATCTGCTTGACCAGATTGGCGTCCTGCGCCGCACGTATCTCGTCCTTGCTCTTGAAAGACAGGTCAAGTGGTTGATCTTGTTTGTATAGAGGTACGCCGTTGATCCACTCCATGACTTCCGCCGGATTCTTCGGTACTTTGAATTTCCTTGACATCAATAACCTCCATAAAATATTTATTTAGAATTATTTATTCGCCTGTTTTGAGCCCATATCACCGGATTTTATTCTCCCATCGGCAGAGATGGATTTAAGTATATTGTCGGTCTGTACCCGGATATAATCATCCAGAGAGCATTCTTTTCTAAGGATCCATCTCCTCAGCGCCCACATATGGCCTATTAAAACAATGTTATTAGCGGCCACCGGGATGCTGTCGATTTTAAACTCGCCGCTGTCGCAGCCTCTTCTCAGCAATTTTTCAAACTCAGCTACCAAGCCCTTTTCCCTGTCCATAATGATTTTACGTGCTTCAGCATGAAGGTTTTTGGTCTCCTGGTAGAAGAAAAGTGTGAAATCCGAGGCTGCATCCGTGGCTCGAATAAAATGATCGATAGTTCTAATCAATGCCTCAGTCGGCCGCAGTGATTTAAAGCTAACAACCGCCTGTTTGATGAAGTCGGAGTACAGGTGCAGATCATAGTCCATCATTATCTGAAGTACATCCTCTTTGCCCCCTATGTAATAGTAAAGATGTCCCATAGACATACCGCAGGCCTGGGCTATGTCTCTTATGCTGGTCTGTCCGTAACCCTTCTTGACGAGAATAGGTGCCACCGACCTCGCAATGTGTTCCCTGCGCTCAGCGACCAGCTTCCTATTCTGGCTATAAGTCCTAATTCTGCCTCCCACACTTAGAGCGAACGCTCTCTCTATAAGAATATTTAATTATATCATCATGTGTCAATCGTACGGATTGTTACGGCGTTATCATGCTTGATGATACATCGACCTATAATAGACGATTCGATCACGTCGTATAGGGGAATAAAGCGGATTGAATCGACTGCATTATTTGAGGGCAAACACATGGATGCCCCAGTAGCCCAGGTATGAGAAGAGGATATGCTTGGGCAGTCTCCCGGCCGCGCCTACCAGCAGGAATTTCCACAGAGGATACCTCAGCGCACCCGCCGCCAACCCCGCTATATCGAACAGCGGGTTCGGCAACAGAGAAAGTATAAAAATTGTCAGGCTGCCCCATTTTTTCATCCAGCCTACCACTTTTTCGTATGTCGCTGTATCGGCTATAGCCATCCTGCCGCTGTATCCTAATAAATAGCCGGTGATTTCGCCCAGGGTGGCGCCCAGGCCGGAGGCTACGCCGATCCAGAGAGGGTCCCACGGGTTGACCGATAGTGTTCCAATGAGCGATGTCATGGCAAGTCCCGGTATGGGTATCACAAGAGTGGCCGAAGCGGCGGCCGAGATAACGAAGATCCCGATATATTTGAGGCCGGGATATTTAGCCAGCCATAAGGCAAAGGAAGCTATATTCTCCCGCTGCCAGACGATAATTACGACAAGCGCTATAACCAGCACCAGTGAGCCGAGTTGAAGAAACCGGTCCTTATTCCAGGAACCGGATCCCGGCTGAGTTGTATCCTCCGGTAAACGGGTATCGGCTTTTCTATCTTCGTCGCTCATATCTTGGGCAGCAGTTCCGCGTATTTTTCGGTACGGCTCAAGCCGGCTTCGGACTGCACCAGCCAGGTCATCCAGCAGAGTTCGATAGCCCGGTATCCGGTCTGAGGGGCCAACCTTTCCACCATCCTGATAAATTCCAAATCGCCGCTGGGACGTTCCATGCCGGCAGTATCAAGTATCTCATAGATTACTTTTTTAACAATTTTGTCCGGCATGACGGTGTCTACTCCGCCCATCATCCGCATGTACTGGTAGGTATTGATGCCCACACCGCCGACGCTTCCCACGGGATCGGATTCCCAGCCCTCCAGCGGTGCATGCTTCGCCCAGTGGATCAGGGCATCCAGGTCGCCCAGACTGTTGCGAACCTGTACGGCTAGCAAATGGGCTGCAATCTTCCCGGCGACATGCCAGGACCGCGCATTTTTCCATACGGTCTGAAGCTCGTTCACATCGGCTGTTACAAGGTCCTCCAGCGTGCTGATTAGGCCTGTTTCGACGTAATTCCGGCGGAAGAGTTCGACTTTGGGAACGACCGATTGAAAGTAATTAAGCCCGATCGAGTCGAATGCGGCGTCGATGACCATCAGTAGTGCGCTGCCGTGCCAGCGGGCGCTTTTAAGACAGCGGTCGCAGTGTTCATGTACCATCGGCACTCGACGCATGTAGCTTTCGACCGTTGCTTTTAATGATTGACGCTGATTTTTCACACCTGCCCCGTGACCGCCCTGGATAGGATTTCGAATTATAGCATATGGCCGGGTCACCTGTTGCACAATGATTGTAATATGTTTTATTCTTAATACACAAAGGAAATAAATTCTGCGAGGGGTTATTATGTCCGGACATTCCAAGTGGGCGCAGATTAAAAGGCAGAAGGGTGTGGCTGATTCGCGGCGGGGAGCTATGTTTACCAAGCTTACGCGCGAGATCATCATCGCTACCAGGCAGGGCGGCCCCAATCCTGAAGGTAATTTCCGTTTAAGGCTGGCCATTCAAAAAGCGCGCGACAACAACATGCCCAAGGATAATATCGAGAATGCCGTCAAAAAGGGGAGTGGGGCGGCGGAGGGTACTACTTTTACCGAGATGGTAATGGAAGGGTACGGTCCAGCCGGTGTGGCCATCCTGCTCGAAGCTATGACGGACAACCGCAACCGCACGGTCTCAGAGATAAGAAGCACGTTCGTGAAATACAATGGGAACCTGGGGGAGAACGGCAGCGTCTCCTGGATGTTCGAAAACACAGGCGTCATAACCGTGGACACGACAGGTATCGATGCCGATGAACTGGCGCTGTATGCCATAGATGCCGGCGCCAGAGATGTCAAAGAGGATAAGTCGCTGCTCGAGATATATACCGATCCCAAAGAATTTGAGAATGTTAAACTGGCCGTCGAGAAACGACGCAAACCCGTCTCCGCCGAAGTGACCATGCTGCCCAAGACCACGGTTGCCCTGCCGGAGAAGGAGTCCCTGCAGACGGTGAAGCTGTTGGAGAAGCTGGAGGAGCTGGATGACGTCCAGCGTGTGTTCTCCAATCTCGATTACAGCGATGCGCTGATCGAGAAGCTGAAAGCCGAAGTATAGCTTTACCGTTAGCGGCCGGATCCGGCGCATATAAATTTTACGGCGTTTTTTTTGTTTTATTACTGGGATTATTATTCAGGAGGGTAGTTCAGGATTATGAAGGGTAAATTCTCTCATTTGCTTATGGCTCTCATATTGCCTCTGCCGCTTTTGCTGGCGTCGTGTATCGCCTGGCCTTTCGGAGGGGGCGCTCCCTCGGTAACCTCATTTACAGCCAGCCCCGCGACGATTTCAGCGGGCAGCTCCTCTGTTCTCAGCTGGAGTGTGTCCAACGCCACGGCATTGATCATCGACCAAGGTATAGGCTCGGTCTCCGCCGCCGGCAGCTCAACCGTAACGCCTGCGGCCACCACCACTTACACGTTAACCGCAGTCAATGCCTCGGGAACTGTTACTGCAGCGGCCACAGTCACGGTGGAGAGCGGCTCCACCACAACCACAACAACGTCTCCCCCATCGTCCGGCCCTCTGCCGATTGCACATATCTATGTGAATCCAGGCACTATCTCACCGGCGGGGACGGCTGTATTGAATTGGGATACCGCCAACGCTTCCAATGTAACCATAAATCACGGTATCGGGCCTGTAAGTCCGTCAGGCTCGCGCAGCGTATCTCCCAACAGCACCACGGTTTTCGTGATCACCGCTACCAATGCCGTCGGCACAGTGACCGCCTCCACGCAATTGGTGGTTGGGCCATCCGGTACGCCTGCTAATAACTGGTTAGCCAGCACGTATACCCGCGAGTATCACTATCCGTCATGCAGTGTGGCCCAGCATATACCTATGCCGTCCCGTGTATGGTTTAACACCGTCAACCAGGCTCAGGCTGCCGGCTATCACCCTTGCCCGGTCTGCCATCCACCGAGATAAGGTTGGGATGTGAGTATTGCGAGTACTGGGCATTGACCCCGGCACGCTTAATATGGGCTATGGGGTTGTGGAAGAGCAGGACGGAAATCGAATAGCCATGATCGGCTGCGGTGTCATTTCTGCGCCGCAGAAACTGCCGGTTGAGCAGAGGCTATGCCTGCTGTATGAAGGATTGCTGAAAGTAATTGCCGATTTCCGGCCTTCAGAGGCGGCTGTAGAGGAGCCTTTTGTAGCCGGCAACGCGCGCTCCGCCCTGGCCATCGGCCGGGCGCAGGCCGTGGCCATACTGGCGGCGGCGCAGGCGAAATTGCCCGTTTCGCGCTATATGCCCACCCAGGTCAAGCAGCTCGTGACCAGCTACGGCAGGAGCGGCAAAGACCAGGTGCGGCAGGTGGTAAAATTGCAGCTGGGTGTCAGCGATCTGCCAGAGGCCAGCGATGCCGCCGACGCCCTGGCCGTAGCTATCTGCCACCTTAACCAGGGACATCTTAACCGGGTGCTCAAACGGGGATACCAGGAGTGAAGATATGATCGCCGCAGTAGAAGGAACGCTCGTCAGCCGGGGCGCCGGCACCGTGACCGTCAAGGCAGGCCCGCTCAGCCTGCAGATCAATGTGCCGGGGTCCATTATCAGCAAGCTCGGGCATGTCGGCAGCACGGTCACGCTGCATACGCATCTTTACGTGCGTGAGGACGTCATGGCGCTTTACGGTTTCTCCACCGGGCAGGAGATGGCGCTTTTTGAGCACCTGATTACGGTCAGCGGCATCGGTCCCAAAGTAGCGCTGGCGCTGTTGACTGCCCTCAGCGCCGATCAGATCGCGTCCGCTATCATCGGCGGCAACGCCGACCTGCTCAGCCAGGTGCCCGGCATCGGCAAGAAGACGGCCGCCCGGATCATACTCGACTTGAAGGGCAAGCTGGAGAAGGGATGGGAGGGAGAGGTGATATCTGCGGTGACGGATGCCGACAGCGATGCCGTGGCCGCGCTCACCGGGCTGGGGTACTCCATCAGGGAAGCTGCACAGGCACTGAGCGCCGTAGTGCAGACGGAAGGGATGAGCGTGGAGGAGCGCGTGCGACAGGCGCTGCAGCAGCTGGCCAAGAAATAGATAACTTGCATCGGATTGGCTATAATTGTGCGCCGCCGCGGGATTTTGCCGCGGCGCCTCCGGGAGGGTGAAAACCCTCCTTTCAGATAGCCCCTCCAGCTTTTACCGGTGGGAGGGGTGTTTATTTCAGGGTTTGGTTTTTGATCGGCTGAATTTATAATTAGATAACTATGCCCCCATTTAAAATCGTCTCCGACTTCGGCATGACCGGCGACCAGCCGCAGGCTGTGGATGCGCTGGTGAACGGTGTGGAATCCGGACACAGGCACCAGACTCTGCTGGGCGTCACTGGCAGCGGCAAGACCTTCACTATGGCCAATGTTGTGGCCAGGCTGCAGAGGCCGACGCTGGTGATGTGCCACAATAAGACGCTGGCCGCCCAGCTCGCCACCGAATTCAAGGAGTTCTTCCCGGAAAACGCCGTGGAATACTTTGTCAGCTATTACGACTACTATCAGCCTGAAGCTTATATACCCAGGACCGACACCTATATCGAGAAGGACACCGATATAAATGAGGAGATCGACAAGCTGCGCCACGCGGCCACACGGGCCCTTTTGACCAGGCGCGACGTATTGATCGTGGCATCGGTGTCATGTATTTATTCACTGGGAGAGCCGGAGGAGTATCAGAGCTTCGTGGTCAATGTGGCAAAGGGGCAGAAGATCGAACGGAACAATCTGGTGCGCAAATTTGTCGATATGCAGTACGAGAGAAACGACATCGACTTCCAGCGTGGCAGGTTCCGCATCCGCGGTGACACCCTCGAGATCCTCCCTTCTTACGAGGAGATCGCAATACGCATAGAGTTCTGGGGGGACACTATCGAGCGGATCATGGAGATAGACAGCCTCACCGGTGAACTGCTGGCGGAGAAAGAGTCGATAGACATCTTTCCCGCCAAACACTTTGTGATCTCGGCTGAAAAACTGGAGACGGCCGTAGCCGATATCAGGGCCGAGATGGCTGAGAGAGTGGAGGAGTTTAACCGGCAGGGCAAGTTGCTCGAGGCTGCCCGCATCGAGCAACGCACCAATTACGATATCGAGATGCTCACGCAGTTGGGCTATTGCAGCGGAATCGAGAATTACTCCCGCCATCTGCAGCGCCGACCGCCGGGCAGCGCGCCCTGGACCCTGATAAACTATTTCCCCGATGATTTTATCCTGTTCGTCGATGAGTCCCACATGACCTTGCCGCAGGTGCGAGGCATGTATGGCGGTGATATGAGCCGTAAGAAAACCCTGATCGACTACGGTTTCCGGCTTTTCTCGGCGCTGGATAACCGTCCCCTCAACTTCCCCGAGTTCGAGAAGCTGATCAGACAGGCTGTCTACGTTTCGGCCACTCCCGGACCTTATGAGCGTGCCAACAGCCAGCAGGTGGTGGAGCAGCTGGTCAGGCCGACAGGCTTGCTGGAGCCGACCATTGAGATCAAGCCCACCAAAGGGCAGATCGATGATCTTATCCATGAGATAAAGGCGCGCGTGGTCAAAGGTGAGCGCTGTCTGGTGACAACGCTCACCAAGAAAATGGCCGAGGAGCTGGCCGATTATCTGAAGGAGATGGACGTAAAAACACACTACCTGCACTCGGAGGTCGATACGCTTGAGCGAGTCGAGATTCTGCGCGACCTGCGCCTGGGAGTGTACGACGTGGTGGTGGGCATCAACCTGCTGCGCGAGGGGCTCGACTTACCTGAGGTGAGCCTGGTGGCTATACTTGATGCCGACAAGGAAGGATATTTAAGGTCCAGGGATGCTCTGATCCAGACCATGGGCAGGGCGGCCAGACATGTCGACGGACATGTGATCCTGTATGCCGATAAACTGACCGGCTCCATGAGTAGCGCGGTTGAGGAAGTTTACCGCCGGCGCAAGATACAGGAGAATTTTAATAAGGAACACGGCATAACGCCTCAGGGCATCAAGAAGGCGGTCAAGGATATCACCGAGCGGGTTAAAGTGGTGGCCGAGCAGAGAGGGAAATACGATGCCGGACACGTGCCGCCCGATGAGGTCGCCAGATTGATAAAGGATCTTGAAACGCAAATGAAAAAAGCGGCCAAAAATCTGGAATTCGAGAGAGCCGCTTTATTGCGTGACAGGATAGTCGAACTGAGAAAGGACGAGGAACTCTACTCACCGTTCAGGAAAAATAAATAATAATCGCCTATTGCGGCTATAATATTGATAGCAGATACACGTTAATAAGGCAGGAGGTGAATTTATGGAGAGTAAATGGCTGTCAACAACAGCCGGCATCCTGGATATAATAGCCGGCGTCTGGGCAATGTGCGTTGTCATCGCCCTTTTTATTGCGGGAGGGATAACCAGCGTTATACCTGACATCCCGGCCTGGATCTCTACTGTTTTGTTCAGCATATCCATCCCCATTATCATACTGGCGATCCTGGCCGTGGCGGGCGGTATAGCGAACATCGTTAAGAAGTCGTGGGGATTTGCCCTGGCCGGCTCAATAGCTGCATTCTTTTGCAGCTTCACCTTTTTCTTCTGGGGTTTCGTGCTGGGAGTGCTGGCCATCGTGCTCACGACTGTAAGCCGCAGCGAGTTCAAATAGCCGCCATCGATATGTAGGGGCGGGTTTTTAAACCCGCCCGAGGAAGCGTGAAATAATGTAGGGGCGGACCTTCAGGTCCGCCCGAATAGCGGGCGCAGCTAAAGCAACGCCCCTACGGCAAGCCCCTACACTACATTGATGCTCAGCGGGAACCTGGACATGGCCTCGCAGTTCTTCTCTTTTATCAGGATGGGATTTTCGTAGCGGAAGCCGATATTCTCCTCGGGACAGGCGTACTGCACGGCGCAGATCAGCATCTCGTTCTTCTTGTAGATGTGCTCGGGATTGGTCCAGTACTGGAAGGGGCCGTCGTTGAGGCCGATGCGCCATTCGTCGCCCATCATGCCGATTCCGTGCTCGAATCCGGGCACCAGGTAATCCTGGAAACCCCTCTCCTCCGCGAAGGCCAGCATCTCGTCGGCCAGCCTGGTGGGCGTGATGCCGGCCTTGTAGGTGATAAGCACCTGCTTCATGAGGTCTACGAAATTCTTGGCATGCCACATCTGCCGCTTCGTGGCCTTACCCAGGAAGTAGTTATGAGAATGGTCGCCCAGGCCGAGTTTGAACATGGCGTGCAGGTCCACCATCAGGGGATCGCCCGCCTTGAGCTTGCGCCGGCTGGCCGGTGTGCAGGCGCCCGCGGCGAGGCCGGACCTGTAGCCGGAGGCGATCTCGTTGCCGCCCGTGAATGACCATTCCCACTCGCTGCCGGCCTTGCGCATGGCGTAGGCGGCCAGGCCCCCAACCTCGGTCTCGGTCATCTTCTGAAAGCCGCCGTTTTTAATCGCATCGTACACAACCTTATGCCCGACGTCGACTATACGGGAAGCCTCGCGGAAGCGGTTGATGGTGCCCTCGTCCTTGATGAGAGAGAGCCGGTCGATTATATCGTGGGCGTTCTTGAAAGTGGCTTTGGGCAGAGCAGCCTTGAGCATAACGAACTCGAAAAGGGTAAGGTGACCCTCGGGCAGGTAGTTGCCCATGCCGGTCTCCATGCCGATGACGCCCTTGCCACCCTTCAGGTAAGGTTTCATAAGCATGCTCAGCAGGGCCACCTGGTCCTGCCCGCCCATCGGACCGTAGCCGATGACATGGTCCCCATCCAGCCAGGACTCGTCAGCCACGCGTGCGGCGTCGATGACGAAGGTGACGGCCGTGGGCAGCCCATCGGGCGGGATAACGACATAGGTGCGCCAGGGGCAGAAGGCGTCGAGTATCCATGACATGGTGCGCAGGCGCGAGCCCAGGTAAACGTCGATGCCCAGTTTGGCCATCTCCTTCTGGACGGCCTTGACTCTCCTGGGATTATCTATGAAATAAGGATCATCCTTGGCCAGTTTCTTTTGCGGCATTTCTCAGTCCTCCAGCTTTTAATACTCCGTTGGAACGGTGGCGATGACCTCGTTCAGCCGGTCGACGGTGGGAGACAGGGTCAGCGCCTTGACCAGGTTGCCTTTGAGCAGCATCTTGCCGGACATGAGCGCGGCGCGCGCCTTGAGCTCCGCCCGTGAGATTTTTGCGAAGACTTCATAATCGGACGTGATGGAAAACTCGGCCTGGGGCAGTTTGCCTTCCACGATGGAGACTGTTTCAACTACGCCCTTCACCAGCTTGTAATAAACAGCCCTGGTCTTGCCGTCCGGGCACTTGTTATAGATGGTAATCATCGATGACGTGATGTTCTTCATTTTCTCGGGTGTAAGGGTTTTCTTGCATCTCCTGGCGACCTCATCCGCCCACTCCTTGCTCAGGTACTTGAATTTCTTTTCAGGCATCTGGTACCTCCTTTAAATTATTGCTGCTTCAAAAATTCCAGTATCAGGCTGTTGACCAGGTCGGGCACTTCCACCTGCGGATCGTGCCCGACGCCGTCAATCTGTTTGAATACAACATTGGGCAGTGCCTTCTGCATGGCCTGCACCATCTCAGGCGAGATGTCGCTATCCGCCGTGCCCCAGATCAGCAATATCCTGTGGTTCTGCTGTCCGACCTTTTGGTAGTCGGCCGTGTAGTCAGCCCATGCATCGCTGCGGGCTGCGGCCAGCGACGCCTTCTCGAAGCCCTTGAACAGGGTCTGGTCCTTGAACTGCCTGGCATACTCTGCAGCCTTGGGCGATTTCTGCATGAGCTGGGCCGCCCGCTCCGACATGACCTTGACCGCAATAAGCCGTGTGAGGAACTCTCCCAGCAAGGGTATCCTCATCAACTTGAAGTTAGTATCGTTCTTGAGCGAGTTGATCATCGGCGCGATAAGCACCAGATCCTTGACCCGGTCGGGGTAGCTGGCTGTGAAGTCCACCGCCAGGGCTCCGCCCATCGAGACGCCCACAAGGTCCACCGGCTGCTTTATCTTGAGCGCGTCCAGCAGGTCCAGGAGCTGTTTGCGATAAAACGCCTGGCTGTAGTCGCCATCAGGCCTGTCCGAGTAACCCCTTCCGTACATGTCATAGCGAAGCACCCGGTAGCCGGCCCTGGCAAGTGCCTCAACCTGTGCATCCCACAGGTACATAGGTATGGTGGCGCCGTGTATTAACACGACAACCCGGCCGTCCTCGGGCCCTGTCAACTCGTAGTGTGTTACCCCTTCAGGGAGCTTGACGTATGAGCCGCCTGCCTGAGCGCGGGCCGCATCGTCGAGATCCTTTGTCTCGACATTTGTTGTGGCGTAAAGCGAAAGAGGTGTAATTATAATGAGAAGGATGACAACGCAGATGATAATTGCAGTCCACCAGCCGCGGCGGCTTTTAGCAGATGACATGGATTCACCTCCCCTGATTACGCTTGCGCTTAGTTTATATTCGTTTCAACTGTACGTCAAGATAATATAAATCGATTGTAGGGGCGTACCTTCAGGTGCGCCCGCATTAAACCTGTCATTGTGAGAATTATTTCTATTTAACAAATTTCATCAGCCGGTCCAGGCTATCGGTGATCTCGAAATCGCTGCCGAATTCCAGCTCGAGGCTTTTGTCCAGCGTCATGTTCTCGTTGGCATTATAGAGCTTCTTGTAGGCTGCGATGGACTGGAGGCTGTTGCCCATTATCTTTTTAGCCATGGTCTGCAGGGCCTCTTCCAGCTTCTCTCCCGGTACAGCCAGGTTGATCAGCCCGATACGCTCGGCCTCTCTGGCTGAAATAGCCTCTGCCGTGAAAGAGAGCTCCTTAGCCTTGAGATAGCCGACCCTGCGCGGCAGGCGGGCGCTCATGCCCCAGGTGGGCCGCAGTCCCCACTTGGCATGCGTATCGCCGATTTTGGCATCCTCCGAGGCTATTACTATATCACAGGCCAGCATTATCTCCAGCGCGCCCGTGAAGCAGAACCCGTTAACCAGGTTGATAACCACCTTGGGAACCGACCGTATGGTGACTATTAATTCACGGGCGGGAACGTCGAGGAAATCGCCGACCTTGCCGTTGACCAGCTTGGCATCTCCCATGGCTTTAAGGTCCACCCCGGCACAGAAGGCCCTGCCGGCGCCGGTCAGGACGATGACCTTTACGTCAGGGGCTTCGCCCGCTTCGAGCACGGCGTTTTTTATCTCTTTAAGCATGGCGGGAGTGAGAGCGTTCATGACCTGCGGGCGGTTGAAGGTGATCCTGCCTATGCCTGCGCTGACATGGTATGTAATAGACTCATATGCCATGATATTCCTCCTCGATTATGAGTGACCTCTACCACCGTATACGGCGATAGTAATATAACACATTATTCAAGGCTTTGACACAGGGCGAAGCGCAGTAAGATAATAAGCCCCACAGCCGTTTGTTGTCGATCCATGCGGAGGTCCCGGTTTACTGATAAATAAAGGAGGCATCCCATGACCCGTTTCGCTGCGCCAGACCTGAAATACCTTTTTAAACCTCGTTCGGTTGCCATTGTGGGGGCCTCGAAGGACGAATGGAAATCCGGCGGCATGTTTATCAACAGCATGCTAAAGGACAGCTATGCCGGCGTTATTTACCCCATCAACCGTAAAGAGAACGATATCATGGGGCTTAAATGCTTCCCTGATCTTTCCTCCATACCCGGTGAGGTTGACCTGGCTGTGCTGGCCATACCGGCGCGCTTTATTCCGGAGGCTATGGAGGACTGCGCCCGCAAGCGGGTGAAATTTGCTGTAGTGCATTCGGTGGGCTTCAGCGAGATGGGAGATGAGGGAAGGGAGGCGGAGAAGAGCATGGTGGCTATCGCCCGCGAGGGTGGCGTGAGGGTTATCGGGCCCAACTGCATGGGAGTTTTTACTTCGCGGGGACGCGTGAATACGGTTGTGCCCTATGCCAGGATGCCGCTCGATCCCGGCGGTGTGGGCTTCGTCGGCCAGAGCGGGTGGGTAGCCGAAATCATGCTTCGTCTGGGCAGCGCAAGGGGGCTGCGCTTCAGCGGTATCATCAGCATCGGCAACCAGAGCGACCTGACACTGGAAGATTTAATAGCGTATTGGGGGAACGATCCTGACACAAAGGTCATCACCGCATATGTCGAAGGACTGAAAAATCCGCAGCGCTTTTTAAAGCTGGCACAGGAGATCTGCCCGCATAAGCCCGTCATCGTCTGGAAGGGCGGCAGTTCGGAAGCGGGAGCCAGGTCCGCTGCTTCTCACACAGGATCGCTGGCCGGCAGCTACCAGGTTTTCCAGGCAATGTGCGCTCAGACGGGGATTATACCTGCCTATGGTATGGAGCAACTCATCGACCTGGCCGTGGCCTTCAGCTGTCCCGTTATGCCGCCGGGCAGGGATATCGGTTTGCTGATCGAAGCCGGGGGAGGAGCGGTGGCATCGTCGGACGCCTGTACCCGGGAGGGGCTTAACATCAGGCCGTTTCCCGCGGATATTCAGAATAAACTGGCCGAGTACCTCAAGGACAAGGTGCCGCCGTCCAAAAACCGCAAGAATCCTGTGGACCTCGTCTGGGCGCCTATCGGGGGCGCGGCGAAGGTATACGTCGATTGCCTGGAGATGATCATGCCGCATGTGGACAGCTGCCTGGTAATCACCTATGCGTTCCTTCAGGACGCCTGGTTCCGCCAGAAGCTGGTGGAGCTGCGCGACCGTCTAAAGAAGCCCATTGTGCTGATACCCGCCAATCCGCCCGACCAGCTGGACGGCTTGATTATGGCAGCCATGGACGGTATACCCACCTACGTCATGCCCGACAACGCCATCAGGTGCATCGGGGCCATGGTGCGCAGGGCGGAGCGCATGAAACAGCTATAATATAATGCCTTGAGAACGGCAGCAGGAGGGCGAGAGATGAAAGAGATAACCAAAAGCGGGCCTTTGCTTGATGGAAAAGGAGACCTGGTCGATTACGGATGGGCGCGGCAGCCGCTGCTGGATGCCAATTTAGAAAATGTCAATATCTACGCGCTTAAGTTTCTACAGCCGCTGCGCATCAAGCGCTGGCAGTACTTCGGCGTTACAACGCCCACGCATTTTTTCTCGTTCACGCTCAGCCACGTCGGCTACCTGGGCCCTGTCTTCGCCTATGTGCTGGATTTCAATACAGGGTGTTACCAGGAGCAGACATTGAACATTCCCCTTGGCAGCGGGATCGTCCTGCCGCGCAATAGCACTTCAGGCGACTGCCGCTACGAAAAAGGCGGCATGTACGTGCGTTTTCATATACCGGATGATAACCGGCGCAGGCTGGAAGTCAACTGGCCGGGCTTCGGCGGATCAGGGTTGAAGGCTGATGTGGAGCTATTGCTCAGGGAAGGGCATGAATCTGTGGTTAATATATTTCCCTATGAAAACAGGCGTTTCTACTACACGCGCAAGGTCAACTGCATGCCTGCGAAAGGCGCCATCGAGTACGGGTGGGACGAAACCGCAGGGGGTGGTGATAAAAAACTGAAATCATATAGCATCAACCCCGATGCCTGTCTGGGAACGCTGGACTGGGGTGCGGGCGTCTGGCCTTACCGGTCATTCTGGATATGGGCCAGTTTCTCACGCTTCCTGCCGGATGGACGCAGCATCGGGATCAATGCCGGCGGCGGCATCGGCAACGATGCAGAGCTAAGCGATAACGCAATCATACTGGAGGGGAAGGTACACAAGCTGGGCAACGTGGACTACAAGTACGACAATAAAGATTTTAAGAAGCCATGGCTGATGACCTCGTCGGACGGGCGCCTTGAGCTTGAATTCAAACCTTTCTTCGAGCGGGTGGCCAGGACCGATGTTGGTTTATTGGCCAGCGAGGTGCACCAGATGTTCGGCCGCTACAGCGGGACGCTTGTCACCGACGCGGGAGAAAAAATCAAAATAAATGACCTGATCGGCTGGGCGGAGGAACACCATGCCCGCTGGTAAATGATCACACGATTCGCGAAGATTCAACCGGGCTAAACCAGAATCGGTCGTTATTAAAGAGATCCAGGCAGGCGTCTACTGCAGCTTCGTCGTATAGCCTGCCCCTGTTGACGCTGATCTCTTCAAGGGCTTTGTTAATGCCCATGGAAGCTCGGTATGGCCTGTGTGATGACATCGCCTCCACCACATCTGCAACGATCAGTATTTTAGCTTCAGGAAGTATCTCGTCGCGCTTCAGGGCACGGGGGTAACCTGAGCCGTCGATTCTTTCGTGGTGCTGAAATACTATCTCCGCGATAGGTCCGGCGAAATCGATCTCCTTCAAAATCTCGTAACTGCCGCGGACATGCGTCTGAATTATCTCGTACTCCAGGGGGTTCAGCTTGCCGGGCTTGCTGAGTATGTCGGACGGCACATAGATCTTGCCGATGTCGTGGATGGTTGCTGCCGTATTGAGGATAGTGGCCTGTTCGTCCGTCAGCTTCATTTTATTTGCCAGGGCATTTGCCAGCTGTGCCACCCGCATCTGGTGGCCCGCTGTAAACGGGTCTTTCATCTCTACCATCTTGGATATGGCGATCACGGTGTCGCTCAAGGTCTTTGCCAGCGCCGCCAGCGTCTGCTCCAGTTTTTTCTCGGATTCTCTGCGCTCAGTGATGTCCATGATGGTCCCTACGAAACGTATGGGTTTGCCAAATTCGTTTAAAATTACCGACCCTTTAGCATTGCAGTATTTGATAATGCCGTCCTTATCTATCAGACGTCCATCAAAGTCCAACGGCTCAGTTGCCTTAAGAGAATGTTTAAAAGCTTGTTTGTACTCTTCCAAATCATCAGGATGAATGAACTGATAGTGTCCTTTTAGGGCGGCAGTGTACTCCTTTGGTGTGACTCCAAATATATGATATGTTTCATCAGACCACCAGACCGTATTGTTCTCGAATTTCCAATCCCAACTGCCAACCTTCGCAACTCGTTGCGCCTGATTTAGTTTTTCTATTAGATCAGCTTTATATTGTTCGCTTTGCCTGAGCGCCTCCTCTGCCTGCTTGCGATTGGTGATATCCCTGGCCTCGCCCAGGATGGATTCCGGCTTACCGTTCTCATCCCTTATTATGGAGAACTTATTCTCCGACCACAGGGTGCTGCCGTCCTTGCGGTAGATCTCAAGCTCCAACGTGAGGATGGTATTATATTCCGGGTCAGCAGTTGCCAGGGGCATTTCTCTGAGAAACATTTCGGCCGCCAGTTTTAGCGATTGAGGGGTTACGCGTTTTTCAATGGGAAGCGTCGCCAACTCCTCCTGAGTGAATCCGGTGAGCCTTTCCGCGGAAGGGCTCTGGTAGGTAGGCTTCAAATCCATATCCATCAGCCATACGAAGTCGGTGGTGTGTTCCGCCAGCAGGCGGTACTGTGCCTCGCTCTCCTGTTTTGCTTTCTCCGCCATTTTGCGTTCGGTTATGTCCTGCAGGAAATTCAGGGTTGCAGGCTTGCCCTGCCAGGTTATCACCACCGTATTGAGTTCCACCCACTTTAGGTCGCCGTTATTATGGATAATGCGGAATGAATACCGGCCGGGTAACCAATCCCCCTTTAAACGTCTTACCTGCCGGTCGATCACCATCTCCCGGTCATCCACGTGGATGAACTCGATAAATGGCTTTTCCCTGATCTCTTCAGCGGGATAGCCGATTATTCTGGACGTCTGAGGATTTAAGAAAACGGTTTTGCCTTCCTGGGCCACAAAGATAGCTTCGATGGCGTTATCAAAGAGGTTGCGGTATTTTTCCTCGCTCTCCCGCAGCTCATTAAGCAGATTATTTTTCTCGGTCAATGAGCGTGCCAGAGCGATATTACTGTAGCTGAGAGTTGATATCATGTGGGCAAATTTTGAATAGAAGCCCCTTGAGGCGTTGACCGCGTCGCTATTCCAGCGTGGCACTTGCTCGAGCGCAGCGATATAGTCAGCTTCGTCAAATCCGTACTGACGGGCCTGCGAACGGAACAGCTCATAATCCAGTATCTCGTCATCAAAAAGAAACTGCCCCAGGAACAGGTTGCCGACATGTTTGTCACCTACAATAATGGGGGTCACCAGGTCCCACATGTTGTTTTTACATTTGTAGATTTTAAATGTGCCCGGCGCTACTCCTTCAGAGAGCTGAGTATCGCTCTCGACACAATTCTTACAAGTCTCGGGATTAGTCCTGTGAAATCGTGTACATATATCTCGCCAGCCTGTGGCGACCAGGATGTTACCTTTCAGGTCGAGGATCCACGCCGACATATTGGTAAGCTTGTAAAAATCATCCATGATGGCCTGGATCGCACGAATATCGAGGATATCTTCAAGCTCCAGTGTACCGATATCACCCTGCGGAGTGAGTATCGCATCCAGTTTCAGCCTGACACGTTTTTCACTATCCTGCAACGCCTGCTCGGCCAGTTTACGCTCGGTAATGTCCTGGGCAAATCCCACCAGACCGATAGTGAGGCCCTTATCGTCGATGATAGGTACCTTATCTGTCTTCACCCATCTTATGCCGCCGGCGGATTCATATGGCTCTTCGATGTTAAGCTTTGGACGTCCTGTCTTGAGCACTTCCTAGTCGTCGTCAGTCATGGCCTGAGCTACAGGCGCCGAATACACGTCAAAGACTGTTTTCCCCAGTATTTCATCTTCAGACAGATTCAGCGCTTCGGAAAACGTTTTATTTACGCGGATCATTCTCCCTGCCAGGTCTTTATAAAAAATTATTATCGGCGCGGAATCAATGATATGCTTGAATTCACGGCGTTGTTTTTCCAGATCATTCTCGAGTCTCTTGCTCGCGCTGATGTCCCCGTAAGTGATCGCCACGCCGAAGTTCTCCAGAGGAATAGGCTCGGCGGTTACGTTGATCCAGGTTATCGCGTCTCCGTTTTTAACGATCCCCATCTCCACATTTTCGATGCGGCGGTTCTCCCTTAAAGCACGGACGCTGGCATATTCATCCGGAGGCATGGGTGTCCCGTCAGGGCGGATAATCTGCCATTCCGGGCCGTCGTATTTGCGCTGTAAATGTCCAGTACGCGTGAGGCCCAGCAACCGCTCTGATTCCTTATTGGCTTCAATCAGGTTGCCGGCGGCATCTGTGATGCTGATGCCCAGGGGGAATGATTCGAAGAGGATCCGGTATTTTTCCAGCGCGATATGCGTTTGTTCCTCACCCTGCTTCTCGCGTTGCGCCCGCCCAACGCCCTTTTTCACCGCCGGCTTTGTCTTGCTTTTGCCGGCCTCTTTTTTCCCAGCCCTGCCAGCCATACTTCGTAACCTTTACTCGAGGAATGGATATATGAAATTCATCGACCGGATGACTTAATCATATCATGAATAATTGGATTTACATAAATAGCAATAAACCTTATATATCGGGTACTCCGGTTTCAGGGGGCCAAAGCGGTTTTCCCTGGTAGATAGAGGTGAAAAAAATATGGAAATATTATATGGATTTGAACTCAAATTTGTTGTTTCTGAATAGCTCCAGGCAGGCATTCACCACATCAGAATCATACAGCCTGCCCTTGTTCTCTGATATCTCTTCAAGCGCCCTGGATATGCCCGGTGCCGCTCGGTATGGACGGTGTGAAGCCATGGCTTCAACTACGTCCGCGACGGCCAGTATTTTTGCTTCCAGAATTATTTCATGATCCTCTATCCCAGCGGGATAACCCGAGCCGTCCAGCCTTTCATGGTGCTGCAGAATCGCGTCTGCTACGGAACAGGGGAAGTCCATCCCTTTGACTATAGCGTAGCCGCTCCGAGAATGTGTTTTTATCAGATTAAATTCAATATCAGATAGCCTCCCCGGTTTGCTGAGAATATCGGACGGTACATACATTTTCCCTATGTCATGAATTAATGCCGCAGTCCTGATTTGATCGATTCGAGAGTCGTCCAACTTAATTTCCCTGGCTATGGCGGTTGCCAGGTCGGCCACTTTCTGTTGATGTCCCGACGTGTAGGGGTCTCTCAGTTCTACGATCTTACCTATGGTGTTGATAGCATCATTCAAAGTTTTCTTCACGGATTGGTAGCTTTCTACAAGTTTTTCTTCCGTCATCTTACGATCGGTAATGTCCACCAGAAAATTTAAAGTCGCAGGTTTAGCTGCCCAGGTTATCACGACCGTATTAAGTTCCACCCACCTGGTATCGCCGTTTTTATGGATAATGCGGAATTCGTATCGATCCGGTAATACCTCCCCTTTCAATCGTCTTATATGTCGGTCGATCACCAATTTCCGGTCATCCACGTGGATAAAATCGACAAATTGTCTTTGTATAATCTCTTCGGCGGAATAGCCGATCATTCTGGACGTCTGAGGGTTGAGAAAAACCAGATTGCCCTCCTGGGCTACATAAATGGCTTCACTGGCATTATCAAAGAGGTTGCGGTATTTTTCTTCGCTCTCACGATGGGCTTTCTCCGCCAGCCGGCGCTCAGTGATATCTCTGGCCACGCCCAGTATAGATTCCGGTTTGCCGCGCTCATCCCTGATTACGCTGAACTTGCTTTCCGCCCAAAATGCTGTGCCGTCCTTTTTATAATACTCCAGATCAAGAGTCAGGAGGGGATTGTAATTAGGATCGGCCTGCACCCTGGGCATTTCCTCTAAAAACGCGTCACTTACAATTTTGAGCGACTCCGGAGTGAAGTATTGCTCCAGCGACATCTCCGTTATCTCCTGCAACGTGAAGCCGCTTTGTTTTGCAGATGAAGGACTGCAGTAAGTAAGCTTGAGGTCCATATCCAGAAGCCATATGCCATCAACCATATTGTTTGCCAGCAATCGATAGAGAGACTCGTTCTCCTTTAGCGCCTCTTCAGTCCGTTTGCGTTTGACGGCCAGTGCTGCCATATGAAGGAAAGTCTTCAACGCGTTGTCCGGCACAACCGGCGTATTTGCCGGCAGATATGCCACACACGATCCCTGTATTTCTGCACCATAGCATATTGCAAGTGCAACTATCTGATCACAACCAATAGCCTCCATGACGATGTCAGAGATATCTCGGGATATTGTGCCCATGGAAAGTTCGACCAGATCTTTCGGCCTCCTGATTAACTGGCTGTGCATTTGTTCACGCATATCCGGGCTGACAGGCATCTGCATCTTGAAAAGCTCGGGGCCGAAGAAAGTATCGATTTTCTGTTGGTAAGGGGGATCGGCAGATAGAGAGACGGCCTGTAATGTATGCGCTTCCTGATGATAAACTGAGAAAGTTGCAGCAATTGAACCGGTTAAGCGACGGAAGCCCTCTGCAATACGCTTGTACAAGTCTTTTATGTCGGAAGACTTAACAAAAGAAGTGGAAATATCGTTGAGCTGTTCATAGTAATCTGCCAGCTGCCGGTATTTTTGCTCTCGTCCACGGGACTCTTCTTTCTGCCGCTCAAGCTCGGCCAGGCGAATCTTCAACGCTTGTACGAGTTTATCCTGGCTCTGCTTTTTTTGAGAAGTGGTTGTACTGGCTTTGCGGATGACTTTCTTGTTTACTTTGGGCCTTACGTTTGTCGATGATGCTGCAACATTCCCCGCCGCAGCGCCGTTTTTCTCAGCCGGCTTAACAGCGCTTTTCCCAACCCCTGGATAGCCAGCCCTGCCGGCCATATACCTTATTCTCCTACCACGGCTATGGCAGCAATGGGTTAGTCAAGCCTGTGATAGCTTAAGCATACCACTTATAATTAAATTAACATAACTTAGACGCTCTTCCCGGTTCCGGCAGCATGTGCCGCACAGTTCAGTCACGCTTGAACTTGCCTGATGCAGCTATGATATTCAGTACCAGGCCGAAGAGGTTGATGCCCACTGCCAGTGCCCATGACAGGATCGAGCTGTAAAGTTGCGGTTGCGTGAAGATATTGATGATGTGAGTGACCACGCCCCCGTAGCCTATAACGATGATTGCCACACCCATTAATATCCTGTAAAGCGTTATCTTGCGCAGATAGCCCGGAACAAGGAAAAGCGCATAGGTTATCATCGATATCGTGCCCATGACCGGCTGTGTTGGCGCCAGCCCGGGTTGTCCCTGTGATATAAGAAAGAGGCTGACGCCGTTATACAGGATTCCCAGTATGAAGTAAATGACCTGCAGCAGCAGCAGCGTTGTCAGTTTCATGTTTCTTTCTCCATGCTTATTTAGCGATGAGGGTTTCCTGCTGGACTTTGGCCATATCGGCCGGATAGGTGCGTGCAGCCAGCCAGAGCAGCAGGGCTGCGATAAGGCCCGCGATGGTGGTGCTCAGCATAGCCATCATGAGACCCTGGGCGTCTCCTCCCAGCGCGTCTGATATGGCTCCCACCACGGAGGGACCCCAGGCGCCGCCGAACATGTAGGCGGCGAACACAGCCATTCCCATGGAGAGGCCCTTATGGGCCGCCGGCACTACGTCCTGCGATACTGCGTTGAGCGCCGGCGATCCGATTACCGAGAGGAAGCCGTAAATGAAGCCCAGCGCTATGCCGATAGGGCCGAATTTGAGTATCACCATGATTACCAGGACGATGGCGGCCAATATGGAGGCCAGCGCGGGAAGGTAGAGCCGGCCCTTGCCGGTCTTCTTCTGCCAGAGGTCGGCCAGCCAGCCACCCAGCGGGGCCGCGATGATGGCCGTCAGCGCCCATCCGCCCACGATCATGCCGGCCGTGGCCTCGGAGATATTCATCAGACGCATCATCAGAGCCGGCGCCCAGACCAGCACGGATACCGTCATATAACACAGGATGCCGTAGCCGAAGTAATACAGGACAAGGCTGCGGATGCGGAATAGCGCTACGATGGACTTGCCGAAATTAATTTTTGTGCCCGTCGCGCTCGAGTGAGCCGGGGTTTTATAATCCTTCATGAAGAAGGCCAGGATGCCCAGGATGATGCCCGGTACGGCGAAGATATAGAATGCCCAGCGCCAGCCCATTGAGGCGGAGATAGCGCCACCCGCGATCACACCGATGGCGGCGCCCAGGGGTATGCCGATATTGAATATGCCCAGCATGCGGGCGCGCTTTTCAGGAGGATAAGCGGCGCTGACCATGGCCACACCGCCTGCGGTGAAGCCGGACTCGCCAACGCCCACCAGGCTGCGCGGTACTATCAACGACGTGAAGCTTTTAGCGGAGCCGGTCAGGAAGGTGAACAGGCTCCAGAGCAGAGCCATGATACCGATCGTCTTATTACGGCTCCAGCGGTCGACCAGGTAGGCCACAGGGAAGGAGAAGAGCGCCATGCCCAGTATGAACAGGGTCTGCGCCAGTCCGCACTGGGTATCGGTCAGGCCCAGCTCGACCTTCATGGGCTGCAGCACCACCGAGAAAACCTGCCGGTCGATGTAGTTGATGACGTACAGCAGTGTGCAGATGACCAGGATATACATGGCGCTGCCGCCGCCCGTTTTGTATTCCTGGGGTTGCGTGTTAACCGGTTCTTTCATATTCATAATCCCCTTATTTCTTAAAGAGCAACTCATCCAGTTGATCGGGCGCATGGGTCAGCGTGAGGTTGCCGTTCTCGGTGATCAGCACGGTATCGGAGTGGCGGTAGCCGCCCTTCCCCTGGAAATAGATGCCCGGCTCGATGCTGACGATCATACCGGGCGCCAGCTTGCGCTTGTCCCCTAACGCCAGGAAGGGGTCCTCATGTCCTGTGA
>Ga0208828_1000028_pt1 | contig 68002 bp, 56 predicted proteins | sample Kivu_160m_FD_185487 | JGI IMG/M metagenome (GOLD analysis project Ga0208828, IMG submission 185487) | Freshwater microbial communities from Lake Kivu, Western Province, Rwanda to study Microbial Dark Matter (Phase II) - Kivu_160m (SPAdes)... | ecosystem: Environmental > Aquatic > Freshwater >... | reverse complement strand
GGTCTTCGACGAGTCCGCGGAGGAACGTGGTTTTCCCCGCTCCGACCGCCCCCGTAAGGATATAAATCATGGCTCAAAGATACGGAACTGCGGCGGGATTGTCAAAGCGGCGGGGGACACGCACCGAATCAAGAGATTCGGGGCCTGTCCCCCCCCTGGGTATTATTATCTGACGACGATCCGGGATTGGCCGGTCGAAAGCGTGATGCTCGTCCCCGTCGCGCTCGTGGCCATCACGTTGGAAACCGAGATGATGCCCTCCCCCGGTTCTTTCGACTCGAAGAGCAGAGTCGCGAACGAGCCGCCGCCCTTGATGCCCTTGCCCGGCGTCGGGCTCGAGAAGCCGAGCGTGCAGACCCCCGAGCCGTTGTCGATATTTTTGAGGAACGGCGCCTTCTCGCCGGACTGCCGGGTGATCCCGCCCTCGGCCACGTCCTTGAGGTTCATGATCCGGGGGTCGAAGTTGATGACCATGGACATATTCCCGATCTCCTGCTCGGTGCTGATGTTGACCGAGATCCGGAATTCCATCTTGGCCCTCAGCTCGAAATTGACCGGGCTGAGCGAGACCTGGTTGGCCCCGCCCCGCGGCCCCTGCGGCCGCATCGCCTGCATCGCCCGCTCCGCGCCCCGCATGTCGAGCTCGCGGTCGAGGAGGTCCGCCTCGAGCACCCCGGCCCCGCCCGTCGCGGCCACCGGCTCGTCGACGTCGACCCACAGGGGCTTGACGTCCTCGCCGCCTACGGAGACGCTCCGGACGATGTAGGGCGTGATCATGAGGATGACGTCGGTCTGCTCGGTGCTCGTGTCCTCTGCGCCGAAGAGCCGGCCCAGGACGGGTAGGTCCTTGAGCCCCGGGATCCCCTTGAGGGTCTTCCGCTCCTCGTCGCGGAGCAAGCCGGCGATGAGGTTCGTCTCGCCGTCCCGGAGGCGGAGGACATTCTTGACCTCGCGCGTATTGATGATCGGGATGTCGGCGTATCCCTTCCCGCCGATCGACGTGACCTTCAGCTCGAGGGCGAGCGTCACTTCCCGCTCCTGATGGACCGTCGGCTTGATCTTGATCTCGATGCCGACGTCCTGCTGTTCGAAGTTGGTCAAGGGCTGGGAGGCGTAGCCGCCCGCCGCGAACGGCGAAAACGTCGTCCGCGGGATGGGGATCTTCTGGCCGACGAGATGGCGCATGTCCTCGTCCGAGACGCCCCGGAGGCGGGGCTGGGCGATGATCTTGGTGTCCGTGTCGGACTCCAGGAACTCGAGCATCGAGACGGGCAGGGTGAGCCAGAAGTTCTCCGCCTTGGAGAGATTGATGCCGGAGAGATTGAACCAGCCCGTGCTTGAGGACGACGTCGAGTCCGTCACCGTCGAGGTCGTCGTGGATGTCGGCTCGCCGTACCTGGCGCTGATGGTATTCGAGTCGAGGCTGACGCCCAGCTGCCGGAGCTTGGTCCGGGAGACCTCCATGATCTCGAGGTCGATGACGACCTCGCCTTTGGCCTTGTCCCAGAGCCGGATGAGCTTTTCGGCCAGCTCCACTTCCTGGGGCGTGCCGCGGATGGTCAGGGTGTTGAGCGTTTTATCGGCGATGATGGACGGAACCTTGGTCGGGGAGCGGAGCATCGTCGAAAGCGAGCCCAGCATCTCCTGGGCGCCGACGTTGGAGATATAGAACGTCCGGATGCAGTTGACTTCGTATTGGAGGCGCTTCATCTGCTGGTCGGGGATGATCATGATCGTCCGCTCGTCGATGATCCGGTAGAAGTTCTTGGTCGCGACGCAGAGCGAACGGACGGCCTTCTCGACCGTCATGTTCGTCAGGTCCGTGGCGAACGGGACGTCGCGGAACTGTTCGTCGAAGACGAAGCTGATGCCGGCCGTCTTGCCCAGCGCCGTGAAGATGGACTTGAGGCTCGTCTCCACGGGGAACTTGAGGGTCAGCGCCTCCTCCTTCGTCTTGAGCTTGATGGGGAACTCGATCTTCTCGGTCTTCGCTACCGGCTCCTTAGGGGCTTCCCCCGAGGCAGCTAGGGCTTCCCTGGCGATGGCCGAGTCGCGGGGATTGTAGAGCACGGCTTTCGCGTAGGCGGCCTTGGCTTCCTCCTTCTTGCCGAGGGCCATGAACCGGCGCGCATCCCGGAGATGGAAGAGGCTGGCCGCGATCCTGGCCCGTTCGGCGGCCAGGCGGTAGACGGGTTCCTTGGGATTCTCGAGGCTCGCCTGTTCATAATATTTGATGGCTTCGTCCCACTTCTTGTTCATCTCGGCCTGCGTGCCCAGCCGGTATTGCGAGCTGAGGCCCGCGCAGGCCCACATCCCGAGGGCTAAAGCGACGACGAGCGCGATTTTCTTCATTTCCGTTCTCCTTCCAGGGCGACGGATTGCGTCTTCCCGTCCGCTCCCTGGACGTCAATCCCTTCGGTCGTGATCTTGACGACCTTCCAGACCGTATCGAGCGGCTCCCCTTCGTCGATGGCCATGGCCCGGTTCTCGAAGAGGACCAGGGCCGTGATCCGCGTCTTGCCTCGGATGTATCCGACGTAACGCGCGTTCAGGACGGGCTCCGGAGGCGGGCCTGGTTCGGCATCGGCTTGCGCTCCGACTCCCGAACGCTGGGGCTGCTTGAGGGTTCCGCTCATCAGCGACCCGGCCGGCGCGATTCCCATGGGCATGGACTGGCGTTCGGGGATGAACAGGTCGCGCTTCATCGTCGTGTTCGGCCGCTCTTGGATTTTGAGCAGGTCCATCCGGATCAGGGAGACCGCCGGGGCCGCCTTTTTATCGCTGGGCGCCGGCTTGTCCTGGGCGGGAGCGGCCGCCACGGCGGCCGTCATGGCCAACACCCCGAAGAGGATTTTAATTCTCATAATACCCCGCCAGGCTGAGCTTGACCTCGAGAAGGCCGGGCTGCTTGCCGATGCCCTGAAAATCGATCTTCTCCACATGGAGGAGCCGCGGATTCCTTTCGATCGTGTCGAGCAGCCGCTTGAACATCGCGTAATTTCCGGAGTAGTGGAATTCGACGACCACCTTCTGGATGCGGCCCTTGCCGACTTCGGTATAACCGTAGGTGATGTCGGTGACGGGGATGCCGGCGGCGTCGAAGAGTTGCTGGAGGGTCAGGCGCAGGTCCCGGGTGATCTTCTTGCCGTCGAAAAAGACCCCGGCCCGGAGCGAGACGATGTCTTTTTCGGCGTCGACCCAGCTCTGCCATTCCTTCTTGGCCTCGTTCCGCGTCCGGCTGAGAACTTGATAATTCTGCTCCGCCGCCTGGAGGTCCGAAGCCGTCCGGCTCGCCGCGCGGCCCTCCCGGATCGAGAGGAAGAGGAGGATGAGGATTCCCGCTCCGAAAACGGCGCCGGCGATGGCCGCCGTCCGGCGTTCCTTGGCGTTGAGGAGATTAATGAGCTCTTTCATAGGTTAAAAGGATCTCCGAAGACAGCTGCCCGCCCTCCGACGATTCGTTCTTCACCGAGATATTCTTGAAGCCCTGGCCGTTGAGGTTCTGGATGAGGGCCAGGAGGTCGCTGAGGCTCTGGGAAACGACCTTGAAACGCAGGTCGATCCGGCCTTCGATGGCCTGGACCGGAGCGATCGACGAGATGACACTCCCGTTCGGCAGGGCCTCTTCGAGCCGGGAGAAGAATTCGATCCAGGAAAACGTCTTGGCCAGGATGAGGTCGTTGATGGAGCCGATGACGTCCCCGTATTTCTTGGAGAGGTCGCGGGTCTGGCGGGCCCACTCGTCCTTCTCTTTCTGGGCCGTTTGGGTCATCTGCGTCATCCGGTCCAAGGACTCTCGCAGCGACGCCTGCCGCGCCCGGCTTCTCGCCGACGACAGCAGGGTCAGGACCGCCACGAGGAGGAAGATCCCGGCCGCGGCGCCGAGGAGGGTGAATAAGAACCTCCGGTTGCGCAGCGGATGGCTGGCCAGGTTCACGTTCACCTTCTTGCCGTTCATCGCTGCACCTGCCCGACCAGGGGAGAGAGAACCTGCCGCTCGCGAAAGGCGAGCGGCCAAGGGCTCGAAAACTCGGCGACCGTCATGGACGCGAGGCTCGCCTTGAGCGCGGCCATCGCCGCGTCCTCGGCGCCCTCGACGGCCGAACGGATCCAGACCGAATCGACCTTCTTTTTCTCCCGGTCTTCGACGAAGCGGACGGTATTGTCGATCTCGTTGGCGACCTGTTCCAGCTTCTCGCCGGCGCTCATCGGATGGAGGGCATCTTGTAGAAAAGGCTTGAAGCGGAACAGGGAGACCTCGCCGTCGAGGACGATGAGCAGTCCGAGGGCATCCTCTTCGATGTTGGCGATCATGGCGTGTCCGGGCGGCTCGAGGCGGATGAGGTTCAAGAGGTTGAGGACGGGGATGCCGATCGTCCGGATCTTCAGCCCGAGCCGGCCGAAGAGGTTCTCGTACTCCCGGACGACGTCCGCCCGGGCCAGGGCGAGGAGGACCTTGGCATGGCCGTTCGACTTGATGATGTCGTAGGAGAGGCGCATGTCGCCGGGCTTGAACGGGACGAGCTTGTTCAGCCTCCAGCGGAGCATTTCCAAGCGCTCCGCCGGCGATGACGGGAGCGCTTCGAAAGTCAGGATGAACACGCGGAGGCATGTCTCGGGCAGGAGGAGGGAAACCGATCCGCCGGCCGGGCCGAGCGCGAAAGCGGCTTCACGGAGCGCCTTTTCGAATCCGGCCGGGTCGGTGATGTTGGGCCTGTCGAAAGCCGGCTCGAGGATGCCGGCGGGAAGGGGCCGGACGACGTGGGCGGAGATCTTTTTCTCTTTTTTCGAGTAATGCACGCCGCTGAGATAGGTCCGCGCCACCTGGAAGGCGTTCGGCGGGTAGACCGGCTCCTGGAAGAAATTCGCCAGCCGACGGATGAGGGCCGCCATCGTCACTCCACAAACGTCACTTTATTCAGCTCTTTCAAGCTGGTGATGCCGCGCAGGACTTTCTGGATGCCGATCTCGCGAAGGAAGACCATGCCTTCCGCCTTGGCCCGCTTGCGGACCTCGGAGAGGGGCTTGCGGGTCAGGATCATCTCCCGGATGTCGTCGGAGAGCTCGAGGAGCTCGGCGATCGCGGTCCGGCCCTGGTAGCCCGTCATGTTGCATTCCGGGCAGCCCTTGGACTCGTAGAAGACCTGTTGGCGATGAACGGCGGGGTCGAGCCCGGACTCCCGGAGCTGGGCATCGTCGTAGGTCACGGCCGTCTTGCATTTCGGGCACAGGACGCGGACCAGCCGCTGGGCCAGGATGCAGTTGAGGGCCGAGATGAAGCTGTAGGGGTCCACCTGCATGTGGAGGAACCGGCCGATGACGTCGAAGACGTTGTTGGCGTGGACGGTGGTGAAGACGAGGTGGCCGGTCAGGGCGGACTGGATGGCGATCTGGGCCGTCTCGGGATCGCGGATCTCGCCGACCATGATCTTATCCGGGTCGTGGCGGAGGATGGACCGCAGGCCGCGGGCGAAGGTCAGGCCCTTCTTCTCGTTGACCGGGATCTGGGTAATGCCGTCGACCTGATATTCGACCGGGTCCTCGATGGTGATGATCTTGTCCTCGGGCGAGCGGATCTCCGTCAGCGCCGCATACAGCGTGGTCGTCTTGCCGCTCCCCGTCGGTCCCGTGACGAGGACCATGCCGTAGGGCTGAGTTATGTAGCGGCGGAACTTCTTGAGGACCTCGTCCGAGATCCCGAGGAGGTCGAGCTTGAGCTCCTGGATGGCCTCGGTGATCATCTCCTTGTCCAGGATGCGGATGACCGCGTCCTCGCCGTAGATGGAAGGCATGATCGAGACGCGGAAGTCGATCGTCTTGTCCTTGATCCGCAGCCGGAACCGGCCGTCCTGGGGCACGCGGCGCTCGGCGATGTCGAGGTCGGACATGACCTTGACCCGGGAGATGATCGGCGCGTTGAATTTCTTGTCGATCGGCTCCATGGCTTCGCTGAGGACGCCGTCGATGCGGTACTTGATCAGGACGTTGTCGTCCTTGGACTCGACGTGGACGTCGCTCGCCCGCTTCTGGACGGCAGTGAAGATGATGGTGTTGACGAGCTTGATGATCGAGCCGTCCTGGTCGGCCAGCTTCTCGATCGAGATGACCTCTTCCTCCTCGCCGCCCTCCCGCTCCACGACCTGCATGATGAAGCCCTCGGTCGCGTCCTTGAGGACTTGGAGGGCGGTCTCGCTCTTGCGCAGGGCTTCGTGAATCAGGCGCTTGGGCGCGGCGTGGACCTGGACCTTCTTGCCGACGAGCGCCTCGATGGCGTCGATGGTGGCGATGTCCGAAGGGTCGGCGATGGCGACCTTCAGGAGGTTCTCTTCGGCGGCCAGGGGGATGAAATTCGAGCGGTAGAGAAAGTCGGGCGGGAAGGACTGGACCAGGGCCCGGTCGATCGAGGCCGTGGCCAGGTCGATGTACGGCACGCGGTACCGCTCGGCGATCTTGCGGACCTCTTTCTCTTCCGAGAGTTGGAGCTTCTGGGGTTCCTTTTTTTCCATGTCAGCGAACGACCTTGATGATGTTGAAGATCGGAACGTAGACCGAGAGCAGCATGAAGGCCAGGAGCACCCCCATGAAGATGATGATGATCGGCTCGATCAGCGAGACAAACGTGTCGATCCGGCTCTGGATGCTCTCGTCATAGACATCGGCCACTTCTCTCAGCATTCCGCCCAGGTTGGCCGAGGTCTCTCCGATCCGGATCATGTCGAGCGCGAGGGCCGGGAAGACGCTCGTCTTTTGCAGCGCTTCCGACAAGCTTTCACCGTTCTTGATGTTGGCCGGGAGCGATTCCGTCCTGGCCCTGAGGAACACGTTGGGCATGGCCGCCGTGGCGAGCCCGACGCCGTTGAGGAGGGGAATGCCGGCCTGGAGGAGGAGCGACAGGGTGCGGCAGAAAAGCGAGACGGCCGACTCGGTCCAGATGACGCGACCGAGCGGGATCTTGAGCTTTTTCTCTTCGAGCCAGACGTGGGTCTTCTCGTTCCGCCTGAGCTGGATATAGACGAGGACGGCCAAGGCGATGAGGATGAGCCAGAGCGTCCAGTGGCCGCGGACGAACTGGGAAAAGTTCATCAGCATGGTCGTGAACAGCGGCAGCTGCTCCTCGAAGTCTCGGTAGAATTCGGCGAAATTGGGCAGGACGAAATTGATCAGGACGGCCAGCAGCGCCACGGAAAAGACCAGCAGCATGGTCGGATAGGTGAGAGCCGACTTGATCCGGGCCTTCGTCCGGGCGACGACTTTGGCGTACTGGATGTATTGATTGACCGTCTCGGGCAGGTTGCCGCTCTGCTCGCCGGCCATCAGGGCCGCCGTATACACCTTGGAGAAGCGCTTCTCGAAAGGGTCGAACGCCTCCGAAAGCGATTTGCCGTGGCGGATGTCGTTCTCGACCTTGTGTAGGATCTCCTTTAGGGAGGGATTCTTGACCCGGTTGGCGATGACCTCCATGCTCCGCAGAACAGGGTACCCGGCACGGACGAGGGCCATCAGCTCCTGGTTGAACATGATGAAATCGCGGTCCTTGATCTTCTTGTCGGTGGCCAGCGCGGACAGCTTCTGTTTGCGCCAGTCCCGTTTGACGGAAAGGACGCAGAAGCCCTCGGCCTCGAAATGCCGGCGGCATTCCTCCCCCGTCGTAGCCAGGTAGGACTCCGACAGGATGCGGCCGTCCTCGGCGGCTAAACGGCACTGAAAATAGGGCATCGCTTCGTTTCCACCTCGACCTTGGACTCATGCCCGGCGGGATCCGGACGAAAAACCGCGCTGAACATGGCCATCTCTATTAGAGTAGTATCGAAATTTTGTCAAATAGGTTAAGGACGGACGGAGGGGAGCCGGCTGACAGTCGAACAGTTTCGAGGACATGATTCCCTGTCCCCGTTGGAAAATGCGGAATTCTCGATTGGAAACGAGCCGGGAAACGGGGACAGGGTTTCGTGTCCCCCTTGTCTTGGAAACTGTTCGACGGTCAGGGGGGCGAGAGATTGACAAACGGCCGGTTGAGATATATGTTTGAGCCTAGATGAACGAGACGGGAACGAATCGACGGAAGGGCCTCTTTGCGGCCGTGTTCGCCGCCGTCTTCTTCATGGGAACGCCGCTCCTCGCCCCCCGGCCCCAGACCGAACCGCCCCAAAAAGCCGTATCCGACTACATGAACGCGATCATCCAGAGAAACACGAAACCCCTGGGTTTGAAAGACAATCCGGTCCTGACCCGGCTCAACAAACAGCCCCGCATCAGCTGGGCGGTCCGGGCCGTCGCCAGGCATATTCTCGACTGAGGCGAAGGACATATATTTTTTGCCGAGAGGATTCAATTTTTTGGATTTCGGCTTTGAACGCTCTATAATAGGCTTCTCATGAGAAGAAAAGCGGACTGGATGCTCGTCCCCTTGGCGATCCTCATCGCCCTCGCGGGTTTCAACGTCTACCGCAAGATCGTCTGGAAGGAGCCGACCGACGGCGTCGTCTGGGAAAGCAGGGCGGGCGAACTGACGGCGGTCAAGGTTGATCCCAACGGCCCGGCCTACATCTATGCCGGCATTAAAAAGGGCGACGTCCTCTTCTCCATCAACAACAACAAGATCGCCAACGAGATCGAGCTGGTCAAAAACCTCTGGGACGCGGCGAATTCCGGGCAGATGGTCACCTACCAGATCAACCGCCAGGGCGAAATCTTCTTCCCCTCCCTGACCCTCGTCCAGAAGGGCGCCGGGCTTTATTACTTCTATCTGGCCCTGATCGGCCTCACGACGCTCATCATCGCCCTGATCGTCTTCTTCCGTTCGGCCAAGCCCTATTCCGTCCCCAACATCTACTTCTATCTCCTCTCGGTAATTCTCTTCTCTTTTTATATCTTTTCGCCCACGGGCGAGCTCGACCTTCTCGACAGCGTCTTCTACTGGCTGGACAAGGCCGCCTTCCTCGCCTTCCCGCCTCTCCTCCTCCACTATTTCCTGATCTTCCCCCAGCGCAAGAAGTTCCTCAAGGACAGGCCGAAGGCCATTTATCTCTTCTACGCGCCGGCCGTCCTCCTGCTGGCGGCTAAAGTCCTCCTCCACCTGCCGTATTTCAACAACCTGGACTCCGACCTCATTATCCGGAACTACGGGACGCTGGAGAAGGCCGACCTCTTCCATTTCGCCCTGCTCACCTTCATCACCCTGGCCACGATCTCGGACAGCTATTTCCGCCATCCCAGCTTCCTGATGCGCAAGCAGCTCAAGTGGATCGTCTACGGCCTCGGCGCCGGCATCATCCCCTTCACGGCGATCTATGTCATCCCCTTCCTGACCGGGAGCGCCCCGACCCAGGTCGCGGAGCTGACCGTCCTTCTCCAGGCGTTCATTCCGATCTCATTCGCCTATTCGATCTCCCGCTACAAGCTCATGGACATCGAGGTCATCCTGAAAAAGGCCGCCACCCTCATCGTGTCCTACTTCGTCCTCGCCCTCCTCTACCTCGGCGTCGGAACCCAGATCAAGTTCTTTTCGGAGAACAAGCTGAAGCCCCTCCTTCTCTGGATCCTGGCCATCGTCCTCGGCGCGACGCTCTTCACGCCGATCCGGAGGCTGTTCCAGTCGCTGTTCGACCGCGTCTTCTACAAGCGCAGCTATCAATACAGGAAAACCCTGCTCACGATCAGCAAAGAGCTCAGCCGGGAGCGCAACCTCGAGAACCTGTCCAAATCGATGCTGGAGCTCACCGCCAACGCCCTCTCGCTGAAGGACATCGCCCTGCTCCTCCCGATCGAGAACGAGCCGCGTGCCTTCCAGATCTTCAGCTCGCGGGGCGAATTCGCCGCCCGCTCCGGCCGGCTGGAGCTCTCCCCCGAGCTCTACGAGGACCTGAAGACGACGAACTCGCTCTCCCTCTATTCCCTGGGCGAAAAGCGGGAGCTCCAGGAGAAGTTCGAAGACCTCCGGGCGCTCGGCTTCGAGCACATCCTCGCCCTCAAGGTCGAGGACAAGCTGGTCGGCTCGCTGGCGATGGGCAAGAAGACGGACGCCACGTTCCTCACCAGCGAGGATTGGGAGCTTCTGACGACGATCTCTTCGCCCCTCGCCCTGGCCCTGGAGAACGCCACCCTTTACAGCCAGGCCAGCCTGCGGGCCCAGGAACTCGAGCGGATGAAAGACTACAGCGAGAACATCATCGAGAGCCTGACGGTCGGCGTGGCCGTCCTCGACCAGAAGGGCCACGTCATCGGCTGGAACCGGGTCCTCGAAGAGACGTTCTCCAGAAAAAAGCAGGACATCCTGGGCATGTCCCTGCGGGAGATCCTCGGCCCCGAAAATTTCGGGGCCGTCTACCCGCCCGACACCCAGCGCGATTTTCATCTCCTGAGCGAAATCCCCCTCGACCTGCCTGCGGGCGGCAAGAGGATCTTCGACATCGCCAAGACGCCGCTCCTCGACAACCGCCTCAATCCCTACGGCACGGTCATCGTCTTCGAGGACATCACCGACCGGATCAACCTCCAGCAGCAGCTCGTCACCTCCGAGAAGCTGGCCTCGATCGGCCTGCTCTCGGCCGGCGTAGCCCACGAGATCAACACCCCGCTGACGGGCATCTCGAGCTATGTCCAGATGCTCCAGAAGAAGATCACGGACGTCCACTTCGCCCAGATCCTGGAAAAGATCGAGACGCAGACCGACCGCGTCTCCCGGATCATCAAGAACCTCCTGAGCTTCGCCCGCAACCCGTCCGACCTCGCCTTCCACCGCGTCAACCTCAAGGAGATCCTCCAGGAGATCATCTCCCTCATCGACTACAAGCTGAAGACCATGAACATCCGCCTCGAGCTCGACCTGGCGCCCCTCAAGCCCATCTGGGCCCAGGGCGAGCGGCTCCAGCAGGTGTTCATCAACATCATCCTCAACGCCATCGACGCCATGCCCGAGGGCGGCCTGCTCAGGATCGATCTGGCCGAGAGCGGCGCCGAGGCCGTGATCCGGATCTCGGACACAGGCCACGGCATCAAAGACCAGCACCTCCCCCACATCTTCGATCCCTTCTTCACGACCAAGGGCGTGGGCAAGGGGACGGGCCTGGGCTTGTCGATCAGCTACGCCATCGTCCAGGAGCACGAGGGCCGCATCAGCGTCGAGAGCGAAGTGGGCAAGGGCACCACGTTCGTCATCGCCATCCCCCGGGACCTCGACAACAGAAGGCTCGGGCTGGCCAAGGGCGAAAACCTGAAATCCTGAGAAAGCGGGAACCATGAGCAGCCACGGCTTGATCCACGTCATCGACGACGAACCCGTCATCCACGACATCCTCACTCAGCTCCTCACGGGCGAGGGCTACGACGTCGAGATCTCGGCCTCCGGCGAAGAGGCGCTCGAAAAGTTCGCGGCCCAGACCTACGACCTGGTCCTCCTCGACCTGCTGATGCCCGGCCTGGACGGCCTGGCGACGCTCCGCGCGCTCAAGAAGATCCAGCCTTCGGCCGTCGTCGTCATCATCACCGCCTACGCTTCGGTCGAATCGGCCATCGAGGCCATGAAGATCGGCGCCTACGACTATGTCCAGAAGCCCTTCAAGCACGAGGAGCTCCTCCTCATCGTCGCCCGGGCCCTCGAGCACAAGGCCCTCCAGGAAGAGAACGTCCGGCTCCGCGACGAGCTCAAGCGGAAGTTCAGCTTCGGGAACATCATCGGCAAGAGCAAGGTCATGATGGACGTTTTCGACCTGATCAAGGCCGCCGCGCCGACGCGGAGCACGATCCTTGTCGAAGGCGAGAGCGGAACCGGCAAGGAGCTCGTCGCCCGGGCCATCCACCAGAATTCGAACCGGGCCGCCTTCGCCTTCATCGTCGTCAACAGCGGTTCGCTCCCGCCCGACCTGCTCGAAAGCCACCTCTTCGGCCACGTCAAAGGGGCCTTCACCGGCGCGGTGAGCGAGAAGCAGGGCTTGTTCGAGGCCGCCGACAAGGGGACGATTTTCTTCGACGAAATCTCCTCGGTCGGGATGGAGACGCAGGCCAAGCTCCTGCGGGTGATGCAGGACCGGGAATTCATGCGCCTCGGCGGGACCAAGACCGTCAAGGTCGACGTCCGGATCATCGCCGCGACCAACACCGACCTCGAGGAGCTCATCCGGCAGAACGGGTTCCGCAAGGACCTCTTCTACCGGCTGAACGTCATCAAGATCGAGCTCCCTCCCCTGCGGGAGAGGAAAGAGGACATCCCCCTTCTCGTCCGGCATTTCCTGGCGGTCTACGCCAAGGAGAACGAAAAGGAGATCGAGGGCATCTCAGAAGAGGTCCTGGACATCCTGGAGAAGAATGCCTGGCCGGGCAACGTCCGCGAGCTCGAAAATCTCATCGAACGGGCCGTCGTGTTCGCGAAAACCAAGATCATCACCCGCGAAAACCTGCCCGAAGCCCTGCTCGCGCCGGCAAAGAAATCGGCCGACCTCGTCGGAGACGGCCTGAACCTGCGCGACCAGACGCTCGCCTTCCAAAAGCGGCTCATCGAAACGGCCCTCAAGAAGGCCAAAGGGATCCAGAAGAACGCCGCCTCGATGCTGGACGTGAAGCCGACGACGCTCAACGAGATGATCAAGCGGCTCGGGATCGACGCCGACGCCTTCTAGGCCGCCGCGTGCTAAAAACTATGACGCTCTTCGCCGCCGTCCTGTCGCTGGCCTTTTTGGCCTGTGCCGTCCATCCGGCCTCCGTCTCTCCGCCGGACCGGCCGACCCATCATGTGAAAAACGGATTCAGGAATCTCTACGAGACGTCCGAGCGCCGCGGATTCGGTTCCGTCCTCCTCTGGCTCCTGGGATTGGCCCCCAAAGAAGTTCCTCCGGTCCCGCCGGAAGAGGTCTCTCCTTACGTGCCGGACCTCGTCCCGGCCGACTTGGAGCGCATCGGCCATCCCGACCCGTCCGGGATCCAGCTCACGTGGATCGGGCATTCGAGCTTCCTCATCCAGGCCGGCGGGCTCAACCTGCTGACCGACCCCGTCTTCAGCGACCGGATTTCTCCGGTGTCGTTCGCCGGCCCCAGACGCCGGGTACCGCCCGGCATTGCGTTCGCCGACCTGCCCCGCATCGACGCGGTCCTCATCAGCCACAACCATTACGACCATCTGGACAAGCCGACGGTCAAGAAGCTGGGAGACACGCCCCGCTATTTCGTCCCGCTGGGATTGCGGGACTGGTTTGCCGCTTTGAAGATCATCCGCGTTACCGAGCTCGATTGGGGCCAGACTTCGTTCATCGGAGATGTCCTGATCCATGCCGTCCCCTCCCAGCATTTCTCCGGCCGCGGCCCCTTCACGTTCGACCGCGAGCTCTGGGCGGGCTGGGTGATCGAGACCAAGCAGGGGACGATCTATTTCGCCGGAGACTCCGGCTACGCTCCCCATTTCCAGGACATCCGGAGCCGCTACGGCCCCATCCGCCTCTCCATCCTGCCCATCGGAGCCTACCGCCCGCGCTGGTTCATGCGCCCGATGCACATGGACCCGCCGGAGGCCGTCCTCGCCCACCGGGATTTGGGTTCGGCGCTCTCGGTCGGGTCGCACTGGGGAACGTTCAAGCAGACCGACGAACCGCTCGGCGAACCGCCGGTCTATCTGCGCCGGGCGATGCGGGAAGCCGGGTTGCGGCCGGATGAGTTCATCGTCATGAAGTTCGGCCAGACGATCGTTCTTCCGCCGAACTGACTCGGACGGAATGAGACGAACTCTCGAGTCCGCATCATCCTTGCTGGCGGCCGTCAGATTCCGGATGTTCCCAGCGGAAGATGGCCGCATACGCTCCCTGCGGGGAGGGGCTGGCCTTGAGCGTCTGAATGAGCTGCCGATTCTGGGCAGCCCGGCCGGCCAGGGCCAAGAGCTTGACCTGGATGTCGGGATCCTCGGCAGGAGAGAGAATGAGGAAGACGATCTCGATCGGCTTCGCCGTCAAAACGTCGGGCACCCCCCCCTTCGTCAATCCCAGGGCGACGGCCGGCCGGGAGAGACCCGCGACGCGAACATGGGGAAACGCGACCCCCTCGTTGAAAAACGTCGAGCCCTGCGCTTCCCTCTTCATGATGAGGCCGAATAAGCGTTCCGCATCCTCCGCGCGGCGCTCGCCGGCGGCGCCGGCAAGCGCTCGCAGGACGGCTTCTTTGCCGACCGGGGAATCCCAGATCAAGATGCGCGGGGCCGATAAAAACGCGCTCAGACGGACGGCCACGGCCGAGGGTCGGCGGCCGCTTCCCTCCGCATCTCCCGGAATCCCGTCTTCCGATAGATCCATCACCGGCCGGCCCGCCGGCGGAGGGACGACCGCGCCGGTGTCGAGGACGATCACCGTTATGCCTAGATCGTTCCCGAGGAGACTCTCGACGACGCCTTTATTCCGGCCGAACTTCCGCCAAAACGGCTTCGGCCGGGGCCTCCCGACGACGATATGGCCGACCTGGTATTCCCTGGCGAATTGGAGGATCGTGCCGGCGATGTCTTCGCCTTTATACGTGAAGACCATGGCCCCCAGCTGCTTGGCCAGGGTCAAGGCGTCCGAGAGGAAGCGCTGCGTCCGCGCATCGATGACGGTCGCTTCCTCCGCCGGCGTTTGGACATAGACGGCATACCAATTCCGGTTGAGCTTTCCGGCCAGGCGCGACCCATAGCGCAGCAGCTTTTCACTGTCGGGACCGCGGGAGCTCAAGCAGACCATGATCTGGTCCGCCGCGCCCAGGCCCGCGTCGGGGGTTTCCCGCCGCCGAAGGTCGATCTGAGAAGCGAGCTCGCGGAGCGTCAGCTCTCTGAGCTTTTCAAGATTGGACGGGACGAAGAAATGAGCCAGAGCGGCTCCGATCCGGTCGGCCGGGTAGATTTCGCCTTCTTCCAAGCGCTTCCGAAGGTCCTCGGTCGCCAGGTCGACATCGACGATCTGGTCCGCCTCGGCCAGGACGGAGTCCGGAAGGCGCTCCCGGACCTTGACGCCGACGGCCTGTTCCACCACGTCGTAAAGGCTCTCCAGATGCTGGACGTTCATCGTGGTGATGACGTGGATCCCCGCCGACAGGATATCCTGGACATCCTCGTACCGCTTGCCGTTCCGGCTGCCCGGGACATTCGTATGGGCGAGCTCGTCGATGAGGGCCACCTGAGGCTTGCGGGCCAGGACGGCCTCGAGATCCATTTCGTCCACGGCGATGCCGTGATAGTCCTGCCGCCTGCGAGGTACGGCCTCCAGGCCTTCGGCCAGGCGGGCGATCGCCGTGCGCCCGTGCGTTTCGAGAAGGCCGACGACCACGTCGATGCCTTCGCTCTTCAGCCGCTGCCCTTCCTGGAGCATCTGATACGTTTTGCCGACGCCGGCGCAGTATCCGAGATAGACCTTCAGACGTCCGCGGCGGGAGCGGCGGATCATCCGCAGAAAATCGTCGGCTTTGTCATCGGGCATGGAAGGCTCCGTCCAGATCCAGGTTGAGGGTCAAAACGTTCACGCGCGGTTCGCCGAGGACGCCGAGGCCGCGGCCCGCCGTATGACGCCGGATTCGTTCGAGGACGGCGTCGAGGCTCATCCCCCTTTCCCGGGCGACGCGGCCGGCCTGGAGCGCGGCGTTCCGGGGAGAGATGTGAGGATCCAAGCCGCTCCCGGACGCCGTCACGGCGTCGGCGGGGACCAGAGTCTCGGGAGAGAGCCCGTTCTCGGCGCGAAAGTCGGCCATGCGCCGCCGGACCGTCTCGACCAGGTTCTTCGAGAGGGGACCGAGATTGCTGCCGCCGGAGGCGGCGCCATCGTAGCCCGAACCGGCCGCCGACGGCCGCGGATGGAAATATTCCGGCCCCGAAAAGGGTTGACCGATCAGCTCCGATCCCACGGCTGCGCCCTCCCGTTCGATCAGGGATCCGTTCGCCCACCGGGGAAACAACCCTTGGCCGGCCAGCCAAACGAGCCCAGGATAGAGGCCGCAGACGATGACGGCCAGGGACAAGACGGCCCGGACGGAGATGCGAAGCTCGGTCCACGACCTTTTCATCAGGATGAGGCCTCTTTCATTCATTTTAAACCAGATGCAGCGCGTTCACCACGACGTCGATCAGCTTGATGCCGGGGAAGGGCGCGACGAGGCCGCCGAGTCCATAGATCAGGAGATTGCGGCGGAGCAGAGCGGCCGGTCCAAGGGGCCGGAAACGCACGCCGCGCAGGGCCAAAGGAATCAGGACAACGATGATGAGGGCGTTGAAGATGACGGCGCTCAGGATGGCGCTCAGCGGCGTGCGCAAGCCCATGACGTTGAGCGGAGCGATGACGGGAAAGACTCCGACCAGCAGGGCCGGGATGATGGCGAAATATTTGGCCACGTCGTTGGCGATGCTGAAAGTGGTCAAGGCCCCGCGGGTGATGAGCATCTGCTTGCCGATTTCGACGATCTCGATCAGCTTCGTCGGATTGGAGTCGAGGTCCACCATGTTCCCGGCCTCCTTGGCCGCCTGCGTTCCCGTGTTCATGGCCACGCCGACGTCGGCCTGGGCCAGGGCGGGCGCATCGTTGGTCCCGTCGCCCGTCATCGCGACGAGATGGCCGCCCGCCTGTTCGCGCCGAATCAGCGTCATTTTATCCTCCGGCTTCGCTTCGGCCACGAAATCGTCCACGCCCGCCTCCCGGGCGATGGCCGAGGCCGTCAAGGGATTGTCGCCGGTGATCATGACCGTCTTGATGCCCATCGCCCGAAATCGTTCGAACCGGTCCTTGAGGCCGCCCTTGACGATGTCCTTCAAGTGGATGGCGCCCAGGATTTGGGTTCCATCGGCGACCAGGAGCGGAGTTCCCCCGGACAGAGCGATGGCGTTGACGGCGTCGTGGATTTCGCCAGGGAGCTCCCGGCCGATGAAGGAACGGACGGCATCGGGCGCGCCTTTGCGGATCCGCCTGCCGCCGAGATCCACGCCGCTCATCCGCGTCTGGGCCGAGAAGGCGGCGAAGGCGGCCTCCGGCATCTCGGACAGGGACCGACCGCGCAGGCCGTACTTTTTGGCCAGGACGACGATGCTCCGGCCCTCCGGCGTTTCGTCCGCGAGGGAGGCCAGTTGGGCGGCCTGGACCAGGTCGTCGAACAAAACGCCGGGCGCCGGGATGAAAGCCGCCGCTTGGCGGTTCCCGAGGGTGATGGTCCCGGTTTTATCGAGGAGGAGAACGTCCACATCGCCGGCCGCCTCGACAGCCCGCCCGCTCATGGCCAGGACATTCTGACGGACCATCCGGTCGATGCCGGCGATGCCGATCGCGCTCAGCAGGCCGCCGATCGTCGTCGGGATCAGGCAGACGAGGAGGGCCGTGAGCACGGTCGTGGACATCGAGACGCCCGAGTAAGCGCCGAAGGGCTTCAGCGTCAGGATGACGGCGATGAAGATGATCGTCAAGGAAGAAAGGAGGATCGTCAGGGCGATCTCGTTGGGAGTTTTCTTCCGCTCCGCGCCCTCGACCAGGCTGATCATGCGGTCCAGGAAGCTTTGCCCCGGCTCCGCCGTGACCAGGACCGTGATCCGGTCGGAGAGGACCCGCGTGCCGCCCGTGACCGCGCTCCGGTCTCCGCCCGCCTCCCGGATCACCGGAGCGGATTCGCCCGTGATGGCCGATTCGTCCACGGTCGCCGCGCCTTCGATGACCTCGCCGTCCGCCGGGATGATTTCGCCCGCGACGACGATGACCCGGTCGCCTTTGTGGAGAAGCTCGGCCGGGATCCGTTCCAGGGTCCCGTCGTCTTTGAGCCGGCCGGCGATCGTCTTGGTCCGCGTCTTGCGAAGCTCGCGGGCCTGGGCCTTGCCCCGGCCTTCGGCCATCGCTTCGGCGAAATTGGCGAAGAGGACCGTGAACCACAGCCAGAGGGAAACCTGGGCGACAAAGCCGGCCGGCTCCGGTCCGGACCGCAGCCAAAGCCCGGCCGTCGTCAGCGCGGCCCCGACTTCCGTGACGAAGATGACGGGATTCTTCGCCAGGGACAGGGGGCTCAACTTTTTGAAGGACGCGAGGACCGCCGGGCCCAGGATCCTCCGGTCAAAAAAGCGGGGCTGGGTCGGGCGCACCTTTTCTCCTCCTTCAATACAGGACGCCGGATCCCGTCATCAGGAAATGCTCGACCACGGGGCCGAGGGCCAAAGCAGGCAGGAAGGTGAGCGCTCCCACGATCACGACGGTCCCGATCAGAATGGCGATGAACATCGGCCCGCTTACGGGAAAGCCCGATTCGGCCGGCGGAACCGCTTTTTTCCGGGCCAGATTTCCGGCCAGGGCAAGGACCGGGACCATCATCAAAAACCGTCCGAAGAGCATGGCCAGTCCCAGCGTGATGTTGAACCAGGGTGTGCCGCCGTTCAAGCCGGCGAAAGCGCTCCCGTTATTGCCGGCGGCCGAGGAAAAGGCATAGAGGACTTCGCTCAAGCCGTGAGGGCCGGAATTGGCTATGCCGGCGACGCCCCATCGGCTCGCCAAAGCCCAGGCGGAGAAGCCGAGGATGCTTAAAACCGGGACGAGTACGGCCAGGACGCCGGCCTTGACGTCGTACGCTTCGATCTTCTTGCCGAGGTATTCCGGCGTCCGTCCGACCATCAGGCCTGTCAGGAAAACGGCCAGGACGATGAATACGACGATCCCGTACAATCCCGAGCCGACGCCCCCGAAGACCACTTCGCCCAGCTGGATGTTGAACAAGGGGATCAATCCTCCCAGGGGCGTGAAGGAGTCGTGCATGGCGTTCACGGCCCCGCACGAAGCGGCGGTCGTCACGGAGGCGAAGAGGCTGGAGTCGAAAATCCCGAAGCGGACCTCCTTGCCTTCCATGTTCCCGGAGGCCGCGTCCACGCCGAGAGCGGAGAGGCGCGGATTGCCCGCGCTCTCGGCCTTCCAGGCGGCGAGCGTCGCGGCCAGGAAGAGGAGTGCCATGGCGGTCCAGACGGCCCAGCCGTGCTTCCGGCTCCCGACGGCCCGGCCGAGATGGTACGTGAGCCCGCTGGGGATGAGGAGGATGGCGAGCATTTGGATGAAGTTCGAGAGAGGCGTCGGGTTCTCATAGGGATGCGCGGCATTGGCGTTGAAAAAGCCGCCGCCGTTCGTCCCGAGAATCTTGATCGCGGCCTGCGAAGCCGCCGGCCCTTGGGCGATCGTCTGTTCGGCGGGCGGCCGCTCCCCCCCAACGGCGGCGCTCGGCTCGACAAGCCGGACGCGGTCATACGGCTTGAAATTCTGGACGACGCCCTGGGATACGAGGAAGATGGAAAAAAGAAGCGAGATCGGCAGTAAACCATACAGGGTAACCCGGACCAGGTCGACCCAGAAATTCCCGATCGTCCGGGCGGAACGGCGGGCGATTCCCCGCACGAGAGCGGCCGCGACGGCGATCCCCGCAGCCGCCGAGACGAAATTATGAAAGACCAGCCCGACCATCTGAGAGAAATAGGAGAGGGTCTTCTCTCCCGCGTAGTTCTGCCAATTCGTATTGGTCGTGAAGCTGGCCGCCGTGTTGAAGGCGAGGTCGGGCCGGACCGGCTCGAGATCTTTTGGATTGAGCGGTAACACCGCTTGAAGGCGAAGGACGGCGTACGTGAACGCCAGGCCGGCCAGGCTGAACGCGAGAAGAGAGAGCGCGTAGGATTTCCAGGCCTGCTCCACTCCGGGATCGATCCCGAAGAGCCGATAGACCCGCCGCTCGAGGGGTTTCAAAACGGGGTCGAGGACGGTTCTTCCGTTTGTGTCGAGGACCCGACCGAGATACAGACCGGCCGGTTTCGTGAGAAAAGCCAGGGCGGTCACGAAGAGGATGAGCTGTATCCAACCGTGCGTATCCATCGCTGCCTCGGACGGCTCAGTATCTCTCTGGCTTGAGGACGGACCGGAAGAGATATCCGATCAGCAGCAAGCCGATGATCAAACCCAGGATATCGCTCATGTCAGAGCCTTTCGCAGGCTTCGGCGTAGACTCAGCACAGGCCGAAGAAGAGACCGGCCAGAGCAAGGAAGAAGAGGTCGATCATGCCGGCAGCTGTTCCCTGGAGACCCGGTCGGCCCGCCGCAGCCTGAACGTGAAGGCCGCCCCGCTCCCCTCTTGGTTCTCGACCACGATCGAGCCCCCGTGCGCCTCGACGATTTCCTTCGCGATCGTCAAGCCGAGTCCCGCGCCTTGATCGCGGCCGGAACCGGGGATGCGGAAGAACGGCTCGAATACTTTCGTCAGGTATTCGGCCGGAATCCCGGCCCCGGAGTCGGAGATCGTGAACCGGACCGCGTCGTCCTCCGCCCGGACGACGACACGGATCCGGCCGCCCGGAGTCGTATGCTTGAGCGCGTTGGAAAAAAGGTTTCCGAAGACGTGGCTGAGCCGGACCGGGTCGGCCCAGACGTCCGGGAGGTCCCCTCTCAGCTCCGTGTCGAGGTTCACGCCCTGATCTTGGGCCGTTCTCCGAATCGGTTCGAGCGCGTCCATGACGAGCGATTGCGGCGAAACCGTCTGAAACTCGAGCGTCGCTTTGCCGGATTCCATGCGGCTGAGGTCGAGAAGATTGTTGAGAATGCCGTAGAGGCGGTCGCTGTCCTCCCGGGCCGCGACCAGAAGCTCGGCCTGCTTCTCGCTCAAGCTCCCGACCCTCTCTTCGAGCAGGAGGTGGATGGCCATCCGGACGGACGTCAGCGGCGTCTTGAGCTGATGGGAAACCGTCCGGATGACGTCCCGCTTGAGCTCGTCCTGCTGCCGAACCCGGGTGACGTCCTCGAAGAATAGGACGACCCCCGTCACGCCACGTTCCCTGTCCAGGATGGGAGTCGCTTCCGGCCGAAAATAGCGCTCTTCGCCCCGGACGAAGACTTGAATCAGAGACTTGTCCTTGGGAGTGACGCGGCGGCTCTCCGTGAACGCGGCGCGGAAGAGATCCGCGATCCAGGAAAACGGCAATTCCTGGAGCATGGTTTCGGGTCTCAAGCCGAAAATGGTCTTCGCCGACTCGGTCGCCACTTCCACTTTTCCGGCCGGGTCGACGACGGCGACGATATCGGGAAGGCTGTCGAACGCGTGCTGCGCAGCTTGCTGGATGCGCAGAAGCTTGGCCTGATCGGAGCGGCGAAACTCGCGGAGGCCGGCCGTCATGGCGTTGAACGATTCCGACAAGTGGCCGATCTCGTCCTTGGCTCCGACGGAGACGACCAGATCGAGATTACCCTTGCGGATTTCGTCCGTGGACCTGATCAGGTTCTGGATCGGGCGGAGGATCCATCGTCCGGCGATGGCCATGAACGTCGCCGCCGCCATCATCCCGAGGAGGAGGAGGCCGTACATCCTTCCCCTGGCGTCGGCCGCGCTGTCGCGGGCCGCGTTGTTCGCGTCGTTCATGTTCTGCTGGTTCAGCTGGAGGATATCGTTCGAGACCGCCTTGATCTGCCCGAACAGGGGGAGGAGGATCATGAAATACGTGTTCTGGCGGTGGAGGTCCGAGGCGGACCGATCCCGTACGGCCGCCAGCGACTTCTTGTACTCCCCGTAGAGGTCTTGGATTCGAGCGGCTTTCTCTCCCTCGCCGGGCATGGTGATGTTGTCCAACTCGGTCTGAAGCGCTTTCTCGAAGACCCCCTGGTTCTTGAGGATAAGGTCTTCGCCGTTCTTCTCGTCTCCGAGAAGGACGAAAAGCGATCCGCTGTCCATGCGCTCCAGGGCTTCGTTCATCTGCTGGCAAGCCACGACGCTTCGATAGTTTTCCCTCAGGATGACGTCGATGGACTTGCCCAATTTCGTGATGTTGAGGATGCTCTCCACCCCGATCGCCACGGTGATGAGGAAGAGGATCCCGAATCCCAAAGCCAGCTTCTGTCTTAGTCCAAACATTTCGTATCTCCGCGGCCTTTTTATTGCATCAAACGTGCCATGGGCAGAACAATGTTATTTGATTGATAATAAATAGATTAAATAAATTGCCCATGAGCCGCGCCTTGCACAATGCAAGGTTCCCGGAAAGGGACCGCTTCAATTCGCAAGCCGGGCGAAATGGAAAAATTCGCAGCCCTAAAACCGGGCCGGATTAGTCAGACGCCGTATTTTTTCCGCCTCCGCCAGAGGGTGGCCTGGTCGATGCCGAGGATGTCGGCGGCTTCTTGAAGCGATTTCGCTCCGGCCAGGACGCGCCGGACGTGCTCTTCTTCGATCCTTTCGAGCGTCACCGGATCCCCGATTTTGGGCGAAGCGTCGAGCGGGGCGAGAACCGCGGGTAGACTTTCGACCCCGATGCGGTCGCCTCGGCCAAGGATGGCCGCCCGCTCCACGACGTTGCTCAGCTCGCGTACGTTGCCCGGCCAGGCATAGCGGCGAAGGGCGTCGCGAGCCTCGGCGGTGAACGAGAGATTGTGCCGGTGATTGGCCCGGCCGTGAAAAACCAGCAAACGCTCGGCCAAGCCGACGATGTCCTCGGGACGCTGCCGCAAAGGGGGAATCTCGACCTGGATCACGTTGATGCGATAGAACAAATCCTCCCGGAAGCGGCCGTCCTTGACCGCGGCCTCCAAATCGATGTTCGTGGCCGCGATCAGCCTCACGTCGGCTTTGCGCGGGATGGCCTCGCCGATCCTTTCGTATTCTTTCTCCTGGACGAAGCGCAGGAGCTTCGGCTGCAAGGACAATGGGAGGTCGCTGATCTCGTCCAGGAAGAGCGTCCCGCCCTCGCAGGCCGCGATGCGGCCCGGCTGATCCCGGACGGCGCCGGTAAAAGCGCCTTTGACGTGCCCGAACAGCTCGCTTTCCAACAGATCCCGGGAAAAGGAGGGGCAGGAGACGACGCCCATCGGCTTCTCCGCCCGGCGGCTCCAGGAGTGGATGGCGCGGGCCAGCATCGTTTTTCCGGTGCCGCTTTCGCCCCTCAGGAGGATCGTCGCTTCGGAGGCGGCGGCCTGGCGGGCGAGATTCACCGCCCGCTGCATGGCCGCATGAGCGCTCGTAAAATCGATCTCGGGATGGGCCCGGCCAAGGTCCTCTTGAAGGCCGGCGATCCGCTGTTCGAGCGTCCTCATCTCGAACGCCTTCCGGACGGCCAGTTGAATCTGGGCGGGCGTGAACGGCTTCGGAATATAATCCGTCGCCCCGCGGCGCATGGCCTCGATGGCCGAATCGATGGACGCATAGGCGGTGATGATGATGATTTTCAGCCAAGGGGCCGTCGCCAGCAGGACGGGGACAAGGTCCAGGCCGTCTTCCGTTCCGAGGCGGATATCCACGAAGGCCAGGTCGAAACTCCTCCGCGAAGCCTCAGAGAGAGCATCTCTGGGCTGGCCGACGGCCGTGACGTGATGCCCGTCCGATTCGAGGCAGACGATGAGCGTCTTGCGGATATTGATCTCGTCGTCGACCACGAGGATACGCAGAGGGGCCGGCGACGAGGATTCCGTCTTTTTCGAAAGACCTTCTTTCTCAGTTACTGAAGGCATGGGCGAATGTCCCGAACAGACTATAGTCCTGAGCCCGAAATCCTGTCAATCGTCCGGCGCAAAGATTGGGACCGGCGCGCGTTACGCGGCAGGGCTTTCCGGAGTCAGACAACGGAAATGCGAAGCGTTTCAGAGGGCTTATTTGAAGTCGCCGGGGACGAGCCGGTCGGGATTGATCTTGACCTTGGCCGGGCGGACCGGCACCGGAAACTCGAACTCCTGGGTTTCGGCGCGGATCTCCAGCATCTTTCGGACCGGCTTTTTGTCCTCCTCCCACCGGATCCAGAGGGGAAAGACGAATACGCCCCGCGTCTGGTTGACCCGAATTTTGAGGACGTGTTCGTCGCCCCGCTTGACGATCTCGTGGACGACGCGGACTTGGGGCAGGAGGTGGGTGTCGAACCAGCCCTTGAAAAAGGCTTGGAGATCGCGGCCCGAGGCCTGTTCCATGGCCCGGACGAAATCGCCCGTCCGGACCAGGCTATAGCGGTGTTTTTCGAAAAAGCCGCGCAAACCGCCGAAAAAAGTCGCCTCGCCGAGGAGGTCGCGGAGCAGATTGAGGGCGACGGCCGCCCGGTCGTAGACAATCGCCTGGTAGGCGTCGAAATTGAGATAGCTCAACCGCGACCCCAGCGTGATCGGCCCCCAATCGGCCAGGCGATCGGTCCACTGGCTGAACCTCTTCAAAGCGCCGGCATAGGCCTCCTCGCCGTACTTCGCCCGGATGTAAAGGGCCGCGGCGAACTGGGCCATCCCCTCGCTCAGCCACTGGTCCCGGTAGCGCTCCCAGCTCAAGCCCTGGCCCCACCATTGGTGGGCGATCTCATGGGCCAGATAGTATTCGTGGTAGCGCGAGAGGTCGACCGGGCTGTTGGACGTGACGCGGGCCGGGAGAGCGGGAAGCCGCGGCAGCTCGTTGAGGACGATGAACGAGGCGGGGCTGTGCCCCCCGAATGTCGGCGCAAGGCGCTGGACGATGTTCAGCTTCTCGTAGGGAAAGGGGCCGAAGAGGTCCGTATAGGTTTGAACGATCGACCGGGCTTCCTCGACCTGCGACCGGCGCTGGCCGCGGATCTCCGAGGCGACATAGCCGCGGACCTCCACCGGCGCCGGCCCGTTCCCGTTCGGTACGCTCTCGAACTTCCCGACGATGAAGGACATGTATTTGACGGGCTTTTTGACCTCGAAGCCGAAGATGGAGTTTCCCACTTTCTCCAGGGTCATCACCCGCCGCACGGATTCGAGCCGGCCCTGTTCGACGAGGTTCCCGTTGGCGATGCAGAGATAGTCGGGCGGAACGCTGAAGCGGAGGCTGGCCTGGAAATAATCCTCGTCCGAAGGCTGCGGATACCAATAGGCGGATTGGCTGTAGAGATACGTGTCGTAGCGCGGCTCCAGCAAGGAATAGGAGTCGTTGTACTGGCGTCCGCCGATGACGTCCTGGCTCGTCCCCTCCGGCTCGAGCGTCCCCCGATAGAAGACTTCGACCGCGCCGGGGTCGTTTTTTTTCAGGGGTTGGATGAAGTAGATGTAGAGAAGCTTGCGCTGCTTGTCCTGGGTATAGAAGAGCTCGCGGCCGGCCTGGTCGTAGATCCGAAGGATGTCGAAGGCGGGGTTGAAATTGAACTTCAGGCTGTCCATCGCGTCGATCTGGGCCCCGACCTCGACCCGCGCCCGGGCCGAGAAATAGAACCTCTCGGGCTGGAAGTCGACTTCGATGTCGCAGCGGAGGACGTCGAATTTCTCGCCGAAGGAAACGAAGAACGATTTCAGCCCCTCCTCGCCCTTGACCTCCGGCGTATAGAGGTTGATGACTTGGTCGAGGTCGCGGCTGACGAGGTGGATCTCGTCGTCGGAAAACGGGGAGTAGATATAGGCGAGATTGCCGGTCTTGCGGCCCTTGAGCTCGAAAACGCTCTGGTCGCCTCGGGGGATGAACGAGAGGAGCCCGCCCGTCAGGGAGTTCTCGATGGTGAACGAGCGGGGGTAATTGAGGGTAAAGAGGGAGTACGCCCGGTTGCTGTCCGCCTGGGAGAGGGCCGGGGTCTTCTCCGGCGGGGCCTTTTCGATCGAGACATTGCTCCGATAGAACGAATCCGAAAAACGGAAATACCCGGATTCGAGCGTGTCCTGGATGAAGTTCTTTTTATAGCGGAGCTCGAGCTGGTGCCTCTCGGTATCGCTCGAAGGCGAAAAATGGAACTGCCCCCGCCCGAGGACGATCAGGGCGGTTTCCTGGTCTTCGATGTTGTCGTGAAAAACCCAGGCGTCCTCGAAAGTGACGCGGATGTCCTGATGCCGGATTTCTACCCGGGAAGCCCTCTCCGCACGGCCCGAGGGGATGCTGATCTTGTACAGGCCTGTGACGACGCCGGTCACTTCTTTGGTCAGGATGCGCCAGGCGCCTTCGCTCTTGCCGTACGTGACGCGCCAGACCTCGAGCATGGCCGAAACGTCGCTCTGGAAGAAAACCTGGAGGAAGCTGGCCGGCTCGCCTTCCCGATCGGCCTCCCCGGCCGTTCGATGGATGAGGACTTCCTTCATCCGCAGCTTCTCCATCTGAAGGGAAATGGCGCGGCTTTCCCTTTCCCGGATCTCGGGGCCGAACGCGGCGGCGTAGGCCGAAATGTCCTTCGCCGCGAACGATTTTTGGAGGCCGTTCAGGAGGTCGGTGACAGTTTCCGCTTCAAGGGGGATACTCAGGAGTATGGCCAGGAAACCGGCCCAGAAAAGGCTCCGGAAGGATCCTTTCATCTTTTCATTATACCAGATGCCGAATCCTGACGGCAGTTTCAACGTTCCGCCTTCCATCCTTCTATGAAGCAGATTTTGTGCCAAGAAAAGCCGGGGAAAAAAGGAGGTTTCAGGCCGATACGCCCGATTAAAGAAGAAACGGCAGAATTATTGAACGCGCGGCCTGTAAATATTGTTTACAGGCCGAAGGGGCCGGCCAGGCCTATTTTTTCTCGGCCTTGTCCTTGATGTGCTTCCGGAAATCCTCTTCCCAGGTGATGAAGCTGTGGAAGAACTTCCAGTCGCCCTCGTCAATGCCCCGGGTGATCTCGGTGATGTGCGATGAAGACGCGCCGAACTCTTCGACCGCATAGACGACGGCCTTTTCCGGGTCGACATGGCTGCCGCACGTATAGATGTCGAGCGCCGCGTAGCGCATCTCCGGCCAGGTGTGGGTCGAAATGTGCGACTCGGAGATGACCACGACGCCGCTCACTCCGCTCGGCGGAAACTTGCTGAAGGAGATCGCCCAGACCGTGGCCCCGGCGATCTCCGCCGCTTTCACCAGGATATCTTGGACCTTCTCCACGCTGCCGATGACCTTGGGATTGCAGCCCGACGCTTCAACGATATAGTGATGGCCGATGGGAACATAAACCTTCTTGGGCATGGCGACCTCCACAAAAAAAATAATCACTAAGGGGAGCAGGATATATTTTGCATAATCCTTGTTGCTCCCCGAGTACTAGCCGGGCGATCAGGCTATGAGGAGTCAGCTATATTTCGCCCGGTTTAGTATGTCACAACGCGGGGGGGTGTCAAGAACGAATTTTCGGAACGGCTCGTCAGACAAAGAGACGGCGCTCGTCCTTGACCGTGTTGAGGACGAGATGGGTGACGGTCCGGTCGACGCACGGCAGCGTGTTCAGCTTTTTCAGAAATTTGTTCAGGTCGTCCCGCGTTCGGAAATACGCGATGACGAGAGAATCCCATTCACCGGTGATGTCATAGACGGCGGTCACGTGAGGGTCCTCGGCGATTTTTTTCTGCGTGTCGAGGAGCTTGCCCTGCGAGATGCGGAGGGCGATGGCGACGGCGACGTCGAGGCCGAAGTGGGCGGGGTCGACGACCGGGACATAGCCCTTGATCGCGCCGGTGTCCTCCAGCTTTTTGACGGTCTGGATGACGGCGGTCACCGAAGTCCCGACGTCTTTCGCGATTTCCCGAAAGCTTTTCCGGGCGTTCTGGTTCATGATGCGGATGATCTTTTTATCCAACTCTTCGATCATGGGCTATGCTCCATGTTTTCATATATATTCAAAAATAAGACATTTGTCAATATATTTTTTATTATTACTTGACAATTATCGTTATTATTCGTATTAAATAGTTCGTATTCCTCAAGCCTGGAGGCTGAAATGTACTATGCGAGCGACCACACCCAAAAAAACTTCGGATTCTCGAGCGAAGAAGAAGTCCTCAAGGTCGTCCTCGATCCCGCCCGCAAGATCGAATTCGTCCGGATCATCTTCCCCGACATCTTGGGGCGGCCGATGGATTTCTCTTTCCCCAGCGCGGAGCTCGAGAACGCGTTCCGCGACGGGAAAGGATTCGATGGCTCTTCGGTCGAAGGCTTCGTCCGCATCGAGGAAAGCGACCTCACCGTCAAGCCCGACCCGGCGACGTTTCGCGTCCTGCCCTGGGACTACAAAGGCTTCTCGGAGGAAACCTCCTGGCGCGAAGCCGTGATGTTCGGCGACATCCTGACGCCCGACAAGACGCATTATCAGGGCGATTCGCGGCATCGGCTCAAACAGGTCCTGGCCAGGGCCAAGGACGATTTCGGCTTCGACGATTTCAAGGTCGGCCCCGAACTCGAGTTCTTCCTCTTTGCCAACGACCGGGAGCCGGTGCCGCTCGACGTCGGCGGCTATTTCTTCGCCGGCCGGCACGGCGAGATCCGCAAGGAAGTGCAGATCCTGCTCAAAAAAATGGGCATCGCCTCGGAGTACGACCACCACGAAGCCGCCCACGGCCAGCATGAGGTCGACCTCCGCTACGCCGGCGCGCTCGAAATGGCCGACACCGGCATGCTCTTCCGCTATCTCGTCAAGCGCGCGGCCCGCATGCACGGGCTGTACGCGACGTTCATGCCCAAGCCGATCAACGGCCAGAACGGGAGCGGTATGCACGTCCATCAATCGCTCTGGAAGGACGACAAGAATATTTTCTTCGACCCCGCCGGCGCCTTCCATCTGTCCGACACGGCCCGGGCCTATATGGCCGGATTGATCAAGCGCGCCCGGGAGGCCTCGGCCGTCTTCAGTCAGTGGGTCAACTCCTACAAGCGGCTCATCGAGGGCTATGAAGCGCCGGTCTATATCGCCTGGGGCCAGAAGAACCGTTCCGCCTATATCCGGGTCCCCCGCTACCAGCCCGGAAAAGAGATTGCCACCCGCATCGAGCTCCGCTCCCCTGACCCCGGCTGCAACATCTATCTGGCCTTCGCCCTCATGCTCGCCGCCGGCCTCGACGGCATCAAGGAGAACGTATCCCTCCCGCCCGCCGTCGAAGAGAACATCTATCACATGAGCGGTACCCGGCAGAAGAAGTTCAACATCCAGACGCTTCCCCGGAACCTCGAGGAGGCGGTGAGGCTCGCCGAAAAAAGCGAACTCGTCCGCGAGACGCTCGGCGAGCACATCTTCGCCAAATTCATAGCCAACAAGCGCCAGGAGATCGCGGATTACATGAAGGCCGTCGGCTCGGAGTTCGACAAGCAGGTCAGCGACTACGAGATCGGCCGCTACCTGCCCTTCCTATAATAATGTGTGGGTACACACACGGTGTGTGTACCTACCCCTTTTTGCCCTTCCTTTAAGATAAGTTAGGTACACACACCGTGTGTGTACCCTCCTCGAGGATGTGTCTGCAATTCAACGGTGTCCCCCTTGTAGAATTCTACTGAAAACGATATAGTATATAACCAATCCTCGGATTGGGCGGCGATCTTTCTTTCGGCATTTATAGAGAGGGCGATTCCGTATCATCATCATCCATTTATCGTTCGCATTTATAAGGAGTTAAGCGATGGACAAACGGCCGTTCAACGCCTTCGAAATGGCCCAGAAGCAATTCGACGCCGTGGCCGAACAGCTCGGCCTCGACGCGGCGACCCGCGAGCTGCTGCGCAATCCTCTCCGGGAATATCATTTCATGATCCCGATCCGCATGGACGACGGAAGCTACCAGGTCTTCAAGGGGTTCCGCGTCCAGCACAACGACGCCCGCGGCCCCTGCAAAGGAGGCATCCGCTTTCACCCCCATGAGACTGTGGACACCGTCCGGGCCCTGGCCATGTGGATGACCTGGAAATGCGCCGTGGTGGACATTCCCCTCGGCGGCGGCAAGGGCGGCGTCATCTGCGACCCGCACAACCTCAGCGACCGCGAGCAGGAAGCTCTCTGCCGCGGCTGGGTCCGCCAGGTCGCGGTGAATGTCGGGCCGGTCCAGGACGTTCCCGCCCCGGACGTGATGACCCACGGCCAGCACATGCTCTGGATGCTCGATGAGTTCGAGCGCCTGCGCGGCGGCCGCTTCCCCGGATTCATCACCGGCAAGCCCGTCGGCATGGGCGGCTCCCTCGGCCGGACCGAAGCCACCGGCTACGGCGTGATGTACACGGTCCGCGAGGCCATGAAGGAACTCGGCCTCGACATCGCCAAGACAACCGCCGCGTTCCAGGGATTCGGCAATGTGGCCCAATACGCCGTCCGCCTCTATCGGGAATACGGCGGCAAGCCGGTCTGTGTCGCCTGCTGGGACCAGCAGGACCAGACGTCCTACACGTTCCGGCGCATGAGCGGCGTCGATCCCGACGAACTGAAAGGGATCACCGACAAGTTCGGCACGATCGACAAGGACAAAGCCAAGAAAATCGGATACGAGATCCTCCCCGGCGAAGCCTGGATCGAGCAGGAGGTCGACCTCCTCGTGCCCGCCGCCCTGGAAAACCAGGTGACGGGCGCCAACGCGCCGAAGATCCACTCCCGGGTGAAGCTGATCGCGGAAGGCGCGAACGGCCCGACGACGATCGACGCCGACAAAGTGATCCGGTCCAAGGGCATCTTCGTCATCCCCGATTTCCTCTGCAACGCCGGCGGCGTGACCTGCAGCTACTTCGAGCAGGTCCAATCCAACATGAACCACTACTGGGGCCTGAAAGAAGTCCTGTCCCAGCTCGACTACAAGATGACCTCCGGGTTCAAGGCGGTGTCCGAGCTGGCCCGCAAGAAGAACGTCTATCAGCGCGACGCCGCCTACATGATCGCTATTTCGCGCGTCGCCGAAGCCTGCCGGCTTCGCGGCTGGGTTTGACGACGAAGGGCCGCGGGCCCTGTCGATAAGAAACGCCGCCCGGCCGAGCCCGGGCGTTGGAGCGCTGCGCCATGGACACGATTCGGGAGTCTCAGTTCTTTCCGAGCGGGCGGCTCCGTGAGCGAGTCAAGGAGCTCCGCTGTCTCCAGGGCATCGTCTCCGTCATCGAAACGCCGGGCCTGGGCCGTGAGGAGATTCTCCAGGGCATCGTCGACCTGATCCCGACCGGCTGGCAGTATCCCATGCTCTGCCAGGCGCGCATCAAGCTCCGCGACGCCGTCTTCGCCACGCCGGATTTCGAAGACACGGCCTGGACGCAGCGCGTCCCCCTCCGGGCGGCCGGAACGGCCGTCGGCTGGCTCGAGGTCAGCTATTCGGCCAAGATCTCCGAACAGCGGGGCGATCCCTTTCTTCTCGAAGAGAAGAAGCTGATCGAGCTCGTCGCCGGCCGGCTCGGCCGGCTCGTCGAAGAGTGGGAATCCCCCCGCGCGGTCCGGCCCGGCGGCGCCCGGGCCGAGGCGGCCCCCGCGCGCAAACCCGAATGGGTCGTGATCATGGGCCTCCTCAAGGAGACCGACCCGGTCCTCTACCGGCGCGTCCTGCGCCGGCTCATGAACCATCTCCATTGGCAGGGCGTGCCGGGCGTGCAGGGTTTGCTTCTCCAGTTCACTCCTGATTTCTATTCGGCAGGCGCCGACACCGAGCGCGACGAGAACCAGCCCCTTCCCCTCCAGGACGTCGAAGCGCTGGAGCGGGTCTTCGAGGAGGCGATGTGGATCGCTTCGCTGGCCATCCCGGAGAGGGAGATGGCCTCGCTGATCAAGCAATGGATGCGGCAGGACAAGTTCGGTTTCTTCATCCTGGCTACGGAGAAGCGCGACATCTCCCTGATCGAGATCAAGGAGATCATCAACCGCTTCTGCCGTTCGACCAGCGAAGACGAACAGGCTCTCTCCCGCGCCGACGACCTCCAAGCCCGGATCGCCCTCATCCGCCGCTTCATCAGCGACCGGCTCCAGATCATCGGCATCGGCCGCGACCACATGACCGTCCACGACTTCGGCCGGCTGCTGACCCGGGTGACGGGGCCGAGCCAGGGCACCGGCAAACTGGGCGGCAAGGCGGCCGGTATGGTCCTGGCCGAGCACATCCTGCGGAAAAAGCGGAAGGACGAGCCGGCCGTCGGCGAGTTCCGCATCCCGGAGTCCCGTTTCATCACCTCCGACGGCCTCATCGATTTCATCCACTACAACTTCCTGGAAGATTTCCAGAGCTTCAAGTTCTCGCCCATCGAGGAGATCCGGCACAACTACCCCTATCTCGAACAGGTCTGCAAGCACTCCTTCTTCTCGGCCGAGATGCAGAGCCAGCTCAAGCTCATCCTGGACGACATGGGCGAAGATCCGCTCATCGTTCGCTCCTCGAGCCTGCTCGAGGACAACAAGGGAACCGCCTTTTCGGGAAAATACCGGAGCCTTTTCCTGGCCAACACGGGAACCAAGGAGGAGCGGCTGGCCGCGCTGTCCCAGGCCATCGCCGAAGTCTACGCCTCGATCTTCAACCCCGACGCCATCCAATACCGGGCGGAGCGCGGCCTGCTGGATTATTACGAGGAGATGGGCGTCCTCGTCCAGAGGGTCGTCGGCCGCCGAGTCGGCCGCTACTTCTTCCCCGCCTTCGCCGGAGTGGCCTTTTCCAACAACGAATTCCGCTGGTCGCCCCGCGTCCGGCGCGAGGACGGCATCCTCCGCCTGGTCGCCGGGATGGGAACCCGGGCGGTCGACCGCGTCGGGACGGATTATCCTGTCCTGGTCAGCCCCGGGAAGCCGAGCATCCGGGTCAACGTCATGCCCGAGGAGACCGTTCATTATTCCCAGAAGTCGATCGACGTCATCAACATGGAGACCGGCCGCTTCGAAACCCACCCGATCGACGAGATCCTGCGCGAGACGGGCTCCGACTTCCCCCTCTGGCACCAGATCCTGTCGGTCTACGAAGAAGGCGTCCTGCGCAAGGCCAATCCCGTCCTGGACCATCCGGGCCGGGACGGGCTCGTCGTCACGTTCGCCGGGCTCATCGAAAACTCGGGCTTCATCAAGCAGATGCGCGAGATGATGAGCGTCCTCCAGAAGACCTACGGCATGCCCATGGACGTCGAATTCGCCCACGACGGCAAGGACCTCTACATCCTCCAGTGCCGGCCGCAGAGCCAGCTCGCGGACGAGGAGGAGGTCCTGATGCCCAAGTGGGTTCCCGAAAAGAAAAAGCTCTTTTCCGCCAACCGGCACGTGACGAGCGGGCATGTCCGGGGCATCCGGACGATCATCTACGTGGATCCGGAAAGCTACGCGGCCATGGACTCGATGGCGGACATGATCGCCGTCGGCGACGCCGTCAGCCGCCTCAACGCCGTTCTGCCCCGGAAGTCGTTCGTCCTCATGGGGCCGGGGCGCTGGGGAAGCCGCGGCGACATCCGCCTCGGCGTGCGCGTGACCTACTCCGACATCAACAACTCGGCCATGCTGATCGAGATCGCCCGCAAAATGGGCAACTATGTCCCCGACCTGTCCTTCGGCACCCATTTCTTCCAAGACCTCGTCGAAGCCAACATCCGCTATCTGGCCCTCTATCCCGACGAGGAAGGCGTCGTCTTTGCCCAGGATTTCTTCCGGCATTCGCCGAACTCCCTGACCACGCTCCTCCCCGAATACGAATATCTTTCGGCCATCGTCCATGTGATCGACATCCCCGCCGTGGCGCCGGGGCACGAGGCCGCCGTTGTCATGGACGCCGAAAACGAAATCGCGCTCGGCTACCTGACCGAAGCGAAATAGCTCCGTCCCATTGAAGCGCGGCCGGGCCCGAATCCGCGTTTGACGAATTCGATTTACCCCTTTAAAATAGGAGAAGAGGGAGAAAAAGGGCTCTCTCTGAGGACTGAGATGCTGACCTTGAAAGGGATCATGATGGCTTTGGAAGGAGAGCTCCTGACCCCCGGGATGGAGCTCGAAACCGAATGTTCGCAGTTTTTCGCTTCGGATTTGATGAGCGACGTTCTGGCCTTCATTCCGCCGGGTTCCATCCTCATGACGGGGCTGGTCAATTCTCATGTCGTCCGCACCGCCCGTCTCGTCGAAGTCAAAGCCATCGTCCTCGTCCTGGGAAAGAGGCCCGCGCCCAAGGTCATCGACGAAGCCCGGGAGTGCCAGGTTCCCATTATCGCAACGGGATGCCCCATGTTCGAAGCGTGCTCCCGGATTTCCGGATCGTTGACGGAATAAGGGCCGATGACGGAGAACAACGTTTTCCGGCAGGAGTTCCTGGTCAAGGGGGGCGATTTTTTGCGGGCGGGCAATGTTTCCTGGGAGATCCGAAACCTCCTGAGAGAGATCGGTATGCCTTCGTCGATCGTGCTCCGGGCCGCCATCGCGACCTACGAAGCGGAGCTCAACATCATTATGTATGCTTGGGAGGGCAAGCTCCATCTGTCGGTCATGCCCGGCCGGATCCACATCCTCGCCGAAGATTCCGGCCCCGGCATCGAAGACATCGAGCTGGCCATGACGGAGGGATATTCCACAGCCACCCTCGAGATGCGCGAGCTCGGATTCGGAGCCGGCATGGGCCTGGCCAACATCAAGAAGAATACGGACGCGTTCGTGATCACCTCCGAGGTCGGGCGCGGAACGCGGCTCGAGCTAACCTTTCTGACCAACGGACAACGGCCATGACCAACGACACGCACCATTCCGTCCGGATCAATCTCGAGAAGTGCCTCGGCTGCGTCCACTGCATGATCGCCTGTCCGACCAAGGCGATCCGGATCCGAGAGGGGAAAGCGCGGATCATCGATGAGCTCTGCATCGACTGCGGGGAATGTCTCCGCTTCTGTCCGGAGGACGCCGTCGAATCGAAGACGACATCGGTCTCGGACCTCAAGGCCGTGCCCTACAAGGTCGTCATCCCGTCGACCGTGCTCTACGGACAGTTCGACAATGCGACCCTGCCGAACGAGATCCTCTTCGCCCTCCGCCGGATCGGTTTCGACTATGTCTATGAGATCAGCACGATCTGCGAGCTCAACAACTCGGCGCTCGAGATGTACCTCAATGCTCACCCCACGCCCCGTCCGCTCATCTCGTCGACCTGCCCGGTAGTCATCCGGCTCATCCAGCGGCGGTTTCCCTCACTCTGCGGCCATATCGTCCCGATCGAACCGCCGCGCGAGAACGCAGCCAAGATCCTGCGGGCCAACCTTCCCCGCATTGCCAAGGTGCCTGCATCGAGCATCAAGATCTTCCATATCACGCCCTGTCCGGCCAAGATGGTTTCGATCAATCACCCCGCCTCCATGGAAAAATCCTACTTGGACGGGGCGATCTCGATCCGGGACATCTTCAAGACGATCTATCAAACCCTTCATCAGAACCGGGAAGAGACGATCATGAGCCATCTCTTCCCGGAAACCATTTTCAGCGGAACCGGCGTCGGTACAGCCCTCTCGGGAGGCGAGACACGAGGGCTCAAGAGCCATCGAACGGTCGCCGTCTCGGGCGTGCGGGATACCATCCGCGCCCTGAACCAGGCGGAACTCGGCCTCCTCAAGGACGTCGACCTGCTCGAATGCACGGTCTGTCCGGACGGATGCATCGGCGGCCCCCTGACGGTCGAAAACAGGTATCTGGCGAAAAGCCGGATCCTGCGTCTCGTGGCGATGATGGGCGAGCGGACCGTGGTCGACAGCTCCGATATGAACCAGCTCTACAACAAGGATTTTCTATCGTTCCACTTTCCCATCAAGCCTCTCGAATCCCCGCCGTTGGACGCCGATCCCGCGCAAGCGATCACCAAGGCCAAGCGCCGGAACGAGCTCTTCCTCCAGCTGCCGAGGAAGGACTGCGGGGCCTGCGGCGCTCCGGACTGCCGAACCCTAGCCGACGACATCGTGCGCGGCCAGGCGGCCCTCGAGGACTGCCCGTTCGTGAAAAAGGAGGAGAAATGACTCTGGCCGATCTCGTTCGACAACTGGACCTCAAGGTCTTCACCGGCCGGAACGAGTTGGCGCGTCCGGTCAACGGAGGCTACGCCAGCGACCTTCTGAGCGATGTCCTCGCCCACGGCCAGAAAGATCAGATCTGGGTGACTCTCCAGGTTCATCCGAACATCGTCGCCGTGGCCGCGTTCAAGGAATTATCGGCGGTCGTCCTCGTCAATGGCCGTGAACCCGCCGCGGAGACCGTGGCGAAGGCTCAACAAGAGCGGGTGTCCATCTATGGGACGTCCCTGACCACCTTCGAATTCGTCGGAAGAGCCTACGGATTGGGGATTCTAGGGACCTGATGGAGCTCAGGCGGTATCGAGCCGACCTCCACATCCATTCCTGCCTTTCCCCCTGCGGTGAATTGACGAATTATCCCCGCCGGATCGTCGAACGAGCCGTCGAGGAGGATCTGGACGTCATCGCCGTCACCGACCACAACACGGCCGAAAACGCGGCAGCCGTGCTCCGGGCGGCCGAAGGGACGGGCGTGGCCGTCCTTCCGGGGATGGAGGTAGCCTCCGAGGAAGAAGTCCATGTCCTCGGCCTCTTTGAGAGCCTCGGCGACCTCCTGCCCGTTCAGGACGCCGTCTTCCGGAGCCTCCCTGAGGTCCCTCCCAAAAAAACGTTCGTCAAAGACCAGGTGATCGTCAACGCGGACGACGAGGTAACGGGGTTCAGCGCCCGGCATCTCCTGGCCGCGACGCGTCTGGACCTCCGCGCAGTCGTTTCCCTCATCCACCGCTTCGGCGGCCTGGCCGTCGCCTCGCACATCGACAAGGACGCGTTCAGCGTCATTTCCCAGCTCGGTTTCGTCCCCCCCGACCTCGACCTCGACGCCCTCGAGGTCTCTCCCCACATGACGGTTGCGGCCGCCCGGAAGGCGTTCGGGCTGAATCCGTCGGCCGCGCTCGTCCGATTCTCCGACGCCCACCGCCCCGAGGACATCGGCCGGACGACGACGGATTTCCTCCTCGCAGCCCCGACGCTTCCCGAGATTCGGAAAGCGCTGCGGTCCAAGGGCGGGCGAAAGGTGTGCGCCTCATGATGGAGGACCTCTCGCTCCATATTCTCGACATCGTCGAAAACGCGGCCGCCGCCGGCGCGACGCGGGTCACCGTCACGATCAACGAGAACGAGCGCCGCAACCTCCTGACGATCCGCGTCTCCGACAACGGCAGGGGCATGGCGAAGAAGGATGCTCGGCGGGCCCTCGACCCGTTCTTCTCGACCAAGGCAAAGCGGGTCGGCCTCGGCCTGCCCTTCCTCGCCCAGGCGGCGGAACACTGCGGCGGCGGCACGGTCCTGACGACGGCCCCCGGCCGCGGGACCCGCGTCCTGGCCCGCTTTCGGCACGATCACATCGACCGCCCCCCGCTGACAGCTATGGCCGAGACGATGGCGGCGCTCGTCTTCGGCCGGCCGGAGATCGACTTCCGCTTCCGGCATCGGCGGAACGGCCGCGTCTTCCGATTCTCCAGCCGAGCGTACGGGGGCGGCCGCCGGGAGGCGGCCGGCCTGAACCCGGCGCTCTTCGGCGCCGTCAAAAAGGAACTTCGCGCCGGCCTCAAAAGGCTCGGCCGGTCCTAACGAGAACCGCGGGCGGGCCGTCCACAGTCTGCTTGACAAAGCCGAATTTCCTCTGTTATAAATCTGCTCTTATATTTATGCGTAAGCAGCCATCATACCGATCGTCATCGGGATCGCGCGGAAGCGGTCCTTCCCCTCTGCTCGGTTTCGGCTCCCCGCCCATCACGGTGAATCCATCCTCTTCCCCAATGACAGACGGCCGCTCTCCGGACGCTCGTCGGCGCCCTCCGAAAACCCGCTCCCAGGAGGAATGACCTTGAATGTGACGGAAGAAAGAATCCATTCGATCATCCAACAGCATGACGGTTTGAAAAAAAACCTGATCGCGATCCTCTTGGATATCCAAGAAGAAAACGCGTATCTTCCTCCGGAAGCTCTGCGGCGCGTCGCCGCCGAGTTGGAGCTGCCTCTCATCGACGTCATCGGCCTGGCGACGTTCTACCGCGCTTTCAGCCTCAAGCCGCGCGGGAAGCACATCATAACGGTCTGCCTGGGAACCGCCTGCCATGTCCGCGGGGGTCCCAAGATCCTCTCCGAGTTCGAGAAGAGGTTGGCCGTCGAGCCGGGGGAAACGACACCCGACAAGCAGTTCACCCTGGAGACCGTGGCCTGCCTGGGATGCTGCGCCATCGGGCCCGTCGTCGTCGTGGACAAGGAGTACTTCGGGCATACGACGATCCGGAAGGTCAACACGATCCTGGCGAAGTATCAGCGCGCGCGCAAGCCGGAGCGGAAGAAGCGGGCCGCGAAACGAGCCTAGGCCGGGCGGCCGCGGCCAAGGCATCCCCTGGCGGTTCCCGGACGGAGGTAGGAGGTTACAAAGACAATGACGAAAGCAAAGCCAGCCCCCATCGCGAGAGAGAAGAAGCTCAAAATCCAGGATTTGGCCCGGATCAGGGACGAGGCCAAGTCGCTCATGATCATCCGGGACGGCAAAGGCCGGGGCCGGGTCACCGTCCATATGGGCACATGCGGGATCGCCGCCGGCGCCCGCGAGATCATGAACGCGTTGCTGGACGAACTGAGCAAGTGCAACATCAAGGACGTGATCGTGACGACCTCGGGCTGCGCCGGGCTCTGCCGGCGGGAGCCGATGGCGACGGTCGAGCTCAAGGGACAGGCTCCGGTCAAGTACATCGACCTGACGCCGGCCAAGATCCGCGAGATCGTCAAGAAGCACGTCCGGGGCGGCCGCCTCGTCGCCGCGTACGCTCTGGCGATCGGAAGCGAAACCATTTACTGAGAGGATTCCTTGAAAAAATATCGCGCTCATCTGTTGGTTTGCGCCGGGACGGGATGCGTCTCCTGCAACTCCTTCAAGATCAAGGAGGCCCTCGAAAAGGAGATCCAGAAGAGGAAGCTCCAGAACGAGATCCTCGTGATCGCCACGGGGTGCAACGGATTCTGCGAGCGGGGGCCGATCCTCATGGTCCAGCCGGACGGCATCTTCTACCAGAAGCTGACGGTCGAAGACGTGCCCCGCCTGGTCGAAGAGCATCTGCTGAAGGGCCGGCCGGTCAAGAGATTGATGTACGTGCCGCCCGCCGAAAAGACGCCCGTGCCCAAAATGAAGGACATCGAGTTCTTCAAGCACCAGCGCCTGATCGTGCTCCGCAACCGCGGCCGGATCGACCCTGAGAAGGTCGAGGAATACATCGCCTTCGACGGCTACGAAGCGATGGCCAAGGCCTTGGCGAAGATGACGCCCGATGAGATCATCGCCGAGGTCACCGCCTCCGGCCTGCGCGGCCGGGGAGGCGCCGGCTTTTCGACCGGCAAGAAGTGGGCTATCGGACGCCAGGCCAAGAAGACGCCCAAATACATCATCTGCAACGGCGACGAAGGGGACCCGGGAGCGTTCATGGACCGCTCCGTCCTCGAAGCCGACCCCCACGCCGTCCTCGAAGGGATGGTGATCGGAGCCAAAGCCATCGGAGCGGAAAAGGGATTCATTTATATACGTCACGAATACCCGCTGGCCGTGCAGCGGATGACCAAGGCCATCTCCCAAGCCCGGGCGTACGGCCTTCTCGGTACGAACATCCTCGAGACGGGATTCGATTTCGACGTCGAGGTCGTCCAGGGCGCGGGCGCGTTCGTCTCCGGCGAAGAGACCGCCCTCATCGCTTCGGTCGAAGGCCAGATCGCCATGCCCCGGCAGCGGCCTCCCTATCCGGCCCAGAAAGGCTACATGGGGATGCCGACCATCATCAACAACGTCGAGACCTGGGCGACCGTGCCCAACATCATCCGGCGCGGAGCGGCCTGGTTCGCCGGCCTGGGCACGGAGACCAGCAAGGGCACCAAGATCTTTTCTCTCGTAGGCAAGATCAACAACACGGGATTGGTCGAAGTCCCGATGGGCATCACCCTCCGGGACATCGTCTACGGCATCGGGGGCGGCATCCCCGAAGGGCGGGAGTTCAAGGCGGTCCAGATCGGCGGGCCGTCCGGAGGCTGCCTCCCGGCCTCCAAGCTCGACCTCCCCATCGATTACGAAAGCCTGACGGCGGCCGGGGCGATCATGGGTTCGGGGGGGATGATCGTCATGGACGACCGGACGTGCATGGTCGACATCGCCAAATATTTCCTGAATTTCCTCCGCGACGAATCCTGCGGAAAATGCGTCTCCTGCCGGGAAGGGACGCAGCGGATGTGGGAGATCGTCAAGAAGATCACGGACGGCAAGGGTGAGGAAGGCGACCTCGAGCTCCTCGAGGAGCTGGCCGTCGCAGTCAAGGACGGCTCCATGTGCGGGCTGGGCCAGACGGCGGCCAACCCCGTGCTTTCCACCTTGAGGTATTTCCGCAAGGAGTACGAATCCCACATCAAGCACAAAAAATGCTCGGCGCTCGTCTGCAAGGAGATCGTCTCCTCGCCGTGCCATTATGTCTGCCCCATCGGGCAGGAAGCGTCGACGTATATCGCCCATGTCGCCCAGGGGAACTACAAGGAAGCCTTCAACATCATCATGAAGGACAATCCCCTGCCTTCGGTCTGCGCCCGGGTCTGCCATCACCCCTGCGAGAAGGTCTGCCGGGCCGGCGATTTCGGCCAGCCCATTTCGATCCGGGCCATCAAGCGTTTCGTCATGGACTGGGCGTCCAAGAACGACGTCCGCTACGAGCCGGAGCCCGTCAAGCAGGGCCTGGAGAGGGTCGCCATCATCGGCTCCGGTCCGGCCGGATTGACGGCCGCCTATTATCTGGCGCGCAAGGGCTTCTGCCCGACCATCTACGAAGCCCTGCCCGTCGTCGGCGGCATGCTGGCCGTCGGCATTCCGGAACACCGCCTCCCCCGGTCGGTCGTGGCCAGGGACATCGAGGCAATCAAAGGCGCCGGCGTCGAAATCCGGACGAACATGGTCCTGGGCAAGGACTTCACCCTCGACAAGCTGTTCAAAGACGGATATAAGGCCGTTTTCTGCGCCACCGGAGCGGGCCAGTCTCTGGCGATGGGCATTCCGGGCGAGGACGCCCGGGGCGTTCACCATTCCCTGGAATACCTCCTCGAGGTGAACACCGGCAAGACAGTCCCCGTCGGCAAGCGGGTCTGCATCGTCGGCGGCGGGAATTCGGCCATCGACGCCGCCCGGGCCGCCCTCCGGCAGAAGGGCTGTGAAAAAGTTTCGATCTTCTACCGCCGGACCAAGGCCGAGATGCCCGCCATTGCCGAGGAGGTGGACGCCGCCATCGAGGAAGGGGTTGACATCCAGTTCCTGGTCGCTCCGGTCAAGGTCATTACCAAGGACGGCAAAGCGGTCGGGATCGAGTGCATCCGGATGCGGCTCGGCGACAAGGACGATAGCGGCCGGCGGAAGCCGATCCCGATCGAGGGCTCGAATTTTACGTACAAACTGGACACGCTTATCCTGGCCATCAGCGAGCGGCCCGACACATCCTATATCGGAGAGGGCGACGAAATCCAGCGCCACGGGATGAACATCATCACCGATCCCGAACTGACGACGACCACGCGGCCGGGCATCTTCGCCGGAGGCGACGCCGTGACCGGGCCGAACATGGTCGTCGAAGCCATGGCCGCCGGCAAGAGGGCCGCCGACAGCATCGAGAAGTACGTCCGCGGGCTGCCCATGGAGCGCGATTACCACCTCACCCGGCCCTCCGTCTATGCCGGGCCGACCGAGATGACGCCCGAAGAAGCGGCCAAGGTCCGCCGGCCGGTGACGCCCCATCTCTCCCTTGCCAAACGGAAAAAGAACTTCAGGGAGGTCGAGCTGGGCCTGACCGAGGCGATGGCCTGCAAGGAAGCCAGGCGCTGCCTCCGCTGCGACCTGGAGACCGAGGACGGTAAAAATTCTCTTGGAGCCAAAAAATGATCAAGATGATCATGAACGGATTGGAGATTCAGGCCGAGGAAGGTTGGACCCTGCTCGAGGCCGCCCGCTTCTACGGCCTCGAGATTCCGACTCTCTGCCACAACGACGGCCTGACCGAGTACGGCGGGTGCCGCCTGTGTCTGGTCGAGATCGGCGAGGGGCCGCGGGCCAAGCTGGTTTCCTCCTGCACCTACCCCGTCGAAGAGGGCCTCGTCGTCCACACCGACACCGCCCGGGTCGTCAAGACGCGGCGGATGATGCTCGAGCTCATGCTCTCCACGGCGCCCGGCTCCAAGAAGCTCCAGGACCTGGCCTCGAAGTATGGCCTGACCCATCAGAGGTTCAAGCCCCGCAACGAGGAGTGCGTCTACTGCGGCCTGTGCGTTCGGATATGCGAAGAGCAGATGGATGCCCGGGCAATCGGATTCCAGAACCGCGGGCACAACAAGAAGATCTCGACGCCGTTCGACGTGCGCTCCGAGGTCTGCCGGCTCTGCGGCGCGTGCATGTACATCTGCCCGGCCTGCCAGCTCCGCTGCCAGGGGCCGGACGCGGATACGGACATCTGCAACGCCTGCCTGACCATGGAGCCGACCTGCCTCGAGGAATACGGCGAACTGCAGTGCTGGATGTACGACGCCGGACGGTGCGGGACGTGCGTCCAGGAAAAGAAGAAATAGGGACGACCATATAAATGGCCGAAGCCAAATCCGAAAAGATAACCCAAAGGAGGTCATCAAGATGTCGTATACGAGACTGAACCGGAGCGCGGCGACTTTAACCAAGAACAGAACCGAAGGATCGATCAGCCCCTTCAGCGGCATGTGCGTGACGTGCGTCGACGGCTGCATCGGGATGTGCGAGATCGGCAAGTCCGCCTATCGGGCGGCCGAAGTCCTCTATCCCCAGCCGTTCGGCATCATCACCGCCGGGGCGGAAAAAGAATACCCCTACGACCTGTCCCACTTCAGCATCATGGGCACCGCCGTCGGCGCCCACGGCTGCGAGGCGGACAGCGACAAGGCGACCTTCGAAAAAGTCACGATCGAGCAGACGATCGGCAAGGACAAGGGGATCAAGCTCAAAGTCCCCTTCGTCATGGGCGGGATGGGCTCGACCAACGTCGCCAAGCAGAACTGGGCGGGGCTGGCCGTCGGCGCGGCAATCTCGGGCTCGATCCTGACCGTCGGCGAGAACGTCTGCGGCATGGACGAGGAGTCCGAGATCAAGAACGGCCGGGTCGTCCGCAGCCCGGACATGGAGATGCGCGTCGGCTCGTTCAAGAACTGGTATGACGGACACGGCGCGGTCGTCGTCCAGGCCAACGTCGAGGACACCCGGCTGGGCGTCCAGGAATATGCCCTGAACAAGCTGGGGATCGAGGTCGTCGAGCTCAAATGGGGCCAGGGAGCCAAGGACATCGGCGGCGAGGTCAAGATCAAGAGCCTCAAGAAAGCCCAGGAGCTCCGCAAGCGCGGCTACATCGTCCTGCCCGAGCCCGAGGACCCGAACGTCATCGCCGCTTTCGAGAAGGGCAGCTTCAAGGAATTCGAGCGCCACTCCCGCCTCGGCATGGTCGAGGAGGAGAGCTTCATGAAGCGCGTCGAGCAGCTCCGCAAAGCCGGGGCCAAGTACGTCTTCCTGAAGACGGGCGCCTACCGGCCGGCCGATTTGGCCCGGGCGGTCAAGTTCTCCTCCAAGGCAAAGATCGACATGCTGACCGTGGACGGAGCCGGCGGCGGGACGGGCATGAGCCCGTGGCGGATGATGAACGAGTGGGGCATCCCCGGCGTCGAGATCTGGTCGCTGACCTATCAATACGCCCATCAGCTGGCCAATCAGGGCGAGTACGTTCCGGACATCGTCTTCGGCGGCGGGATCACCTTCGAGGACCAGATTTTCAAGGCCCTCGCTCTCGGCGCCCCCTACGTCAAAGCCGTCGACATGGCCCGCAGCCCCCTGGCCGCGGCCATGGTCGGCAAGACGATCGGCAAACGGATCGAAGAAGGCCAGATCCCGGTCTATGTCGAGAGGTTCGGAAGCTCCATCGAGGAGATCTTCGTCACGGCCCCCGAGCTCAAGAGAAAGTACGGGAAGAAGTTCGCCGAGCTCCCTCCGGGCGCGATCGGCGTATACAGCTATTTCGCCCGCTTGAGCCAGGGACTCCGCCAGCTCATGGCCGGAAACCGCAAGTTCGCCCTGAGCTATATCACGCGGGACGACATCGCGGCCCTGACCAAGCCCGCGGCCGAGATCAGCGGCATTCCCTACGTTCTGGACGTGGACAAGGACGAAGTCGCCAAGATCCTCAAGGGATAAGTCGGATCGAGAGGGGACACGCGCGCCTGGGCCGCGTCCGAACGATGCGCCCCAGGCGGAGTGCCCCATTTTTTATGCTTGGTCCGGGCTTGACAGCCGCGGCCCAACCCAATAAGATGAGAACATAAAGGAGGCCCGATGAAAAAAGCAATGCTGGCCGTTTTTGTCGTCATGGTCTTTCTGGCGATGGCCGCGTTCGCCGACGCCGCCATTATCAAGGTCAAGGTTACCCGGGGTTCGACAGTAGAAGGCATATTTTAAGGCGACTTACGGGCTAAGTTCTTTAGTATCAACACAAGTATTTTTCAGAATCTGAAATTGCGTAGGCATGCGAATTATATTATATATCTTGACATTTAAGGAAATATATGCTATTTAAATAGGCATGTATGTGCGGACCATCTCGAGGAAAAACAAAGATGGCTCCGTCACCACCTATGTTCAGCTCGCCCATAATATCCGCGATCCTCAAAGCGGCTTCGCCCGGGCCAAGGTCGTTCATACCTTCGGCCGCGCCGACGCGCTCGATGTCGCGGCGCTTCGGCGGTTGGTCAAGAGCCTCTGCCGCTTCATCTCCCCCGAGGAGGCGCTCGAGGCCCGCGATTCTCGAGCTTTGCGGTTCATCCACAGCCGGCCACTGGGCGGTGCTTATCTTCTTCGGAAAATCTGGGAGCGCCTGGAGCTCCAAACGGTCTTGACCAAAGCATTGGGAAAAAGAAATTTTGCCGCGCCCATCGAGTGGGCCGTTTTCGCCATGGTCGCCAATCGCGCTCTGGCGCCCGATTCCAAGCGCGGCGTCGAGGAGTGGGTCGGCGAGGATGTCGCCTTGGGCAATCCCGAGCCGATCTCCCTGCAGCATCTGTACCGGGCGATGGATTTTCTTCTGACCCAGGACGCGGAGCTGCAGAAAGAAGTCTTCTTTGCCACGGCCGATCTTCTCAACCTCGAGGTCGACCTTCTGTTCTTCGACACGACGACCACGTACGTGGAATGCGAGGAAGAAGACGATTTTCGCCGCTATGGGCACTCCAAGGACAGCCGGCCGGACCGGCCGCAGGTGGTCATCGGGCTGGCGGTGACGAAAGAAGGACTGCCGGTCCGCTGCTGGGTTCTGCCCGGGAACACCCAGGATATGACGACGGTCGAGCGGATCAAGGCGGATCTTCGGGGCTGGCGGCTGGGCCGCTGTGTCTGGGTCATGGACCGGGGCATGTCGAGTGAGGAAAACCGGGTCGTTCTCCAACAGGGCGGCGGCCATTACATCCTCGGCGAGAAGCTCAGGGACAGCCAGGCGGTTCATCGGGAAGCCCTCTCGACGCCGGGGCGATACCAGAAAGTGCGAGACAACCTGGAGGTCAAGGAGATCGTCGTCGGCGAGGGAGAACGCCGCCGCAGGTTCGTCCTGGTCTTCAATCCCGAGCAAGCCCAAAAAGACAAGGCCGGCCGGGAGGAGACATTGAAGAAGATCGAAGAGACGATCAAAGCCTTAGGCGATCCTGAGGGACCGGGGCATAAGAAGTCCGTTTGTGCGCTCTTGTCGCATCGGACAATGGGCCGGTTCATCCGGCAGACGAAAACCGGAAAGCTGCGGATCAATCTGGCCAAAGTCCAAGAAGAAGAGGCGCTGGACGGCAAATATCTGCTCTCGACCTCCGACGATTCGCTCTCCGCCGAAGACGTCGCCCTCGGCTACAAACAGCTGGCGGAAGTGGAGAGGGCGTTTCGTACGCTGAAGACGACGCTCGACCTGCGGCCTCTTTATCATCGCAAGGAAGAAAGGATCCGGGCTCACGTATTACTCTGCTATCTGGCGTTGCTTTTGGTCCGGATCGCGGAGCGGGAAACCGGGGAAACATGGGACCGAATTCGGCCGATAATGGAGCGCTTGCATCTTGGAGAATTTTCCTTAAAAGATGGCCGGGTTTTGCAGCGGACGGAGCTGAACGCGGATCAAGCTAACATCCTGAATCGGTTGAAGATAGCCCCTCCTCCGGCCGTTTATGACGTCCAGTTGAGGGCCTAAAAACGTAGGCACACGCCAATTTTTCGACTTTCCCGTAATCCTATGATAATCTGTCAGTTAGAACAGAGCGTAAATCTATGACTGTCGAACCCGGGGTTACGTCGGCCAATGTTCGTCAACAGCCTGACGCGACATCGGCGGTCATCAGCCGGGCAGCCCAAGGCACGTTCTTCGAAGTCATCAAGAAAACCGGCAACTGGTACGAGGTCGCTGTCACCGACGCGACCGGAAGGACCGTGACCGGCTTCATCAACGCCGACGTCGTCGAGGAAGTCGGCGGAGGCGGCGGCGCCGCTGCCGCGCCCGCTCCGTCGCGAGGAGGCGCGCCGGCTTATGCCGCGCCGAAAGCCGCGGCCGGTGGTTCCGCCGGACGTTTTTCGGTGATGCTCGGACCGGTTTTGTCCAACATCGCATTATCGGAGGATCTGGGCGACACGAAGAAATCGCCCCGCTTCGGATTGGCCGCGGGCGCGAGCTATGAAATCCCGATCGCACCGAACATGTACGCCGGCGCGGGATTGTTCTTCACGACGGGCGGAGCCAATTTCACGTTCGAAACCGTCAAGTGGTCGTATGTCGGCAACGCCCTGGGTATTCCGATCACGGTCAGGTACGCGTTCAACGGCCCGTTCATCCTGGCCGGCCCGTGCTTCGGCATCGTCATGTCCCCGAAGATGAAGTGGGAAGGCGATGGACAGTCGGGCGAAGAGACGATCGATTCGGCGGATATGAACACGTTCCAGTTCGGCGTTCTCGTCGGCGTCGGATACGAAACGCAGCTCAGCGGGATGACGGCCTTCGTCCAACTCGTCTACAATCTCGGCCTGTCCAAGTTCAACAAGACGGGCACGGGAACCGCCAAGCCGAACGCCATCAATATCATCGGCGGAATCAGGCTCTGACGGGCGTTCGGCGATCGAGCCAAGCGCGGCCGCCCGGCGCCCCGGGCGGCCGCTTCACGTCCCGCCCTTTGGGATAAGGGAGGGGCCATCTCCAAAAAGTGGTGGTATTACTTCTTCCGCCGTCTTTTTCGCGAGCGGCTCCGCTCGATGGAAATCGCGTTCGCCGATCCCCGCCGCGCCCAGGAACGGCGGCTGCAGACGATCCTGGCCCGGAATGAAAGCTGCGTCTTCGGAAAAGAGCATGGTTTCGCGTCCATCCGTTCCATCGCCGATTTCCGCAGCCGGATTCCCCTCTCGAGCTACGACCAGCTGACGCCCTGGATCGAGCGCATGGTCCGGGGGGAACGGAATATCCTCACGGCGGATGACCCCGTCTTCTTCGCCGTCACCAGCGGTTCAACCGGGCCGCGGAAATTCATTCCCATCAACCGCGACCTGGAAAAGGACTTGGCCCAGGCCCAGCTCTTCTGGCTGGCCCGGCTGATCCGGGACGACAGCCGGGTCGGGGAGCGGAAATTTCTCTACCTCGCTCCGCCGGCGCGGGAGGGCCTGACCGAAGGAGGCGTTCCGTATGGTTCCATCGCGGGAACGCTCTTCGGGCGCCAGGAGCGACACGTCTCCCGCGTCTTTTCGGCTTTTCTTTCCCGCGGCCGGGTGATCCCCCCGTACGTATCGGCCGTCAAGACCCCCCGGCTCAAGAGCTATCTGACCGCCAGACTGGCTTTGTGCCGATCCCTGGGAAGCATCAATTCCGCCAACCCTTCGACGATTGTCCTTTTCTTCCGGCTCCTCAAGGACCGGGGGGAAGCGCTCGCCCGCGAGACGCGGGACGGAAGGCTCCGCTTGGACATCGGCGGCGATTTGTCCCGGGCCGAGCGCGAGGATCTGGCGGAACGGCTGAGGCCCGACCCGCGGGCGGCAGCCCGTCTGGAGGCGGCGCTCGAGGAGGATCCCCTCGATCCCCGGAAAATCTGGCCCGGCCTCAGAATCGTTCAATGCTGGCTGGGAGGAACCTTGTCCTTCTATGTTTCCGAGCTTCGCCGGTACACGCGGGAGCTCCCCCTCCGCGACGTCGGGTACAGGGCTTCGGAAGGATTTTTCGCCATCCCTCAAGCCAACGAAACGGCCGCCGGGGTTCTTCACGTCGCCGGCCATTTTCTGGAATTCCTTCCGGACGATTCTTCGTCCGAGGAAACACTTCTCGCCGACGAGCTCGAAGCGGGACGGACCTACCGCCTGATCGTGACCCAGTCGGGAGGCTTGTACCGATACGACTTGGAGGATATCGTCCAGGTCGAGAGCTTCTACGAGAAAACGCCCGTCGTCCGTTTTTTGCACAAGGCGGGAGGCACCTTATCGGTAACGGGAGAGAAAGTGACCGAATCCCACCTGCTGCAGGCAATGCATTCGCTCCGGGCCGCGTTCGGTCTCCCCGAGATCGAATTCGCTCTCGCCGTCCGCGAAGAGATCCCTCCCCGTTACGTCCTGTTCCTGGAGATGAGCGGGATTCCCGCCGGCGGCTTCGAAGCCGGAGAACGGATAGGCCGCTTTTTGGACGAGGAGCTTAGAAGGCGCAACTGCGAATACGAGGCCAAACGGACGTCGGGACGGCTGGGTCCTCCTCTCGTCGTCCGCCTCAGGCAAGGAAGCTTTGCCGGATTCCGAGCGAAATTCCTCGTCCTGGGCGAAAACGATCCTCAATACAAGCCGAGACACATGATCTCGAAGGCCGAAGAGCGCGCCTGGCTCGAAGAGCGGACGATCGCCGCACCTTTTGATTAAGGGCGCCGCAGGCCCTCACGCCAACTGCGTTTTTTCGAAGCGGACGACGGCATCGAGGAACGCCGGGTCCTGGTACCGGCAGCGGGCGGAGGACTTGCCGTAGATCTCGCTCGAGGACATCTCGATCCAGATCTCTCTCAGGCCCTTCTCCCTGACATTTCCGAAGACGAGCGGAGTGAAGTCGCACGGGCAGACGCTCCCGTCGGCCTGGATGTGCATGTAGACGGAGGCCGCGGGGCATCCCTCGGCCGCGCACGGATAGGTCAGGCTGGCGAACAGGGTCTGGTGGATGATGCGGGGAAATCCGGGATCGTCATTGTAGCGGCGCCGGAACGCTCGGATATCCTCGTTCTCTTCCGCGCTCAGGACGCATTCCCTTTTCTGCGTCATCCTGCCCGTCGGAATGAGGTCGAAGAAAAAGACCTCGAGGACGTCCACGCGCCGGGCCAGATCCATCATCGCCTCCATTTCGCCCGAAGCGATCTTCTCCTTCGTCACGAAGGTCGAGATGCCCGTAACGATGCCGGCGTCCCGGCAGCGCCGGATTCCGTCCATGGCTTTGAAAAAAAGGCCCGGCCGTTTCCGGTTGCGGTCGTGGGACTGCGGATCGGAATCATCGAGGCTGAAGAAAACGCCGTAGGCGCCGGCGTCCTTCAGCCGGGCGACGGCGTCGGCCGTCATGAATTCCCCGTTCGTGAAGAGCGTGCACAGGCACTTCTCCCGGTCGATGGAGCGGATGAGCTCGTCGAGCCTCGGGTAGAGCAGCGGTTCACCCCCGACGAGGACGAGGGCGGTCGTCCCGAGCGCGACGGCCTGGCGGATCGTGTCCTGGAGCTCGGGCAATGTCAGCGCGTTGCCGGCCCTCCGAACCGCCTGTCTCTTGAGGAAAGCCGAGCAGTGGCCGCAGTCGCATTGGCAGTCGTACGTCGGCGCCAGGGTGACGATATGGGGCGTCCGCCTGGCCCACTTGATCTGGCCGCCGTCCTCGAGCGCGCTCCGGGAGTCGAGGACGTTCTTCATAACTTGGCGGGCCCGGCGGACGGCGACGGGGTCGCCCAGGGGAGGGATGAGCAGGGAGAAGGCCAGCCGGCCGTCATGCGTCTTGACCATGGGCTTGCCTTTGACATACTGCTCCTCGACCGCTTCGCGCAGCTTGAGCATGTTGTTGCGGATGACGCTCCGCTGCCACTTGTCCCTGGGCTCCGACATGGTCAAGACCTTCTTCCGTGTCTCCCTTTCGTCATCGATCACGCGAAGGAAATTCTATGTGCGAAGCGCGGACTTGTCAATCCGCCGGCTTGTAATTTGGGCGGGCTTTGGCTATCCTGAGATTCGACATGCCTGGAGCTTCATGAAGGTCGCATCCCTCGAGCTTTTTCGCGTTCGCCTGCCCTTCCGCATCCGCTTCGAACACCGGGCCGCAACCCGCAAGGAATCCGTCGGGCTCCTGACGAAGATCACCCTTAAGGATGGGTCTGTCGGCTGGGGCGAAGGCATCCCGCGCGAATACGTGACGGGAGAGACCGCCGAGAGCTCGGCCGAGGAGGTCAGGGAATTCTACGCGCCGCGGCTCGGTTCCTGGGATCCCGCCGATTTCGACGGGGCGGCGGAGGCCTCCGCCGGGCTTCCCTCCCTTTCCAAGGATGGACGAGTCTTCAACGCTGCTCGCTGCACCGTGGAGCTGGCCCTTCTGGACGCATATGCCCGGAGCTTTCAGCGGGATTTGTCCGAAGCAGCCCTCCCCCGGCCGGAAACGGCGGTCACGGCAGTCCTTCCCGCCGGCGGGGCTCTCAAGGTTCGCGGTTTGTATGCTGCTTTTTGGGCGGCCGGTTTCCGCGACTTCAAGCTGAAAGTCGGTTGCGCCGGCGATGAACGCCGCTTCAAGTTCATCTTATCCAAAATAGGAGGGGCGCGGCCGGCGGGGATCACGGTCAGAGCCGACGCCAACGGCGCCTGGACCGCGGAGGAAGCCGAGCGGAACATGGCCTCGTTGATGAGGAGGGGGGTGAAATTGTTCGAGCAGCCGTTGGCCAAGGACGATTGGGCCGGCTATCGGCGCTTAGCCGCGGCGGTCGGACCCCAGGCCATTATCCTCGACGAGTCCCTCCTGACCGTCGAAGACGCGCAGCGCGCGGCGCGGGAGGGCATCTGCGGGGGTTTCAATATCCGGATCTCCAAGAACGGCGGCTTTCATCCCGCGCTGGAGGTCGCCCGCTTGGCCGCAAGCCTAGGCATCCGAATCCATCTCGGGTCTATGGTCGGGGAATCGAGCCTGCTGGCGGCCGCGCGGCGGCATCTCCAGGCCGCCGCGCCGCCGGCCGCGAGCGTAGAGCCTTCGTTCAGCCGATTCCTTCTGAAAAGAGACCTCGCGTCATCCCGCCGGCAAGCCCGCGGGCCGGCAGGGCATCGCGGGGATGGGCGGAACGCATCCGGCGGATGGGGCGTGGACGTCGATGAACGAGCCGTCGCTCGTCTCGGGGAGTCGGTCTTCAAGGCCGGATTTTAGGCATCATGGACATCCTGCCCATCCCGGGCGGCGGCGGAACCCGCATTCGGCTCGCGGTCTGGGCCGCGCCGTCGCCAGCCGCGTCGCTCGTCTATTTGAACGGGCTCGAAAGCCATCACGGCTGGTTTGCCGGCCCCGCCGCGCAGCTCGCCAGGCTCGGAATTTCGGTTTATGCCCTGGACCGCCGCGGTTCCGGCCTGAATGCCGAAATCGCGGCGGACCTCCGCAGCTGGCTCGACGACATCGAATCCGCCGTCCGCTTCGCCGGGCAAGAGAATTCCGGCGCCCCCATCCATGTGGCCGCCCTCTGTCTTGGCGCCAAGCTGGCGGTTGCGTTTTGCGTTCGCTCGCCCGGCTTCGTCCGCTCGCTTCTCCTCGTTTCTCCCGGATTGGCGACGAAAACCGATCTTCGGCGAAGCCAAAAAATCATTGCGGGAACCGCGTTTTTGCGCCGGCCGGGGCCGGCCCTCCCCTCCCCGATCTCGAACCTCGGCATGTTCACGAGCCATCCCGTCGCGCGGGCCTTCATCGAATCGGACCCGATGCGCCGGACCCGCATTCCGGCCGCCGAATTCCTCGAGATCCGGCGTTTGGACAGGATGCTCGCGCGCGGCCGGAAGACACTCGATCTCTCCATCCATGCGTTCTTTGCCGAAGAGGATCTTATCGTGGACAAAGCCGAGACAACCCGGAGGCTGCGGTCCTTGGCCCCTTCGCATCGCGGCACCGTCGAGGTCAAGACTTATCCGCGGACATCTCACGCTCTGACTTTGGATCCGGGAATCCCCCTGGCCGAGGACATGGCGGAAAGGATCGCGGAGCGAAGGGCGCCGGACAAGAATCGGCACCGGGTTCTCATCCTGGAGGCCGCCTACGAGACCGTCGAGGCTGCGGTCGAGAAAGCGCTGGACGCCTTCCCCCGCGAATGGAAGAACAAAAAAGTCCTGGTCAAGCCGAATGTCATCGGGGGAGTCGCCCCGGACAGGCATTGCACGACGCATCCGACCTTGGTCAGGGCGGTCGTCGAGGCCCTGGTCCGCCGCGGGGCCGAGGTCATCGTCGGGGACAATCCCGGCCGCCTGGGCTACGGCCTGAATGAAGCCTCGTTCAAAGCTTCCGGCATTCTGGAGGCCGTGCCCGCTCACTACAAAAACATCGGCCTGGAGCGAGCCGAAGTTCCTCTTCCCCGGTCCCGGCTCTTGACAAGCGTTTCCATGTCCAAGGCCGTCCTGGCGGCCGATCTCGTCGTATCCCTGCCGAAGTTCAAGACGCACCAGCTGACCCAGATTTCGGGAGCGATCAAGAACAGCTTCGGCTTCGTGGCAGGAGGAGACAAGCCCAAGGCCCACCGGCTGGCCCCGACGCCGAAGGCGTTCGCCGAGGTCCTCGTCGACGTCTTCGCGGTCAGGCCGCCGGACCTGGTCATCATGGACGCCGTCGTCGGGATGGAAGGCAACGGCCCCACGGGAAAGGACCTGCGGCCGGATATCGGCCGCATCATCGCTTCCGAAAACGCGGTCGACGTGGACACCGTCATGGCCGAGATGATGGGGCTGGACCGGGCCCGGGTTTTGCTTCTCCAGGAAGCGTACGGCCGGGGGCTGGGCGAAGCGGACCTCGCCGGGATCTCGCTCGATGGGGACCTGCCGAAGATCCCGGAGTTCAAGAAGCCATCGACCTTCTCCCTCCAGCCCCGGAACCGCGGATTTATCTTCGTGGCACACCGGATCGTCTACGGCTGGCTGGTCGGGGTCGGCGCCCGCATGACCGTCGACCGATCCGCCTGCACATCGTGCCGGAGCTGCTGCGACATCTGTCCGCCCCGGCCGAAGGCCATCACGATGAAGGTTCGGCGGGGCAAGTTGGCCCCGGAGTTCGACCCGAAAAAATGCATCCACTGCTACTGCTGTATGGAAGTCTGCCCGGCGCAGGCCATAGAAAAAAGGACGCCCCTCGGAAAATGGCTGTTCAAGAAGCAGTTCTAGGGACCGTCCGCCGAAAAAGGAAGGCCGCCATGGTCAAGAAAACCGCCTGCCTCGCCCTCTTGTTGTTCTCCGTCGCGAATCCCTGGGCTTACGCTAAAGTCCGGCTCAAGACCGCCGTGGATAGGGCCCTGGAGATGAGCCGGGAGGTTCTCGACCAGCGGCTGGGCACGGAGGCCGCGCATCTGCGGAAAGAGCGGGCCGTCTCCCGGCGGGGGTTCACGTTGGACCTCGGAGGAAGCCTGGCTTACGCCTCCGATAGCCCCCATCTCCGCCTCGACGAGGTTCCCCTGCTCATGGACGCCCTCGCTGACGAAGACATTCCGCCCGGATACCATCTTTTCACCGCGCCGCGCACGATCTATGACGCCCGGCTGTCTCTGGCCATGCCGATTTCCGCCGGCGGTGCCGTGCGGCTAGCGGCTGAGGCGGAAGACGCGGCTTGGCTCGCCGAAATGGACATGCAGAGCGTCCTGGAGAGCCAGGTCGCGGCCAGGGTGAAAAACGATCTCATCGGCTACCGCATCCTCCGCCAGGCCAAGGAATCGGCCGAGCTTTTCCGGCTCAGCCTGGAGCAGCACCTGCTCAAGGCCGAACGGCTCTTCGAAGCCGAACTCATTCGGAAGACGGATATCGTCGAGACCCGGTCCAGGATCGAGGAGGCCAGGCTTTCGGCCCAGGAATTGGACGGAATGATCGAGGAGTCATCCGTCCGGTTCCGGGGGCTGTGCGGTTTTTCGCCTGACGAGGTCGAGGCGGATCCTGAGGAGAGCCCCCCCGACCCGGAGACGGCCATTTCCTTGGTCCGGACATCCCACCCTCTTCTCCGCTATTTTGAGAAGAGGCTGGCCCAGGCCGATACCCTGTGCACCCTCGCGGAACGGTCCGGCAAGCCCCAGGTCTCCGGGTTCGCCCAGCTCCACTTCGGACGGCCCGGCGTCAACTTCCTCACCGCTTCTTCGGGCTTATTCGTCCTCGGCGGACTGAACATCGAGATCCCCCTCCTCGACGCCGGAAAAAAGCGGGCCGAAACGGCCCTTGCCGAGATCGAGCGCGGCAAGCTCAAGAACCGGCGGGACGAATTCCTGCGCCGGAGCGAGGAGGAGATCCGCAGGTTCTACGCGCTCAAGTCGGCCCTGGAAGCCAGGTCGGCCACGATCGCGAGGATGGTCGAACTCGCCGAAGAAGACGTCCGGCTCAAAACCAGGCAGTACGAAGAGCACCAGATCCCGAATCTGGATTGCCTGGCGGCCATGGCCCAGCTCGACAAGTGCCGGACGATGAAGACGGAAGCGGAGCTCCGGATCGAAGCCGTCAAGGTTCAGATTCATGCCTTCATCGCCGCCGGAAGGGAGACCCCATGAACGCCTTCACGAAAGCCGCCCTGAGTCTCGCTCTCGGAATCATGACGATCGGCTGCGGCCGCGAAGCACCGACGGCCGTCGCGGCCGCGGGAATCGTCGACGGCACCGTCCTCAACGTCCGGACGGTCAGCGGGGGCCGCTTGGTCGAGTGGAACGCCCGGCCCGGCGCCGAAGTCCGCAAGGAGCAGGTCCTCGGCCGCATGGACCCCGTCCGAATCGAGAACGCCCTGAATGAGCTGGCCCTCGCGGAGCGCGAAATCACCCTCGCCGAAGCGCGGAGCCGCGGCCAGATGCCGGCCTTGCGGGTGAAGGCCGAATACGTGAAGCGACAGATCGAGCGCCTCGATCGTCTGAAAGCCGATCAGGCCGCGGCCGGCGAGGAAGTCGAAAAGGCAAAGGTCGAGCTGGCCGCCGCCGAAGCCGCCCTGGCCGACCTCCGCGACTCCCTGTCCTCACAAGCCATTCAGAAGGACAAGCTCGCCGCCAAGCGCCGGGCTCTCGATCTCGAGAAAGACGATCTTATCCTGAAATCGCCCGCGGACGGGATCATCCTGGAATCGCACGTTTCGGCCGGCGAGTTCGTGCCCCCGGGAGTGACGGCCGCCGAGATCCTCGATACGTCCGACCTTCGCGTCGACGTCTACATCGAAGAAGCGGAGCTGTCCCGCCTCCGGCTCGGCGATCAGGCCGCGGTCCGAGTCGACGGCCAAGAAGGCCGGGAATGGAGCGGAACGATCGTCCGCTTCGGGTCGACCGCCGAATTCTCGCCCCGATATACCCTGTCCGAAAAGGAGCGCCGAGCGGTCCTGTATAAAGTCACCCTCCGGCTTGAACACGACCCGGCCGTCTTCAAGCTGGGCATGCCGGTCACCGTCCTCTTCCGCCGCTGACATCATGCTTCGGCTGGAGGGGGTTTCGAAGTCCTACGGCAAGATCGCCGCACTGCGCGACGTTTCCCTGCGCCTGCCGGCGGGGACCTTGGCCGCGGTCGCCGGCGAAGACGGAGCGGGCAAAACGACCCTCCTGAAATGCGTGATCGGCCTGGCCAAGACGAATTCCGGCCTGATCTTTTTCGAAGGAGCTCCTGTTTCCGACGGATTCGTCGGTCTGCGGCGCGCGGCCGGTTTCATGCCCGAAAAATTTTCGCTTTATCCCGATTTGACGGTCTCCGAAACTCTCGATTTCGCGGCCGACATCCACGGCCTGACTCTTTCCGTCCGCAGGGAACGGAAGGAGAAACTGCTGCGCCGGATGGCATTAGCCGGATTCGAAAAGCGGCGCGCGGGAGCGCTGTCCGGAGGAATGCGGCAGAAGCTGGCATTGATGGCCGCCATGATCCACGAGCCCCGGCTCCTCGTTCTGGACGAGCCGACGGAGGGGCTCGATCCTCTCTCCCGGATCGAGATCCTCCGGATGTTGACCGAGCTGAAGGCTGAAGGCCGGACAATCCTTTTCTCCACCACGAATATCGAGGAAGCCGAAGCCGCCGATGCCTTTTTCTATCTCGTGAACGGCCGATTGCGGTTGTCCGGCTCCGTCCTCGACCTGAAGCGCGCCTTCGGCCTCTCTCTTGAGAATATCTGCGCCCTCGAAGAAGGGCGGGAGCGGGACCCCTCGAGAGGCTGACGATGTTATCCATCGAAGCCGAGCGGGTGACCAGGCGTTTCGGCGCCTTTACGGCCGTAAATGCGGTCAGTTTTCTCGCCTCCGCCGGCGAGATCCTGGCCTTCCTCGGTCCGAACGGAGCGGGCAAGACAACGCTTTTTAAAATGATCATGGGCTTGCTCCGGCCGACTTCGGGCCGCATCGTGATCCGGGGCGATGACGAGGAGAGAAGGGGGAAGGCCGAGTCTCTTCTCGGGTACATGTCGCAGAGATTTTCCCTTTTTCCTCTGCTGACGGCCGGGGAAAACCTGGCTTTTCTGGGCGGCATCGCCGGCTTGCCTCCCGCGGAAATCCGGGGCAAAAAAGCCCAGTTCGAGGACGAGCTTCCTTCCGCCATCCGAAGTCTCAAGGTTCGGGACCTGCCGACCGGGTTCCGTCAGAAGCTCGCCCTGTTCGCCTGCCTCATGGCCGGTCCCAAGATCATCCTCCTGGACGAACCGACGGCCGGAGCCGGGCCCGTCCTCCGCCGGGCCGTCTGGTCCGAACTGCAAGGCTTGAAAAAGGATGGACGGGTGGTCCTTGTCGCCACGCACCACCTGCCCGAAGCGGAGCTCGCCGACCGCGTCCTGATCGTGAACGACGGCCGGCTCGTTCTGGAAGGCCGTCCGAGCGAGCTTGTGCGATCCGCTTTCGGCCGAACGATGGCCGATGTCTACGGGAAAGCGCTCAGTGATGAACCGCGGATTTAAAGCCGTCCTCGCCAAGGAATGCCGCCATCTGCGGCGTGATCCGCTGAGCTTGGTCTACATCCTGCTCGTCCCCTTCGTCATGATCTGGCTGTACGGCTACGGGATCAATCTCGACGTTCGCGACGTCCGCACGGCCGTCGTTGACGATTCCAGAGGCCCGTACGCCGACCGGCTGATCGGGATGATGGCAAGGTCCGGGATTTTCGTTCCACTTCGGATCCCGGATCGAGCGGGAGCCCCCCCCCTCGCTCGATACGGCCGAGCGTCTCATGAAAGCCGGATTTGTCCGCCAGGTCCTTATCCTGCCCGAGGATTTCGATGAGAATTTGTCGGCAGGCAAGCCCGCCGAAATCGGACTGTTGATCGACGGCAGCGACGCCTTGGCTGCTAGTTCGATCGGACGGCTCCAGGAACGCCTGATTGCCTCGTTTTCCGGCCGGCTCGATCCCGGCGGCCGGCCTGATCTCGTTCGAACGCGGATCGCGTTCAATCCGTCGGGGCAGAGCAGCCTGACCATCATCCCCGGCCTCATGGCCATCGTTCTCATGGCGATTTCAGCTCTTCTGACGTCGCTGGCCGTCGCCCGCGAACGCGAAACGGGAGCGATCGAGATTCTTTCCCTGTCCCGGCTTCGCAGCCGGGATTTCGTTCTGGGAAAAGCCCTCCCCTATGCCTTCGCCGCTTTGCTCGACGGGGCTCTGATCCTGGCTTTGGCCGTTCTGTGGTTCCACGTTCCCGTACGCGGAGACGTCGCGGCCTTGGCTGTCTTCTCGCTTCTCTATGTCCTGGCCGGAGCGGCGACCGGCCTCCTCATCTCGACCGCGGTCACGACCCAGCGGGAGGCGACGATCGCCGAGGTCCTGACGACGTTTCTGCCGGCTTTCTTTTTGTCGGGATTCATCCTTCCGCTGGAAACCCTGCCTCCTTTCCTCAAGGGTCTGAGCTATGCCGTTCCGGCCACCCACTTCATCAAGATCGTCCGCGGGATCCTGCTCAAAGGACAAGGGTTTTCTTCCTTCATCGTAGAGGCGGCGGCGCTCGCGGCCTATGCGGCCGCGCTTCTGGGCCTCTCGGTATGGATCTTCTCGCGGAGGAGGGCGGTTCCCCGGTGAGAATGATCCATCTGGTCAAAAAAGAGCTGATCGAGATCCTCCGCCAGAGAGAGCTGCTTTTCCTGATCCTGGTCGTCCCCTTGGTCGAAATCGTCCTCCTCGGCCACGTCATCGCCACGGAAACCCGCAATCTCCCCGTCCAAGTCGTCAACCTTTCGGAGAGCCCGGCCGCGGGACGGATCATTCGCGAGGTCGCGAACTGTCCGGGCTTGCGCGTTCCTCCGGCCGGCCGGGCGCCGCTGGACGCCTTCGACATCTTGCGGTCGGGCCGGGCCAAAGCGGTCGTCACCGTCCGCGACGCGCCTTCTCCGGCAAGGCGAGCGCTGGGCGTCCCGGAAATCCAGATCCTTCTCGACGGAACGGACGCGTTTTCGGCCGCATTCGTCGAAGGCGCGCTGCAAGGCGTTATCGCCCGCAGTCTCCAGTCGCGCGAGGCGCCGGGCTCACGGCGGCACGCCGTATCGGTTAAAACGCAGATCATCTACAATCCGGACCTCAAGCCGATCTTCTCCTCGGGCACCGGACTGGTCGGCCTCCTCCTGACATTCTTGACGTTTATTCTCGCCGCCCTCACCCTCGTCCGGGAGAAGGAGCAGCAGACGCTGGACACGCTGCTCGTCTCGAAGCTGACGCCCCTCGAGATCTTTGCCGGCAAAGGACTGCCGGCCGCGCTCGTCGGGCTGTTCCAGCTTCTCGTCGGTCTGCCGATTCTTCTGGTCTGGTTCAAGGTTCCCTTCCGCGGTTCGGCCGGCTGGGTCCTCCTCGGCGCGGTCACATATCTCCTCGCCGTCACCTCCCTTGCCCTGGCCGTCTCGGCCCTATCGTCCAGCCACCGCCAAGCCATGTTCCTGGCCTGGTACATCATCATGACGTTTCTCCTGCTGTCCGGCTTCTTCACTCCGGTCGAGAATATCCCCCCGGAGGCCTGGTTGTCCCGCGCGATCGCCGCGGTCAATCCCTTCCTCTATCTGATGAGGATCGTCCGCACGGTCATGCTCAAAGGAGGAGGCTGGAGCTTCGTTCGGGCCGACCTGCTCGTTCTTTCCGGGCTCAGCCTCGTCTTCATGACGGTTTCCTACGCCCTCTTCCGCCGCTCTTTAAAGCGCTAGCTTAAGAAACAAGCGAGCGAAGAATCGGGCGAACGCATTTCTCGGCTATATAAAATCGACGCGGCGGCAGGGTCGGCCCTAAGGCGAGCATAGAGGGGAGAGCCACCGGCGTCCTCTTTATAATCTGGCGAGCGAAGAAGCGGGCGAACGCATTTCTCGGCTATATAAAATCGACGCGGCGGCAGGGTTGGCCCTAAGGCGAACATAGCGGTGGGGGGTCCCCTAGGCGCAGCCTAGGGGGGCACCGACGGGACTGGTGCCCCAGTGAGCCGTGGGCCGCCCTGTCGCCGCGTCGACCATAGATTTAACGCCGAGAAGAGCATTCGCCCGCTTCGAGCGAGCTCCTTTTCTTGCCTGAACCCCCCTTATATGCTATAAATACGGGCTGGTCTACCATGAATATTCTCTTCATCGTGATGCAGCTGTTCATCGTCCTGTTCGCCATCACCATCCACGAGGCATCGCACGGCTGGTCGGCCAACCGGATGGGCGATCCGACGGCTCTCAATCTGGGGCGGGTGACGCTGAACCCGATCGCCCATATCGACCCGATCGGCACGATCCTCCTGCCCGTCCTGATGTCCATCACCGGACTGCCGGCCTTCGGCTGGGCCAAGCCCGTTCCTGTCAATCCCTATAACTTGAGGAATCCCCGCAGGGACAATATCTGGATCAGCTTCGCCGGCCCGGCCGCGAACCTCCTCGCGGCGACGGGGGCGCTCATCCTCCTCGTCCTCCTGAAGGTCGTCAGCGCCGACGCCGCTATGTTCTTGAAGAACCTGGTCGCGTTTCTCAAGCTCAAGGCCGGTTTCATGGTCCCCATCCTCCCCCAGGGTTTTCATCTCGCCGAAGGGCTGGTGCTCTTCCTCTTCATGTTCCTGATCATGAACTGCTATTTCGCCGTCTTCAACCTCATTCCCGTCCCGCCTCTCGACGGGAGCGGGGTCGTGATGGGACTCCTCTCGGACGAGGCGGCCCAGCGCTATGATCGGCTCCGGCCCTACGGTTTCTTCATCGTCATCTTCCTGGTCTACATGGGCTTCCTGAGCCTGATCATCGAACCCGTGAAATTCCTGATTTTCATCTTCCTCGGATGAGCGAGCACAAGAAGATCGTCCTCAGCGGGGTGCGGCCCACCGGTCCCCAGCACCTCGGCAACTTCGTCGGGGCCCTGCGCAACTGGAAGAAGCTGCAGGACATATACCGCTGCTTCTACTTCATCGCCGACTGGCACGCCCTGAGCTCTGAATACATGAACTCCAAAGTCATCAAGGAGAACACCTTCGAGGTCGCCCTCGACTGGCTCGGCGTGGGGCTCGATCCGGAGAAGTGCGTCATGTTCATCCAGTCCGAGGTCATCGAGCACGCCGAGCTCCATCTCATTCTGTCCATGGTCACGCCGCTGCCTTGGCTCGAACGCGTCCCGACCTACAAAGAGATGCAGCAGGAGCTTCAGGACAAAGACCTCAATACGTACGGATTCCTCGGGTATCCCGTCCTCCAGGCCGCCGACATCATCATCTATAAGGCCGACTTCGTCCCCGTCGGCGAGGACCAAGCCGCCCATCTCGAGCTGACGCGCGAGATCGTCCGGCGCTTCAACCGCTTCTTCGGGCCGGTCTTTCCCGAGCCGCAGACGCTGCTGACGGAGGTCCCGCGGCTGGCCGGCACGGACGGCCGGAAGATGAGCAAATCCTTCGGCAACTCGATCCTGATCAAGGACCCCCCGAAGGTCATCCGGGAGAAGGTCATGCCGATGGTCACCGACACCCGGCGGATGCGCCGCAGCGATCCGGGCGAGCCGAACGACTGTCCGGTCTTCACCCTTCACCGGGCCTTCGTTCCCAAGGACAAACAGGACGAGGCCGCCGCGGGCTGCCGGACGGCTGGCATCGGCTGCCGCGAATGCAAGGCGATGATGCTCGACTATCTCATCCAAACGCTCGAGCCCATCCAGGAGCACCGCAGCGCCTTCGAGAAGCGTCCGGACGAGGTTCGGGCCATCCTCGAAGAAGGCGGCCGGAAGGCCCGCCGGGCCGCCCAAAAGACGATGGAAGAGGTCCGGGCCGCTCTGGGCTTTTAATTAAATGGGTACACCTACCGTGGGTGTACCCACAAGGTACACCCACGGTAGGTGTACCCAATCTTATTAGACGCATGATAACGACAGAAAACGAACCGGCTTCCATCCCCGCCCCGGACGAGGGCTACCAGATCAAGCTGGGGGTCTTCGAAGGCCCGCTCGACCTTCTCCTCTTTCTCATCAAGAAAAAGAAGATCGACATCCACGATATCCCCATCGCCGTCATCACCCGGGAATACCTGGACTACCTGGGCCACAAAGAGCGCATCAACCTCGACCGCGAGGCCGAATTCCTGCTCATGGCCGCCCTCCTCATCTACATCAAATCGCAGATGCTGCTGCCTCGCGAACAGCCGATCGAGCCGGACATCGACCCGCGGAAAGAGCTCGTCGACAGGCTGGTCGACTTCCAGAAGATCAAGGCCGCCTCCACCCTCCTGCGGGAGAAAGAGGACGAGATGGCCCAGGTCTGGAAGCGGACGGTCCTGACGGCGCCGCTCCCGGAAGAGGACCTCGACCTGATCGAGGTTTCTCTCTTCGACCTGGCCGAATCTTTCTTCACCCTGATGAAGCGCAAACAGAGCGAGAACCAGCGGGTCATCAAGGGCAAAGAGATCACCATGGCCGACAAGATGAACGAGATCGTCGCGGTCCTCAAGGCTCGCGGCGTCCTCGATTTTCTCGAGTACCTCGACGCCCAGGAAACGCTCGAAGAAGCGCTCATCAGCTTCTTCTGCCTCCTGGAGCTCATCAAGGCCCGCCTCATCGTCGCCATCCAGGAGCAGCTCTTCCACACGATCAAGGTCTGGCTGAGAAAGGACGCCTCTCCGGCGCAAGGGTAATCTTCCATGGACAACCTCAAAGAGACCATCGAAGCCCTCATCTTCATTTCGGTCGAGCCCCTGACGCCGGAAAAGATGAAGGAGGTTCTTCCCGACGTCGCCGAGGAGGACATCGCCCAGGCCCTTCGGGATCTCACCGCCCGCTACGAATCCGCCGACGGCGCCATCCGCATCATCCAGACGGCGGGCGGCTACGTCTTTTCGACGAAGCCGGCCTACGATCCCCACGTCCGGCGGCTGCTCCAGATCGAGCGGAAAAAGAAGCTGTCCCACCAGGCGCTCGAGACCCTCTCCGCCGTGGCCTATCACCAGCCGGTGACGCAGGCGGAAATCTCGGCGATCCGGAGCGTCGATTCGACCTACGCCCTGCACACGCTTCTGGAGAACAAGCTGATCAAGATCGTGGGGCGGAAAGAGGCGCCCGGACGGCCCCTCCTCTACCGGACCACGGAGAAATTCCTTGCGTATTTCGGCTTGAATGCCATCGAGGACCTCCCATCCGAAGACGAACTCAAGAAGCTCATGCAGGAGGAGAATCCATGAAAAGGGCTGCCGTCCTCGGGCTCGTCATCGCTGTAGCGCTCTTCGCCGCCTCCTGCCGGCCCCAGAAAGCCGAAGTCGCCGCGCCGCCCGCCGACCGGCATGTTCCTTATAATTATGCCGGGACGCAAGGCATGGTCGTCGCCGCCCATCCGCTGGCCGCCCAGGCCGGCTTGGACATGCTGAAGAGCGGAGGTAACGCCGTGGACGCCGCCGTGGCGACGGCCTTCGCCCTGAACGCGGCCGAGCCGTTCGCTTCCGGCATCGGGGGCGGCGGGTTCATGGTCATTCATCTGGCCGCGTCGAAAAAAACGACCGTCGTCAATTTCCGCGAGAAGGCGCCGGCCGCGGCCGCGCCGGCGATGTTCAGGGACAAGGGCGAGGCCCAGGCCGAGTGGCGCCAGGAGCGCGGCACGGCTGTCGGCGTACCGGGCATGCTCGCCGGCTGGGCCTATGCGCTCGGCAAGTACGGGACGAAAAGCCTGGCCCAGGCCGCGGCGCGGGCGATCGAGATCGCCGAAACGGGATTTCCCGTCAGCGCCACGTTCAGCCAGATCAACAAGGACGAATACGAGAAGCTCCTGAAAAACGCCGGGGAGGCCACCTCCTATCTGAACGGAGGGATCCCCTACGAGCCGGGCGACGTCTTCAAGAACCCCGAGCTCGCCGCGACCTTGAAGCGGATCGTCCGGGACGGGATCGACGTTTTTTATAAGGGGGACATCGCCCCCAAGATCGTCGCCGCCGTCCGGGCCAAGGACGGCATCATGACTCTCGAAGACCTCTCCGCCTACCGCCCGGTCGAGGTCGATCCCCTTCAGGGAACCTACAAAGGCTATACGATCTTCGCCGCGCCGCCGCCGGCGGTGGGCGGGCTCCATATTTTTCAGCTCCTCAACGTCGCCGAGCGCTGGCCGGTCAAGGACTGGGGGCATAACTCTCCCGCCTATATCCACCACATGAGCGAGGCGATGCGCTTCATCTTCGCCGACAAGGAGCATTACGACGGCGACCCGGACTTCGTCGGCCTCCCGCTCTCCCGGCTCTTGGCCAAAGAATACGCCGGCCTGGTCCGGGACAAGATCCGCGCGGACAGGACCGCTGCGGCCTACGGCTTCGGCGTCTTCGACCCGGTCCGGGACAAAAAAGAGAACACGACGCATGTCGGCGTCGTCGACAAGGACGGCAACATCGTCGCCCTGACCCAGTCCATCAACGATTTCTTCGGCACGGGCATCGTTCCCGAGGGGACGGGGTTCCTTCTCAACGACCACATGGCCGATTTCGCGACCGATCCCGCCTCTCCGAACGCGCCCCGGCCGAACCGCCGGCCGGTGAGCAACATGGGCCCTCTGATCATGTTCAAGGACGGCCGGCCGGTCCTGACCCTCGGCTCTCCGGGCGGGACCCGGATCTTTCCCTCGCTCGCCCAGATCCTGATCAACATCATCGATTTCGGGATGCCGCTCGACGCAGCGATCGAAGCGCCCCGCTTCTTTTCCTATTCCGTCAACGGCAAGGTCCGCGACCTGTCCGTCGAGCCTCGCATCCCCGAACCGACTCTGGCGGCGCTCAAGGCGCTGGGGCACACGATCGCGCTCAAGGAGCCCTACGACAAATACTTCGGCGGGGCCCAAGGCATCATGATCCTGCGCGATAAGAACAAGCTCATCGGCGGGGCCGATTCCCGGCGAGACGGCGTCGGCGCCGGATATTGAGAGGCATTAAAATCATCAACGCTACGTGGGAGGCCATTATGAAACATACGCACTCCGTTTTATTGATCACGCTATTGGGGCTTCTGGCGATTTCTTTCGCGGCGGCCCAGACGCCGCAGGCGGCCTTCGAGCAGCCGCTTCTCGTCACCTCGGCCGGCCAGAGCTCGGGCGACGCCCAGATCGCCCTCCAACTGGCCAAGCGGGCCGGCCTGGCCGCTACCCTCTCGAAAAGCGGCACGGGCAAGGACCTGGAAAACCAGAAAACGCTCGTCCTCGTCCTCGGCGCGAGCATGAAAGGCCTGGGCGCGGCCGGATTGGACTCGAACAAAGAGAAGGAGCGGGTCCGGGAGCTCGTGGCGGAAGCCAAGAAGAAAGCCATCCCCATCCTGGCCATGCACCTCGGAGGGGGAGCGCGGCGGGGCGAGCTGACCGACGAGATCATCAACGAATTCCTCCCCTCGGCGAAAGCGGCGATCATCCTCAAATCGGCGAACGCCGACGGGATCTTCTCCAAGCTCTGCCAGAGCAAGGCCATCCCTCTCGTCGAGGTCGAGAAGTCGCTCGACGCCGTCGAACCGCTGAAGAAATTCTTCGCCAAATAACTCGGGAAGAACCGGCACGGATGGGATCCTTCACTTCGTTCAGGATGACACGAATAAGATAAATGGGGGACATGTACCGAATTGCGGAATCTCTGTTTTCCGAAGGCGCCCGCGATCTCCGAATGAATTCGGTACGTGTCCCCGATTTGAACGCCCATGTCTGAACCGCTCATTCTCGCTTTGATGGTCGGCGTCTTCATCGTCCTCGCCGTCCCTCTCAAAGTGCCGATGGGCGTCGCCATCGCCCTCTCCGCCCTGGCCGGCGCGCTCGCCGGTGGAGAAGGCTTGGCCCTCCGCCATCTGGTCGAAGGCGCCTTCGGCTTTTTCGACATCATCCTGATCATCGCCGCGGCCATGATCTTCATGAAGGTCCTCCAGGAATCGGGGATCCTCGACAGCCTGGTCGCCGCGCTCCTCAAGGCGTTTTACAAGAACAAAGTTTTTCTCCTCCTGTCCGTCATGCTCCTGCTCATGTTTCCGGGCATGATCACGGGCTCGTCGCTGGCGGCCGTGCTTAGCACGGGACCCCTCGTCGCCCCCGTCCTGATGAAGCTCGGACTGCCGCGTTTGAAGACGGCCGCCTTCGTGGCCATGGGGGCGATCCTGGGCATGATCGCCCCGCCGGTCAACATCCTGGTCATGATCATGGGCGGGGGCGTGGACATGCCCTATGCCGGCCTGACCCTGCCGCTCCTCATCATCGTCATTCCCCTCGCGGTTCTCATCGCCCTCGGCCTCGGCCTCAAGGACCTCAAGACCGTCTCCGCCGCGGAGATGAAGGCGCTCCTGCCGGAGTCCGCGGCGGAGCGCTACGGCGCCCGGCTCTATCTTCCGCTCATCCTCGTCCTCGTCCTGATGGTTCTCCAGAACCTGAACGTCCCGCTCGTCCGGGATCTGGGACTGCCGGCCGTCTTCTTCATCGGAAGCGTGAGCGGCCTCGTCTGCGGCCGGCGCTTCCATTTCTTCAAAGCGACCCAAAAAGCGGTCGAGGAGGCCATGCCGATCCTGTCCATCCTGGCCGGCGTCGGCATGTTCATCCAGGTCATGACGCTCACGGGCGCCCGAGGCTGGGCGGTGACGACCTTTCTCTCCCTGCCTCCGGCGCTTCTCTACGTCGGCATCGGCGCCAGCCTGCCGCTTTTCGGCGGCGTGTCGGCGTACGGCTCGGCCTCGGTCCTGGGCGTGCCGTTCCTCCTGGCGCTCATCAACAAGAACGCCGTGATCACGTCGTCCGCCCTGTCGGCCATCGTCGGGATCGGCGACCTCATGCCGCCGGCGGCCATGGCCGCCCGGTTCTCGGCCCAGGTCGTCGGGGAAAGGAGCTTCTTCAAAGTCCTTCGCTATTGCCTGGTTCCGGCTCTCCTCCTGCTGGCCATGGGCATCGGCGTGCTTCTCCTCGCCCCGTTTCTCGACAAGATCCTGTAGAACCATGAGATACATCTACCATCTCATCGTCCTATACCTCACGGTCCATTTTCTGTGGCTTCTCTTCCGGGAGAAGAAATTCTGGAAACAGGCCGGCATCGTCCTCGTCCTGATCATGTTCCTGCTAAGGCTGTTTCTGGTGGAGTAGGACGATGCCGACGAGGGATACTAGGGAACATGAAGAGGAAGCCGCGAAATCTTTGAGATCCTTCGCTTCGCTCAGGATGACAAAATTCTTCTTTTTCGCCGCCTTGGCGCTGCTCGTCTCTTTTCTAACCGGCCGGGAATTCCTGAGCATGCGCGCCGACGATGTCATCCTTCCCGGTCCGGGGCTGACCGCGGCCCGGGCCCTGAGCGACTACTTCCCCGCCCTCAAGAATACGCCGGGCGACACGCCGGTCTATGTCTTCGCCGGCGACCGGGAAGGCGGACACATGCTCATCACCGGCGGCGCCCACCCCAACGAGCCGGCCGGCTATGTCACTTCGGTCGTCCTTGCCGAGAACATCCGCGTTGCCCGCGGCAAGGTCGTCATCATTCCCCGGGCGAACGCCAGCGGCTTCACCCACAGCGACCCACAGGAAGGGAGCCCGCAGCGGTTTCCGATCGCGACCGCGCGCGGAGAGCGTTGGTTCAGGCTGGGCTCGCGGGTCACGAATCCCGTCCATCAGTGGCCGGACCCGACGATCTACGTCAATCCGAAGGGACAGACCCTGGCCGGCATCGAGGCGCGAAACCTCAATCGCGCCTATCCCGGCAAAGCCGGCGGGAATCTGACCGAAAAGGTCGCCTACGGGATCATGGCCCTCATCGCCGCGGAGCGGATCGACATCGGCGTCGACCTCCACGAATCGGCTCCCGAATACCCCGTCATCAACGCCATCGTCTTCCACGAAAACAGCGCCGACATCGCCGCGACCGCCCAGATGGAGCTCCAGGCCGAAGGGCTCGAGTTCAGGCTCGAGGCTTCGCCGCCCAACCTCCGCGGCCTGTCCCACCGGGAGTGGGGGGACGCGGCCGGGATCCGGGCCGTGCTGCTCGAGACGCCCAACGCCTCCCACGGCCGCCTCAAGGGAAAGCCCACGGTCAGCCTCATCCTCGACGGCCGGGACAAGTACTACGAGAAAGCCGCCCGTCTCGGCCGCCTGTTCGTTCCGTTCGGCCCCGCGGGCATCCCTCTCAAGGACCGCGTCGTCCGCCATCTGGCCGGGCTCAAGGCCATCCTGACCGCCCTGGGAGAGGTCGACCCGGAGAAAGCGATGGAGGTCGAAAGCCTCCCGCCGGCCTCCCGGGTCGGGACCGAGGGGATCGGCGCCTTTTTGCGCTAACTCAAGGTTTCATCTATACTTAGCATTGACAAACGGCCGCCGTTGAGATAGAATCGTCCATCATTTTTATCCGGCCATGGAAATCATCATCGCCAAGAATACGGGATTGTGCTACGGCGTCAAGCGGGCCCTGAAAACCGCCCAGGAGACCCGGCGCCGGCGCGAGGGACGGGTCTCGACCCTCGGCGACCTGATCCACAATCCCCAGGCCATCGCCGAGCTCAAAGCCAAGGGCATCGACTCCATCGAGAGCGCCGAGGACGTCGCCGACGGCACCGTCATCATCCGCAGCCACGGCGTCTCGCCCGCGATCTACAAGGCCTTGAAAAAAAGGAATCTCGACGTCGTCGACGCGACCTGCCCGATCGTCCAGAAGATCCAGGAGCTTGTCGCCCGCCTGGCCCGGGAAAACAAGGAGATCGTCATCGTCGGCAACAAGGAGCACCCGGAGAGCCAGGGCCTCATCGGACACAGCCGGGGCCGGGGCTTGATCGTCGAAAACGAGCACCAGGCG
>Ga0208828_1000026_pt1 | contig 68790 bp, 70 predicted proteins | sample Kivu_160m_FD_185487 | JGI IMG/M metagenome (GOLD analysis project Ga0208828, IMG submission 185487) | Freshwater microbial communities from Lake Kivu, Western Province, Rwanda to study Microbial Dark Matter (Phase II) - Kivu_160m (SPAdes)... | ecosystem: Environmental > Aquatic > Freshwater >... | reverse complement strand
GAGGCTTAAGCTGCAGGTTTTCACCTCCTCCTAACTACCCCACACCATGGAGAGTTATTTTCTGGCGGAAGAGAACACTACAAGTGGTATAATATAGACAAGGTAAAAATGAGAGTATCTACAGAGCCGGTTGAGAACAGCCAGGTAGCGCTCAATATCGAGATGGAGCCTGCTGAAATAGATAAATACATGAAAAAGGCTTACAGCCGCATGGTTAAAAGGGTCTCTGTTCCCGGCTTTCGCAGAGGAAAGGCACCAAGAGACGTGCTGGAACGTCATATCGGCAGAGAAGCTTTATTCAATGAAGCTCTGGAAGACCTGATACCAACAGCCTATAAAGAAGCTCTGGACGAGCACAAAATAGAGCCTATTGCACAAGCGCAGTTCGAACTTGTCCAGACCGAGCCTTTGATTTTTAAGGCTGTCGTGCCGCTCAAACCCACAATCAAACTTGGAGACTATAACAAGATAAAAGTTGAGTCCAAACCGGTTGAAATCAGTCAAGAAGATGTTGAGTCAACCATAGAACAGCTACGCCATCAACAGGCTATATTGTCACCGGTAGACCGTCCGGTACAGTTTGGAGACATAGCAACTATCGACGTCGAGGGCAAGAGGGATGGAGAATCCTTTCCCATCCGCAAGGATGTTGTCTACGAAGTCAACAAAGAAGCTCGGTTGCCCCTTCCTGGGTTTGCCGAAAAGCTGGAAGGTATGGTTAAAGGCGAAGAAAAAAGCTTTGTTCTATCTTATCCTGCCGACTATGAGATGAAAGAGCTGGCAGGAAAAGGCCATGCCTTCAAGGTTACTGTTAGTGAGATAAAGGAAAAAACGCTGCCTGAGATTGACGACGAGCTAGCCAAAATTCTGGGTAAAGAAGACTTGGCTTCACTGCGAGAGCAAATAGCATCGAGTCTGAAAGCCAGAGCCGAGGAAAGGGCTCGTTTGGAACTGGAACAAAAGGCTGTCGACGCTGCCGTCGAAATCAGTGAAGTGGGATATCCGCCGGTCTTAGTGGATAGGGAAATCGAACGGCTGCTCAAAGATGAGGCAAGACACTTTACCGAAGGCATCAACGGTCTCGATAACTACCTGAAGAGCATTGATAAGACACTTGAGGGACATATAGAGGAATTACGTCCCACGGCAAGCCGGCGTGTTGTCCGGTCATTGGTTTTGGGCAAAATAGCCGAGACAGAAAAGATAGAGGTAGCTGGTTCAGAGATGGACGAGGAAATAGATAAGATGGTGAAAGATGCTGGTAAGCAGGCTGAGGAGATGAAGAAATTTTTCAGCCTGCCAGAGGCTCGTGAGTCTATCAAGCAATTTCTGATAGGTCGAAAAACTATTGACAGGTTAGTTCAGATAGCTACAGAGCAAAAGCAAGCTACTCGTATTAGAAAGGGGAAGGCAAAATGAAAAATTTACCACAAAACATAATACCGATGGTTATCGAAAGCGGTGCCAGGGGCGAGCGAGCCTTTGACATCTACTCGCTGTTATTGAAAGAACGCATTATCTTTCTGGGTACGCCTATAAATGACCAGATAGCCAGCTTGATTATCGCACAACTTCTTTATCTGGAACATGAGGACCCTGACAAGGATATAAACCTTTACATTCATTCTCCGGGCGGCATTATCGCTGCCGGGCTGGCTATTTATGACACCATACAGCTGGTTCGACCGGATGTGTCCACAATCTGTGTCGGGCTAACTGCCAGCATGGCAACGGTTATTCTTGCTGCTGGAGCCAAGGGAAAACGTTACGCTTTGCCTCACTCCACGATTCACATGCATCAGGCAGTTGGTGGTGCCCAGGGTCAAGCAGCCGATATTGAGATAGCTGCTCGCGAAATTATGAGACTACAAGATATAATCCGTAACATACTGGCTAAACATACCAACCAACCGATGGATAAAATCGCCCATGATACCGACCGTGACTTTTATCTCAGCGCTGAGCAGGCTGTGGAGTATGGTATCGTCGACCAGATTTTAAGTGGGGCACCGGCCAAAGTGCAGAAAAAGGGATAAGCATTTACAGGCGATGCCCTGAGTGCTCGAAGTACTTCTGGGATAACTGAGCTAAAGTCGGAAGTCCTGTTCTGGCTCCAGCTTTGGCGATGGTAAAGCCAGCCATTATATTGCCGAGCAATCCACATTCCTCGACCTCTTTATCTTTGAGGAAACCGAAGAGAAAGCCAGCAGCGAAAGCATCTCCGGCACCGGTGGTCTCCAGTCTGGATTTCAGGCTTAGTCTTTGGGACTCAATCTCATATTCCTTGTCCCTATCGCAGATATGAGTGGTAACCATCGCAGACTTGCCCTTGGCTATACCTTTGCCCAGAGTTACAACGACAACCCGGCAGCCCAGTTTCGCAAGTCCACGTGCCCCAGCCTTGAAACCCTTGCCTGTCAATTTCTCAATTTCATCACGGTTCATAAAGACGATGTGGGCACTTTCAAACAAAGGTTCTAAGACCTTCAGTCCTTTAGCAATGTAGAGCATGCCCGGGGAGAAGCCGAACTTGACCGAGTTCTTCAGCCTTCTTGCCACCTCTATTTGCAGTTTGAACTGCCTGTCATCTACAAAAGAAGTCAGATGAACTATTTTAGCCCGAGTAAAATAAGCGAGGTCTATGTCTTTGGAATTCAATAAACTATTAGCTCCAGGGGAGACATATATGGCTCGTCTCCCCAATTTATCGCTAAAGCAAATTGTGGAGCCTGTGGCTATATCCTTAACCTTAACCTGACTTGTATCAACAGCGGCAGTATTAAAATCATAGAGTAATTGTTCTCCAGCCTCATCTTCGCCTACAGCACCGACGAATCCTGTCTTAACACCGAGCTTAGCCAAGCCATAGATGGTGTTGGCTGCTGACCCCCCGGGCACGGATACTGAATCCGTCACCAGTTGCTCGCCGTCAATAACCAGCTTATCGACACGATACAGTCGGTCGATGTTCATTGCCCCGAAACCGACTACGTCAATTTGAGCCATTGAACTTAGCCTAGATTGGCTGCCTCTTCTCGAACAACACGGCGAATTAGCTTGTGGATTTTGAGAGGAGCACCTATGTTCTTGAGTCCAGCAAGCCAGTGAAAATGTCCCCTGTTACCATTTCCACCGACCTTTTCCTTCTCTCTAACCAATTTTTCCACGGCAGAACGTTTACCTTTTTCCCAAGCTTCTAGAACCGGGCGCAGGTCATCCAGGTGAGTAGAAGCCAGACCTATGGTAGCATATGGCAGGGCATACTCGTTAGCATTGAAGGCAATAGCCAAACCGCCAGCCTGGTCGACAGCCTGAAGCATCTTAAAATCGGTGATGCTATCACCAACCACTACCCAGTTGGAGAAAGGATGCCGCTGAACTGTGGCAAAATGCCGCAAGGCTTCCACTTTACGCTGCCCACCAACGGGATGTACCTGCTCTATAAGCAGATTCAGCTTGGTCTTGGGTAATTCCTTCCAATAGAAGCGGTCAAGCCTTTTCTTTATCCAACTATCATCGATTGAATGCCTGTCCAGAATGTCCTTCTCAACCGCCTCCAGATAACGAAAATCTTCTTTACATAACATATTAGAGAACTTGTTCAGTGGGAAAGAAGTGCAGGCAACATTCTGAGAGAAAATACCAAGTCTAAAAGCTATGTGTTTGGCATATTGCTCGTAGCTGGTGCTGATACAGAATATCCTCCAGCCTTTAGCACTTAGCCGGGAAATTAGACTTATGGCACCTGAGGTCAAGGTAGCCTTACGTGCCAGGGCGAAGATGTCACCCTCTTTTATCCCGTGATATACCAGAAAGGGAGCAATAAGCGCCAGAGTATCACCGGGCTCGTAGTCCAATCTGGCATCCAAAGTGAGCAAGTCATCATATCGGCTGATAACCTCGAAAACCCTGCCTCCCTCTGGGAAGAGCTTCATAAGCTCATAGGCATTATCCTGAGTAGCCAGCGGACCTTCGAGGTCAAAACAGATTAGGCTCATTATAGTACCACAGCTTTATTTACTTCAGCAGTAAGGTTATACCCTGGTATCGGTTTCATGTAACGGTCAAATACTCTGCCAGCCTCTATTTTTATCTCGCCTTGACCGAAGGCTTTTAAAGTCGACACTATAAGCGGGAATTCACGTACCAGCCCATGTTGCCGAATAAGCTTGAAGAGGGCATTATTTTCGCTCTGCTCTTCTTTTATTTTATCTACGGAATAACCATCTATTTCCTGCCAGTATTTGTCGAAAGGTTTGCCTCTAATAGGATAGGTGCAATATGTTATTACTGGTCCTCTGTCCAATTCAGGTGTTACTAGATGCATCATTACTCCAGATTCTGCAGCCTTATTTTCAATCAATGCCCAGATTACTTCCTGCCAGCTACCTTTAGGACCTTCAGGGGTCGCCGGATGCAGATTAATCATATCATATCTGTGGCACATCTCTTCACCGACGATAAGCATATAGCCGGCAAGCACACAAAGGTCTGGACTGAAACCCCTCAGTTTTTTCATCACCTCACTGTCGTAATTGATTCGCCACTCTGGTAAGGTTGTGCCATTCGCCTCGCCTGCCATATCTTGCGAGTTTTTGAATTTCTTTGATGATAAGCAAATCAATGGAAGGCGGTAGTTACGCACTAGTTCAAAGAATAAATCACTCTCTTCTGCTTCACCAGCTTCCCGATTACTGAATACGAAAGCAATCTTGCCTTCGATTTCACCGGTACTAATCTTCTGGTGTACAACTTGCAGAAGTTGTCTCGCAGCCCCATCCCTGCCGGTAGAAAACCAACCGATTGTCAACGAGGACCCCTCTCCTAGGATATACGCTTCTTAAACCTGTTCCAAGTGCTGACAAAATGAGCAGTCGGGTTTGACTTATTACCAAAGATTTTTCCTTTAGCCAATGAAGCCAGAAACTCGTCTTTGTCATTAAATCTTGGCATCTCAACATAGGCATTGCCTATTTCAGGAAGTGTATGAGCATCACTGCCAGCACTGGCAAGCTTGCCATACTTCTGTGCTAGCTTCGCAGCTCTAGTTGAGCTGCCTGGAGAAAGGCTGCGAGCATTGAAGACCTCAATAATATCAACATCCGACATTATGTCTTCAAATATTTGGTCTCTAAATACCGATAAACGTAACCTGTCATACGGATGCGGAATACATACTAACCCATTCTGGGCTTTAATTCGAGCTATAGTTTCCTTCACGGACAATTTGCTGGGAATCTCTTGTTTGAGAAAGAATCCGATAATCTCACCATCTAAAGTCAAGATTTCTTCACCGACGATAATAGAAAAAGGCGCCATCTCCTTCATCTTTAAAGCTCCGGCAATAGTGTTATGGTCAGCCACGCTGAGGCAGTTAATGCCAACCTTTAGACAGCGCGCAATTATTTGCTCCAGAGACATGGTGCAGTCCATAGAATAGGCAGTATGAATATGAAGGTCAGCTTTAATCAAAGATTCAGCTTACCCTCTCTAGGTATTCACCAGTGCGAGTATCAACCTTAATAGTATCACCATTGTTTATGAAAAGTGGGACTTTAATAGTAAGTCCTGTTTCCAGCTTAGCTGGTTTGCTGCCTGCTGAGGCGGTATCACCCTTGAAGCCGGGGCCTGTTTCAGTCACCTTAAGTTCCACTGCAACGGGCATTTGTATACCCACCGATTTGCCCTTGTGTGTCAGTATCTCCAGATTAGACTCGTCTTTCAAATAGTTCAGTGCATCACCAAGCATTGATTTGTCAAGAGGTATCTGTTCGAAGGTCTTAGTATCCATAAAGTAGTAGAGACCGCCCTCATTATAAAGATATTGCACAGGACGACGTTCTAGAAAAGCCTTAGTAAATGTTTCGCTAGCTTGGAATGAGCGTTCAGTTGTATGACCAGCACGAAGATCGCGAAGCTTCAGCCGAACCTGCGCTGAACCTCGCCCCATCTTGATATGTTGATAATCAAGAACCTGATATAACTGCCCATCTAGCTCAATGGTTATGCCTCTTTTTAATTCTCCAGCATCGATCATAAGGTGATTATCCTCCTAACAAATGTTTGCTGTCTTATCTGCACAAGTGAGAGCTTTGACTTTGCCATTCTCCATAACAACTGTATCTTCAATTCTGACTCCACCCCAGCCGGCGACATAAATTCCGGGCTCTATGGTGAAGACCATACTATCAGTCAGCAGGTCTGACGAATTAGGTCCGAGCCTCGGCGATTCATGAGCTTCTAAGCCAACACCATGCCCTAAGCCATGCCCAAAGGCATCGCCATAATTAGCCTGTTCAACAACTGCCCGACCTGATCTGTCAGCCTGGTCACCATTCATACCAGCCACTATCGTTGCTAGAGCAGTTAATTGTGCACCCAAAACAATATCATAAATTCTACAAAATGTCTCGTCCTCGTTACCTAGAAAAAAGGTGCGGCTCAGGTCACTACAGTAGCCACATACCCGTGCCCCTAAATCAACCACAACAGGCACATTTTTGAGAACAACCTGTTCTGATGGCTTGGCATGTGGCATTGCAGAATTGGGTCCGGAAGCTACAATAATGTCAAAAGGAACCGTCTCGCTGCCTTTCTCTCGGAGGAATTTCTCCAATTCCCAGGCTACATCCTTTTCACTGACTCCGGGACAGAGCACGGATTTAGCATGATTAAAAGCGGCATCAGCTAGCTTAACTGCTTTAGCTATGAACTTCAGTTCCTCCGGCTCCTTTACGGCACGGATAGCCTCAACCAGTCCGGCGGTCGGAATAAGCTGAAATTGATAGCCGTCATCGCTTATTTTTTTACACAATTGCTGATAAAGGGCAAAAGGAACCTGGTTAGTTTCGAAACCCACTCTTTTGAACCCGAAATCTGATATCAACTTGGGTAACCAACCTGCCGTGTCACCTTTTATATGAACCACGTCAAAAGCATGTGCTTCCTTTTTGGCTTGCTCCACATAACGGAAGTCAACGGCTAAGCAGGCATTGTTGTCAGAAATCAGTAGCCAACCAGTTGAGCCGCTAAAACCAGAGAGATAGCGTCGATTTTCCTGCCCAGAAATTACAAGGACATCCAGTTCCTCTTGTTTCAAACTCCGCCGTAGTTTTTGCAGCCGGTGCATTGCTACTTTTTAATCCTCAGTTCACCGGCTAAAATGCGCAGCGCAGCCATATACCCCTGCCAACCCAAGCCGGTGATTTGCCCTTTGGCAATAGGGGCAATTACCGATTCTGTTCGCCAATCTTCGCGGGCATAAATGTTAGACAGATGAACTTCAATGACCGGCAACTCGCTGTCAGCTAGGGCATCACACAAAGAGAAACCATAGTGAGTCAGCGCACCGGGGTTTATGATTATACCGCTAGCTTGAGGAGAATTCTTCTGGATAAAATCAATGAGTTCCCCCTCACTATTGGATTGAAAGCTAACTAAATCTATTCCCAGACTTTTCCCCTCCTTTTTTAAAACGGCATCAATCTGCGACAATGTTTTATCACCGTAGATGGCTTTATCGCGCTTGCCTAGCATGTTAAGATTAGGTCCGTTAATAACTAAAATTTTCATGTCGTCGCTCCTATTTTTTCTACTTCTTCTATCTTATCCTTATATTTGCAGGCAGTGCATTTCACCCACCCGCCTCGGTATGTAATTAGCAGTTTGCCACACTGAGGACAGGGATGTGAAACTGGCTTGCTGTTAACTGCAAACTGGCATTTTGGGAAGCCACTGCAACCATAAAAAACACGCTTTTTCTTGGTTTTTCTCTCTACTAGTTCCCTGCCACATTGTGGGCAGAGCACGCCGGTTTTGACCACGAAAGGCTTTGTCTTCTTGCAATCAGGATAACCACTGCAAGCCAGGAACTTGCCGAACCGTCCTGTCTTTATTACCATGGGACGACCACATTCAGGACAGGTTTCCTCTGTTGGTTTAACAATCCTTACCCTTTCTATGTTCTCAGAGGCTTGATTCAGCGTTTCTTCAAAAGATGCATAGAAATCTTTTAGAACTGATACCCATACCCTCTCACCAAGGGCAATCTCATCCAGTTCTTCCTCAAGCTGAGCCGTGAAAGCAAGGTCAACGATTTCAGGGAAATGCTGAGTTAAGAGGTCATTTACAATAAAACCTATCTCATCAGGGCAAAGTCTGCCACTTTCTTTGTATACATAACCTCTTTCTTGGATAGTGGATATAATCGGAGCGTAGGTGCTCGGACGTCCGATTCCCCTTTGTTCCAGCGCTTTTATCAGCGTAGCCTCATTATAACGAAGCGGTGGTTGGGTAAAACTCTGCTCTGGAAATAGGTCCAACAGAATGAGTTTGTCGCCTGCTTTCAATTCCGGAAGGATGACCGCCTTTTCCTCTTCTACTTCCTCGTCCTTCCCTTCGCTATATAAAGTGATAAAACCCGGGAACTTTACTACTGAACTGCTTGTTTTCAGAAGATATTCCTTCTGGGTTTCAAGGCATTTTGCGTCTATCTCAACAGCAGTGTTATCAAGTAATGCTGCTGCCATCTGACTTGCCACCATCCGCTTCCATATAAGCTCATAAAGTTTAAGCTGTTCTGACTTGAGGTAGGAACGGAGTTGCCCGGGTTCCCTATGAATTCTAGTCGGACGAATAGCTTCATGTGCCTCCTGTGCCCATTTGCTTCTCTTACCAAAGGAACGCGGATGAGCAGGTACAAAGCGGGCGCCGTATTTGATACTAATAAAATCCCTGGCCTCAGCTATGGCACTGGCAGCCACATGCGTGGAATCAGTACGCATATAAGTTATCAGTCCCACCGAACCCTCTTCACCCAGAGGAATCCCTTCATAAAGCTGTTGAGCTATGAGCATGGTACGCTGGGCAGTGAATCGCAGCTTACGCCAGGCTTCCTGTTGCAAGGTGCTGGTGATAAATGGTGGTGCAGGCTGGCGAGCCATTTCTTTCACTGTCATCTTTTTAACCACATAGTCAGCTTTTCTCAACTCATCTTCAATTCTCTGGGATTCCTTTCGGCCAGGTATCTCAACCTTTGTGCTGTCAGCCAGACTTACAAGCAGTGCTCTAAAAATGGTCTTCGGAGTTGCTGGCAAACCCTTGGCTAATTCAGCCTCAATGGTCCAGTACTCGGTGACAACAAACTTTTGTATCTCTCGCTCACGGTCAACGATTATTCTTAGAGCTGCTGACTGGACTCTGCCAGCGGAAAGACCTCTTTGTACCTTCCGCCATAGCAGTGGGCTCAGCTTATATCCAACTAATCTGTCCAGAAGCCGTCGTGCCTGCTGAGCATCGACAAGGTTCATATCAACAGAACGGGGATGGCGAAAAGCCTTCTCTACAGCATCTTTGGTTATCTCGTGAAAGACAACTCTGTGTACAGGCACTTTGTTCTTATTTAGTTTAATAGCTTCAAGCAGATGCCATGAAATAGCTTCTCCTTCCCGATCAGGGTCAGTAGCCAGATAAACTGCCGAGGCACCTTCAGCCGATTTCTTTAACTCGCTAATTATACTTCTTCTTTGCTTTATCATTACATATCTGGGAGCAAAGTTATTGGCTACATCTATGCCTAACTCGCTTCTGGGCAAGTCGCGCACATGTCCCAGAGTCGCTTTGACCGCATAGTCTGCTCCCAATATCTTACTTATTGTCCTTGATTTGGCTGGTGATTCGACAACAACAAGTTTCATTGTCTCAATTACCTTGTAGTTTGATATTCTTCTTTCATCTCTCTGGCAAGCACGTAATTCATACCGCCAACCTGTTTGACCATTCCTTTGAGTTCCATCATGGCTAGAGCACTGCTAACCAGAGCCGCCGCCAAGCCACTATTTCGGCAAATTTCATCGATATGAGCCGGCTCACGGCTAAGTTGCTTTAACAGCAATGATTCCGTCTTATCGGCAGGCAGAAGCTCCTTCATCTCTAGTTGCTGTGCCATCATAGCTAGATTAAGCTCCTCTAGAATATCAATATAATTACGTACCAGCTTTGCACCTTCTTGAATAAGATTATTTGTCCCTCTGCTGGCTGGAGATAGTATACTACCAGGGACGGCAAAAACTTCGCGGTTTTGTTCCAGTGCCTGATTAGCCGTGATTAATGCCCCGCTGCTTTCACCAGCCTCTATAACCAAAACGCCAAGGCTCAGTCCGCTCATGATACGGTTGCGCCTTGGAAAATTATCAGCTTTCGGTCTGGTACCCAGAGGATATTCGCTTATCAAAGTGCCATGCTCCATAACTTCGCGGGCTAGCTTAGCATTTTCCGCAGGGTAAACGATGTCCAGTCCACAAGCAAAGACAGCAATAGTTCTGGCGCCAGCTTCCAGCGCAGCACGGTGAGCTATAGAATCAATCCCTTTAGCGAGACCACTAACGATAGTAATTCCACTCCGAGCTAGGTCAGTGACAAGCTCCTCGGTCACCTGACGTCCGTAGACAGTGGCTCGACGGGTGCCGACTACAGCCAGGCAACATTCATCTTCAGGTAGCAGGGTGCCTCTTACATAAAGCACCGGTGGATAATCGTAAATTTCCTTCAGTCTCTGTGGATAGTCTGAAGAGTCGCAGGTAAGTGTTTGAACCTTATATCGCTCCAAGCTATCCACCTCGGCATCTGGCGAAATCGTCGGTCTCAAAGTCACTATGGTATCCACAGTTTTTGAATCAAGTCCGGCTTTTTTAAGCTCGGCAGCCGAGGCTTTCCATGCATGCTCTAGGGAAGTGAAATGTTCCGCTAGCTGGGAGATTTTCACTCTACCTATGCCGGGCATCTTGGAAAAGCCTACCCAATATTTCAGCTCATTCTTATTCACCATGTGAGCTGAAACATTGTAGCATAGGCAATATAGGCAAACAACGGCTGGTTGACAGAGATCTTGCCGATGTTGATAGAAAACATTGGATTGTTAGCTGGCGGAGAGGGTGGGATTCGAACCCACGGTCGCCAATGGCGACACGCGCTCTCCAGGCGCGCCTGATAGTCCACTCCAGCACCTCTCCATGAGCCTGGCGGAGAGGGTGGGATTCGAACCCACGAGGCTTATCGCCCACCGCTTTTCGAGAGCGGCACCATAAACCACTCGGACACCTCTCCGGAGCCGGTAACATTATACAATGCCTGAGTTGGGAGGCAAAGTTTAACGTACAGCTTTAGCATAACGTCAAGATGGGTTTACAATGAAAAGCGAGCTATGCTATGATTTCACTTTACCACCCACCAATTGAGCGTTTTTAAAAGGTGATTAAGATATCAAAATCTAAGGCATTGAAATGTTAGACGCTTTGTGGATAGTCCTCCTGGGCATGGCTATTATTTTCGCAGTGTTGGGAATACTGCTTGGTATGATGCTCTTGCTTAATAAATTCCTGAAGCCAGAGAAGGAAGAGTAACGGATGGACATGCCTGTAGGTGAATTTGTGGGCTTCCTCAACCTCAACTGGCAAATAGTCGTCATGTTGGCTGTTGGTGGGTTTCTCATCTACCTGGGCACCGCAAAGAGCATAGAGCCGGTTATACTAATACCCATCGGCACCGGAATTCTGCTGGCTAACATACCACTTGGTGGCATGGTCGAGGAAGGCGGACTTTTTGCTGTTTTGAGGAAGGCGGGAATTCAAACCGAGCTCTTTCCGCTTCTTATTTTCATCGGCATAGGAGCTATGATAGACTTCGGGCCTTTTCTAGAAAGGCCGTATACCATTCTCCTTGGTGCAGCAGCCCAGTTTGGCATCTTTGGCACTTTTTTCTTGGCTTACATGCTTGGTGATGGCTGGCTTCATATCATGGGCTTCAGTCTGAAAGACGCCGCTTCCATCGGCATAATCGGCTCTGCTGATGGACCTACTTCGATTTATGTATCTTCTGTATTCCAATCCAAATATGCCGCGGCTATTGTGGTGGCAGCTTATTCATACATGGCATTGGTGCCTATTATCCAGCCGCCAATAATGAAATTGCTGACTTCCAAAGAGGAAAGGCTAGTGGAAATGCCCATCAACGCAGAAGCAGTGTCACAAAGGACGAAAATCATCTTCCCTATAGCCACTGTACTAATAGTGGGACTAATAGCACCGAAAGCCACACCGCTTATCGGCTGTCTTATGTTTGGCAATGTACTTCGGGAGTGTGGAGTGGTTGAAAGACTTTCTTCGACAGCTCAGAACGAATTGACCAACATTGTGACTATCCTGTTAGGTCTTACCGTAGGCGGGATGATGATAGCCTCCGAGTTCCTCAAGCCAGAGACGATACTTATCTTCGTTATGGGGGTAATTGCCTTTGCATTAGATACCGCTGCCGGCGTTATCTTCGGCAAGATAATGTACCTGCTATCTGGCAAAAAGGTCAATCCATTAATCGGTGCCGCTGGTATTTCAGCTTTTCCTATGTCAGCCAGAGTAGTCCAAAAGATGGGACTGCAAGAGAATCCCCACAACCATCTATTGATGCATGCTGTCGGTGCTAATACCGCTGGACAAATAGCGTCGGTAGTAGCTGGTGGTGCCATGCTGATGCTAATACCAATGTTCAGTTAGCCTATAATCTGTTTATCATTCATGGAAGCGAACAAGAACTGGCATAATTTAGATATATCAGAGGTCTTAGCTTCTCTGAGCTCGGACCATACTGGTCTAAGCAATCAAGAGGCTCAACAGCGCCTGGTGGAATTCGGTCCTAATGAGCTCGCTGAAAAAAGGAAAATCTCACCTTGGGCAATCTTCTTTGAGCAGTTTAAGAATTTCTTAATTATTATCCTCCTTGTTGCTGTAGCCTTATCAGCTATTATGGGTGAAATAGCTGATGCCATTGTCATCTTCGTTATCGTCCTTTTCGCCGCCGGATTAGGCTTTATCCAGGAATACAGGGCAGAGCGAGCTATGGAAGCACTGAAAAGAATGGCTGCACCTATGGCATCGGTTATAAGAGACGGGAGGGAAACAGAAATATCTGCTCGCGAGCTAGTCCCAGGAGACATAATCCTCCTCACAACTGGTGATAGAATACCGGCAGATGCTCGTCTCCTCGAAGCAATTAATCTAAAGGTAGACGAAGCCTCATTAACCGGCGAATCTGTTCCCGTGGAAAAAACAAACAAGGTTCTGCCAGAGGAAATCAGCATCGGCGACAAGAGAAACATGGTCTTCATGGGAACCGCGGCTGTTTATGGCAGAGGCATGGCAGTTATCACCGGCACTGGTATGACAACAGAATTTGGCAAGATAGCTACCATACTCCAAGAAGTTAAGAAGGAGCAGACACCACTCCAGATTAATCTTGACCAGTTAGGAAAGTGGATTGGTATCGGTGCTCTGGCACTGTGCTTCATCCTAGCCGGAATTGGCGTTCTAAGAGGGCATGAGATTTTAGAAATGCTCATCTGGGGGGTGAGTTTGGCAGTAGCTGCCGTTCCCGAAGCCTTGCCTGCTGTGGTTACAATCTCGCTGGCTCTTGGCGTTCAGAGGATGGTACGCCGCCATGCCCTTATTAGAAAGCTACCGGCGGTAGAGACTCTAGGTTGTACCACGTTTATTTGTTCAGACAAGACAGGTACGCTAACACAGGACCAGATGACGATACGGCGTATTTATGTAGATAGCAAGCTGATTGATGTCACCGGAGTTGGCTATGAGCCTAAAGGTGAGTTTCATTTTAATGGAAAAACTCTGAATGCCGAACAAGCTCCCGCTCTGCAAATACTGCTCCAGATAGGTAGCCTGTGCAACGATACCTCTCTCGCCTATATTGATGGTGTTTGGAAGATCAAAGGCGACCCTACCGAGGGCGCCTTGGTAGTAGCTGCGGCTAAGGCTGATTTGTGGCAAGAGAAAATACAAGGTCAATTTCCCCGCATCTACGAAATTCCCTTCTCCTCCGAGACGAAAAGGATGACCACCGTGCATCAGGCAACAGAAGGTAGGACAGCCTACTCAAAAGGAGCGCCGGAGATAATCTTGAATTCCTGTAGATTCAGTTATCAGAACGGGCGAGAAGTAGAACTGACCGATGCTGACAGGAACAATATCTTAGTTGTTGCTCATGAGATGGCTGGCGATGCCCTCCGAGTTTTGGGCATGGCATATAAACGACTTTCTGGCACCGCTGAGACAATCGAGACGTTAGAGCGAGATATGGTTTTTTCTGGACTCGTCGGCATGATCGACCCGCCTCGTGAAGAGGTTAAGGAGGCAGTAAAACTTTGCGACCAGGCTGGCATTAGCTCAGTGATGATAACCGGTGACCATAAACTAACAGCGGTTGCCATCGCTAAAGAGTTAGGCATACTTAAAGAAGGTATCGCCCTCACCGGGGCTGACATCGACAACCTTGGTGAAGAGGAATTTGAAGCCACGGTGGAGAAAATAGAAGTCTATGCACGGGTTTCTCCTGCCCATAAGCTCCGTGTCGTAGAGGCTTTAACCAAGAGAGGACATGTGGTAGCTATGACCGGAGACGGAGTAAATGACGCTCCTGCACTTAAGAAAGCTGATATTGGTGTGGCTATGGGGATAACCGGTACCGATGTCACCAAAGAGGCATCCGATATGGTGCTGACCGATGATAATTTTGCCTCCATTGTAGCTGCTGTGGAGGAAGGAAGAGGGATTTTCGGCAACATCAAAAAATACCTTGTTTATCTACTCTCCTGTAACTTGGGAGAAATATTGCTTATGGCAATAGTTATCTTACTCGGTCCACTTTTTGGCTTGCCTGCCGGGACTATACCCCTCATTGCCATCCAACTCTTGTATGTCAACTTGGCTACTGATGGTTTGCCTGCTATAGCCTTGTCTGTTGATCCGCCAGACCTTGATATAATGAGGCAAAAGCCACGTCCCAGAAGCCAAACTATTTTTACAGCACCCGTCATGAGATATCTGGCTGGAGCCGGAATTTGGACAGCCCTGGTGACATTGGCGGTTTTTCTCTGGGCAGTAGATTCGGGCAAGGACCCGCTCGAAGCTCAAGGCGTATGTTTTCTTACCCTGATATTAATTGAGTTCTTTAATGCCTTTAACTGCCGTTCTTTAGAATACTCTCTTTTTAAAATTGGCCCCTTCAGTAACAGATGGCTCATCTGGGCGATACTCGCTACCATGGCTATGACCGTCCCGATATTTTATGTGCCTTTCCTAGAAGAAATATTCCATGTCCATGCCTTAACTCTCACAGACTGGATAGTCGCCATACTCTCAGCCTCGACAATTTTTATTGTCGCCGAAATCTATAAACTTATCAATTCATGGCTGAGACCCAAAGGCATAGTACCAGACACACCGAATAAAAATTGTTAGTCGGCGCTGATTACCATCAGAATATCGAATCTGCTAAACTTTACTCGTTTTACACTATTCTTGAGTTCTGGAGGTAGTTATGAAGAAGCAGGTAGGGGAATTAATGACAACTGAATGTAACACCGTGCCTGAAAACGCGCCAATTTATGAGGCAGTGAAAAAGATAGCTGCCAGAACAAGAGGCAAAATCGCCTGTGTGGTAGATAAGGAAGGCAAACTTAAAGGCCTGCTTACCCCAAGAGACATCCTAGAAGCACTGGAGGTGCGAAAATTTGGAGGTGTCAGAGGAAGGTTTTTCGCCGGTCCTGAAATCTTACATTTTCTTACGTCAAAGTATGCGAAGGACATAATGAGTGCTCCAATAAGCGTTCACGTCAACGATGGGGTAGAAGATGCTATAAACGCTATGCTCGACCACAGTTTCTATGAATTACCTGTAGTAGACAAGGATATGAAAGTTATAGGTGAAATCAGCTATTTCGATATACTACTCAATTCACTGGAGAATCAGAAAACCTGATGGAAATTAGCATATATTTTAAGTTCCTGCTCACCTTTGGCTTAATCCTGCTGGCAGCCAGAATAGGCGGCGAACTATTTGAGCGCTACTTGAAACAACCACCAGTCCTGGGCGAACTGGTTGCGGGGATCATTATTTCACCGTTTGCCCTAGGTGGACTTATACATGACCCCATAATCCTGAATTTTGCCACTATCCAAGGTGCTTTTGGTCTCCAAGAGTTCAACGTAATGGAGATTATTTCAGAAATAGCGGTAGTTACCTTGCTTTTCGTTGCCGGAATTGAAACTGATGTCGGGGCTTTTCTAAAACAGGGAATAACCGGCACTCTAGTAGCCGTGGGAGGTGTTATTTTCCCCTTTATCCTCGGATATTTCATCACCATGTGGTTAGCTCCTGAGACAGGAATAGCGGGCTGGCTTTTTATAGGAGCTACATTGACGGCTACTAGCATTGGTGTCACAGTAAGGATACTGATGGAGATGGGCAAACTCCAAACGCAAGCAGGTACAACTATATTAGTTGGAGCCGTGATTGACGACATAATCGGCATAGTTATTCTATCAATAGTTGTTGGAATAAGCTCCGCGGTAAAAGCTGGCGGTGAGCTAAACATGGTTCATGTAAGCTTAGATGCTCTCAAAATCCTCGCTATCGGTTTCGCTGTCTGGTTTGCCCTGTTAATCGTCGGCGTGAAACTCAACAGATATATATCACGATTTCTTCTGAATCCTTTCAAAAGATCGGGTACAGCACCCATTTTTGCCCTTATCATAGGCTTTATAATAGCGTATCTGGTTACGCTGGTTGGATTGCATCCAGTAGTCGGCGCCTATGTGGCTGGACTTATGTTCGCTGCTACCGACGAGAGAGAGGATATCCTTGATAAAACGAGACCGATAATGCTGTTCCTTGCTCCCTTTTTCTTTTGCTATCTGGGCATGCAAGTTGACATGCGACTACTCTGGGGTGGAGCCGTAATAGCAGTCGTTTTGACAGTAGCCGCTGTCCTTGGTAAAATCGGTGGATGCTATGTCCCAGCCCGCTTTGCAGGCAAGATGAACCATACCGAAAGCATGGTAGTTGGCATAGGTATGGTACCGAGAGGTGAGGTAGGTCTGATTATTGCCGGGGCTGGACTTTTGGCAGGAGCCATAGGCCGAGACCTATTTGGTGCAGCAATTGCAGTGAGTGCGGTTACAACTCTTATAACGCCAGCGATGCTAAAGCCATTTTTCAAGTTGCATCCTAAACCGGCCGAAGCAGAAAGCAAGCCTTCACAGCAAGGTGAGTAGGCATTTTAAACGTTAACTTCAGAGCACTAATCGTCTAGAATATACAAGTTTGCCAAAAGAGGACAGCAGCGTTTAAAATAACCAAAGCCCCTGTAGCTCAGGGGATAGAGCACCGGCCTCCGGAGCCGGGCGCGAGGGTTCGAGTCCCTCCAGGGGCGTTTTGTTTTGAGGAAATCAACCAAGTTGGAAGAAAAAGATAAGATAATCGAGATACGCTGGCACGGGAGAGGTGGTCAAGGGGCGGTAACATCGGCTGAACTACTAGCGCTGGCAGCCATAGAAGAGGGCAAATTCGCCCAAGCATTTCCCAGCTTCGGCCCGGAAAGAAGGGGAGCGCCGGTGCTTGTTTTCAACCGCGTTAGCAATGTCACTCCCATCAGAGCTAGAGTTTCGGTAGCAAATCCTGACATTGTTGTAATCTTAGATCCAGGTCTAATTTATATCACAGATGTCACCGCAGGACTAAAGGAAGATGGCATATTGGTAATAAACACACCCAAAACACTGGTTGACATAAAGTCGGAGTTGAGTGGGCCATGGAGGTTGGCTATAGTTAATGCCACTTCTATTGCTCGGGAGACAATTGGCGTTCCAATCGTAAATACTACGATGCTAGGAGCATTAGTCAAGGCCACAGAGATAGTCGAACTAGAATCACTAACAGAGCCCCTAAAGGAGCGTTTCGGCGCTAGAGCCAAGGGCAATATCGATGCTTGCCGCAGAGCCTGTGAAGAAACTGAAATAGCTGAATTCAGTGGTGTTGTTAAAAAGCCACGCAAAACGTTCGAAACAGAAACATTTCCGTCCTGGAAAGAATTGTTACCAGGCAGTGTTATTACTGAAGCAGGAAACGCTAAGCAATACCATACCGGAGATTGGAAATCAGAGCGCCCCGTATGGGACAAGCAGAAATGCATCAAATGTGGAATTTGTTATCTTTTTTGCCCGGAGGGATGCGTCAGACAAAACGAAGATGGCTACTTTGAGGCTAATTTATACTACTGCAAAGGGTGTGGTATTTGCGCCCGCGAGTGCTGGACTGAGGCTATAAATATGGCAGAGGAAGAATAGCAATGACAATAAAACGAATAGGCATGGAAGGCTCCTTTGCTATAGCCGAAGCTATCAAACTAGCACGTGTTGAAGCTGTAGCTGCTTATCCAATTACACCTCAGACTCATATTGTGGAGCGGCTAGCCGAGTTTGTAGCTAACGGTGAACTGGATGCCGAATATATTCCAGTTGAATCAGAGCACTCAGCGATGAGTGCTTGTCTAGGTACTTCGGCTGTAGGTTCCAGAACTTTTACAGCTACCGCCAGTCAAGGGCTGGAGCTTATGCACGAAGTACTATATGTGGCATCAGGGCTAAGATTGCCCATAGTCATGACAGTAGCCAACAGAGCACTGTCAGCACCATTGAGCATCTGGACAGACCACTCTGATGCAATGGCAATCCGAGATTGCGGTTGGATCCAGATGTTCGCTGAAAATGCTCAGCAAGCCTTTGACTTGATGTTATGTGCCTTTCGTATTGCCGAAGACCACAGTGTCTTGCTACCAACAATGGTTCATATCGACGGATTTTATGTTTCACACACAATCGAATCTGTGGAACTTTTAGAGCAAGAGGTGGTAGATAAATTCCTTCCTGGATACCGGTATCCTTATCCTCTCAATCCAGATAAGCCAGTAACCATAGGTGCGTTTGGACCTCCATTCATTTACACCGAGACCAAGAAGGCGCATGAATCCGCATTAAGAGGCTCTAAGAAGGTGATTCTTCAGACTTGGCGAGAATTCAGCAAACTCTCAGGACGTCATTATACAACAGTAGAGAGCTACAAGACAGAAGATGCCGACGTTTTGCTTTTGTGCATGGGAAGCTTCAGTGAGACAGCCATGATGGCGATTGATAAAATGCAGGCAGAAGGACAGAAAGTGGGACTTATAAGGTTGCGTCTATGGCGACCATTTCCCCGTGAAGAGCTTCGCCAGGTCGTAGGCAACGCCCAGACTCTTATCGTTTTTGACCGAGCTCTTTCTCTCGGAGGACCACCACCAGTCTGTTCCGAAATCCAATCAGCACTTTATTCGCTAAAAACTAGACCAAAGATTGTAAGTTTTGTAGGCAGCCTTGGTGGCAGGGAGGTTTCAGCTCAGGGTTTCGAAGACCTGATTCGCAACGGGGTAGACAAGGCGAAGCGAGGCGAGCTTGATGAATTCGAGATGATAGGAGTCAGAGAGTAGTGGAAAGTCTAGCCATATATGTCCCACGATTAGTGACGACCAAGGAATATTTTGCCCCGGGACATCGCGCCTGTATGGGTTGTGGCGAAGCCTTAGCTGTAAGGCTCGTGTGTAAGGCGCTGGGTAGAAATGTAATCATTGCCAATGCTACCGGCTGTATGGAAATCGTTTCCTCTCCACTACCTTCCACTTCATGGGAAGTTCCTTGGATTCATACCCTGTTTGAGAATACCGCAGCAGTGGCCTCCGGAATAGAAGCCGGAATAAAAGTCCTGAGCCGCAAAGGTAAGTACACCAGGAAAACCAAGGTTATAGCTATGGGTGGTGATGGTGGTACTGCTGATATCGGCTTTCAAGCCTTGTCCGGTGCTCTTGAGAGAGGCCATGACTTTATTTACATCTGTTTTGATAATGAGGCATACATGAATACCGGCATTCAGCGTTCCAGTGCCACTCCATTTGGTGCCTCTACTACCACTTCACCTGCAGGAAAGGTTAGCATTGGACAAACCAGATGGAAGAAAAACTTACCGGCTATTGCCGCCGCTCATAATATACCTTACGTAGCCACAGCCTGCCACAGCTATCCTTTTGACCTCATGAACAAAATTCATAAAGCTGTGGATGTCAAGGGACCATCTTATATTCATATACTGTCTGTTTGTCCTACCGGTTGGCGACTACCATCCGATTTAACTATCAGGGCAGGGCGACTAGCTGTTGAGACAGGTATCTTCCCTCTCTATGAGGTGGAGGATGACCGATATACCCTAAATTTAGATTTCCCCCAACTACGCCCTGTAGAAGATTATTTCAAATTGCAAGGAAGATTCAGACATCTTTCAAAAGAGACAATATCGCAAATCCAAGAAAGGGTAGCTGCTGAGTATGCCAAACTCAAACAAAGGGCTGCCAGAAATAATTACTGACAATGAATGAAAAAGTCAATGCAATTATAAACAAATACAACGGTGACAGAAGTCAACTGGTTTCCGTACTTCAAGATATCCAGGCTGAATATTATTATCTTCCTAAAGAAGCTCTGTTTCAGGTAAGTGAAACCATGGGTATTCCTGCAAGTCGAGTGTACGACGTAGCTACTTTTTTTAGAGCTTTCAGCCTTGAACCTAGAGGCAAGCATTTAATTAACGTTTGTCTAGGCACTGCCTGTCACGTCAGAGGTGCTGCTAGGATACTAGAGAATATTGAACGCAGCTTGACTATTCAGCGAGGTGGAACTACCAAAGACCGTAGATTCACGCTGGAGACAGTCAACTGCATGGGATGTTGTGCCGTAGGGCCAGCTGTGAAAATCGATGGCGAATACTTCGGACATATGAGCACAGACAAAGTGGATGGTGTGCTAGCCAAATTTGAGTGAGTATTAACACAAACGAAATGCTCAAAAAACTACGTTCAAAGCAAGACCTAGAAGCTCTACAAAAAGAGCTAATAAGTGGAAGAAAGTCGGACAAGGCATTGATTGCGGTCTGCAACGGTACAGCATGCCATCCTTACGGCTGCACCCAGGTTATAGAAACCTTTAAGCAACAAATATCGCAACAAGGTCTTCAAGATAAAACTGAGCTGAGAATAACAGGTTGTCATGGTCTCTGCGAGAAAGGACCGGTTGTAGTTATTCAACCTGGTGATATTTTCTACCAACAAGTGAAGCTAAATGATGTGCCTGAGATACTGCATGAGACAATCAGCAAAGGCAAGATTGTAGACAGATTGCTTCACGCCGACCCAATTACAGGCAGCAAGATTGTACACAGGCACGAGATTCCTTTCTACCGGAAACAAAAGCGGACTATACTCGGCAATAACACCGAAATAAACCCAGTCAAGATAGATGATTACATCGCGATTGGTGGCTACATAGCCCTAGCCAAAGCCCTACTCGACATGACTCCGGAGCAGATAATAGAGGAAATCAAACGTTCTGGGCTAAGAGGACGAGGCGGCGCAGGTTTCCCCACAGGAGCAAAATGGGAGTCCTGCCGTCATGCCCCTGGAGATATAAAATACGTCATCGTGAATGCTGATGAGGGTGACCCTGGGGCTTACGCCAATGAGGGTTTGCTTTCAGGCAACCCGCACAGTGTACTCGAAGGCTTGATTATTGGTGCCTATGCTATCGGAGCTCATCGAGGATATGTTTATGTACGCAACGAATATCCTCTAGCATTGGCTAACATAACAACTGCTCTAAATCAAGCACAGCAGCTAGGACTGCTCGGAGAAAAGATATTAGGCTCAGGCTTTAATTTTAATGTCCAGATAACCAGAGGCGGGGGTGCTTTCGTCTGCGGTGAATCCACAGCACTTATGGCATCACTCGAAGGCAAGGTTGGGGAGCCGAGAGCTAAATATGTCCATACGGTGGGAAAAGGGCTATGGGACAGGCCCAGCAACTTAAACAATGTGGAAACCTGGGCTAATGTGCCCATAATAATCAACAAAGGAGCTGATTGGTACCGTACTTTAGGCACTGATGGCAGTAAGGGGACAAAGATTTTCTCTCTGGTAGGCAAGATTAATAACACAGGTCTGGTAGAAATACCAATGGGCATAACCCTAAGGGACATTATCTATGATATTGGAGGTGGTATCCGGGAAGGGAAGAAATTCAAGGCAGTGCAGACCGGTGGACCATCTGGTGGCTGTCTTCCCGAAAGCTTGCTTGACTTACAGGTAGATTTCGACGAGCTGACTAAAGCGGGGTCGATGATGGGCTCGGGCGGCATGATTGTCATGGATGAGACCACATGTATGGTGGACATCGCTAAATATTTTCTCACCTTCCTCGAAGAAGAATCTTGTGGCAAGTGTGTGCCATGTCGTGAAGGGATAAAACGAATGCGCCAAATCCTGGACGACATCACTGAGGGGAAAGGTAACGAGGAGGATATCGATCTTCTAGAACGGCTTTCAGCCACCCTGATAGATAGTTCTCTCTGTGCCCTGGGTAGCACAGCCCCAAATCCAGTCATTACTACTATCCGCTATTTCAAAGATGAGTACGAAGCTCACATTAAGGAAAAAAGATGCCCCGCCGGTGTCTGTAAAGCCTTAATCCATTACTACATAGTAAATGAGAAATGTCCGGGCTGTGGACTTTGTGTCAAAGCTTGCCCCCAAGAAGCGATAACCTTCATGGGCAAGAAGCAGCCGGTCGTTCTGGATGAGTCGAAATGTATAAAGTGTGGAGCTTGTTACGATATCTGTAAACTGGAAGCTATAGGTATAAAATAAGATGGTAACCTTAACTATCAATGAACTTGAATTAAAGGCTGAAGAAGGACAAACAATACTTCAGGTAGCTAGAGAAAACGGTATTGACATCCCCACCTTATGCCACAATGAAGCCATAGAACCATACGGCGCCTGTAGACTATGCATCGTAGAAATTTCCAAAGGCAAGCGTACAAGAATCGTCACATCTTGTCTTTATCCGGTGGAAGAAGGATTGGTAGTCAAAACTGACTCACCGAGAGTTATAAGCAATCGTAAAATGATACTGGAGCTTCTGCTGGCACGTTGTTCTAAGAATAAAGTAATACGGGAGCTAGCTTCGCAAGCGGGCATCGAACAACCATCTTTTAAATCTGAGTACCTTGAAGACAACGATTGTATTGTATGTGGTTTATGCGTCAGAGCCTGTGAACAAATTGTTGGTGTCAGCGCTATTAGTTTGGTCAATCGAGGTATAACCAAAGAACCGGCATCTCCTTTTTTAGGACCAGCCGCAGATTGTATAGGCTGTGGTTCTTGCTACTATATATGCCCAACCGGCGCCATAAAAATGGAAGACAGGAAAGACACGAGGATAATCTACAACTGGAAAGTAGAATTCAAGCTCAAGAAGTGTAAAGTCTGCGGGAACTACTGGGCACCGGAAAAGCAGTTAACCTACATCAGAAAAAAGTGGAATCTACCTGAGGATTTCTTCGAGACCTGCCCCACGTGTAAATAGCCACATTAGTCAATAACCGTATGTAACTCCTTGACTATATCAAATTAATTAAACTATACTCTTTTCCTGCGGGGTGTAGCGCAGTGGCTAGCGCGCATGGTTTGGGACCATGAGGTCGGAGGTTCAAATCCTCTCACCCCGACCAGTTATAGTGCCAGTGGCTTAACACCACAAAACAAATCCCACAAGCCAATGACGAATTGTACTTTCGGCTACGCTTCTTGAGGTTTCCCAACTACACTCTCGCATACCTATTTACAGAATGGACACTTGACAGTAGAACCAATTACTGTAGCCTTGACGTGGATTCTACCATGACGACTACACGTGAGTTGATAGTATGCCCGCACTACTTTAGTATCAGCGTCCTCTGTTGTTGAGCTTGAAATATAGTTAATTACACTAGCTATCTCTTTCGCTCCATTGTCATTATACGATGCACCGCACTTAGGACACCTGGTTGCATCAGGTAGCGCAATGCAACCACATCTCGAACATTGGACCTTATCTCTTACTGCCTGCACCATTGAACAAACCTCCTCCCTTTAATCAACGGCACTGATTTATAGATTAGCAAAGGGGTTTATCTTTTTAGCCAATTCAGCTTTAATCGCAAACTCGCCCCAAATACCAGGAATTTGACGCCGCATCGCGATAAATATCGCAAATAACGCCTTTGCTAGTTCTGACCCTGAAGTACGTCTTCAAAATCTCCTGCTCGAAGAGTTGTTCAGACACCTGCCACTGTTGATATATCCTGGTCACGCGTTCTGCCTTACCATTCCTGGCAATAGTTAATGGTGTGCCTTCGATATTGGCGGTCACTTTCAACTCCTCTGGTTTTTCAAGTAACTTAGCCATCTCTAACCTCCGCGATTTATTTGAATAAAGGCCATCATCGCCTCTTATTCTCGACTCCTAATTTTCTGATAACCCCGATAACTTTTCCCTGAACTTCCATATTGCTGGGATTTACATAGAGTGGCACCATCTGAGAGTTAGCTGGCTGAAGACGAATCGTCTGCTGCTCCCGGAAGAGCCGCTTCAGAGTTACCTCCTGCTTATCTTTCAGCCAAGCAGCAACCATATCCCCATCATCAGCCGTATTTGCCATCTCCATCAAGACAAAATCCCCATCGTCAATCAGCGCGTCAACCATTGAAAGACCTTTCACCTTCAAGGCATAGACTTCCTTACCCTGAGTCAGTTCATCGGTTAGCTCTAATGTATCTACTGCCTCGTTTTTCCACGTCTCTGAATCCGGCACAGGGATTGGCTCGCCCGCAGCAATGGCGCCTAATATCGGAACCTTAACAATATTCTTTCTGTCAAGGAGTTGGATGCTTCTGAATATCTCCGGATCTCTATGAATATGGCCTTCCCTCTCCAAGATATTCAAATGATGCTGGACAACTGCCGTAGAACTTATACCGCACCCTTTTAGAATATCTCTAACCGTAGGTGCATAACCTCTATCTTCTACGAAATCACGAATAAACTTTAATATCCGTTGTCTGGTCTCACTTATACCGGGCTTCCTCATAATAAATACCCTTTTCTAAACACACGTTTTACAAACCAACGTTTTACAAACCAATGTTCTACAAACCAATGTTCTACAAACAAGTGTACACATTTGTTAAGCATTTGTCAAGTACCCAGACAATATTTAGGCGTAAAAATTCAGGAGAACCGGAATATGAGGTACCTAAAATAGGGGAGTGACTAAGGCACTAATGGAGACACAATCTTAAATCGGGTGGTATCCCTAAGACCGTACAAGCTTGATACCTTTATTGAAAGCTACCAAATTAGCCTCGATTTCCTTAGGAAAAGTCTCGCGTAACACAGGCCCCACCGATTTTTTATCCAGAGGCAAGACACCAGAGCCTACCAAAGCACCAATGAGAATGGCGTTGGCAAACATAGGGCTTCCCATTTTTTGTGCTTCTTCTGTAGCATTGATAACCCATGTTTGAGACGATAGCTCCTTCACCGTCTCTAATAGTTTATCTAAATCAGGATACTCAGCATTACCGCCGGTAACATCAATGGAGTATATGGGTCTGGGATTTATTATGGTGATAACATTCGGATTCCCATATCTGCCCAGCATACGCAATGTTTCCACTGGCTCCATACCGAGGATAATATCAGCGCAGCCATCAGGAATGAACGGACTATACTGAGTCTTCTTGGAGATTCTCACATGGCTCATGACTGGTCCTCCACGCTGGGATGCCCCGTAGGTCTCTCCGATAGTTACAAAGTAACCATCCCTCACAAAAGTGTTGCCGATGATTAAGGATATCATTACATTGCCTTGTCCACCAACGCCGGTAATAATCAGGTTAAGCGGGTCTCTCATCAACCGTTTTTTTGTCATGCTGCCTCCCTTACAATGGCTCCCTGTGGGCAGATGTCTACACACACCCCACATCCATTGCAGATAACCTCGTCTATCTTAGATTTACCGACTTTCTTATCCCATGTCAGTCCCGGGCAGAGAAAAACTCTGGTACACAATCTGTCACAACCACAGGCTTCTCCGATGCACTTCTCAGTATCCACATATACTCTATATGGTGGTTTCTCTTTTTTAGCTCTCAGCAGTTCACATTGTCGTCTCATTATAGCCACCTTGGCACCACCACCCTCACTCATCATCTCCAGCAGTGTCGCTGTTGTACTCTTCAAATCGAAGGGGTCACAAATCTCAACACGTGCACCTAAAGAACGACACAGGGCTTCCATGCTTATTGCTTGTGTCGGTTCTCCCATAGCTGTTATACCGGTACCAGGATGAGGTTGAAAACCAGTCATGGCAGTAGCACTGTTATCAAGAATGACTAGTATAAACTTTGATTGATTATAAATCCCGTTTATCAGAGCTGGTATAGTAGCGTGATAAAAAGTAGAATCACCAACCACAGCGAGCACTGGCTGGTCAAAGCCAAACTGTCCTAGCTTCCCCAGTCCATTAGCCACGCCAGCTCCAGCGCCCATGCAATGCATCGTCCTAACCTGAAAGAAACCGGCGGGTCCCAATCCCATAGAGTAACAGCCGATATCACCCGTGACAATACCACCACGACCATCTAACTTAATGGCGTTCTTAATTGTCCAGAATGTAGCACGATGGGGACAACCGGCACAGAAGGTCATGCTTCTCTCAGGAACATTGCTCTTAGCAGAGGCTTCAGCTTTTTTGCTGTACTCGACATCACGAGGCTGGTATGTTAGCAATAATATGTTGGATATTGCCTTGATGACCATGTTCGGGTTTAACTCTCCGTAAGCATTTATATGACCTGAGCGCTTGCCATAGAAGGTAGGACGTGGGCTCGATGATGGTAGGTTAGCAACTATTTCCATAACGCTCCGCTCAAGAAATGGGTCTATTTCCTCCACAAACAGGATTTTTTGAGAGTTACCCAGGTGCTTCCTGATAAATTTCTCCGGCATTGGCCAAAGTGTGCCCAATTTAAGAATGCCTACTCTGTTCTCTAAACCCAGCGCCTTCACTGCATCCTGAGAATACAGCCAACAGTTACCAGAAGTTATTACCATCAAATCAGCTTTATCTGGTCCGACATACCGGTTAAACGACGATGATTCGAACTTTTCGCGTGCCTTGTCTATCTTCACATGCAAAAAATAGTGCCGCAATGAACTCGGCACTGGCATGAGTGTAGTAGGCATTACATTTTTCAAATCGTGTACTTGGTCGAAATGAGCCTTGTGTTGTTTCTTTGGCAGCTTACCGAGCTTTACATTCCCCCGGGCATGTGCAATACGAGTTACGCTGCGCAACATACAGAGAGTGCCTAACTCCTCGGCAAGGTCAAAGAGCCATTTTGTCATATCTTTTGCCTCTTGAAAGTCACCCGGCTCCACCAGCGGAATATCTAGCCATTGGGCTATCGGACGTGTATCCTGTTCATTGGAGCTGGATATAGCCGACGGGTCATCGCAGCTTACCAAAACTAGTCCCCCCTTACCTATACCACTCATAACCAGGTTTGCTAAAAAATCAGATACCACATTTATCCCATTTTGCTTCATCGCAGCAAGGGCTCTAATACCAGCAAAAGAAGCACCAGCGGCAGCTTCCATAGCCACCATCTCGTTTATTGACCATTCCGCATATATACCCGCATTCTTTGCCACCTGCGCCAAGCTGCCCAGAATTTCTGATGATGGCGTCCCTGGATAGGCAGCAGCAAATCCTACCCCAGCCTCTAATGCCCCGCGGGCAATAGCCTCATTACCAACTAAGAGTTGACTGGTGCCAGGTGCGTCTATGTCAATACTCGTCATATTCTACCTCCCTATTTCTATGCATCTAAGCCAGCAGCTTTTCAGTAAATCTCGGTGATAGACCGACATAAAGTAGGTTATTCATATCACCACTCTTCTTTACGATCTCCTTCAACGCGCGTTTCTTCTTCAGCAAAGATGCCTCTTTCAAATGTGCCAAGCTTGCCGGAGGCAAAGTATCAACTTGAAGTTTCCCTTTCTGTCTAGCCATCTTCATAAGTTTAGCGCCGGTATCAGTGCGAACTATAACAGTATTCCAACCTTCAATACCCTCGGCAGCGCCTACTGAAATATCGGCAAACTCTGACGTCATATCCAAGCAGTAGGCACAGGTTGGCATGGTGAACTTTCCGACCTGTTCCAATGGAAAAGAGGTTCTGTCTGATGTAGTAAAAACATCGAACCTATTTGCTGGTGGTGGAGGAATATCAAACTTCTTAACCTTCGATAAGTCAAGATGCTCTTCCAAGAATTGATAGAATTTGTCTGGAGACAGAGCCCAGGTACAGAACAGTCCGATAACAAGTCTAACATTATTTATGCTGACTCTATTCTGAGGAGGATGTGCTTTCATCTTAGCCACAGCCAAAACCTGACATGGCATAGCAACTAATCCCAGTTTGCCTCCGGTGTCTTTAGGGATTTGGTTATATCTCTCTAATACCGGGCAAGCCATATAACTAGAACCAGAACATTGAAGCATCTCATCAACAGTTTGAGCCAAAAAAGGACTGGGGGTTTTGTCATCTGAAGTCTTTGTCAAAATTGCACCACCAATAAACCCCTCTGTTAGTGCTAATGATAAGAGCGTTGTTACAACACCGCCATACTGCGCTTTGCCCCTGATAACTGAATCCGTCGACCTTGCCATTAACACTTCTTGGGTAGTACCTATTTCACCGTCGTCATACGGCATTCCGAATATTTTTTGGCTGATTTCATTCATATCTAGGTAAGTGCGAGGGCAATATTCATAACATTGAGCATCGTCCATTCTTGCACAATTATCCAGAAGCGCTATTCTACCCTTGTAATATACCAAGTAAGGACAACCACCAGCACAGGCACCACATAAAGTACATAAGCCGACATCGATAACTTCTTCGAACAATTCTTTGCAACCTTTGGCATTTCTACTCATAAGCCTCTCCTTTAGGAGTATAGACTAAGCTGTCATACCTAAAATTATCACCACAAACTGCGAGATATCATATACTGGCACTAATAAGAGAATATGCAACCGAAAATTTCCTTGTGGCTGTATGTCATCGCCTGAACTATCCTAGTACTGAAAACAAATGTTGGCTTAAAAACACAGAATGAACATTTATAAAAATCGAATACTCATCTAATTGCGATAACTTCTATCTCAACGGGGAAATTGCCTGGGATCTCCTTTACGACTACACACGAACGAGCTGGAGGACTTTTAGGGAAAAAGGTACCGTAAACCTCATTCATGCTACTGAAATCTGCCGTGTCCCGCAGGAAAACAGTTACTTTAACAACTTTATCGAGTCCACTGCCTGCCGATTCTAACGCCTTCTTTACATTATTGAGCGCAAGCTCGGTAGCCGCCCTGATATCATCGGTTATCATTAGATTACTCTCGTGGTCTATAGAAACCATGCCGGATACGAAAAGAAAATCGCCTGCTTTAACAATGTGAGAATATGGTCCACCTTTTATCAGTGTGTCCACATCATGAACCCTCTTTCTCATAGTAGTGCCTACCTATAAATCATCTCTGCCAACAAAGTATTACTTAAACTGCAATCCGGTGACTTCTGGAATTATAGCACAATATTTTATACTCTTTGCAAAGCAAATGAAGGCTTATCTGACCTCACCCTGACCTCACCCCACAACCAAACCCAACTAAACAGTTGTCTTTAAAAATAGCAAACTCTAAATTTACGAATCAAAAAATTTGTGCGTGGAGTGTGCTTTTTGAATTTATAAGTGATTATTTATCCTGAAAATGATATGTCTCTGCCAATCTGGGGAGGGTTTCGGGAAGTCAGTACGGAAATGAGCTCCGCGACTCTCTTGACGCAGCAAAGCAGCCTCAGCTATCAGGCGAGCATTCAGGACAGCATCATTCAACTCGTATGAGGGACGGTCTGTCGGTTGAGGCAAAGAAGCCTGCCAAGTAGATAAGATTGCCACAGCCTCAGACAGATCATCACCAGAACGAACAATGCCCACCTTGTCCCAAAGAAGAGATTGAAGGTTTGATAAATTCAACTGCGGGATGGGCTTTAGTTTCTTACGCTTCTCAAGTTGGTAACAATCAGTTTTTGTAGCTGCCGACTTCAGGGTAGTTTTGGGCACCTCCCGGGTTCTCTCTATAATCCTTTTACTGAAAACCACAACTTCAAGCAGTGAGTTAGAGGCTAATCTATTAGCACCGTGAACACCAGTGCAGGCAGTTTCCCCAGCAGCGAACAGCCCGGCGATATTGGTCTCACCCCAGGTATTGACTTTAACACCACCCATCAGATAATGAGCAGCCGGAGCTACCGGGATAACACCTTTAGCAATATCTAACCCATGATCAAGACAAAAGCGATAAATATGAGGGAAACGCGTGGCAATTCTGTGAGCAGGTATATGAGTAACGTCCAGAAATACTCTATCGCTACCGGTTTTCCTCATCTCATAAATGATGCTCCTGGCTACTACGTCTCTAGGTGCCAGCTCAGCTTCGGGAGTATAATCAAGCATAAAGCGATAGCCATCTACATTACGCAAGATGCCACCTTCACCGCGTACAGCCTCACTGATGAGAAACGGTGGAACCCCCGGAAGACGAATGGCAGTCGGATGGAATTGAAAAAATTCCATGTCGGTGATTTCAGCACCTGCTTTAAAAGCCAGTGCAATGCCATCACCGGTAGCCACCTCAGAGTTGGTAGTATACTTAAAAAGTCGCCCGGCACCACCAGTAGCCAAAACAACGAAGCGACATTCATACTCTTCAACCAAGCCGGTACGGCAATCAAGAGCTCTTACACCTTTGACCTTTCCATTTTCTATCAAAATTTTAATGGCTAAGCAATACTCAAGGACGTTTATTGAAGACATGCGCACCCGCTGGCTCAGGGTTACTTCAATATGCTCACCAGTGGCATCACCACCAGCATGTATAATACGAGGAACACTATGTGCAGCCTCTCTGGTTAGGGCAATCTCACCATCCAATGTATCAAAGGGAACACCAAATTTTATGAGGTCAGCGATGCGGTCAGGTGCCTCATTAACCAGAATACGCACTGCCTCAGTATCACACAAGCCATCACCTGCATTCACAGTATCCTGGAAATGGAGTTCCGGGGAATCATTCTTCCCTATGGGGGCAGCAATCCCCCCCTGCGCGTGCTTGGTGTTGCATTCTTCGATGCTGCCCTTAGTTAGGATTAGAACACTGCCTGTCTCTTTGGCTAGCAGAGCGGTATAAAGTCCAGCAATACCACTACCAACTACGATATAATCATAAATCATTCTTCCAACTCTTTTAGCTTATTGCCAACCACTGAATTCATGCCTGCAATGCCCATGGGCTGGCTTTAGTTATAGTAACATCTATTAACCGCCCTAGGCAATCAACGCCACTTACAAAGAAGACTAGTTTATTGCTCCGCGTGCGCCCGTACCACTTACCTCCTTTGTTGCCCTCTACTAAAATTTCTACTGTTTTGCCAGTAAGCTGAGAATTGATTTCATTAGCTATCTTGGCTTGAAGTCTTTCAACTCTGTTCAGGCGGTTTTTCTTAATCTCAGGCGAAACATTGTCCTCATATTCCCTTGAGGTGATGGTGTCAGGGCGCGGCGAGTAAGCGGCAACATGGACGGTATCGAATCTGATTTCCTCAAGCATAGCTAATGTTCGTTCAAATTGCTCCTCGCCTTCGTTTGGAAAACCAGCAATAATATCAGTGCTCAGCGCTACCCTGTGAATATAATTGCGAATATTATCAACAAGTTGTCGGTATTGTTCCACTGTGTATCCCCTCCGCATAGCCTTGAGCACATCATTATCTCCTGACTGCAAAGGAAGGCTAATATACTCGCAGACCTTATCCAAGGAAGCGATATCTTGTATAAGCTTTCGGCTCATGTCTTTAGGATGATTGGTTAGAAAACGAATTCTAGTCAATCCATCAACATGGTTGAGTTCGGTGAGCAAATCACCAAGTCCAGGCTGTGCTGGAAGATCACGTCCGTAAGAATTAACATTTTGACCTAATAAAGTAACCTCTCTTACCCCTCGTTTTATTAACCCTGTCACCTCACAGACTACCTCCTCTATAGGTCGACTCCTTTCCCTCCCCCGTCGGTAAGGGACAATGCAGTAAGAGCAAAAATTGTTGCAACCTTGAATAATGGGGACAAGAGCGGTAACTGCAACGTTATTATTCAAAGGTGAGCCTACTCTATAAGTAGGAATGCCAATGCCCCACTTCGCAGCCCAATTAAGCAGTTGGTCATAAGCACCTGGTTTGAAGAACAGGTCAACATATGGAAAAGCCCTCTCAAGTTGTTTAACATCAGAATCAACAAAGCAGCCGGTGACTACAATAGCGAGGTTAGGCGCATTATTCTTCATGCCCTTAAGATAACCAAGCATGCCAATAACTTTACCTTCAGCGCTCTGCCGGACTACACAGGTATTGAGTACCACCAGGTTAGCACTACTCAATATATGCGTAGCCTGATAGCCAAGTAACTCGAGATAATAAGCTACTCGTTGAGATTCTGCTTTGTTCATTTGGCAACCTATTGTCCAAATGTAATACTTAGGTTCATTTATTCCCGATACCATAGATAGTTCCCCCAAATGAGGCTTAAACCCGCTTTCACCTGAACCACCCAACTACCATAGAAAGCGATACTTATTTTGAAACATGCTAGCGCAAAGCAAGAAATTGTGTCAATCCAGAGAGCACTCTACCAAGTATGAATATCGACCTCCCCATTAACCATCACTCTGGCATATTAGTTGAGGAGCAGTCAATAAAAATGTATCTTTCACGATACGGCGGTTAAACCTAAATTACACACTCATGCCTGAGTTGAGCTATCTCCTCGTCAGAATAGCCACCGACCTCTCTTAAAACGGAGTCCGTATGCTCTCCTAGTTCTGGAGCAGCAGTCTTAGTTTTAACATCAGTCTTACTAAAATGGATAGGATAACCAGGTATCTTTATCTTCCCCAATACCGGGTGGTCAAAATCCGTAATATAACCATTCTCCATTACTTGTGGGTCATCGACGAGTTCACATAACCTGTTAACAGGAGCCACAGGCAAATCATACTCAGAAAGGATTTTGAGCCATTCGTCTCTGGGACGGGTGGCAAAAAACTTATCAAAAAGAGCAACGATCTGCTCGGAATTAGCGCGCAGTTTCTCAGCTGAGCCGAATCTTTCATCATTCGCCAATTCAGGATGCCCCATTGCCTGACAAAGCGATGACCAATACTTTTCAAAGATGCCTGCCGTTAGGATAAACCAATGACCATCAGCACACTTGTAATAATTCCTAAGCGGGTGTTCCGTTGACCGTTGATGCCGAGGTGGTTCGAAACCACCAACAAGGGTAATTAGGATATTGCAGTAGAGCAAATAGAGCGCAGTGCTCAAAATAGAAACGTGTACTTCCTGTCCAATTCCGAAGCGCTCTCGCATCAACAAAGCGGTGATTACTTCATGGCTTGCCATAATTGATGTAGCTTGGTCGATGATTCCAAACTGAGAGACAAGCGGTGTCATATCAGGCTCTCCTACACAGAACATCATCCCTGACCTACCCTGTCCCTGATAGTCAAAAGCACCTACATTGCGATCAGGACCATTTGGACCATAGCCTGAAACCCAGGCATAGATAATCCTCGGGTTAATTCTGGATAGTGTGGCATAATCCATCTTCAGTTTCTCCACAGCTGGTCTGCGCACACTGGTAAGAAAAACATCTGACCTACTTACCAGTCTATAAGCTATCTCCCTGCCCCTTTCCTTATTCAAATCTATAGTTACACTCTTTTTGCTGCGGTTAGCACCTTCATGCCACACGCTACGTCCACCTTCAAGCTGCAGGTAAACCTGCCCCACAAAATCGAGCTTGCGAATCGGGTCACCTGAGCCAGGCGGCTCTATCTTTATCACCTCAGCACCGAGGTCACCTAAAATAGCAGTGCCACCAGGTCCGGCATGAAACATACCAAGTTCTAGGACTCGAATTCCTTCCAATGGTTGATTCACGTGTTTACCTCCGAAGTTATTTGGTCAACATTGTAGTGTACACCAAGATAACTGCTTGCGATTATGTGCTTCGCGGACAAAAGGTCTCGAGAAATATCTCCAAGCTAATCACACAGACTAAACCATAAATGCGTGTCTGAACGAAACCAATATTTAACTGATATATTATGACTGATATGGCGGAGGGAATGGGATTCGAACCCATGACCCCGATTTCTCGGAGCAACCGCTTAGCAGGCGGCCGCACTAGACCACTATGCGATCCCTCCAACTATATAAGCCGAATGCAATATATCACAGTTTTTTTATCGCTTTCAACTAAAAGAAGACCTGCAGACCTTTATTGAAATAAGCTATTTTGATATGATGCCTTGTAGGAATCAATCATGGCTGAGCCCGAAATAAGTATATCTATAGAACCGACTTTGAAAGTTTCTCTGGATGAGAACTGGCTTCAAAAGATAGCCACAGAAACTCTTAAAACTGAGGGGATCACCTCGTCGGTGGAGATAGGATTGGTGGTCACCGATAGCAAGACAATTCAAAAATTAAATAAAACATATCGAGGTTATGATAAATCTACTGACGTACTCGCCTTCCATATGACTCCCACTACTAATCAAAAACCTGAGCAACTATTTATAAGCCCGCCTGATGGTATATACCATTTGGGTGAAGTAGTGATTTCGTATCCTCAAGCTGTCAAACAAGCTCAACAGCAGAGTCATAGCATAGAGCGGGAACTAGCGTTGCTAATTGTCCATGGTGTACTGCACCTTCTAGGATACGACCATGAACTTGCCCGAGATAGCCGAAAAATGAGGGCTAAAGAAAACGAGATCCTAGAAAAACTAGAGTTAGATTAAGGTTAAAAAATGACACAACCATTCCGTGTCTGGCGGGACATATACATCATCGGTAGTGCCGAGATATCCCATTCCTATGACTGCTGTGTCTATTTGGTCGATGCCGGTGAACTTATTCTCATTGATACCAGTGCCGGGAAAAGCTTTAACCACTTAGTGGAAAACATTCTTGCCCTGGGCTTCGTCCCGGAAAAGCTGAGCTCGATAATAGCTACTCACTGCCATATCGACCATATAGGCGCTTTGTCACAATTCCGACAAGAATATGGTGTTAAAATAATAGCCCACGAATTGGATGCCCAAGCTATTGAGACAGGTATACGAGTGGGCGCAGAAGTTTACGGGATTGACTATCAGACATGTCCGGTAGATATCCAGTTGAGAGAAGCTAAACATAGCCTTAGCTTCGGTAGGCATGAGTTAAAAACTCTTCACATCCCCGGTCATACTCAAGGCAGTATCGCTGTCTATACGGATATCGCAGGCAAAAGAATTCTTTTTGGACAGGATATACACGGACCATATGAGGTTTCCTGGGGAGGCAACCCAAGCCAAGCAATCAGCTCACTCCAAAAACTCCTCAACCTCAAGGCTGACATATTATGCGAAGGGCACTTCGGTATCTACCAGCCAGCCGAAAAAGTAAGCAGATATATAGAGAGCTATCTCAACCAGCTGCGACAAAGAGCAATTGGACAAAAATAAACGTCCCTACAACATTACCGCTCTTGGTTTTACCCGACACTTCTCAGCAACAACTATGGCATTTATCTGAGTGACAGTAAGATTTAGATTATCAGTATGGCTTACCACAATATAATCGAAAATAGGCAATCTTTTCATTTCATCCTGAACTTTACTTAATCTCAAGTCCAGCTCAGCTGAAGATAAGCCATAGCGCTGCTTCAACCGCTTAACCAACTCGCTTATTGATGGGGGCATGATGAAGATAAAAACGGCATCAGGCAAGATTTGCTTGATGGTAGTGGCTCCTTGAACATCTACTTTTATGATGGTATCCAATCCCTTTTTCAAGGCTTCCTTTACTTCTCGTTTAGGCACACCATAATAATTACCATAAACCTCTGCCCATTCCAAAAATTGATTCATCTTTATCATTTGACGGAATTTACTTTCGGATAAGAACCGGTAATCAACATCGTCCTTCTCTCCTGGACGCTTTGGGCGGGTAGTAGCGGTCAAAACATGGCTGAAGGCAAAGCCAGCCTTTTTCATCTTTTCTAATACAGCATCCTTGCCAACACCAGAATGTCCAGAGATGACAATTAAGAGAGGATATGTAGATGGAGCCATGCTCAATTTATCACGATTTACTTTCATTACTCATCAATCCCTTACTTAAAGCCACCAGCGCGCTTTACATTTAATATTTGGCAAGCTTCTCCAATTCTTCCCAAAAATTCGGGTTTGATATCTCTGCCACACGAGCATTTTGGATTAATGTGTCCCCACTGGCAATTAGACCAGCAACCGCCAAACTCATCGCCAGCCTGTGGTCAGCATAGCTTTTGACCTCTGCACCCAGCAAAGCTCTATCTCCATAGATGACCATGCCATCAGGCAATTCCTCAATCTTGGCACCAAGACAGGACAGTTCTCGAATTATTGTCACAATTCTATCAGATTCTTTGACCCGTAACTCACCAGCGCCCCTGATTATTGTCTTACCTTGGGCTACACAGGCTGCCACAGCTAGTAGCGGTATTTCATCGATTAAACGAGGAATTATATCTCCGCCGATTTCAATAGCCTTCAGGCGGCTAGACTCTATGTACAAATCCGCAACAGGTTCATTGCCTTCAAATCGCTGGTTCTCTACTCTAAGTTTAGCACCCATAGCTAAAAGTGCATCGATAATGCCCGTCCGTGTCGGATTAACGCCGCAATTAGCTATTCTAATCCTAGCATTCTGATGAATAGCACCAGCAACCAGCCAGTAGGCTGCTGAGCTTATATCGCCAGGTACATAGATTTCAACTGGAGCTAAAGCAGCGCTCGATGGTGTTAGTGATATATTATAATTATCGCCTTCAAGCTTGGCACCCATTAGTTTGAGCAGCCGCTCAGTGTGGTCACGAGATAGCTGAAGTTGCTCTATGGTGGTGTTACCCTGAGCAAAGAGACCGGCTAACAAGACTGCCGATTTAATCTGAGCACTGGGTACCGGCAAGGAATAGTTCACACCACGGAGCATCTTACCCCTGATAACCAAAGGAGCGAATGAATCATTGCCACGTCCGTAGATTTCAGCACCCATCAAACGAAGTGGTTCCGCTAGGCGTTTCATCGGACGAGAGCGAAGAGAAATATCCCCAGTAATAACGGAAAGAAAAGGTTGGGAGGCGAGTACTCCACTGAGCAGACGCATCGTTGTAGCACTGTTTCCAGCATTGAGTACATCTTTAGCCTCGGTCAAGCCCATATTACCAACCCCATGAATGAGCACGACTGATGGCTCACCTTTCTGCTTTCCAAGCTTTACCCCCAGGGCTTTCAGACACTCTATAGTCGAAATACAATCCTTGCTTGGCGATAGATTGCTGATTTTACTGACCCCTAGCGCTAAACTGCTGAGGATAAGGGCACGGTGTGAAATAGATTTATCACCAGGTACAGTAATTTCTCCGACCAATTGCTTAGGTGCTGAGACTATTTTCAACAGCGCTTGTCTAGCCATTTCCGCCTCGCCTCATTGGCAAGTGCTAGAACCTCCTCTATTTCGTCAGTTCCATCAGATATCAGTTTACGTAGTCTTTCTAGCTCGGTAATAACCGCATCAATCCAAGATACAATAGCAGCCTGATTACTAAGGCAAATATGTGCATTAACCTCTGGATTTCCTGAAGCCAGACGGGTCAGGTCGCGGTAACCACTAGCTGCCAGACGTGACATCTGCTGCCAGGAAGGATTTTTGGTAGTTACTGAGACCAGAGCCACCGATAGTAACAATGGTAAATGGCTAACGCCGGCTACCAATCTGTCATGCTCTTCAGCTCCGATGACCATAGGGACAGCTCCCAGCTCATTTACCATATCTTTTATGGTCCGTACTGCCGCTGGTTTAGTCTGTGGTAATGGTGTCAGGCAATAAACGCAATTATGGAGCAAATCGGCATTAGCTGCTCTAATACCTGAAATTTCTTTACCCGCCATGGGATGACCGCCAACGAAGCTTATCCTCGATGGCAACAACTCCTCCGCCCATTTTATAACCTGCACCTTCGTACTGGCAGTATCAGTAACAATAGAGTCATCTGGCAAATTGGGAGCTATTTGCTCAAAAACCTCTTTCATAACGAGGACCGGTGCAGCGATAATGACGATGCCGGCATCCTTGACAACATTGCGGAGATTTAACTCGACTTTGTCTACAGCACCTAATTCTAAAGCCAAGGAGCCTGCTTCTTGACGACGGACATAACCAATTATCTCAGCCTCTCGCCAATCGGCTCGTTTCAAAGCCAATCCTATAGAGCCGCCAATAAGACCCAATCCGATGATAGCAATACGCACTGTCTTATTATAGCATTGCCCTCATTAACTTGAGAACCCGTTCCGGAAAAAGTCTTGATTTTGTCTCCACCATCAGATATACTCCACTTAGGTTGGCTACGGAAATTGTGACCACACGGCTGGGATTTCTACCGTCAAATGTCTAAATTTCAGCACTATGCAATAAGAGATGAAGCTAGCTATTACTGGTAAGGGTGGTGTAGGGAAAACTACGCTAACAAGCCTTCTAGCGCGGATATATTCTATTGAAGGTAACAAGGTTATAGCCATTGATGCTAATCCCGATGCTAATTTAGCTACTGCCTTAGGCATTAGTGCTGACGAATCCCACCGCATAACTCCAATCGCCGAGCTTCAGGAGTTAATACAGGAACGCACTGGAGCTAAACCAAGCAGCTTTGGCACATTTTTTAAACTTAACCCCAAAGTCGACGATATTCCTGAGCGGTTTTCAATTCAAAAAGACGGCATAAAGCTCCTAGTCATGGGAACAGTCAAAAAAGGTGGCAGCGGCTGTCTGTGTCCCGAGGGCGCGCTGCTCAAGAGCCTGGTCAGTCATTTGGTTTTAAGTAGGTCTGAAGTGGTCATTATGGACATGGATGCCGGCGTAGAGAACCTGGGACGTGGAACAGCTAAAGGCGTCGATGCTCTTATCATAGTGGTTGAACCAGGACAACGCAGTTTCCAGACAGCACGAGCTATTCGAGATTTAGCCAAAGACCTGGGTGTGAAAAAGTGTTATGTTGTCGGTTCGAAGACACATGATGAGGCTGAACGTCAATTCATTGTTGATAATCTGCCCGATTTCGATATACTAGGTTTCATTAACTACTATACTGAGGTCGCCAAAGCCGACCAGGCAGGTAAAAGCGTATTTGAGACAGCTCCAGCAGCAGTCGCTGACGCCGAAAATATAAAGAAAAAGCTAGAACAAACCATATCAAGGAGACATGTTGAACAAAAAGACCATTAGAGATATAGCAGCCGAGGGGAAGAGGGTTCTAGTTAGAGTTGATTTCAATGTGCCGCTGGACATTAAGTCAGGTGTTATTACAGATGATAGCCGTATTCGAGCTGCTCTACCCACCATAAAATATCTAGTTGACTGTAAGGCAAAGGTCATTCTGTGTTCTCACCTGGGACGCCCAGATGGCAAGATGGTAGAAGAATTGCGAATGGCTCCCATAGCGAAACGGCTTTCGCAACTAATAAATTTACCAGTGTCAACTACCTCAGATTGTATAGGTACCGATGCAGAAAAAGCGGTAAGTAACCTCAAGGGAGGTGATATTCTAGTTCTGGAGAACATACGCTTTCATGCCGAGGAGGAAGCAAATGACTCCTCCTTCGCCCAAGCCTTGGCTAAACTGGCGGACATATATGTAGATGATGCCTTCGGCACCGCACATCGAGCCCATGCCTCAACAGTAGGCGTGGCTAAATATCTGCCAGCAGTTGCTGGCTTTCTAATGGAAAAGGAATTGAATGTCCTTGGCAGCCTTCTAACCAACCCTAAACACCCATTCGCCGCTCTGTTGGGCGGCGCCAAAGTCAGTGACAAAATTAGCCTTATTCAGAATATCTTAGATAAAATTGACCTGCTGCTAATCGGTGGTGGTATGGCAGCTACTTTCCTGAAAGCCGCAGGCTATGAAGTAGGTGTTTCTCTATTAGAGCCCGAAAAGCAGGGGTTAGCCCACGACTTAACGGAAGCCGCTAAGCAAAACGGCGTATCTTTGCTTCTGCCGACAGATGTTATGGTAGCCGATAGTATCAGCACAGAAGCTACGGGCGAGATAGTCCCGATAAATAATATACCAGCGAATAAAAACATCGTCGATATCGGGCCAAAAACCGTTGAGCTTTTCTCACGGAATATCAAAAAATGTCAAACGGTTTTTTGGAATGGTCCTATGGGGGTTTATGAGATACCCCAATTTGCTGGAGGAACTAAAGCTATGGTTCAACTACTGGCAGGTATGAAAGCAACAACCGTTGTCGGTGGCGGCTCCACAGCTGAAGTCGTTGACCAGATGAATCTGGCACATAAAATGACTCATGTCTCCACAGGCGGCGGCGCCAGTTTGAATTTCTTGGAAGGAAAGAAGCTGCCCGGTGTAACCGTGCTGCTGGACAAGTAAATATGTTCCCATTAGAAGAAATAAAAAAGATAAGCCAAGCTTCACCATCTAAGATAGTGATGCTTGTAATTGATGGTCTCGGTGGACTGCCTGATACCAAGACAGGTAAGACAGAATTGGAGACAGCTCACACCCCTTATCTTGACGAATTGGCTAAGAAGGGGATATGCGGACTTATTGACCCGGTAAGCCCGGGGATTACTCCGGGAAGCGGTCCCGGCCATCTGGCACTATTTGGATATGACCCGCTAAGATTCACTATCGGGCGAGGAGTTTTGGAAGCATTAGGAATCGGCTTCGAGCTCAAAAAGAACGACGTTGCTGCTCGAGGTAATTTCTGCACAGTGGACAAAAAAGGGCTTATCACTGACCGTAGAGCTGGCCGTATTACTACAGATAAATGTATCGAACTGTGTACTTTACTAGCCCGTATCAAGTTGCCAGAAGTTGACAGCTTTGTCCTACCGGTGAAAGAGCACCGGTTTGCATTTGTCCTGCGTGGCAGCAAATTGCATGCCGAGCTAAATGATACTGACCCTCAGAAGACAGGCGCAGCCCCATATCCAGCCAAGCACGCAAAACAAATAGCCAAGCATACGGCTGATATCGTGAATAACTTTATCAAACAAGCGTCGGGAATCTTGGCAAGGCACCACCCTGCAAATATGATTTTGCTCCGAGGCTTCTCTAAACTACCTGATATCCCATCTATGAGTGATATATATAAGCTGACTCCAGCAGCTATAGCCGGCTATCCTATGTATAAAGGGCTTGCCAAGCTGGTGGGAATGGAGATACTCAGTGCCGAAGGTGGCATCCAGGAAGAAATTAGGGTTTTGACCGATTGCTATAATAAACACGATTTCTTCTATGTTCATGTCAAACATGCAGATAGCGCCGGCGAGGATGGAGATTTCGACAGAAAAGTTAAAGTCATCGAACAGGTTGATTCGGCTTTACCTAAATTGCTGAATCTAAAGCCAGATGTTATCATCATTACCGGCGACCATTCCACTCCAACCACGCTGAAAGGGCATAGCTGGCATCCGGTACCTCTCTTGCTTTACTCTCAATATTGTCGAGCCGATAATGCTCAGGCATTCTCTGAGTCAGCCTGTCTCTCAGGTGGACTGGGCAGAATCCCTGCTACAGACATCATGCCTCTAGCTATGGCTAATGCTTTGAAGCTAACAAAATTTGGGGCTTGATATGCGAAAACCATTAATCTCAGGCAACTGGAAAATGAACACTAAGCTTGAAGAGGCCGAAGACCTCGTTAGAGCTATGCTGACTCAATTGGATGGCATAGACAATGTGGAAAAGGTGCTGTGCCCGCCATTTATATCGCTAGCGGCTATAAGCGAGCTTATCAAAGGCACATCTGTTAAGCTCGGTGCTCAAAACATGCATTTTGAGGACAAAGGTGCTTACACGGGTGAAATATCACCTCTTATGCTAATTGGACTATGCGATTTTGTCATCCTCGGACATTCAGAGCGCAGGCAATATTTCGCCGAGACAGACGAGCTGGTTAATAAAAAGGTAAAGAAAGCCTTAGAGTATGGACTGAAGCCTATTTTATGTGTTGGAGAGAGCTTGGAAGATAACGAGATTGGCAGAACAGAGCAGAAAATCACCACACAGGTAAACGCAGGTCTGGTAGGGATAAGTCCTACAAGCCAACTGGTCATTGCCTATGAGCCAATCTGGGCTATCGGTACCGGGAAAGCAGCCACAGGCAAGCAAGCCAATGCCACAATCAGCCTTATTCGCGGCATACTGAACAATATGTGGAACCAGGAAACAGCTAAAGCAGTGCGCATACTGTACGGTGGCAGCGTAACTGGCAGTAATATCGCCGAATTCGTCGCCGAACCCGATATCGATGGTGCTCTGGTAGGTGGTGCCAGTCTCAAAGCCGACGATTTCGTAAGCATAGTCAGGCAAACAGCCAAGCTCAGATCAACCCAATGAAATGCCTCGTTGCTGTTATAGGTCCAACAGCAGTAGGTAAAAGCCAGCTCGCTTTACGCCTCGCTCAAGATTTCGATGGTGAAATAGTAAATGCTGATAGCAGGCAAGTCTATCGCTATATGGACATCGGCACAGCTAAACCCAGCCATAGTGAGCTATCACTGGTTCGACATCACCTTATCGATATAATCAATCCCGATGCACCATTCAGCTTAGCCATCTATCAGAAACTTGCTCTCGAGGCTATTGAAAATATACAGCAGCGACATAAACCTCCTCTTCTGGTCGGTGGCAGCGGTCTCTACGTTTGGTCCGTCATAGAAGGCTGGGTAATACCACCTGTGGCTCCAAATGTCGAACTCAGGCGCAGCCTCGAGATAAGAGCCAAGAAAGAAGGCGAATATACTTTGTATCAGGAACTGCAAAAAGTAGACCCTGTAGCCGCCACCATGATTATGCCCACCAACCTGAGACGGGTTATCAGGGCTTTAGAGATATACCAGACGACAGGACAACCAGTTTCTCAGCTATGGCAGAAAAAACCACCGTCATACCCAGTATTAATTATTGGCTTAACTATACACAGAGCCGACTTATATCGCAGAATTGACTCCAGGGTGGACGAGATGATAAAACAAGGGCTAATAGACGAAGTAAAAGATTTAATTGCAAAGGGCTATAGCCCAGATTTACCTTCCATGTCTGGCATAGGCTATAAACAGATAGGCATGTTCATTGAGGGAAAATTGGATGTGACCACAGCTATACAGCAAATAAAAAAAGAGACACATCGCTTTGCTCGCCGTCAATACGCCTGGTTCCACCTGGACGATGCCAGAATTCACTGGCTCAATGAAACTGACGACATACAGAAAGAAGCAGCTAACTTGGTGGCATCCTTTCTGACTGGTATTCATAACAAGCAGGCTGATTATGAAATTCACTAAACTACAGGCTACCGGGAATGACTTTATCCTTATAGACGCTCGAAATATGGGGCGAGATTGGACGAAGCTGGCACTAGATATATGCCAACGCTATTTCGGCGCGGGTGCCGATGGACTGATTCTGGTAATGCCCTCAAATACTGCCAGCTTAAAAATGCGACTTTTCAACCAGGATGGCTCCGAGGCTGAGGTCAGCGGCAATGGCTTGAGATGCTTTGCCAAATACGTTATCGACAGGGGAATAGTTCCCGGACCAAAATTAACTGTGGAGACCCTGGCAGGCATCAGGACCATCGAGGCTTCTGTCTCCAGGGGCAAAGTTACCCAAGCTAGAGTAAACATGGGCAGGCCGCACTTCAGAGCTGAAGATATACCAGTCCTGATATATAAACCACAGAAGGGCAGGGGAGAAGTTGACATAATGCCAATTATTGACTATCCTCTAAACGTTGATGGGGAAAAACTGACCTTGTCGTTTGTATCTATGGGGAACCCTCATGCCGTAAGCTTTTTATCCCAGCCTGTAGCGAATTTTCCTCTCTGTGAAATAGGACCCCAGGTAGAGAACCATCCTGTGTTCCCACAACGTGTGAATTTTGAGATAGCCAGAGTTATCAATCGAAACAAAATAGAAGCCAGGGTCTGGGAGAGAGGAGCCGGCGAAACTCTATCCTGCGGCAGTGGTGCCTGTGCCATAGCCGTAATTGCCAAACTAAAAGGCTACCCAAGTGATGAATTTGACATAATATTAACAGGTGGCAACTTGACCGTACACTGGGATGGGGCAGGTGAGGTATATCTGAGCGGACCAGTCGAAGAAGTCTTTACTGGAGAGTGGCTAAAATGAAACTTTCGCATCGTCTTGACAAGCTTCCACCATATCTTTTTGTGGAAATCAATCGTAAAATCTCTGAGAAGCGAGCCAGAGGAGAGGATATAATCAGCTTTGCCATCGGTGACCCCGACATGCCAACGCCACAACACATAATAGACCAACTATGCCAGGCAGCCCGTGACCCGGCTAATCATCGCTACCCAGAAACTGCAGGACTGCCTGAGCTTTGCCAGGCTATTGCCCGGTGGTACTACAGGCGTTTTGGCGTAGTCCTTGACCCCAACAAAGAGGTTTTGCCTCTCATCGGCTCTAAAGAAGGCATCGGGCATATCTCCTTCTGTTTAATTGACCCCGGCGATATAGCTCTGGTTCCTGACCCGGGATATCCAGTTTACTCCATGAGCACCTTATTGGCTGGTGGTGAGCCTTACTTCCTGCCCCTGACTGAGAAGAATAATTTTCTACCTGACCTGGAAGGCATACCTAAGAAAATCCTCAAAAAGGCAAGGCTGCTATGGCTTAATTACCCAAATAACCCCACCGGGGCAGTAGCTGACATCGCTTTTTTCCAGAAGGCAGTGCATTTCGCTCAGAAGCACAATCTGACTATATGTCACGATGCCCCTTACACTGAAGTTGCCTTCGATGGCTATCAATCACCAAGCCTCTTACAGATACCTGAAGCTAAAGAAGTCAGCATAGAATTCCATTCTTTGTCCAAGACCTACAATATGACCGGCTGGAGAATAGGCATGGCTGTAGGCAACTCCAGAATGATAGACGCTCTGTTCAGGTTCAAGTCAAACCTGGACTCGGGTGTTCCACAGGCAATTCAGCTGGCAGCTATCAAGGCATTAAATGGTCCCCAGGACTGCGTTACTGAACATAACACCATTTATCAACGACGTCGAGACAAGCTAGTCAAGGCACTGAATGACGCGGGTTTGAAGTCTAGACCACCTAAAGCCAGCTTCTATATCTGGGCTAGGATACCTGATGGTTATACATCGGTAGAGTTCACCACTGAATTGCTGGACAAGGCTAATGTGGCAGTTACTCCGGGGACTGGCTACGGGAGCGCCGGTGAAGGCTACATCCGTCTATCATTAGCCTTACCGGACGACCGGCTCGATGAAGGCATAAGCCGATTGCTGAGCTGGCACAGAGCTAGGACAAAATAAGTCACAATATGCGGCAGACCTTACTTAAAACCCAGGCTGAAACAGAGAAGGCTTTTCTGGTCGGGATTGATAGCAAAGCCGAGGCTGACAACTGGTCGATTGAAAGTTCTTTAGAGGAATTATCTTATCTGGCAAGGACAGCCGGCGCCAGAGTGGTTGGCAAACTAGCCCAAAAACTGGAAAGACCTTCTCCGACTTATTATTTAGGCAGGGGAAAGTTAGAAGAACTAATCAAGCTCAGAGAGCAGTCAGCATACAGTGTGGTCATATTCAATGATGAGCTATCACCACGGCAACAGCGAAACTTAGAAGAAGCCTTAGAAGTCAAGGTCATCGACCGCACAGCACTGATATTAGACATCTTTGCCCGGCGAGCCCAAACCCGTGAAGGTCAGCTCCAGGTAGAATTGGCTCAACACCAATATCTCTTGCCACGCCTTGCTGGACAATGGAGCCATTTGGAACGTCTGGGTGGTGGCATTGGCACCAGAGGACCTGGAGAATCACAATTGGAGACAGACCGTCGCCTCATCCGTAGACGAATCCACCGGCTACAGAGCCAAATTGAGGCAGTAAGACGGCATCGGGCACTATATCGCCAAAAACGCAGGAGGAGCCATATCCCGGTAATCGCCCTTGTAGGTTATACTAACGCCGGCAAAAGCACGTTGCTCAATGCCCTGAGCCAGGCTGATGTCCCAGTAGAAGACAAGCTCTTTTCCACGCTGGACCCGGTGACCCGTCGCTTGGTTTTGCCCGGCGGTCAGCAATTTCTGCTAACTGATACCGTTGGTTTCATTCACAAATTGCCGCCATCCATAGTTGCTGCCTTTAGAGCTACGCTCGAAGAGCTAACCGAGGCTGATTTACTCCTGCATATAGTTGACATAACTCATCATGATGCTGCTGAGCAGTTCCAGACAGTAGAGGAAATCCTCGTTGACCTAAATCTGACCAAAAAGCCTCAAATTACAGTCTTAAACAAGATGGATTTAGCTGGAAATCAGGAGGAAATAAACGCCTTGGCTCAAGCCGCGCTTGTTAAACCACCAGACGATAACACAATAGTCATCTCAGCGCTGAAAGGCTGGGGGTTGGACAGGGTTTTAGCTAAAATCGCCGTCTTTCTAGCCAAAATCGTTAAATCCGAGTAGGGGCTTAGAATGCCGCATTCCGTTAGCCCATCTCGACTATCAAAAATGCCAACCTGATAAATGCGCTGGTGGCGTATGCGCTGCTGCAGCCGAAAGTCCTAATAAAGTCCTGCTTACAACTACTTGACAAGGATACAAAGAAGTGTTAATTTAATATCGGTTCGGACAACGGCACTTTTACGAACCATAGATTCATAGAAATAGGAACCTGAGCCATGAGCTTGGAACCACTGATTGATGATTTCCTGGAGTATCTTGAGGTTGAGAAAGGTCGCTCGCCTTTAACCGTTCGTGAATACAGACATTATCTGGAACGCTTCCTCGGCTGGATAAGGACAAACTCTACGGCAACGGCGCCCGCGGAAATAATGCCGGACCTTGTTAGAAGATACCGTTTATATTTAGCTCACCTGCGTGACCAAAACAACAAACCGCTAAAACGTATCACCCAAACCTATCACATCATCGCCCTCAGGGCTTTTCTGCGCTATCTACTAGTTCAGCGCGACATTCCGACCCTATCACCGGACAAAATCGAATTGCCCAAGCAAAGCCAGCGGCTGGTCACTTTCCTGAACTCAGAGCAATTAGAAAGGCTGCTGAACAGCCCGAGAATATCAGACGAGGCAGGACTCAGGGATAAAGCAATACTGGAGACCTTGTTCAGCACTGGACTCAGGGTTTCTGAGCTGGTACGACTGAACCGTGACCAGATAAACCTGGACCGCAAGGAATTCGGCGTCAGAGGCAAAGGAGACAAATTAAGGGTGGTTTTTCTCTCGGATACGGCAGCGCACTGGCTTGAGCGCTACCTGCAAACGCGAAAAGACAGCTTCAAACCGCTGTTTATCCGATACAGCGGCAGAGTCGATGCTACAAGAGATGGCGAGAAGATGCGGTTGACAGCAAGGTCGATCCAGGAAATCGTTAACAAATATGCCAAAAGATGTGGCTTACCTCTCGAGGTTACCCCACACACTTTGAGGCACTCCTTTGCCACTGACCTGCTAATTGGCGGCGCTGACCTTCGTTCCGTTCAGGAAATGCTGGGCCACGAGAGCATACGCACCACCCAGGTCTATACTCACGTCACCAACAGGCATTTAAAAGAGGTACACCAGGCTTATCATAGTAGAGACAAAGGATAACTCTTAATATTATGTCAAATTGCTCTAGCGAGCTAACGGAGGGAAAATGAGTAAATACGAAGTCATCATCATCGGCGGTGGACCAGGTGGACTTACCGCCGGTTTATACACATCTCGAGCTGGGCTCAAGTCCCTGCTTATGGAGCGCGGCATTTTCGGAGGGCAGATAGTGAATGCCAGCCGTGTAGATAATTATCCCGGCTTCCCTGAAGGCATATCAGGACTAGACCTAGCCTCGCTTATGCACCAGCAAGCCACCAAATACGGGCTGGAGACCATCACCGCCGAGGTTACAGCCATTAAGCCCGGACATACCTACAACGTCATCACCTTGCAGGGCGATTTCGAAGCTGAAGCGGTGATTATCGCTGCCGGCTCAGAATATCGTAAGCTCGGGATTCCCGGTGAAGAGAAACTGCTGGGATGCGGTGTCTCCTACTGCGCTACTTGCGACGGTTTTCTTTTCCGTGACTTGGACGTAGCCGTGGTCGGAGGTGGTGATACCGCTATCACTGATGCTCTGGAGCTAAGCCAGCATGCCAGCAAGGTGTACATTATACACCGACGAGACCAGCTTCGCGCTGGGCAAGTCCTTCAAAAACAGGCTCTAGCCCACCCTAAGCTGAAACCTGTCTGGGATACTGTGGTCGATGAGATTACCGGAGATAACAAAGTAAGCGGACTTAAGCTGCGCAATGTCAAAACGGGCAAAATCACTGACCTGCAGGTATCCGGAGTCTTTATTGCTGTGGGGCTCAACCCCAATACTCAAGCCTTCGCCGACATAGTGGAGCTGGACGAGAATGGACTTATTAAGACCAGCGAGATGATGGCTACCTCAGCCCCGGGTATCTTTGCCGTGGGCGACATCCGCAAAAATTCACCCCGCCAGGTAGCCAGCGCCGTCGGCGACGGCGCCACCGCTGCCCTATCCGCCTTCAAATACCTTAGTGAAAGAAGCTAGCTTTTGCCTGGGACCACCAATCCTCACCTCTACACATTATGTAAAGAGTGTATTTGAAAAAAGAAGGTGGGAATTCTTACCTTTGCTTAAACTAAGGTGGTGGGCTCGGCAGGGTTCGAACCTGCGACCAACCGGTTATGAGCCGGTCGCTCTGCCACTGAGCTACGAGCCCATCCAAGACCAAAGACCTGCCTGGGGAAAGCGAGCTGTCTCCCCCTCTGCCCTACCCGCACAATAGTATATCATAGCCCTACAACCAACTGCATCAACTCCAATGCGCCGGAGCTGACTTGACCAAACATCGACTTTGTTATAAAATTAGCAGTCAGAAAATGAGAGTGCTAATTTACCTACTAGAAGCTGGTAATGCAAGTTATGATCGCCATTGTCTCTGCTAATCAGGAGGTTGGGTATGCCGGTTTATCAGTACCTATGCCCGAAATGTAACCTGAAATTTGAGCTAAAGCAGAGCTTCTCTGATGAATCCATAGTTACCTGCCCCAAATGCCAGAACGGTGCACGGCGGCTTTTTTCCCCGGTGCCTGTAATATTCAAGGGCTCTGGGTTTTATTCGACCGATAATAGAAAAACTGAACCCGAAAGCACAGGCACGGAAAGCAAGATAACCAAGACAGAAGATAAAGCCGAGACTAAGGAAACACAGCAGCCGGCAGCTTAACCGCTCTTGCCAGCCAGGTTATCCTGTGCTACACTCAAAGCCGAGTCCCTGTAGCTCAGTGGACAGAGCGGCTGCCTTCTAAGCAGCGGGTCGTGGGTTCGAATCCCTCCAGGGACGCCATTCAGGTCTGCTCATCTGCTTTTTCAATTTCCCTGTACTGTGTTTCCGGTAGTTACGCATCCGGCAACGGGTAGAGCAGAACCTTGCCCGCGGATCACGGGCATCGAAATACTCACCGCAACCAGGACATTTTATGGACCTTGTTGCGCCGCTAATCTCCTGGAGGAACGTCAACCATATCACTGCCAACAAGGTGCCTGGAAGGAAGTAAATGTCACGGCTTTGGGAATCTAACATCTTCGGGGTCAACGTATTGACCAAGCGCTTATCCGCTTCCAGGGAAAGGTAATACAACGCTGGACCTCTGGTATCCCCCTTATGCCACTTGTCCAGTAGATTCATGTTTGCCCTGCTTACCAGTTGCACATAATTGTTGCCCAGCCCTATCGTTATGCCATCTCGATGCCACAAGACAATATCTTTAAGCTCCTCATTGTTCACCAGTACCATATCCCATAAGTCCAGGCATTCAGCCAAATCTGCAATCTCTTCCCTCCACCAGAGCAAGGATTCCCCTAATTGGAACTGCTGCCCGGTATCCTGGTTCCTAAATACCAAGTCATGAACCGACTGACGCTTCAATAAACCGTACTTATTTGCGAAGTTCAATATGTCCCTATCGTCCTTTTTCACCAGACTGGCAAACTGACGGTGCAAGCTGCTTTGAGGAGATTCCAGTTCCAGAGTCGTAAGCACTGAGTTGCTCTTCTTCAGAAAATCATACCTGTGATGCCGTATAGAATTGGGCACTATCCACAAAGGCTTGCCCTCGGTCTTTTTCAAGCCAATATTAAATACACTTTTTAGCACTTCACTCTTAAAACTACCATCGAGAGAGGTGAGCGGCTGAGACTGATTAACCCTGGCAAGAACTTCACTATCGTCAAAGCCCGGTACCAGAGTCTTGCTAAGAGAATAACCATGCTGGCATACACTCAGCAGAGAACTATACGCGCCAACGTTTGAGTCTCTCATTGCGTTACGGATATGGAATATTTTCCGTAACATTAATTTTATAACACAAATAGAGGCAAGTCAAGTATATACGGGCAAGCAGTGCGCACGATGGTATGAATTCGAGAAATATTCTATAATTCCTGAAACTAAATGGAGCAAAGTCAGCTTAACCAGGACCTGATAAAGCTGAAGGAAAGTTTAGGCTCACTTCCCGAAGCGACGGTTACCCCCGCCTTTGTGGTTGTCAGCGGCTTACCGGGAACAGGCAAAACGTTCTTCTGCCGGAAACTAGCTGAGAGGCAGCCCTTCTGTATCCTCGAGAGCGATGCGCTACGTAAAGCTTTGTTTCCCCTTCCCGATTACAGCGCTGAGGAGAGCGCTCGCCTCTTCGCTGCCTGTCATAGCCTTATCGAGTGGCTTCTAGGTAATGGCGTGCCTGTTATCTTCGATGCTACCAACCTGTCAGAACGCCATCGCGAACACCTTTACAGAATTGGTGACAGAACCAGAGCCAGGCTGGTTTTAGTGCGAGTTGAAGCACCGCCAGGGGTGACCTATCAGCGACTTCAAGCACGAAAAAATGGAGTTGCCCCGGAGAATAAATCCGATGCCGACTGGGAAGTCTACAGGCAGATGAAACCAAGAGCCGAAAAAATACTGCGCAACCACTTTGTAGTTGATACCTCGCTCGATATCACCACTGCGACTGATAAGATAATACGTACCATAAACCGTTGAACTCATAATCAGGACTGCACCAAAGGCATTCCTTTCCAAGATGAGATGCGATAAAATAGATAATAGATAAGCTTAGTAAACCATAAAAGCCAGGAATTAAGATGAGACTTAAATGCTGAGGAGGCAAAATTGGAAGTAAAGGTAATAGCTGGTGATATTACAAGTGTCGAAGTTGATGCCATCGTGGTCAATCTTTTTGAAGGAGTGAAACGTCCCGGTGGTGCCACAGGTGCAGTAGACAAGGCTCTTGATGGAGCTATCACTAAGCTCATCGAGCAAGGCGAAATCAAGGGGAAGCTTAATGAAATCAGCATTATACATAGCCTGGGCAAGATTCCAGCGCGGGTTGTGGCTGTCGCTGGTCTGGGCAAGCAGTCCGATTTTACACTCGATAAAATTCGTGCTTTATCTGCAGAATTCTGTCGCTCTTTAAGAAAGCTGAGCTGTCGACGAATAGCCACTATTGTCCACGGTGCCGGCGTTGGCAAAATCGAGTCTGAGGCAGCAGCTCAGGCTATAACTGAAGGTAGCTTGCTAGGACTATACAGGTTCCGCAAGCACGTGACTAAGGAACCTGAAAACCACGATATAGCTGAAATTTTTATTGTGGAAAGAGATGCAGCCAAACTAACAGCTCTGAAGCAGGGCTACAAAAAAGGGCAGATAATTGCACAAGCTACCAATCTAGCCCGTGATTTGATAAATGAACCAGCCAATTACATGACACCTAGTGATATGGCAAAGGTGGCAGAAGGATTGGCGAAGACTTACGGACTCGAGTTAACTATCTTAGACCGTGAACAAATGAAAAAGGTAGGCATGGGAGCACTTCTGGGAGTAGCCCAGGGAAGCCGCCAGCCGCCAAAATTGATAGTGCTGGGCTATAAAGGTAATAAGAAATCGTCTGATACCTTGAGCTTTATCGGTAAAGGTATAACCTTCGATTCAGGTGGCATATCCATTAAGCCATCCGAGGGTATGGTGGAGATGAAAGGTGATATGGCAGGTGCTGCTGCAGTCATGGCAGCGTTGAGTGCTATAGCTCAACTTAAGCCAAAGGTCAATATTACCGCAGTTATACCAGCTACCGAAAATCTGCCCGGAGGCAACGCTCTAAAGCCGGGCGACGTTTTAAGAGCCATTAATGGCAAGACCATAGAAGTGGTAAACACTGATGCCGAAGGCAGGTTAACTCTGGCTGATGCCCTGGGCTATGCCGTGAAGCAAGGCTTTTCACCATTGGTCGATGTAGCTACACTTACTGGTGCCTGCCATATAGCACTGGGAGACTTTTGTAGCGGGATACTGGGCAATGCCCAGGAACTGATAGACAAGGTTGTTGAGGCTGGTGCTGATGCTGGAGAGCGCCTGTGGCAACTGCCGATGTATGAAGAGTATAAAGAGCAGAACAAGAGCGATATAGCTGACATCAAGAATAGCGGTGGCAGATGGGGTGGTGCCATCACCGGTGCACAGTTTCTCTCTGAGTTTGTTGGTGACAAACCCTGGGCACATATCGATATAGCGGGTACTACTCAAGCAGATAAAGAACGTGGCTATATAGTAAAGGGCGCCACGGGTGTCGGCGTGCGGACACTGGTCAACTTTGCGCTGGCTTCGGCAAAGTGATTAAAACCAGACGGATGCAATACCCGTCCGTATTTATTTTAATTCGGTATTAAGGAGGCGCATTATGAGAGTAAAATGGCTGGGACATGCTTCTTTCCTGATTAGCTCTGCGTCCGGTGTCAAGATTATTACCGACCCTTACCCTCAGGGCAGTGGGCTCAGCTACGCACCGTTCAACGAGGCTGCTGACATTGTTACAGTGAGTCATGACCACTTCGACCATAACAATGTTTCATTGATACCAGGCAAACCCGAAATCGTCACCGGAAGCGGTATCAGGAACATCAGAGGGATTCAATTTAGTGGTATTGCTACCCATCACGACGATTCACAAGGAAAAGAACGAGGTGCTAACACCATATTCTACTTTTCTGTTGATGGAATAAAGCTCTGCCATCTAGGTGACCTGGGACACAGACTCAGCAGGGAACAAATCAACGAAATCGGCTATATAGACATATTGCTCATACCGATTGGTGGTACCTTCACCATTGATGCCAAGATGGCAAGCTCAGTAATAGATGACTTGCAGCCAAAGGTCGCCATACCCATGCACTGCAAGACATCCAAGTGCGACTGGCCACTAAACACTATTGAGGATTTCCTGGTAGGCAAGAAAAACGTAAAGAATATGAATTCCAGCGAGATAGAATTTCAGGCGGGCAAGCTACCACAGACTACTGAAATTATAGTATTGGAGCCGGCATAATAAGGCAACATCTGCACAAACCGAGGGCACTCACTCAGTTGTAAGTTTCTCCCAGGCTGCGCGTGCAGCTTCCATTTCAGCAGCTCTTTTGCTTTTACCCGAACCAGTACCCAATATTTTGTCGTCGAGCGCCACCTCGACAGTGAAGCCCTTATCGTGGTCAGGACCTGAAGCTTCTACGACATAATAAGTGGGCAGCCGTTTATATTTGGCTTGAGTGAATTCCTGCAGCAGAGCCTTATAGTTCTGCCCTATTCCCTTGTTCCTCATCCCCTGAAGCTCACTGTGCAATTTGCTTAAAACGAAATCTCTGGTGGCGTTTAGCTCCTGGTCAAGGAATATAGCCCCAATCAGGGCTTCAAAGGCATCGGCGAGATTAGTTTGTCTCTGCCGTCCCCCACTAGTTTCCTCTCCCTTCCCCAGGTATAGGTAATCGCCAAGCTTAAGCCCGGCGGCAATCTTAGCTAAAGTCTCTTGCCGAACCAGTGATACGCGGCTTTTAGTCAGTTCACCTTCACCAAAATGGGGGAACTTATGGTAGAGCTCCTCAGTAACTATAAAGTTCAAAAGAGCATCGCCAAGGAATTCAAGGCGCTCGTTGTCTGTAAGATAAAAACTTGGATTCTCATTGATATAAGAGGAATGTACAAAAGCCTGCTGAAGTAGAGACACGTCTCGAAAAATTATTCCGATAGACTGCTGTAGGGTTTGCCAATCAGCCAACGTTGCTAAATCCTTCTCAATTGAGTATAGCAATGAGTTAACAACGGTGGCAAATCACCTTGACTCATAGGAGCGTCACCAGACTGAATGAGGCAGTCGGTTTTAAAGCAACACTGGCCAAAAAAAGGAGTGGCAAAAGGGAGTTCGAGTAGTGCAATATCAACTCTCTGCCGAAGAAGTAAGACGGGACGTGCAATGTGGAATTGCCCCGTCCCGCCCCAGCACGCAGGATTGTCTATAATTTCTACTAAGCAGGTTCGCTATCCCAGCGTGTCCGCAACATTAAAGCTTGCCATCACCCTCGGCTCGGATTAGCCAGTTGATTCCCTGATATTTAACCGGAACTTCGACAACTTCACCCATCTTAGACAGATTTGAGTTGGTTTCCTCAGGTGACAAGGGAGTGGTTAGATATGGGTTAGGGGGTCTATCATAGCCTAAGAAAATGGCAGGAGGCATTTCAGGCACCCAAGGCGTAGTCGCTATGATTTCATCACCAAATTGTTCGCTGTGTGTGACTATTTCCACATAGAAATCGCCATTAGCGACGATGTTAGGGACGTCAATCTCTTTCCAGAAGCTCTTCTTTTCATCCCAGAAAGTACGCCAGGGAACATTAACAGACCATAATTGCTTGTTTCTATCACTGTCCCAAATTCTGACCGTAGCATATCTGTCAGCCCAATCGCTCTCGTCGACTACGCGTGTCTGTACGTAAAACTCAATCTTCTGTATCTTAAAAGGCGTCGTTGGCGGTGAGAAATGAACCATGTGCCCCAGTTCCCCCGCTACGCTCAATAGGTCTGGGGAGGCAATTCCTGCATCATACTGGATTTTATATGGCCACTTGTATACGGTAAGCGTAGCAGCAGATTCCCCAATTTCCAGTTTATAGCTGCCAGGTACACTCTTAGCTACCTGGAAGGTAACCTTTTCGGCGCTTTTAGGTCCAACTGGGATATCTTTTTGCTCGGCTTCCTTACCGTCAACGAACAGGACTGCTTTATAAACACCCTTTACATCTCCGGTATTTGTTACGGTTGTAGATACGGTTGCCACCTCACCAGATGATACACCGCTTCGTGTTATGTCAAGAAGCCCGACTTCGAAATCTGGGTAATCCTTAGGAATCGGATTAGTCGGAACATCTGCCTGAGATGACGGAACCCCACCCACTTCAGAAATCTGGGACTGTGGACCACAAGCCATTGCAGAGATAGACAGTAACATGAGAATAAGACCTACGACTGAAAAAGAGTACCACTTGTGTTTGTTCATATGCTCCTCCGATATAAATTATTTTACATTTGATATAACGCTCATTATGCGCTAAAAGTTTATTCTCGTGCCCTAAGTACAATTGTACTGTTAACCAACGACATTTGTAATGGTGAATTAGTACCGAAACGGCTTAGGAATTTGGTAACAGCTAGTCCAGGTCTTAAAGCAACCATAAAACACCAAATGTTACGGGAATAGCAAATTTACATCGCTGAAAAAAACAAAAATCCTCACAACGGCATAACTTTGCTGAAACGGTTGCCAGAGATATAGACCTCTGTTATAATCCGTGCGGGTTGGGGATTCGTCTAGCGGTAGGACAGCGGACTCTGGATCCGTAAGGCCAGGTTCGAATCCTGGATCCCCAGCCACTCATGATACATTCCGAACTCGTGTTTGATAGGAAACGGCTTATTCCAGCGCTTCAGCAGGTACTGGTCAACTTCCTAGACTGACGATGTTTATGTTTTAAATTCTGTGGATTCTGCTCACTGGACATAAAAATCTCTTTGCTTTTAGCTTCTCCATATTTGGCACTTCAATGGAATTTTTTATTTTAATCGAGTACATACGCGTACTTGGTTCATACCGATTTAACATGTTAAAATAATACAGTTCCCCTTGGGATATTCTGGTCATCATTTTTTGGTTTAGTACCAGTTACTGTTACTTTCATTACTACTATTAACTCAATTCAATGATTGTACAAGGAGTATGGGGTGACCCTTTCATCGGAACTAGTAGCAGACTTTGCAGTAATTATGACTATCGCCGCGATAGTTGTTTTACTGTTTCACTGGCTAAAACAGCCATTGATTCTTGGTTACTTAATCGCAGGCATTATCATAGGCCCACATACTCCTCCTTTTAGTCTTATCACAAGAATCGACATTGTTGGAGCAGCGGCCGATCTTGGTGTGATTCTACTGCTTTTCGGTATCGGGTTGGAGTTTCCCCTATCCAGATTCAGAAGCATAGGCTTAAAAATCCCTATCGGTATAGCGGTCATCGAGATCGCGCTTATGCTTCTCGTTAGCTATGGGATTGGATGGGCGCTAGGTTGGTCTTTCATAGATTCTCTTTTCCTGGGAACAGCTTTGGCCAGTAGTAGCACTGTCATCATCGCAAAAGTTTTAACTGACTTAGGGAAGCTAAAAGATATTTCTGTTTCAGTAATGATGGGCGTGTTGGTAGTCGAGGATCTTTTCGTCGTTCTTGCACTTGCGCTAATTACATCAATAGCTGGTACAGGTTCCTTCGCCTTTCCTGACCTTGCATGGACAACAGGCAAGATCTTACTTTTTATCTTTGGGACTTTAATAATTGGAAGCTTAATTGTTCCTAGAATAATCGATAGGACAGCTCGTTTAGAGCATAATGAAATATTGGTATTAGTTGCGCTGGGACTTTGCTTTGGACTATCCATAGTGGCAAACCTGCTAGGGCTATCCATGGCAATAGGGGCATTTTTAATCGGGGTCCTGGTAGCAAATGCCAAAGCTTCTGGTAAAGTTGCACTACTTACCGCTCCTATTAAGGACATGTTTGCAGCCGTATTCTTTGTCTCTATGGGCGCACTTATAGATATTACACATTTTCAAGTTTTTATGGTGCCAGCGTTAATAGTTACCGTGATGATGATGGTTGGGAAAATGGTCGGTTGTGGATTAGGAACAAAAGTATTTGGGTACGATACTTCTACCTCTTTGAAGGTAGGGCTTGGGATGGGACAGGTGGGTGAGTTTGCCTTCATAGTAGTTAAGGTGGGACAAGATCTGAACTTGATAAGCCCGGTAATCTTCCCAATTATCGGTGTTGCGGTTGCAATAACCGCTTTCTCAACACCGTATATGATTAAAATGAGCTATCAGATAAAGCCAACTGGATGGTTTGCCCGATTTAGACGGCTTAAAAGAAAATGACAAGCTGGCTGATTCTGTATTAACATCACCACGGTTAAGAACGAAAAACAAGAAATTTAGACGTTCTTAGGGTAAATCGAAACTAATTAGTGGTAATGATATTGCCTTATTGGTCAGCCACTCATGATACATTCCGAACTCGTGTTTGATAAGAAGCAACTTATTCCGGCTTTGCGGCAGTTGACGGCTATACATCACACGCCGTAATGACATTACGATATCTTGGCCAATTCAAGTAATCGACAAAATTGAAAGGAACCAATAACTGAAGCAAAAACGAACCCAAGCAGGTCTTTCTATGTATTTACTAGTGATGAAAATAATAATTATGTTCTAATCTGTAATCCTCTGGCATTCGAGAGACCAGAAAGAGGCTTGGAGAATTAAACAAAATAATCAGTCAGATTTTCTAGACTATCGTTTGTTGATTCACGAGATAGAGTTCTGTCCGATCAAAGGCCTGTACACAACGTACTAAGGTATTTTACTCGGTGTTCTGATTCAAGATTAATTATATCCAGCTAGTATTGGGTATTTGATTAGTATTAGTGGGGCTGGTTTATAAATTGTATCGTGTATATTCTTGCACTAATCGAAATGAAAAATGGAGCCCAAAATTCACAGTATTTTCACAGTACTTTCATGGTATATTAAACTTTGCTTGCTATTCTTGTAGTCAGAACCAAGTAAATTTCAGGTTCTATCATCGAAATAAAAGAAAGGAGGTGAACAAAATGCATAAATGGTCCAAGGTTCTGGCTATCGTTCTAGGTTTAGCTGTCCTTACATCAATTGTGGGAACTGGTGCCGTTTTCGCCGCTGACCCGCAACCGACACCCACCACACCACTCCATGATGTCTTTCTCAGTAAACTTGCTGCGAAGCTAAATGTGTCAGTAGACCAGCTTACATCAGCTATGACTGGAGCTCGAACTGACGCTATCAACCAGTTAGCGGCTGATGGCAAAATCACTGCGGAACAGAAAGACTGGATGCTTAGCCGGGTTCAGGGTACAGGTACCTGGGGTGGCTTTGGTCGAGGAATGATGGGTGGGAGAGCTTGGGCTGGTGGCGGTCCACCATGGGGCAATTCCCAGCAAGTTCCAACCAAGTAGTCTTAAGCAATGAATGATTTGGTGGGGTTAAGCTTGAGAAGCCAATCCCACCTAATCATTATCAATTTTCAACTTTGATTATTTAACATGCTACAATTTATAGAAATAAAAGTGATGCACAGATAGTATGCCTAAAATCCTAGTAGTTGACGATGAAAGAAAAATCTGCGACCTACTCAAAGTCTATCTGGAAAAAGATGGCTTTGAGGTACTTATAGCTGCTGACGGCAAAACTGCTCTTGAATATGCACGTCATGCAATGCCAGACCTTATCGTGCTTGATCTTAATTTACCTGAGATAAATGGCTTGGAGGTGTGTAAGACCATTCGTGGCCATTCAAATATTCCTATCATTATGCTCACGGCACGAGATGAAGAAACTGATAAGATTATTGGACTTGAACTTGGTGCAGATGACTACATAACCAAACCTTTCAGTCCGCGTGAAGTTGTGGCCAGAGTGCGAGCAGTACTCCGGCGGCGCAATCAAGGAACAGCACCTGACGACATAATAGTAGCAGGAAAACTTGTTCTGGATATTGCACAGCATGAGGCGAGCTATGCAGGACAACCATTACCTCTTACCCCAGTTGAATTCAAGCTCCTCTCTGTTCTGGCACGAGACCCAGGTCGAGTTTATACAAGACTTAATTTAATGGATACTGCTTTTGGCCAATCATATGAGGGCTATGAACGCACAATTGATGCACATATTAAAAATATCCGACAGAAAATGACGGAAGTGTCACACGATACTGACAATCCGCTAGTAACCATTCGTGGCGTTGGCTATAAATGGGAAAAACAGTGATATGCGAAGTCTGTCTGTAAAATTAGCTATTCTTTTCGTGCTTGTTGCGCTGGTAGCTGTGGGAGTTATAGGTTTTTGGGTGAACTATTCGGTGCAGACTGAATTCAGTTCATACTATCAGCAACTACCACACGGGGGGCAGGGTCCCAGTGGCCGTGGTGGACCTGGAATAATGATGGGCGTCCTTGAACAAGCATTTCTCAGGGCATTTGGTAATTCACTCTGGCTAGCGGCTTTGGTGGCTATTTTAATAGCGGTCGTCTTGGGACTCATATTCAGTAAACTTGTTACTGCGCCTATCAAACAACTTACTCTATCAGCAAGAAATATCGCTGATGGCGATTTCTCAAAACGGGTAAAACAAAAAAATAGAGATGAGATAGGAGAACTATCGACTGCTTTCAATAGCATGGCGGAACAACTGGAAAAGAAAGAACAGAATCGTCGTCAATTGCTGGCCGATGTAGCCCATGAATTACGCACCCCGCTTAGCATTATTCACGGGAATCTGGAAGCATGGCTTGACGGAGTCATCCCCCCGACATTGGAGCATATCGCATCCACATATGATGAGACGGTGCTTCTATTCAGGTTGATTACTGACCTCAGAGACCTATCACTTGCAGAAGCGGGACAGCTTAAATTACAACGGATTCCTCTCCAACTTAACGAAGTCATTGAACAAGAGTTTTCTCGTATAGAGAGCAGCTATAAGGAGAAACAATTATCTATTAATTTGGATGTCCCTGTAAGTTTACCAGTTGTGTCAGTTGATAGAGATCGCATCCTCCAGGTATTACATAACTTGTTGGATAATGCTCTTCGTCATACTACCGCTGCCGGTACTATTAAGATTAAAGCCAGTTTAGATTCGCCGGACTGGATAACAGTATGTGTTTCAGATACTGGCAGTGGTATTTCTCCTACAGACCTACCGCATGTTTTTGACCATTTCTACAAGGCAGATCAATCGCGGCATCATAGGTATGGTTCGGGAATCGGACTAGCTATAGTAAAACAATTAGTAGAGGCTCACGGTGGAAAGGTATGGGTAGAAAGCGAATTAGGAAAAGGAAGTAGCTTCTACTTCACTATTCCCGTTGAAAAATGACTCCTATATTTCTGAGGCTCGATTCAAGATTAATTCACTCTGGCATGAATTGGACGGTGGATTATGGGAGGTATATATTAATTAGCGGTAAGTTCATCTAGGCATTAATCGAAACAAAAAAGAAGCCCTGAATTCACAGTTTATTCACACAATTATCATATAATTTTAATAATCGCTTGTTAGAATGATAATAGAGTATTTTTTGAAAGTAGGTTCAAAATGCATCATCAGGCAGGCTTAATTAGTTCAGGCTCATGGTTTTGGCCAGCTTTGCTAATCCTCCTCGTCATTGCAATAGTAGGGTTTGTTATCTACTGGGTTAGTAAGAAAGTAAAGACAAGTACTACCTCAACTGAAGAAGATGAGGAAGAAGAGTTGGGTTGGGAAAACTGCCCTAATTTGATGGTTGAGCTTTACACATTGAGGAAAGAGATTAATGACCTCAAAGGTGCTCAAGGAACTGGTCAATCTTAATTATTTACTAGTTCCGTAGAACATCACTAGACCTCCATATAATCTCTTTAATTTTTTCACACAATATTCACATTTTTTTCTTATTATTACGTAAATGAAAGATATTCAGGCACCAACCGCAAATCTTATTTCGAAATCCCTCACGAATCAAACTCGTAAGGTCTTTTCGTGGGATCAAACTATTTTTGATAGTTTGTGGATTATATTCTTCACCATTCTATTCGGTTCGGTATTTAACTATTTACTATTACTTGATACTTTTAATGGCACACTAATACCTGAAATCCAGGAAAGGCAATTGGCAGAATTAAAGTCAAAAGCTGAACAGTTATACCCTGGCATCTCTTTCATTGATCTCATCTCAGCTAAAAAACTCTACGACGATAAGATGGCTATATTCCTAGATGCCAGAACTTCGCCAGAGTACCAGAGAGAGCATATTTCTGGTGCCATTAACTTGCCAATTAGAGCACTCGTGCTGGGAGAAATAGAACTGGAAAAGATACTACCGGATAAAGGTGCACTCTTAATTACATACTGTGATGGTGGCGAATGTGATATTGGCCTGGAATTAGCAAAAGAGTTATCCACGCATGGATACAATAATATTTTTGTTTTAGGGGAGGGATATCCAAGCTGGGAACATGCCGGTTACCCGATGGAAAGGCCGTAGTATGGCAATGAAATTATTGCATAATGACTACCTGCATCTGGCAGTCCGACTATTTATTGGCGGATTATTTATCTATGCCGGCTTACCCAAAATTCTGGATTCTATGGAATTCGCTGCATCTATTTACAACTATAAGCTTTTTCCTGCTCCAATAATAGGCTTGACGGCTGCTTTTATTCCATGGGTGGAAGTCCTGGCAGGTACCGCTTTAGTCCTGGGTGTGAACGCCCGAGGATCATCTCTGCTCATCTCTGTTTTACTCTTCGTTTTTATTGCTCTTGCCGCAATCAGTGCCATACGTGGTCTTGATATAGATTGCGGCTGTTTCAGTGGTGTTGAGAGAAAAGCTAACTGGTTGGCAATCTTCGAAGATATTGCCTTGCTGGGATGTGCATTTATCATCTTCTACTTTGACCAAGGCAGGATTTCTCCAATAGTGCTGATCAAAAAAGTAAACAACCCAATGAAGAAAGAGGCATCATCATGAAATCAAAACTATTTTTGAGTCTTTTGATAGCCACAGTATTAATTATTATTGCTGGCTGCACGACATATATTTCTCAGGGATCATCAGCTAGTCAGCCTAGCTTCAAGCCGGCTACCAGCGGTAATCCAATTCAACAGAGCGATTCACCGGGGACAGACAAACAGTCCCCTAACAAATTGACCGTAACCAATAATGATCCTTTACCTGAAGCTGGAAACAGCAAGGCGGCGACCACCTCTATAGAAACGTTACAAAGAACTAGAGGTGAGCTAACCGCTGAAGAATTAGCGAGTATGCTGGCATCCGGTGAAAAGCTGGTCCTGATTGATGTCAACCCGATCACAGATTATAAAGAAGGACACATCAAGGGTGCTATATGGGGTGATTTTAGATATATAAGGTCATCTGCACCAGAACCATATCTCAGCAAGCTTGGTATAAGCAAGACTGATACCATTGTGCTTATCTGTGAAATTGGTAACAAGAGTGCTATTGCAGTTCCTTTTCTAGTGAAGGCAGGTTATTCAAAAGTTTATAGCCTTGAAGGTGGAAATATCGGCTGGATTCGTTCGGGCTTCAAACTGGAAAAATAAATTGTATGTCATGAGGAAAATTAATTATTCATTCACAAAAAATTCGCTGTATCTCTCCGCTAATTTCACAATACATTCACATCTAGCTGATATCATACAAATTACAGTGATCAATCGCTGTATAAATTTTAGAGAAAGGAGGTGAGAAAGATATGAGAAAATTGAGTAAATCCCTGGTCATTGGTCTGTTGCTTGCGGTGTTGGCTTTAACCACAGTTGGCGGTGTAGTGCTTGCCCAGGATGACCAAGCACCACCACAACAGCCAACTTGGTGCCATGGTTCTGACGGCGTATGCCCATGTGGAGTAACCGCAGAACAAAGAGCAAGCGGCGTCTGCCCACGCGGTATAACAAACGGCGGATGCTACGGTTGTCATGGTACCATTACCCCTCCTGCGATACAATAACAAATACGGTAGCTATAGTCGCAGGAACTATTAAGGGTTTGCCTTTAGGCAAGAGTTATTATCTCATATACACTCTTGCCTAAGGGTATTTATGAGAAAGAGTAAGTTATAAAATGACCACCTCTAATAAAACAATACTTATAGTTGATGACGAAATAAAAGTCTGTGATGTGATCAGAGCATATCTGGAAAAGAATGGATATAAAGTAATAATCGCTCTCAATGGAGAAAATGCACTGGAACTGGTAAATTCAAGGAATCCTGACCTTATTTTACTTGACCTGAACCTACCATATGTAGACGGACTGGAGGTATGCAAGAGTGTTCGCCGCAATTCCCGTGTGCCAATTATTATGTTGACGGCAAGGGACGAGGAAGAGGACAAAATAATCGGGTTGGAATTGGGAGCTGACGACTACATTACCAAGCCTTTTAGTCCGCGTGAAGTAGTCTCTCGGGTAAAGGCATTGTTCCGTCGGTTAGATGAAGGCGATGGCAATAATCATCAAGAAAAAAAGATATCAGTTGGTGAATTGCTGATAAATATCGCGCGTCACGAGGCGCAATATTTTGGGCAGGATTTATCACTGACCCCTCGTGAATTTAGTATTCTTAGCTTATTGGCCAGAAATCCGGGGGTGGTCTATTCCAGACTGCAACTTTTGGATCAGATCTATAATGAATCTTACGAGGGTTTTGAACGGACAATAGATGCGCATATTAAAAATATCCGGCAGAAGATGGCAAAGATAAACCCAGATTGCTCAATCCCACTTGTTACCGTTCACGGAATAGGCTATAAGTTGGAAAATGGATAGGATGCGCAGCCTTTCTTTCAAAATCATACTTCTTTTCTTGAGCGTTGTCATTCTAGCAGTAGGTTTGGTTGCCCTTTGGGTGAATTACTCCATACAAACCGAGTTTGTTCAATATTATCAGGATATGTGTGCCAGACAGATGTTGTCTGGATCAGATTTAGAATGTGGCCATGGCGGCAGATTTGCACTTGGCGCCGCTGAGCAGGCATTTCTTTCTACTTTCAGTAATTCTCTCTGGATAGCCGCGCTAGTTGCTATAATTATTGCCATTATTCTTGGTCTGTTTTTTAGTCGCTTGATCACACGTCCTTTGAAGCGACTGACAGCCTCTGCCAAAGCAATTGCTTCGGGCGATCTCTCTCAAAGAGTAAACCATAAAAGACAGGATGAGGTAGGCGAATTATCTCAAGCTTTTAATGACATGGCCGAGAACCTGAAGAGCAAAGAACTAAGTCGGCGACGTTTAATAGCCGATATCACCCATGAATTACGAACTCCATTAAGCATTGTCCAGAGTAATTTAGAAGCCTGGATTGACGGAGTAATCTCACCAACACCAGAGCAGCTCATCTCTGTGCATGATGAGACTGTGCTATTGTCCCTGCTATTCACCGACCTTAGAAACCTCTCGCTGCTTGAAGATGGCAAATTCAAACTGCATTGTGTCTCTACAAATCTGGTTGCTCTTGTCAATACAGAGGTCTCGAGCATTACTGCCCAAGCTCAACAAAAGGGAATCTCCATCAGTACCGATATACCTGAAGAACTACCAGAGGTTTTTGTGGATACTGCTCGTATTCGCCAGGTTTTCCATAACCTTTTAGATAATGCTCTTCGTTTTACTCCTGTTGGCGGTACAATTAAAATTAAAGCCAAGTCTAGTGCACCAGGCTGGTTAACCATATGCATTTCAGACACTGGCAGCGGCATTAGTTCCGACGACTTACCCTATGTCTTCAATCATTTATACAAAGTTGAGAAGTCACGCCAACGGGGCTATAGTGGCTCAGGGTTAGGATTAGCTATTGTCAAGCAACTCGTAGAAGCTCACGGCGGAAAGGTGTGGGTAAATAGTGAATTAGGAAAAGGAAGCACCTTCTGTTTCACCTTACCAGTTGTTTGATAGTCAAGACTTTTGTATTTGAACCCCAAGTATCCTGACACCACTTTCCGTTTTCATTGAAAGCGTTGCCGGCTCGGTGATCAAACACTGTTTCTCTTTAAGTTCTACTGTTTCCGAATTTACCGTTACCCTTGCTTTGCCATTCAGGACATAGAAGATGACGTAAGATGCCATCTTGCAGATGGGCATTTCTCCACCGGGCGATAACTCAATGATCCTTGTCTTGAACTCGTCAGTCTGGTAAAAAACGTTCTTTTCCCTTTGCTCGTAAGGAAATACGCTCATTTCCTTAAGGTTAAATATCTTCATTGGTCACTCCTTTTGGTTTGTCAATCAGTCACCGACCAGCCTGCGCGTATATCGGTTATTCGTCCCCCACTTTCGAAGGATATGGTAGGCAACGATTGCCACAATAAAACCCACCGCCATATTAATTAAGAGCGCGAATCCTGCCGTGAGAGCCATAATGAACAGCTCGTTTTTCGTGATGTCTCTCACAAATTTAGTCAATTCAATGCCTACCAGGATTAACATAGCTCCAATGATACTTTGGGGAAAAGCAGAGAAAAGAGTTACAATTGAGGCCGAGAAGAAAAGACCCAGACACAGTTCGATGGTTCCCTCCATCAGGTTAGCACCCCCGGTCCTGGCTCCGAAGTACCACTGGCTGACGTAGCCACCAGCGCCGTGACACATCGGCATGCCGCCGAAAAAAGGAAGGACGACATTAAAGATGCCCATATTCATCGCTAGCTTCTTCTCTGATACAGGCCTCTCCGGCCAGTACCTTGCGATAACGGCGGAGGTTGCAATTACAGCGTTACTTGCAGTGAGGAATACCTGAGCAAAGCCGGCGCCAATCATACCTTCCCATATTTCGATTGGCCGGAAAAAAGTGATCGGCGGGAGGAACAAACCGAACTGGAAAGACTCATCAAGTTTACCCGCTAGTCCTACCATAACCATGCCTAACATGACCAGCACAATGGTGGCCGGGAAATAGCGGCTGTTTCTCAAGAATATCACGATACAGATAGATATCACCCCCAAAATCCAACTGGCGCTCCAGTCTGGTAATAGTGCCGGAAGCCATTCGGGGTTCCACAAAGTAGCTATCAGTTTGATTCCTTCGATCGCCAGCAAAATACCGAGTGCCATTTGAATACCACGGACAACGCTACGCGGGGTTATTGAGGCCAGCTTCTGAATGAGGCCGGTAAAAGCCAGTGCTATCCAGATAACACCGGTCCCAAACCCCGCAGCGTAAATCATTGAGAGGGGCCATCTCTGGGCAATCGCAGTAACGGCCATTACCTTCATGGGCTCAACAGGCATCGGCTGGCGGTAGACCAGGCCGGTGGCAATGTTGATCAGCCCCATCATAATCAGAAGCCCGGCCGGATTCATACCGTTAATGACGATATAACCGATGGCCAGAGGGAACAGTGTACCGAAATCCCCCATCGATCCCGCCAGTTCCCGGATACTGAACTCGAAGTCCTTTATACGCAATTAATTATCCAAATATTGACATGTCCCTTTTCAAAGAGTAATATTAGTATATTAGCGAACACTTATAATGTCAACCATGGAAAAACAAAACTCAGATTTAGACAAACAGGCGTCGATCTTTAGTGCACTGGCTGACCCGACCCGTCTCAAGCTGGTAAGGCTCCTTTGCCGCCAGCAGGAGCCGCACGCACTTTGTGTTAATGCCCTAGCAGGTCGTCTCGGGGTGACCCAGTCAGCAATTTCCCAACACCTGCGCATCCTGAAGTCTATTGGCATCGTGAGGGGCGATAGAAGGGGTTACCATATTCATTATTTCGTTAACCGGGATGCACTGGAGCAATTCCGTAAGCTCACCTCGGCGGTATTGAGCTTGGAAGAACAGGACGAGGAGAAATCGTGCCAGGAAAATTGTCCAAGGAGGAAAGAAAATGTGTCATCAGACTAGTTGTGGCTGCGAACAGCATGAACAAATTTCAAGAGGTGTGACGCAACACCATCAAGGCTGTTGCTGTGGTTACGCGCATCCGCGGCGTTTTCGCACCAGGGAAGAAATCGTACAGGATATGGATGATTATCTGAAACAGCTTCATGCCGAAATCAAGGGTGTGGAAGAGAGAATTGCCGAACTAAAGAAAGAGGATTAGGTGCGAGATACGCCAACCAAAAATATAGCCTTTGAGGTATCAAACCTTACCAAACATTATGGCGAAATTGTCGCTGTAAATGACATCAGTTTTAGTGTAAAAAATGGGGAGTTATTCGGTTTTCTTGGCCCAAATGGCGCGGGCAAGACCACTACCATCAATATGCTCACGGGATTAGCCCGGCTCGATGCAGGTACAATCAATATCGGTGGCATAGACTGTACCAGGAATCCTAAGGCAGCGCAGCATATGGTCGGTATTGTCCCTGACGAAAGTAACCTGTATCCTGAACTAACTGGTTTCGATAACCTCTGCTTTTGTGCTGCGCTTTACGGCATACGGAAAAACGAAAGGCAAAAACGAGCTCGCGAGTTTCTTGATATCTTCGGACTTACTGATGCCGCCGATCGTAAGTTTGCCGTTTATTCCAAAGGGATGAAACGCAAGCTGACCTTTGCTGCTGGTATCATACACCAGCCACCGATCCTGTTCCTCGACGAACCTACTACAGGCATCGATGTCGCCAGTGCTCGTCAGGTAAGGCAGATAATCTCTGGTCTTCATAGCAAAGGAACTACCGTGTTTCTCACAACACATTATATCGAGGAAGCTGAGCGGCTCTGCGAACGGATTGCTTTTATTGTCAATGGAAAGATTGTCCGCACCGAACTTACTACGGATCTCTTAAAGCCTGTTCAGGGTAAAAACATTCTTATCCTTTCTGCTTCCAATTCCCGAGATAAGCTATCAGAAGAAATAGCCACGACTTTCCCCCAATATCAGGTTCAATCTATAACTCCTAGCGAAGTCCGGATTGAATCAACGGAACAGATAGCAGTTGGTCCTCTCATACGTTTTCTGGAAGAAAGAAATGTGCAGGTTACAGAAGCACGTCGCCAGATGCCATCGCTGGAAGATGTGTTTGTGCAGGTTACTGGCATTGAAGCGGGTTTAATGAAGAAGGAGAAAGAAAAAGCTGGAGGTGGGGGAAATCAATGAAAGGCTGGATCGCTTTTTGGAACATCCTGATCAAAGACATGCGGTCTTATTATCTCAAACCGCCCAACATCAGTTGGGGAATCATCTTTCCTTTAGCCTGGACAGGTATGTTCTTCATCAGGTCTGGCAGTGGGTTGGAAAGTGTCCTGGCACTCCTGCCTGGAGTAATGACCATCTCCATTCTTTTTGGTACCACCTCGATGCTGGCAGTAACTATCACCTTTGAGAGGAGGAGTCGGTCATTTGAAAGATTGCTTCTGGCACCTATCTCTCTGGAACTCCTGATGCTGGCCAAGACTTCCGGAGCTATTTTCTTCGGAATTGTCAATGCCTTTGTTCCTATTATAATTGCTGCATTCCTGGTAGACCTTTCAGGAATTGCATGGTCATTGGTTATACCATCTATTATCCTTATTGGAATAGTATCAACCTTCCTTGGGCTTTTTATCGCAGTTTCGGTCAGCGAGGTCTTTGAAGCGCAAACCTTTTCCAATTTCTTCAGATTTCCCATGATTTTCCTATGCGGACTATTCTTTCCCATCATGTCACTGCCCATATTCATCCGCCCGCTTTCATATATATTGCCTGTAACC